>JAEEGH010000648.1_pt1 | contig 115491 bp, 96 predicted proteins | sample 9134181 | NCBI WGS metagenome assembly JAEEGH01 (sample SAMN16246544, study PRJNA631951) | gut metagenome | biome: gut microbiome; feature: rumen; material: DP-attached | host: Bos | place: Iran: Karaj | collected 2018-10
ACTGCCATTAAAATTAATTATGTGTACGCACGGGTAGCCTACATTTTTGAAAACAATGTATTCTTAAAAAGACGCATGCAGATGTTCACTCTTTGCATATTGAAAAACTATAATATTCGCAAAATTGTTTCCACACCCCGGTGGCGGGCTCAGGCAGGGCGGGGCAGAGTAATTAAAAGCATAAGGGCGCTGTGAAAGAAGAGTTGTTGGCAAATAAAAAACTCCCAGGAAATGCCTGGGAGTATGTGGCTTAGTTGTCGGCGCTTTCTTCCTCTTCGTCTTCTTCGGTGACGATGTCTTCCTCTACGTAGCTTGGGTCTACAACCACGTATTTGTTGGATTCTCTAAATACGGTGTCGGAGCTACCCATCTGGCATACGGTGATTATGTCGCCGTTTTTAACGTCTGAGGCCTTGATTGAAAGAACCTGGCCTGATTCGTATTTGGTAGGTACCTGTTCGCCGTTGACAAATACCTTGGACCATTTAGTAAATTGCTCACCGTAAATGTGGTATCTGCCATTGAAGAAGTAGGCCTTATCAATTGTGACATCAAGTACACCCATTTCGATTTCGGTCGGCTTATATGAGGTACCGTATTTGTAGGTGTAGCGGTTACCATACATGATGTCGTATTGGAGTAAACGCAAATCATTCATGTAGTCGCCTGTGCCGTATTTCTTGCCCTCGGCCATAACACGCTGGTGATATGCGTTGATGTTACCGTTGTGAATACCAAGTCTGTTAAGGTACTCAGAAACAAGCTGGTATGTAGTGAGGTCCTTGTCCTCTTTTGGCATACCGAAGTTGTTCCATGTGAAGTATTTTGTCTGATATAGGTCTCCTGTAGCGATTTCATCCTCTGTAAGTCCCATAGTAGGAAGGTGATCTCCGAACATGATAACAAGTGTGTCCTCGCCTCTGGCGTCAAGAGCCTCAATGTACTGCTTAAGGAAATCATCTACGTTGTAAATACGGTTTACGTAGTATTCCCAAGCGTAATTCTCGCCCTCTGTTTTGCCGTTGGCCTTAACTTTGATAGCTGGGTCAGTCTCTACTGGGTAAGTAGGGTAAGAACCGTGACCTTCTACAGTGATTGTGTAAACAAAATCGCTACCAGCAGTTGAATCCATGGCATCCATTGTGCCACCGATGAGAATGTCATCAGTTGGCCAGTTGCCAAGTGGAGTGTATTCTGTAATATCAAGCATTTCCTTAGAAGAGAATGTATCAAATCCCATCATAGAAAATGCGTTAGCTCTAGAGTAGAAGTTACCGCCATTATTGTGGACAATGTGTGTGGCATAGCCATCATCGTGAAGTACGTCGGCATAGCTTTCTACGTCAGTTTCCTTAAGGATAGTCTTCTGTGGGTACTCACCTGGGCCAAAGAAATTGCAGCTAAGGCCTGTGAGAATCTCAAACTCAGAGTTACATGTACCAGCACCAACAACAGGAACAATACAGTGACCTGTCGAGTAGTTGTCCTCAAGATAATGAACGAAAGGAATTGGATCTTCGCTTGTCTCAAGGAATTCACACTCAGAGACATCATAGAATGACTCGAGAAGCATAACAACGATATTAGGCTTATTGTCACCAGTGTCGATTTCTGTGACTTTAAGATTGCCATCTGACTGACCATCCTCGCCAGCAATATCGTAGGTTGTAGTCTGGATTGAATCCACGTAAGCTTGGTCAGCTTCGATGATGGATTTAATCTTTGAGTCTGAATAACCAAATGGTCTATTCATACCTCTATCAAGTACCGAGGTAGAAAAACCATACAAATAACCGTAATCAAGATAACCCTGTGAAAGGTTGCCAAAGTATGAAGTCATAACACCAGAGCTTCTAAGGAAGATGGTAGTAGGATAAAGAGATATGAAAAGTGCAATTACAAGCACAAGTCTCTGCCAGAAAGGCTTCACATCTTTTTTCTTTGGACCAAACTTTGCGTAAATAACTAATATAATAATGTAGATGATAAGCGCAATAATGGAAATGATTGCTTGTGTTGCTGAAAAGTAATTGCTATCTTGCATAGTCAGCAAATCGCTTATCATATAGAGGTCGGTGTAACCAAAAGGCGATACACGGTTTAGTAGGATAATACAGTTAATAATACCGAGTATTATAAATATCATACTGATAAATAGTCGCCACCAGCCCCTGCGTCTACTGAGGAATACAATGCTAAGCGCAACAAATATACAGTAGGAATTAAATAGGAAAGGACCGGTGTGATCTACTACGAAACCACATGCCTGAACCAATGAGTGCCTTGATAGCCACTCCATAATAAATACAAGTAACATAGAAAGTGGAATGTGCATCCAAAATGCGTAGTCAGTCCACAGTTTTATCCAACCTTTATGAAATTTTGAATCGAAGTACCATTTGACTGCCTTTGAATTAGCAAGGGCAACAAACGGCTTTTTTATTATCTGACGTCCTTGTTTAAAAAAGGCGCCAATTTTGCCAAAAATCTTTTTCATGAGCCCTCCGATTATGTTAAACTTATCTTTGAAACATAATCCAACGGATTATAACACTTTATTATATATTAGGCAAGAAAGCGAGATTCGTTTTAAATGAAGCTTCAATTTCACAAGAAGGGTATACCTACAAATATTCTCAAGAGAATGGCAGTGCTATTTGTGGTATTTATCATTTCTGTAGTTTTTTTTGAAATAATAACAAATATATCAGAAAGCGTTAAAGTTAGTAAGCAATCAGATGCAACGCTTCCTATAGTATCTATCAACTTTTTAGGCGATGCATCAACAGAGCTACATGGCTATGTTAATGAGATGGATCCTGCTTATATGAGAGATGCCATTATTCCTCTCGATAGTGAGAGAAATGTTAACATATCCATCCAGTGCAAGGATTTTGATGTGGATTCGTTAGAGTACGCTATTTTATCTCTTGACACTCAGAGAAATATTTCAAAAAACAAGCTAAATTTCAATAAAAAAGGTGACATAATTACAGCTAGCTTTCAGGCTGAGAACCTTATTGAGAAAAATGAAGAGTACCTTCTTGTTTTAACCATTAAAAATGACGAACGTGAAGTATACTATTACACCAGAATTATGCAGCCTGAGGGATGTAATGAAGAAGATATATTGGATTTTGCCCAGTATTTCCACAAAACAGCACTTTCCGATGATGCTGGCGACCTGGCTACATATATAGAGCCTGATCCATATACAACTAGTGAGGATTTAAGTCATGTAACCATTAATTCATCTTTGTCGCAGGTTGCATATGGTACCTTTGATGGCAAACAGGTGGGAGATGTAAGAGTATCACTTACGGATATCAGTACTAATTACATAACGTTGACATTTAACTACTTGCTCACTAGAAAAAATGATGATAAAAGCGAGTATTATACCTGTTCAGAAGATTTCAGAATTAGATATACAGCGGACAGAATATATTTACTTGCCTATGACAGAACTATGGAGCAGTTGTTAGATGAGGATTCTGTTGTTATCAAGAATAATCTTTTGAATATAGGTATTACAGATCCAAATGTACAATATCTCTCTAATGAGACTGGTACAATCGTATCATTTGTACAAAATGGTAGCTTGTATGAGTACAATCAGACTGACCGTAAGATGAAGGAGATATTTACTTTTGTAGATGACCCAACAGATCCTAGACTTACATATGACCAGCATCAGGTACTTCTTTTAAATATAGATGAATCAGGCACAATGGATTATGTGGTCTATGGATACATGAATTCAGGAAACCACGAGGGTCAGTGTGGAATCAATCTATTCCATTATGATGCTATAAATGATGTCTCTACGGAGCAGGTGTTTATCACTACTTCAAGCTCATATCAGATACTGAACGCTAATTTCTCAGAGCTATTGTACGAGACTGCAGATAATGATTTTTACATCATGGTAAATGGTACATTGCTTTACATGTCCCTTAATGAGCTTACAACCAAAGAGCTTATGACAGGTCTTGACGATGCTCAGTATGCCGTATCTGGCTCAAGAAGATATTTAGCATGGATGGATGAAGCCACAGTGGCTGAAGTAATCCACATTATGGATTTGGAGACTGGCTCAAGTTTTGATATAAAAGCTAATGAAGGTGAGGTTCTTAAGCCTCTTGCATTTATAGAAGATGACTTTATTTATGGAGCAGTTAAAAAGAATGACATTATGGTGGATGGTGCAGGATCTACTATCTATCCAATGTACAAGCTAACTATCTCCGGTATCTCTACAGGCAAAGCATATGAGCAAAAGACTTATCAAAAGAGTGGTTACTATATTAATAATATAGATTTACAGTCATATACAATTTATTTGGACCGAATCAAGATAGATGCTGATGGAACAATTCTTCCTGTAGAGGAAGATACTATTAAAAATAGTGTAGGTGAGCAAAACAAGGCAGTTCCAATTAACACAGCCATGGATGATGTAAAACAGCAGGTTGTGATATTTAGTATGACTCCATTGGAGGAAGATGAAAAACTTGGAAAAGTAGATTACGAAATGACTGGTCTTGTGCTTGCTGATGAAAGCAGAACTGTTTCTGTAGCATCAGCAACTAGCTCAACACAGTACTTTGTATATGTAGGAAGTAAGGTATCACTGGCCACAGATGATTTGATATCTGCTATAGCAGAGGCAGATGCTAATATGGGTATCGTACTTGATAACGAGCCAAAATATGTATGGAAACGTGGCCGCAAGTCATACCAGAATACAATTACAGGTATAGCAGTTGGTTCTAGTGATTCCGAGGCCAGTGGCATGGCAAGAGCACTTTCAGCGATGCTAGTTCATGAAGGTGAAAATGTTCAGGTTCACAACCTCATAGAATCAGGAGAGACTCCTATTTCAATACTCTCAAGGACACTAAAGGGATATGACATACTAGACCTTACAGGAGCATCATTGACCCAGGTTCTCTACTATGTAAACCTAGGAAATCCGGTATATGCTTACACCGGTGATGATACAGCAGTCCTAATTGTTGGATATGATGCAGCTAACATTATTTACTTTGATCCTATGACTAATACAAACTCAAAGATGGGATTAAGTGATGCACAAGAATATTTTGAAACATACGGAAATGTATTCGTAAGTTACATAAATTAATAAGATAAATATAAAAGGCCTGGTTCGAAAGAACCAGGCCTTGATTTTAATATTCGCCAGCTTTGTACCTGTTGATAAGCTTTTCGATACGTCCATAAGGATTGAGAAGCTCTGAGATAGAGCAATCATGATTAAGAGTATCGATGATATATGCGATGTATTTAGACATGTCACACTTGATAAAGTAGTCTCTGTCCTGAATCTCCTGTGGGAGATATGTAAGGTTTGTAGTAACCACCTTGTAGATGATGCCGTCAGCAACTGCCTGATCGAACTTGTCCATTCCGTTTGTGAAAAGACCAAATGTTGCAACTACGAAGATGCGGTTAGCATTACGCTTTTTAAGCTCTGTAGCTACATCAATCATAGACTCGCCTGAAGAAATCATATCATCTACGATGATAACGTCCTTACCTGCTACATCGTTTCCTAAGAACTCATGAGCAACGATTGGATTACGTCCGTCAACAATGCGGCTGTAATCGCGACGCTTGTAAAACATACCAACATTAACACCAAGTACTGATGCCATGTATACAGCTCTCTTTGTACCGCCTTCATCTGGTGAGATGATCATAAGGTGGTCATTATCAAGAGTTAAATCCTTGCAGTTCTTAAGGATGCCCTTAAGGAACTGATATGTAGGAGATACAGTCTCAAAGCTGTATAAAGGAATAGCATTCTGAACACGTGGGTCGTGAGCATCAAATGTGATGATGTTATCAACACCCATGTGGATAAGCTCCTGAAGAGCCATAGCACAGTCAAGAGACTCGCGGCCGCTACGACGATGCTGTCTTCCCTCATAGAGGAAAGGAATAATAACAGTGATACGCTTAGCCTTGCCCATTGCAGCTGCAATGATACGCTTTAAGTCACAGTAGATATCGTCTGGACTCATGTGGTTCTCATGACCACATACAGTGTAAGTAAGGCTATAATTAGTAACATCAACAAGAATGTATAAATCAAGTCCACGGACAGATTGATTTATAACACCCTTACCCTCGCCTGAACCGAAACGAGGACACTCTGCGTCTACGATGTAAGAATCGCTGCGATAACCAGCAAGTGTAATAATAGACTGGTCGCTCTTGCGCTCCTGTCTCCACTGAAGGAGATAGTCGTTAACCTTCTCAGCAATCTTTGAACAGCTCTTGTGAGGAATTAATCCTAACTCAGCCATTGGGGGTGTGTTTTCCAACACGATTTCATTGTTTGGCATGTTTTGCTCCTTGAATAATATTTAATTGTTAATTACTTTCTTTATACGAATATCCTCGCCTATTAGTTTGAGAACGTCATAGTTAGAGAATACTCTAGAAGTAATGCGTTCACTGTAAGTGTCCCTCATCTCTTCAAATGAGAGATTAGTAGAAATGATAGTGGATTTGTTCCTAAGGAGTCTCTCATTGAGACACTGGAACAATCTCGCTGTAGTAAAAGAATTCTGGAACTCAGTTCCTAAATCATCAATTATCAATAAATCACAATCAAAAATCTGGTCGTGAATGTCTGCTACATCAGCGTTTTTCTTGAAAGTCTGCTCCTCGAAAACGCGGAAAAGCTCGAAGGCTGTAAAGTAGATTACAGATACGCCCTCGTCCAAAAGTGCCTTAGCAATACAGTTAGAAAGGAAAGTCTTTCCGCAACCCGTCTGCCCAAGCAACAAGAGATTACCACCTTTTTCTTTAAAATTCTGCACAAAGTTTTTAGCTCTTTCTAGGGCTATTTGTGCAGTGGCACGGGCGCTAACCTCAGAATTACCCTCAAAATAATTTTCGTCGTATACATCTAAGTCATAAAAATCAAAGTTTTCCTTTGAAAGGATATTGCTGATATTAGACTGTTTGTAAATGATATTAATGGCTGCCTGCTTGAAGCAATGGCAGCGCTTGCCATTGATGAAACCAGTATCCTTACAATCAGGACAATCGTAAGGAGGCTCTAAATAGTCAACAGGAAATCCATGTGACAAAAGAAGGGATTCTCTGCGCTCTTTGAGCTCGTTAAGGCGGCGCTTTGACTCAGCTGCTGCCTCTGATACATCTTTTCCATCTAGTATTGCTGTGATAGAAGTAACTGAAACGGAAGAAGCCTCTGCGTCAAGTTCTGCAAGGGCTGGGATGGCCTCGTACACTTCATCTGTACGATATGAAACAATTTGGTTGTTACGTGACTGCTTATGATTATATTGGCGCATAAGCGCATCATATTGTTCGTTTGATAATGCCATTTTTCTTCTCCCCCTTTATGAAATCTAGTACCCCAATAACTTCTTCTCCAGAGCCTCATAGTTGTAATCGCGCTCTGTAAAATTCTTGAATTTGTTGTTAGTAGGCTTTGACTTAGCTGTAGTAGCAGAAGTCTGACGAGCCTTTGCAAAAGAATCCTTTGCTGAGTTCTTTGCCTGGAAGTCCTCATCAAGCTTAGCAATGTCATCTAAGCTCTTAACAGATGCTTTGTACCATTTAGTAAGAATAGAGTCCGCATACTTAAATGATGGTCTATTAGTCTGTGAGATTGTTCTAGAGCAAGCCTCGTAAATAATATCTAAACTAAGGCTATATGTGTTAGCCCATTTATCAATATAGTTGAGCTCCGACTCAACCAAATCTCTTCCTGAGATGCCCATGGCCTTTTTGATGCCATAGACTGTGTTGTTTCTGTCGGCGCTAGTCTTTCTGGCAGCCTCGACTGTGGTGATACCGTCCTCTGCCCAGTTTCTGGCAACAGTATCCATGTAGTGGAAGCTAGTGTGACCGCCGTCGATGCATGTCTCGATAAGATACTGAATCAAATCTGGAGTCATGTGTAAGCTGTCGTACCAGAAAAGTAAAGTAGTTGTATCGCTAGTAGAAAGTGGACGACCAAGATAAGTCTGAGTAACGAAAAGCAAATCGCTAACGTCGGCCTCTTCCTTGAAAGCCTTTAATTCGTCAGGGCTGTAATTTGGTCGTACAACCTCTAGCTTGTTTGTTTTATTAGTGATAGGTGATGGATTATGATCTGGTGCGCTAGCAACAAATGGGCTAGCACACGCAGCATAATCAGCTTGTGGTGCAGAATCGAAGGTGTTCGCATCCACTAAACAGATTCCTGAAAGCTCATTATCTGAAGAATATTCAAGATGAAGCAGGCCCACTTTCTCCCAATAAGTGAAAGCTCGCATTACGTCTTTTTCTGTGTGGTCTAAGCAGTCCGCCAACTGCTCGATGGAAAATTCGTACCCATCTTTATTTAGACAACGAAGTAGATAAAGGTAAGTCTTGACGTATTCCCCATTGGCATCTTTCATGAAATCATCAATAAAAGTATTAGAAACACAAGTAAAACCCGAGTTATTACTAGTGTGCAACATGATGTCAGCCATAAAATTATCCTCTCCTCGTAACTTGAGGCAAATTATATCAAAGGATGAGCAAAAAGAAAAGGGCATGACCCCCGCAAAGCCTTGTAAATAAAGGGTTTGTGAGAATTGTGGACAATGTGGATAACCCGTATACTTACCATAAAAAAGGCAAAAAAAATCCACATTTAGGTCAAGGGAAAAACCCCTTGAAAAATGTGGATAATGTGGATAACTATTTGTTAAGTAGGTTTTCGCCTACTAAATACACGTCTCCGGCGCCCATAGTTATCAACAGGTCATTGTTAATAAGATTTTTTTCTAAAAATTTTTCACAGGCATCGAATGAACCTAAATAATGTACCTCTGTGCCTAACTTTTCTATTCTATCTGCAATGTCTTTTGCACTGACACCATAAATATCTGGCTCTCTGGCTGGATAGATATCTGCAAGAACAACCATGTCTGCTGCTGAAAGTGCCTGAGCAAAATCATCAAGGAAGCTAAGTGTACGTGTGTATGTGTGAGACTGGAAGCAAACAATTAATCTACCGTGAGGATAGTTCTTGGCAGCTGCAAGGCTAGCCTTAATCTCTGTTGGGTGATGAGCATAGTCATCAATAACTGTAGCCCCATTAAAAGTACCCTTGTATTCGAAGCGGCGATGAGCGCCACCGAACTTAGCAAGGCCTGCGATAATGTGCTTGTAATCAATACCCATCTCAAGGCAAAGTGCTATAGCAGAAAGGGCGTTGCTAATGTTGTGATCACCAGGTACGTTAAGAGATACTCTCTCAAGAGGTGTGCCATTAAATACAGGAGTGAAGCTAGCATAGCCCTTTTCATTATATGAAATATCAGAAGGGACCATATTAGCATCGCCCTTAAGTGCGTAAGTGATTACTTTGCATTTAACGTCCTGAGTGAAGTAGTTAACATCATCTATTTCATTATTAATGATAAGTACACCGTCAGCAGATGTGTTTTCCGCAAATTTCTTAAATGAAGCGCGAACATTTTCAAGGTTCTTGAAGAAATCAAGATGATCTGCTTCTACATTTAAGATAATGTTGTATTTAGGGAAAAATGAGTGATAGCTGTTAGTATACTCACATGCTTCCGTAATAAAGATATCACTGTCGCCAACATGAACGTTGCTGTGGATGGCATCCAAAATACCGCCAACAGAAATAGTTGGGTCGCTTGCTGTCTCAAGGAGAATCTGGCTGACCATGGAAGTGGTAGTAGTCTTGCCGTGTGTTCCAGCAACTGTGATAGAGCGACTGTAGTTCTCCATAATTTCGCCAAGTAGCTCGGCTCTAGTAAGCATTGGCTTGCCAGAGGCCTTAGCAGCCTTGAACTCTGGATTATCCTCGTGGATTGCAGCAGTGTATACGATGAGGTCGATATCATCTGTAATATTAGCTGCAGCCTGTGGATAATTAATATTTGCTCCAAGGGCACTTAAATGCTCTGTGAGCTCTGATGATGCACGGTCAGATCCTGAAATAGTAAATCCGGCACCAAGTAATATCTCAGCTAAACCACTCATGCTGATGCCACCAATTCCTATAAAATGAACGTGAATCTTGTCGTTAAAGTTTATTTTGTACATTTCAATTCTTCTTCCTTATATTTTAATAAGTAGTAAAAAAATCCAACATATCAACATTACCCCCAATTGGATTTAGTTTCAAGAGTTTTATTGTGCTATTTTAGCAAAACATTTAGTGAAGTTTACTTCAAATTGTCTAACAATTAACAATCCTTTCGTAAAAATTATGAATATTATTGCGTGCAATTGAACACTTTGTTATACTAAATGCATAAGATTGTGAATTTCTTTAGGGATTTGCGTGATTAGGGGGAGTTCTTAGGGGTTTTTATATGGGGACATCCCTCATTGACAGCATGAGAAAGGCAGATGATAGGGATGATTAGAAAAGAAATGATCGCAATGCTTCTTGCTGGCGGGCAGGGGAGCCGCCTGGGCGTGTTGACGTCAGACGTAGCAAAGCCAGCAGTCTCTTTCGGAGGAAAGTATAGGATTATCGATTTTCCTCTTTCAAACTGTATCAATTCGGGGATTGATACCGTTGGCGTTCTAACTCAGTATCAGCCACTGGTCCTAAATTCTCATATTGGAATTGGTATTCCATGGGATTTGGACAGAAATAATGGTGGTGTAACAGTGCTTCCACCATATGAAAAGAGCGATACAAGTGAGTGGTATTCCGGAACAGCCAATGCTATTTTCCAGAACATTAAATACATGGAGAATTATAATCCAGAGTATGTGCTTATCCTTTCAGGTGACCACATATATAAGATGGATTATGAGGCCATGCTTGATTTTCATAAAGCAAAGGGTGCAGATGTAACTATTGCTGTTATTCCTGTGCCAATTGAAGAAGCTTCAAGATTTGGTGTAGTTATTACTGATGATGAAAAGCGCATCAGTGAATTTGAGGAGAAACCTCCTCAGCCACGAAGCAATCTTGCTTCCATGGGTATCTACATTTTCAGCTGGAAGGCTCTTAAAGAATCACTTTTAGCACTTAAGGATCAGAGCAATTGTGATTTTGGTAAGCACGTGCTTCCTTATCTTCACGAGAAGGGCTCACCGATGTATGCTTACGAGTTCAACAGCTATTGGAAGGATGTTGGAACCCTTGGCTCATATTGGGAAGCCAATATGGAGCTTATTGATTTGATTCCAGAGTTTAACTTATATGAAGAGTTCTGGAAGATATACACCAATCAAAATATTATCGAGCCACAGTTTGTTGCTAGTTCAGCAGTGGTTGAAAAGGCAATTATAGGAGCTGGTGCTCAGATATATGGAGAGGTTTATAACTCAGTACTTGGTGCTGGTGTTGTAATAGAAGAAGGAACAGTTATCCGCGATTCAATTATTATGGAAGGTGTTACCATCGGAAAGAATTGCGTGATAGACAAATCGATTATCGCCGAGAATACGGTAGTAGGCGAAGGCACAGGAATAGGTCAAGGAGAAGAGGCACCTAGCAAGTTGAATTCCAGCATATATGGATTTGGCCTTGCGGTTATCGGTGAGAATTCAACTATTCCAGCCCATGTAACTATTGGAAAAAATACAGCTATCAAAGGCGAGACTAGCGATGCAGATTATCCTGACGGACAGCTGGCTAGTGGCGGCTACATTATCAAGGCAGGTGATCGATTATGAAAGCATTAGGAATTATACTAGCGGGTGGAAACTCAAGCAGAATGCAGCAGCTCACCGATAAGAGAGCCATTGCTGCTATGCCAATAGGAGGCAGCTACAGATGTATCGATTTTGTCCTTTCAAATATGACAAACTCGCACATACAGACAGTTGCCGTACTTTCACAGTACAATGCAAGATCTCTTAACGAGCATCTTAATTCGTCAAAATGGTGGAACTTTGGTAGAAAACAGGGAGGTCTCTTCCTATTTACTCCAACAGTTACTACTAATAATAGTTGGTGGTATAGAGGAACCGCAGATGCCATTTGGCAAAATATTGATTTCTTAAAGAAAAGACATGAGCCTTATGTTATTATAGCAAGTGGTGATTGTGTTTATAAATTAGATTTCAACAAGGTTCTTGATTATCACATTGCTAAGCAAGCCGACATTACAGTGGTCTGCGCTAAGTTGCCAGAGGGTGACGATATTAATCGCTACGGAGTAGTGGAAATGGACAGAGATGGCAGAATATTGGAATTCGAGGAGAAGCCAATGGTTGCCAAATCAGACATTGTTTCAGCAGGCGTATATGTAATCAGGCGAAGAGCTCTCATTGATTTGCTTGAAGAATGCAACAAAGAGGGCAGATACAATTTTGTTACAGACATTCTCATAAGATACAAGAGCATGAAGAGAATCTACGGATATCGCATGGAAGGCTATTGGGCTAACATAGCTGACGTAGATAGCTACTTCAAGGCAAACATGGATTTCTTACGCAAGGATGTTAGAGATAGTTTCTTCCATACAGAGCCAGGAGTTTTTTCAAAGACTCACGACCTGCCACCTGCAAAATACAATTCAGGCTCGCGGGTTTCAAATTCTCTGATAGCAGGAGGATGTATTATCAATAGCACAGTAGAGAATTCTGTACTGTTTAAGAAAGCGTTCGTTGGCAACAATTCAGTTGTTAAGAATTGTGTCATCTTGAACGGAGCATACATAGGGGACAACGTGCACGTAGAAAATTGCATTGTTGAAAGCCATGAGACATTGCTCAGCGGATCCACATATATTGGGGAAAATGGAATCCGCATAGTAACCGGAAACAAGAATCGATACGACATGCCAGTTGGGGAGGTATAACACAATGCAAATTACAGACATTAGAATTCGCAAAATTGAGAAGGAAGGCAAAATGAAAGCGGTTGTTTCAGTAACAATCGACGAGGAATTTGTAATTCACGACATCAAGATTATTGAAGGAGATAAGGGACTCTTTATCGCTATGCCATCAAGACGTGGTTCTGAGGGCGGCTATAAAGACATTGCACATCCTATTCGTTCTACCACAAGAGAGCAGATGCAGACAATGATTCTTAATAAATATAAGGAAGAGTTCCCAGAGTAGGATTTATGTTTTTAATTGTTGGTCTAGGCAACCCAGAGAGAAAGTACGAAGGAACCAGACATAATGTGGGCTTTGAAGCTATAGATGTCATTTCTAAAAAATATGGAATAGAAGTCAACCAAAAAGAGCAAAAAGGCTTGGTTGGCAAAGGCATGATAAATGGCTACAAAGTTATTCTGGTAAAGCCTCAGACTTATATGAACCTTAGCGGAGAGTGTGTAGCACCTCTAGCTGATTATTACGATGTGGATCCAGAGACAGAGCTAGTTGTGATATCAGACGACGTTTCACTTTCTACCGGCAATATTAGAGTCAGAAAAAAGGGAAGCGCTGGAGGCCATAATGGTCTTAAAAATATCATTGCTCTTTTAGGCTCTAATGTATTCCCACGTATTAGAGTTGGCGTTGGAGAGTGTACAGATGGGGACATGGTTAGCCATGTGCTTGGTCGCTACGATGCTGAGGATAGAGAGCGCGTTGACGCGTCAATGGAGAAGGTTTTAGGCGCCGTGGAACTGTTTTTAGCAGGTGAATTAGATGCTGCTATGAATAAGTACAACGTTAAAGAAAAGCTTGATTAAATGGTAAAGGGCGTATCTTTTATGGATACTGCCCTTTTTGTGTGTGTTTTATTATTTACAATATGATATAAAAAATTTATACTTTAAAATGTAATGCAAAAAATAACATTATTATCTTGAATAAGAGGGAGATCAGAAGTTGGAAAAAAGTATTAAAATCAAAGCAAAGATGCTAGGCAATGTTGAAATATCATATCAAGGAAAGCCATTTACAATTGAGCGTAATAACACAACAAAAGTAAATCAGCTGTTTCAGATGTTATTATATTTTCCTAATGGATTAACAAGGGATCAGATTATGTACAATCTTTTCCATAACGAGGAGATTGCTGATCCATCTAACAGCCTTAGAGCGCTAGTTTTTCGTCTTAGAAGAGCCCTTCCTAAGGTAGGCCTTCCAGAGGAAGACTACGTATATGTAAAAAGAGGTGTCTACAAAATCAATCCATCAATTGTTGTAGATTGTGATGCTATCGAATTTGAGGAGGCAGCCAAAAAGGCATTGGCATGTGAAGATGCCAAAGACCAGCTTCTTCTTTTACAGGCAGCATGTGATATGTACACAGGAGATTTTCTGCCAGGACTTAGCGGTTCTGATTGGGTAATCACTGTTCAGGTACGCCTTAAAAAGCTATATGATCGATGCGTAAAGCAGATTTGTGAGCTTTCCATTGTATCTAAGGATTTCAAGACTGTTTACGAGGCAGCACATAGAGCAAATAGTTTTTATCCTTATGACGGATGGCAGACATATGAGATGCAGGCTTTGATTGAGCTTGGTAAGTCAAAGGAAGCTCTTAAGCTTTATGAAGATACAGAGAATCTCATGTTTGAGGAATTGGGCGTTTCTATTTCTCCACAGATGACAAGACAGTTAGATCTTCTTGGTGGTCAGATTAAAAACAGCACTGACATGATTAGTGAAGTTAAGAAGAATCTCGACACCTCTAAGGAAGACATAGAGGGTGCCTTCTATTGCACTTATCCTAACTTTGTTGAGAGCTATAGATACATTAAGAGAGTAATTAAGCGTTCTGGTCAGGCTGCATGGCTTATGCTCTGCACTATTACAGATGGCAAGGGATTTGCTCTTGATAGTTCAGATAGATTGACAACACTCGCTGAAGAGCTTTCAGAGGCAATTAGATTAGCTGCCCGCGGTGGTGATATGTACGCGAGATATTCTAATAATCAGTTTGTAGTGCTATTACTTGACATTACACAGGAGGACTGTGTACTAGTTCAGGCTCGAATTAACGAGAATTTGAGCAAGGAATCCAGAAAGAGATATATTAAGTACAATGTTGCTCCAGTTAATCTTCAGAGTGCAGGTACAGAAGAGGATACAAGAGAGCTTAATGACATGATTCAAGGAGAAAAGTAATGGCAATATCAGCGAGAATGGGAAGAGCTGCCAATTGCATTGGCATTATTGTCGATAAGCGAGTTGATGGCTTTTCTGGAAGAATTACTCATAGATTTCAAAAAGATCCGGTGTTGTTCACAGATTTACCAGAGCTTTTTTGTAGAATAATAGAAGTGCTGGATGGATTGAACTATCCTGCCCGTAAAATCAACAAAAGACAGTTTAAGGGCTGCAAGGTGCCAGCTAAAAAAATCAAGCTTAAGCAGGGAATGAAACCTTCGATTCCAGTAAAAGACCTTTTAGGTGGCGAAGAAGGTTTTGTAGTTATGGTAGTTGGTCGTGACAACAGCACGATGCAGGGCATAGTATATGATTCTGCACTTGATAAAGATTTCAAATTCAACGGGGATGTTGAGCTTTATCGAATACTCTACAAAAATTAAATACTAGGGGACACTGGAGGAAGCAAATGAGAAAAGTCAGCAATTTGCTTTCACTGATTGTTCTATGCGTTAGCTTAGCGGCTTGTGGAACCATGGGAGGTCCAGCCACTGAAGACTCATCAGGCACATCATCAGGTGGAGCACAGGCAAAGGAGTCGAAACAAGGAACTAGGGATAATACTATCCGAGTCCTTACTCCTGAGGCCAGTGGAACGGAAGTCTACGAAAATGATGATGCCTCTATTGATGTGAGCAATGCCAGCGATGGCTATGTGATGGTTGCATATAAAGGCTCGGCGGCTAAAGTAAGAATGCTAATAGAAACACCAGCAGGTAATACGTACAATTACCTAATGGATTTGGACGGTACCTATGATGTCTTTCCACTTTCAGAGGGAAGTGGTACATACAAAATCGGTGTTTACGAGAATCTGCATGATAATCAATATGCAGTGGCATTTTCGCAATCGGTGAATATAACCCTTAAAGATGAATATAGTATGTATCTGTATCCAAATGCTTACGTTCATTTTACTGCAAGTTCTACAGCAGTAAAAAAAGGACAAGAACTTGCTGCTGGAGCAGACACGGATTTAGATGTGGTGGAGAATGTTTATCATTACATTACCAAGAACATCAAATACGATTATGACAAGGCAGAGACAGTTGAATCTGGATATGTGCCAGATGTGGATGAGACACTTGCAACAGGCAAGGGAATTTGCTTTGATTACGCATCTTTAATGGGGGCAATGCTCAGGTCACAGGGAATACCTACAAGACTTGAGATTGGATACGCCGGTACGGAATATCACGCATGGATTTCTGTATATACAAAAGAAACAGGATGGATAGACAAGGTGATTCAGTTTGACGGTAACAAATGGACCCTTATGGACCCAACACTTGGTTCATATGCAAATTCAAGTACCATTAAGGATCACTTAGCAGATGATACGTATTACCAGTTAAAGTATAAATACTAATTAAGGTGGGGCTATGAGCGATAAAAATAGAAAAAAATTAACTTCTGAGGAACTGTATGCTTTCTCCGATGAAATGGGAATGATGATTTCCAGCGGAGTTTCTGCAATTCAAGGACTTACAATGATGCTAGATGAGTCTGCGGGAGGCGAGGAAAAAGAGCTTCTCACAGAAATGGAGCAGGTTGTAGGTGAGACAGGTTCCCTTTCTAAAGCAATTGATGATTCAAATGTATTTCCAGATTATTTTGTAGAAATGGCAAAGATGGGTGAGACTACCGGTAAAATGGATTCGGTGCTCACTAATTTGGCTGCCCATTATTCACGAGAGATGGCTATCAGCAATGCAATCCGAAGTGCGGTTACATATCCACTTATGATGGTTGCAATGATGCTGATTATCATAATCGTGCTTGTTACTGAGATTATGCCTGTATTTGACCGAGTATTTAAGCAGCTGGGTGGTACAATGGATGGTCTTTCTGGAGGCTTCCTTGCCTTTGGTAGTTTCCTTAAAGAGCATGGTATTATCTTTTTGATAATTCTTTTGGCAGTTATTGTGTACCTCATTGTTTTGAACAAATCAAAATGGGGTAAAAATCATAGAAATGGCCTTCTATATAAGAGCCGTCATTTTAAGTCAATTCACTCTAAGATAGCAACTAGCCGATTCGCTTCCGCTATGGCAATGACTCTTTCAAGTGGTATGGATGTAATGACAGCACTTGACGTCAGCAGCCGTATTGTAGAGGCTCCTGAATTTGAGAAAAAGGTTGAAAAGTGCAAGGACGCCTTTGCAGAGAGCATGGACATAGGAAGAGCGTTTTCTGCATCTGGCATTTTTGGCGGATTATATGGTCGTATGGCTATTCTTGGCGCGAAGACAGGTAATATGGAAACTGTTCTTGAAAAGGTAGCCACTACATATCAGGAGGAGGCAGATGAGGAGATTAATGACTTAATCGCTGTTGTAGAGCCTACTCTTGTAATAGTTTTATCTGTTATTGTTGGAATTATTCTTTTATCAGTTATGTTGCCACTTTTGAACATCATGTCAGGGATGATTTAGTATGAGCAAGACCAGATTTGGAAGCCTAGATGGCATTCATCAAATTAAAAAGAAAAACTTTGCTAGTACCGCCATGGTATCAGCTTTGCTTTTTGTGCTTATTTTTATAGGCTTTCTGTTTGCTGTATCAAAAGCTACAGAGGGTTCAGTCTCAGAGCAGAGACAGAGTCTATCGGATGCTATTGATAGAGCTATTATCCAGTGCTATGTAACAGAAGGCAGATATCCTGAGAGCTTTGATTATCTTAAGGAAAATTACGGAATTATCTACGATGATGAGATGTTTAGAGTGGACTATGTAATTTACGGCTCTAACATGAAACCAGATGTGACAATAATCAATCTACAGTAATTTGGAGGAACAGCTTTGAGTAAAGCGAAGAGTCGAAAACATAATATTGATATCATGTTCCTCATGATTTTATTTTTGATATTCACTTTTTCTGCAGTGAGTGTTCTTTTGATGGCTGTTAATTCCTATAGAAGTGTTGTATCTGCCAACGAAAGCAATGCTAGTGCAAGAACTGCTATTGCATATATTAGAGAGGCAGTAAGACAGCACGATAATGAAGGGGCAGTTGATATCTCACAGATTGACGGAACAGACTGCATTAGAATGGCCGAGGGAGAGGGCTTCTACTTGTATGTTTATGAGTATGATGGTTATCTTATGGCTCTTGAGGCAAAGGATGGTTCGGGGGTTACAGCTGATTTTGGCGACAAGATTTTAAAAATAAATAGTATGGATTTTGAGAAGGCATCAGATTCCAACACTATATATGTAAATATTGAGGATGAAAACGGCGAAAAAGAGCAGGTTAGCATAGGAATTAAATCTAGCGTTAATAAAATTCCTGTTAACGAAGAGCCTCAGGAAAAGGAGGGTGACCATGAAGAATAGAAATAATGGCTCCCGAATTTTTCTTACGGAGCTTATGTTTTCAATCTTTTTCTTTATCATAGTAGCTGCTATATGTGTCCAGGCATTTGCTGGAAGTTTTGCTAAGAGCAAGGAAGCAGGTACACTTACGCAGGCAGTCAATGTGGCAACAAATGCAGCAGAAGAATATCTTACTAATGATGATTTTAGTTGTTTTACTCAGTACTATGACGACAATTGGCAGAAAATCGACGATGGAAGCAATGCCACCTACAAGGCAACTGGGATAGTGACTGATCCTGAGACAAAGGGCAAATGCCAGTCCATACATTTGGTGGTTTCTACAATAGAGGATGAAGAGATTTATTCGATAGTGGTTGAAAAGGCCCTTAAGGAGTAAATATGGAGCACGCAAAGAAAGAACAGAGATCAATTATTAATATAGGAACAAGCCTGATGGTTGTTATTCTCATTGGTCTTGCATTTGCAGTTATTGCGGCTCTTACTATTTCATCAAGCCACAACAACTACAATCTCAGTAAAAAGCTCGCTGACCACACTGATGAATACTATGAAGCAAGCAATCAGGCCTATGAGAAAATTGCTGAAAGTGACTGGGCAGACCAGGAATTTCAGGTAGATATTAATGACAATCAGATTCTCTCGGTTCAGGTTTCTGGAGGAGAGATTACAAAGTGGCAGGTAGAGAACACTGGTAGCTGGGATGCCGATAGCACTCAGCCTGTTATGACAATAGAAGATTAATCGGGAGGGACTATGGCAATAGACATCGTAAGCTATTTAACAGACGCAGTAAAAAAATATAAGGCATCAGATGTGTTTATTATCACAGGTCGTGAGGTTTCTTTTAGAGTTAATGATCTGGTTATGACACGTTCTGAATTGGAAAATCAGTATTCTGAAAAATCAGAGCCAGATGAAGGCCCAGTTATGCCTGCAAAGGCTGAGGAGCTAGTTGAGCAGATATACAAATTAGCTGGCCGAGATATTGAAAAATACAAAGAGCATGGGGATGATGATTTCTCATTTGCAATAAAAAATGTATCACGTTTTAGAGTAAATGCTTTCAAACAAAGAGGTACTTATGCAGCAGTAGTGCGTGTGATTACATTTACCTTGCCAGATTATAAGGAGCTTATGATTCCTGAGTCTGTAATTAATCTTGCAAACGAGTCTAAGGGCCTCGTGCTTGTAACAGGTCCTGCCGGAAGCGGTAAGTCTACAACACTTTCTTGCATTGTCGATAGAATTAACAATAATTACAACAAGCATATTATCACTCTTGAGGATCCGGTTGAGTATTTGCACAGACATAGCAAATCCATCGTTTCTCAAAGAGAGATTCATCTTGATACAGAAAATTACGTGACAGCTCTTCGTGCCTCACTTCGTCAGAGCCCTGATGTTATCTTGTTAGGTGAGATGCGTGATGCGGAGACTATTTCTGTTGCAATGACTGCAGCAGAGACAGGTCATTTGATTTTATCTACATTACATACTATTGGTGCAGCTAATACTATCGACCGAATTATCGATGTGTTCCCATCAGAACAGCAGCACCAGATTGCTTTGCAGCTTTCTATGGTTATCAAGGCAGTTGTGTCTCAGCAGCTTGTTCCAGCTGTGGATGGCACCCTTGTGCCTGCCTTTGAAGTAATGACAGTTACTCCTGCCATTCGTAACATGATTCGTGAGAATAAAGTGCCTCAGATTGAGGGTGTAATCTATTCTAGTGACACAGATGAGATGGTTTCTATGGATTCGAGCTTGTATAAATTGGTTCGAGAGGGTAAAATCACTAAGGATACGGCCATGGAATATGCCGTAAACGCAGAAATGTTAGGAAGAAGATTAGGAGTTTAGAGAGAAAATGGAATGTTTTAAACCGATGCTGTTTTCTTGCATGAAAAAGTATAGCAAGGAACAGTTTGCAAAAGACGTAGTATCTGGAATCATTGTGGCAATCATCGCATTGCCACTTTCTATTGCACTTGCACTTGCTTCAGGCGTAGGTCCTGAGCCAGGTCTTTATACTGCAATAGTGGCTGGCTTTTTGATTTCATTTTTTGGTGGTAGTACAGTTCAGATTGCTGGACCTACAGCTGCCTTTGCTACAATTGTTGCTGGAATAATAGCTACAGATGGAATGGATGGACTTATCATTGCTACCATCATGGCTGGTATTATTTTGATTGTGCTTGGACTTATCAAGGCTGGCGCATTAATCAAATTTATTCCTTATACAATCACAACCGGTTTTACTGCCGGTATCGCAGTTACTATTTTGATTGGCCAGTTCAAGGATTTCTTTGGAGTAGATTTCAAGGGTGAAAAGCCAATCGAGACAATTGACAAGTTAAAAGTATTTTTCAGCAATATCGATACAATCAACTATCAGGCAATGCTTGTTGGTATTGTATGTCTTGCAGTGCTTATTATATGGCCGAAGTTTTTCCAGAAAATACCTGCATCAATCATCGCTGTATTTGTTGGAATTGCTATGGTAAAGGGTCTCAATCTTAAAGTAAACACTATTGGTGTTCTTTATCCAGACTTGAAGGCAGGCCTTCCATCTGTTTCAGTTCCACATTTTTCATTTGCACTTATTAAAAATGAGATGCCAAATGCATTCACAATTGCTATCCTTGCTGCTATTGAGTCCCTTCTTTCAGCTGTAGTTGCTGATGGTATGGTAAATAGTAAGCATAGAAGCAACCAGGAGCTTATTGGACAGGGAATTGGTAATATCGGTTCAGTATTGTTTGGCGGTATTCCTGCTACAGGAGCTATTGCTCGTACAGCTGCCAATATCAAAAATGGTGGTCGTACACCAATTGCTGGTATCGTACATTCAATTACACTTTTAGTTATTCTTGTAGTGCTTATGCCATATGCAAAGTTCATTCCAATGCCATGTATCGCAGCTATTCTTTTCCAGGTAGCTTACAATATGTGTCAGTGGAGACCATTTGCAAGACTTGTAAAATATGCTCCAAAGTCAGATATCATCGTACTTGTTTTAACATTTGTACTTACTGTAGTATTTGATCTTGTTGTTGCTATTGAGTGGGGTATGATTGTTGCCTGCATCCTCTTCATTAAGAGAATGAGTGAGGAGACTCATGTCAGCGGTTGGACATACCAGAAGGACGACGAGGAGTTTGTAGATGATCTTCGTCCAGTTGCTAAGGAAATCCGTGTATTTGAGATTACAGGACCACTTTTCTTTGGCGTATCAGATATGCTTTCAGAGAGCATCAATGTAAAGGACTTCACAAAAGTTTTAGTTATCAGAATGCGTTCAGTTCCAGCCATTGATGTAACAGCACTTCGTGCTCTTAGAGATCTTGTGGATGGAGCTGAGAAGAAGGGTGTCACAGTAGTATTCTCACATGTTAACGAGCAGCCTCGTCATATGATGGAAAAGGCTGACTTTATTAATCGAGTTGGTGCGGATAACTTCCAGCCAAATATCGATGCAGCTTTAGATAGAGCTGAAAAATTAGTAAATAATTAGTTTTTTAAATCATGGTTAAATTATGAAAACATTTCTTGAACCATTTAAATCACTTACAGCTGTAGAGTCTCTTAGAGAGGCTCTACATAAATATGGGAAAGTTTACGATTTAACTGGGTGTGCTGATAAGGCACACCTTATTTTTGGTATAGGCGTAGATGCAAAATACAAGCTTATCATCACATCAGATGAACTTAAGGCTAGAGAATTATATGATGAGTACCGTTTCTATGATTCAAATGTAGTGTATTTTCCAGCAAAGGATTTCCTGTTCTATCAGTCTGATATAAGAGGAAATGCTTTGACTAGAGAGCGTATGCAGGCTATTGAGGCGGTTATTTCGGAAAATAGCTGTACAGTAGTGACTACTATCGATGCTTTGATGAACAAACTACCAGCCCTTTCTTATTTTGAAGATGGAGTTGTTGCTATTTCTGATACAGACACAGTGGAGCTTGAGGCACTTCGTCGCAAGCTTGTAGCTATGGGCTATGAAAATGTAGGCACCTGTGAGCATCCGGGCGAGTTTGCTGTCCGTGGTGGTATTATCGATGTTTTTCCTCTTACCAATGATTTGCCAGTTCGTATAGAGCTGTGGGGTGATGAGGTGGATAGTATTCGCTCCTATGACCCATCAAATCAGAAGTCCATTGAAAATATAAATTCTGTTTTAATATTCCCTGCGGTAGAGCTAATATTAAGCGCTGAAGAGGTTGAGGCCGGTCTTAAAAAGATTGAGGCTGAGCGCGATGAGCGCTATGAAGCATACCGCAAGGAAATGAAGACAGAAGAGGCATATCACCTTAAGACTTATGCAGATAGAGTTGTGGAAGAGACTAGAGAATGGGGCTTAAGCCAGGAGCTTGAGACCAACCTCACTTATTTCTGCGACAAGCTAGGTTCCTTTATTGATTTTATGCCAAAGGGCACCTATGTATTTGTAGATGAGATTCAAAAGGTGATAAGTAAAGGCGAGGTAACAGAGACTGAATTTTCCGATGCAATGACTAGACGTGTCGAGTCTGGATATATGCTCAAGGGCCAGATGGACATGCTCTATGGAGTTTCGGAGATAATCGGCAAAATAGAAAAATTCCCTACTACCTTGATGTCTGTTTTAGATGCCAAGAATAAATACATCAAGTCTGCAGATCATTTCAGTATCGCAGTTCAAGGTGTAAATGCATACAACGGCAGCTTTGAGCTTTTGACAAAAGAGCTGCTTCAATATAAAAAACGAAAGTATAGAGTCCTTCTTGTGACTAGCTCAGCCACTAAGGGACAGCGTCTAGCAGAAGACCTTTTAGAAGAGGGATTGAACGCATATTTTACTATGGATTTAGACCATGAGATTAATCCTGGTGAGACTATGCTATGCGTTGGTAATATTAAAAGAGGATTTGATTACCCTGGTTCTGCTTTTGTAATGCTGTCTGATGGAGATATCTTTGGACATGTTAGAAAGAAAAAGCGCCGTGTTAAGAAGTATGAGGGTGAGTCCATATCTTCATTCTCTGACTTGCATGTTGGAGATTTTGTAGTCCATGAAAACTATGGTCTTGGTATCTACAAGGGTACTGAACAGATGGAACTTGATAAGGTTATCAGGGACTATATCAAGATAGAGTATGCCAAGGGAAGCAATCTCTACGTGCTTACATCCCAGCTTGATCAGATTCAAAAATACTCTGGTCCAGACGGCAAAAAACCAAAGCTTAATTCTCTTGGAGCAGGTACTCAAGAGTGGAATAGAACAAAGCAAAAAGTTCAGTCTGCTGTAGGTGTGGTTGCAAAGGAGCTTGTTGACCTTTATGCACTTCGCCAAAATACAGACGGATTCGTATATGGTCCTGATACAGTATGGCAGCGTGAGTTTGAGGAAAGTTTCCCTTATGAGGAAACTGATGGCCAGCTGGAGGCAGTAGCAGCTATAAAAAAGGATATGCAGTCTAAAAAAATCATGGATAGACTTATCTGTGGTGATGTAGGTTTCGGCAAGACTGAGGTGGCAATGCGTGCTGCTTTCAAGGCTGTACAAGAGGGCAAGCAGGTTGCGTACCTAGTGCCTACCACAATTCTTGCTCAGCAGCACTACAACAATTTCATCCAGAGAATGGGTGGCTATCCTGTTAATATGGGACTGCTTTGCAGATTTAGAACTCCAGCCGAGCAAAAAAAGACAATTGAAGGCTTGAAAAATGGCATGGTAGATATTGTCATTGGAACTCACAGATTGCTTTCAAAGGATATAGAATTCAAGGATTTGGGACTCCTTATAATAGATGAGGAGCAGCGTTTTGGTGTTAATCATAAGGAACGCATTAAGCAGATGAAAAAGACTGTAGACGTACTTTCCCTATCTGCTACTCCTATTCCCCGTACCCTTCACATGTCTCTTGTTGGAATCAGGGATATGAGTGTTTTGGACGAGCCACCTATGGAACGTACTCCAATTCAGACCTTTGTTTTTGAATACAATGAAGAGATGGTTCGAGAGGCTATAGTAAGAGAGATGGCTAGAGACGGCCAGGTCTACTATGTCTTTAACAGGGTAAGAGGCATCCAGGATATGGCAGCAGAAATAGAGCGCCTGGTTCCAGAGGCAACTGTTGGCTATATTCATGGACAGATGACAGAGGCCAAGGTTGAGGACGTTATGATGCAGTTTATCAACCATGAGATAGATGTGCTTGTGGCCACAACTATCATTGAAATTGGTCTGGATATTTCTAACGTAAATACGATAATTATTCATGACTCTGACAACATGGGTCTTTCTCAGCTATACCAGCTTAGAGGCCGTGTGGGACGAAGTAACAGAACAGCATACGCATTTTTAATGTACAAAAGGGATAAGCTTCTAAAGGAAGTTGCAGAGAAGAGACTGGCAGCAATCAAGGAATTTACCGACCTTGGTTCTGGATTTAAAATTGCTATGCGAGATCTTGAAATTAGAGGAGCAGGTAATCTTCTCGGAGTAGAGCAGCATGGTAACATGACTGCTGTTGGTTACGACCTATACTGTAAGATGCTTAATGAGGCTGTTAAAATCGAAAAGGGTGAGGTTACAGAGGACCAGTTTAACACTACTGTGGATGTTAATATTGAGGCATATCTTCCTGATACTTATGTTTCAAACGAGGAGCAGCGAATAGACATTTATAAACGAATCGCAGCTATTGATTCTGAGGAAGCAAGGGATGAGATGCTTGATGAGCTTGTGGATAGATTTGGTGAGCCAAAGAGATGTGTTCAGAATCTCCTTTGGGTAGCAATGCTCAGGGTAAAGGCCCACGACGCATATGTTACTGCTATCGAGCAGAAGCAGGATATCATCAGAATTGTTATGTATGAGAAGGCTAAAATTGATGTAACACAGATTCCTTCCCTTCTTGAGAGGAACAATCCACATATCACTTTTGCAGCTGATCCAAAGGCTCCTGCGTTTATATTTAACACAAAGGCAAATACAAGAATTAAGCCTAGTGAAATATTTGATTATCTGCAGGATTTCCTAATGGATTTAAAGAGCATTAAAGTTGATAATTAAAACAATATTAACTATAATGAAAAGGCTTGAAAAAATATTGGGTGGAAGACACTCAGGAGGAAGTTAGTATAATGAAAAAGGCAGTATTAAAAACAACATGTGTGGCAGCTTTAGCAGGTACAGTTCTTCTTACAGGCTGTGGTAACAAAATCAAGGACAGCGCTACATTAATTACTATAAAAGGGGAGAACACAAAAGAGACTATCACTCTTGGATATGGTAATTTCGTTGCTCGTTATCAGCAGTCGTTATATGAGCAGTTTTATCCAATGATGGGCTATGATGTTTCAACTATGTGGTCTCAGGATATGATGGGCGGTCTTGGATATTCAATGGAGGACCAGACCAAAAGCGGAATCATTACAGATATAGAGCAGATGTATGTTGTAAAGCAGCATGCAGCTGATTACGGAATTGCTCTTTCTGATGAGCAGAATAAAGCAATTGCAGATGCTACTGCAAAGTTCATGTCAGATAACTCTAAGGACACACTTGAGGAACTTGGAGCTACAGAGGAGTACGTTAAGAGATACCTTGAGGAGAAGACAATCTACAAGCTTGTGGAGACAGCAGTAGAGGATGCAGAGGATGCTAATATTACAGAGGATGATTGCTGGATGCGTACATTCTCTTATGTACAGATAGATACTTCTGGAACTGACCCAACGACAGGTACTGTAAAGGAGTACACAGATGAGGAGCTAGCAGCATTTAAGGATCAGGCTGATAGTATTGCTGCAGCATCAGATTTTGATGCTGAGGTAGAGGCTCAGGAGCTTACAAGCAGCACATATTCATACCTCAAGGGCGAGGAGTCAGATGAGAAGATGGATATGGCTATTATCTCAGCAGCAGAGGAGCTTGAAGAGGGTGACACTTCTGATGTAATCGAGGTTGAGGGCGTTGGATATTATGTAATCCACCTTACTTCAGACCATGATGAGGATGCATCAGCAGATAAGAAATCATCTCTTAAGACAGACGCATTCAATTCACTTGTAGATACATGGATGTCTGCTTATGAGTTTACTGTAGATGATGATCAGTGGGCTAAGGTTACATTTACTGATCACTTCAAATCTAAGCCAGTAGAACAGCCTGCAGAGCCAGCTGAAGAGACAGAGGCTCCAGCAGATGATGCAGAAGCAACAGATGAGTCAACTGAATCTACAGAAGTAACAGAGGATACAGATTCAGCAGAAGAGACTGAAACAACAGAAGATACAGCAGCAGATTCTGAGGAGACACCAGAGGAATCAACTGAAGAAACAGCTGAATAATCTGATGTAGAGTAAATATGAGATTTATTCTTAACTACGTTAAAAAATATAAAATAAGAGCAATACTTGCCCCACTTTTCAAAATGCTAGAGGCGATATTTGAGCTTTTGGTACCACTTGTTATGGCATCCATCATCAACAAGGGTATCTCAAGCTCAGATACCCACTACATTGTTATGATGAGTGGGGTTTTAATTTTATTGGCAGTTGTAGGTCTTATGTTTTCTATTACTGCTCAGTATTTTAGTGCCTATGTAGCTGTGTATTCAGCAGCTGAAATCCGAAAGGATTTATTCCAAAAGATTCTAGGGCTTTCTCAGGGGACCAAAGAAAAAATAGGTGAGGAAGTATTAATTACTAGAATTACTGCTGATATTAACCAGATTCAAAATGGTATCAATATGGTGCTAAGACTTTTTCTTCGTTCACCATTTATAGTGGCTGGCGCCACAATTATGGCTTTTATTGTGGATGTTAAATCAGCACTTACTTTTATAACTGTGGTAGTTGCCTTATCTATTTTTGTGTATTTTATTATGAAGTACACTCTTCCTAGATATAAATCTATAGCAGCTAAACTAGAAAAAGTACTCCATGCAGTTTCTGAAAATCTATCAGGGGCAAGAGTGCTTAGAGCCTTTTGTCAGGTTGATGAGGAAGCAGAGGCATTTCAAAATAAGACATCAAATCTAGCAGAAATGCAGATTCATACAGGCAAGATTTCAGCCTTATTGAATCCAGTTACTTATGTAATAGTAAACATTGGAATAGTAGGACTTATATACGTATCCGCACAGAGAGTTGACAGCGGATTTATCCTTAGAGGAGATGTAGTGGCTCTCGTAAATTATATGGGCCAGATTTTAGTTGAGCTTATAAAGCTGGCAAATCTTATTGTTCTTCTTATGAAGGCATTTCCATCTGCAGATAGAGTATGTGAAATCATGGAGATGAAATCAGATGAGAGATGTCATGAAATAACTGCTACAGCGGATGAGACTTTTATTGCAAAGGGTGCTATTTCAATTAAGAATGTATCCTTTAGCTACAACAATTCAAATGAAATGGACTTGGAAGGCATCTCACTTGAAATAGAGCCTGGCTCTACCCTTGGAATAATTGGTGGAACTGGTTCTGGTAAGAGTACATTACTCAAGTTGCTGACTCACACATATGACGTTAGTGAAGGTAGCATTGAAATTGATGGAAGGGATGTTAAGACCCTTAGTGATAGTTCTATAGCTAAAATATTTGGTATAGTGCCTCAAAAGGCATCTCTATTTAGTGGAACAATACGTTCAAATATGACAATGTATAAACAAGATGCATCTGATGACGAAATTAATTCAGCATTAAATATCGCTCAGGCATCTGATTTTATCGCAAAAAAAGAGGGGCTCGATACTATAGTTTCAGCTAGAGGAAATAATTTTTCTGGTGGTCAGAAGCAACGACTTACGATAGCAAGGGCACTTATGGGAAAGCCTTCTATTTTAGTCCTTGACGACTCTGCCAGCGCTCTTGACTTGAGTACAGAGGCACACCTGAGGAAAGCTTTATCAGAGCTTAGCTGGAATCCTACAATTATAATTGTTTCCCAGAGAGCATCTTCAGTTAAGGATGCAGATCAGATTTTGGTACTAGAGGATGGAAAGCCAGTTGGATTAGGTACACACGCCCAGCTTCTTTCAAAATGTGATGAATACGAGGAGATATATTACTGTCAGTATCCTAGAGAGGAGGCCGCCAATGAATAAACAGCCTCAATCTAAGATATTTAAGCGGATTTTATCAGAGTTAAGAGAATACAGATTTAGTATATTAATATCAGTTGTTTGCGCACTATTTACCGTGTATCTGACCCTTTTGATTCCAATTCTCACTGGTAGGGCAGTGGACTGTATAGTAGCTAAGGGAAATGTAGATTTTGACAAGCTTATCTATATTCTTCAGCTTATGGTTGCAACAGTGGTAGCTACATTTTTCACTCAATGGATTATGAATAGAGTGAACAATCGTATTACCTATAGTGTTACTAAGAATTTGAGAGATAGAGCTTTTGCGAAGTTGCAGCATGCCAAGCTTTCTGATATTGATTCTCACCCTCACGGTGATTTTGTTAGTAGAATAGTCTCTGATGCAGATACTTTTGCAGATGGACTTTTAATGGGATTTACACAGGTATTTACTGGAGTACTGACCATAATAGGCACTATCTATTTTATGATAACAATCTCTTTAAAAATTGCTTTGATTGTTATTATTGCAACACCAGTATCTCTTCTTATAGCGAAGTTTATTTCAGAAAAGACTTACAAGTTTTTTGGAAGGCAGGCAAAACTCAGAGGGCAGGAGACATCCTATATAGAGGAGATTATCGTAAATAAAAATATAGTTCGCAATATGGATTATGAGGATGATGCACTTGAGAATTTTGGAAGTATGAATAATGATTTGGCAGATGCATCAATGAAGGCCACATTTTATTCTTCAATTGTCAATCCAAGCACACGCCTGGTTAATAATCTTATATACGCGGCTGTAGGCGTATTTGGGGCTGTTATGGTCACCACAGGAGGCATAACTGTGGGTGGTCTTGCCAGCTTCTTGTCCTATGCAAGCACCTATGCCAAGCCATTTAATGAGATTTCTGGAGTTATAACAGAGTTTCAAAACGCTTTGGCTTGTGCGTCCCGTTTGTTTGAGGTGATTGACGCTGATGTGGAGCTTGATGAGGGAGAGGATAAGCTTATTGAACCTCGAGGCAGCATAGAATTTAAAAACGTATGCTTTTCTTATGATAAAAGTAAAAAGCTTATTGAGAATCTTAATATAAAAGTAGAGCCAGGCCAGAAAGTTGCTATCGTAGGACCGACTGGTGCGGGCAAGAGTACTATCATTAATCTGCTTATGAGGTTTTACGATATTGATTCAGGGCAGATTCTTATAGATGGCAGGGATATAAGAGAAATTCCTCTGGATGATTTGCGCAGTAATTTTGGAATGGTATTGCAGGAGACATGGCTTAAGAATGCTTCAATAAAAGAAAATCTTAAGATGGCAAATCCAGAGGCTTCTGATGAAGAAATAATCGAGGCAGCCAAGGCTAGTCATGCCCATAGCTTTATTAAGAAGATGCCATATGGTTATGACACTGTGATTAATGCAGGAGAGGGAACCCTATCCCTCGGTCAGTTACAGCTTTTATGTATTACAAGGGTAATGTTAAATATTCCTCCGATGTTAATATTAGATGAGGCAACAAGCTCGATAGATACAAGGACCGAGCAGAAAATACAATCGGCATTTAATAAAATGATGAATGGTCGTACCACATTTGTGGTTGCTCACAGATTGTCAACAATTAAGGGCGCTGACCTGATTTTATTCATCAAAGATGGAGCCATTGTGGAGCAGGGTAATCATTCTCAATTGTTGCAGAAAAACGGCTTTTATGCTAAATTATATCGGAGTGATTTTGAAATTAATTAGGAGATAAAATGGAACAGTATGTAATTAAGGGCGGCACTGCTCTCTCAGGAGAGGTTGAGATCAGTGGTGCTAAAAATGCAGCCTTGGGAATTTTGGCTGGCGCCATTATGACAGACGAAACCGTTACAATTGAAAATTTACCAAATGTTAAAGATATAAATGTTCTTATCGGTGCGATTGAGGATATTGGAGCAACTATTAACCGCGTTGATGACCACACAGTTGAAATCAACGGAGCTAGTATCAACAGACTTTCTGTAGACTATGAGTACATTAAAAAGATTCGTGCTTCTTATTACTTAATGGGAGCTCTTCTTGGTAAGTACAAGAATGCAGAGGTTGCTCTCCCAGGAGGATGCCTCATTGGTTCACGTCCTATCGACCTTCATGTGAAGGGCCTTAAGGCACTAGGAGCTAATGTAGATGTATCTTATGGCCTCTGGTCTGCTCGCGCTGACAAGCTTGTAGGTAACCACATTTTCCTTGATAAGGTATCTGTTGGTGCTACTATCAATATTATGCTTGCTGCAGTTCTTGCAGAGGGCAAGACTACTATTGAGAATGCTGCTAAGGAGCCACACGTAGTAGATGTTGCTTCGTTCCTTAACAGTATGGGTGCTAATATCAGAGGTGCAGGTACAGATGTTATCCGCATTGTTGGTGTAAGCGCACTTCATGGTACTACTTACGCAGTTATTCCAGATCAGATTGAGGCTGGTACATATATGTGTGCGGCAGCAGCTACACATGGCGATGTTTTAATCAAAAATGTTATCCCTAAGCATTTGGAGGCCACTTCAGCCAAGCTTATGGAGGCAGGTTGTATCGTTGAAGAGTATGATGATGCAGTTCGTGTAATTGCTAAGGACCGCAAGCTTACTCATACTCATGTCACAACACTTCCATATCCAGGATTCCCTACAGATATGCAGCCAGAGATTACTGCAGTTCTTGGAATCGCTAGTGGTACTAGTACAGTTACAGAGTCGATTTTTGAGAATCGTTTCAAATATGTTGACGAGCTTGCTCGCATGGGTGCCAATATTAAGGTAGAGAGCACTGTAGCAATTGTCACAGGTGTTGAGAGATATACAGGCGCACAGGTTAGCGCTCCAGACCTTAGAGCAGGTGCTGCTCTTATCATCGCAGGTCTTGCAGCTGATGGATTTACAGTCATTGACGATATCAAGTATATCCAGCGTGGATATGAGGATATCGTTGGTAAATTTACAAAGCTTGGTGCTACATTTGCTGAGGTTGATTCAGAGCACGAGCTTCAGAAGTTCAAGCTTAAAGTTTCATAGTTTTTAGAGATTATGGGTTGCCGAGAGGCAGCCCTTTTTTTGTTTGGTAGGAAATGTGTTTGAAAATTAAAGAATATAACCACAGGTTAATTGAAATGTGGATAAAAATTTAGGCAAACTTTATATTTAATTTATGTGTCTTAAAAAAGCTATAAAGATATTGAACAGATATTGTAGACATGCAACAATATACCCGTTGCAACAGAAATGAGCATTAAATTGCTCATTTCGAGAATTACTATTTCACAAACCTAATAGAAATGGAGGGCAAAGTTATGAAAAACAAAAAGTATGTATCTTTTGCACTTGCTATGGCAACGGCTATTGGAACTGCCGCGTTTAATCCTGACATTGTAAATGCAGAGGAAAATAATGCGTCTGAAGTAGTGGCAGTAGATGAGGCCACAGAAGCAGCACCAGAAGAAACTGCTGTGGAAGAAGCTGAGGATGAAAATGTAGAGTCTACGGCAGATGAAGCAGAACAGCCTGTAGAAGGCTTATCAGATGAAGATGCTGCTCTTATGGAAAAATGCAAGAATCTCACTCCATTTACAGAATTAAATGGGGATAATAAGGATGCTTATCTTGTATTAGTGGAAACAAAAACGGGAATTAACATATATAGAGAAAATGAATTTGTTAAATATAACATCGAACCAACAGATGAATACTACTATAACTGCCAGATAGAAAATCCTGAGGTTCTAGACTTAGTATATTCAACAGATGGAAATGAAGATATTAGTGAGGTCCATCTGATTGGTGAGGTTGGTGCCTTTAACATGAATGGACCTGAAATGCAGTACGAAGTATTCAAGGGATATGAATGCACTGATGCTGTTGACGGAGAATATCTCGACCCAGATGGAAGCTATTTTAAAACCTTGCTGTTAAACCCTCAGGAGTTGGCAGTAAGAGGAGAGATTGAAAGTTTAACACCTGGTACTAGAATGGACTACTCAGATGGGGAAGGTTTCTACGGTGGTGGATATGTTTTCTACTCTAAGTACGATAATGGCGGTGACGTAGAGTGTAATGTGGGTTACGACATTCAGAGAAATGAAGACGGTTCAGTAAAGCTTACAATTGGTGCTTACAATCAGGAGAAAAATTTCGCTACAGCAGTTGAGTATGATCTTCTCCCAGGTGTAATTGCATATAGAGCTAATTTTGAAGCAGAATAAACCTAGATTATTTACTAAGGGGGTCACTTATGTGGCCCTCTTATTTACCTTATACAAAAAATTTAGGAAAAGTGTATAATGGAGACAGTGACTAATAGCAAGGAGAAGATATGGAACATTACAAGTTTTTCCAGAATAAAGAATGTGAATATTTTCCATGTCACAAGACAGATCACCCAGAGGATTTTAATTGTTTGTTTTGCTATTGCCCCCTTTATCATTTAGGGGACAAATGTGGAGGCAATTTTAAGTATACAGATAAGGGTGTAAAATCTTGCGTTAATTGCTTGCGGCCTCATATTAGAGAAAATTACGATGAGATAAATGAGGCACTTCGTAAATTAGAGAAAGAATAGAGGATAGTGAGATGGACATCACAGAAGAAATTGAGTTACACGATTGTCCTATTTGTGCAGGAGCAGGATTAATCGAGGAAGAGGACCATGGATATTATGTGGCATGCCTTGATTGCGGTAGCTATACTGGCACAGTTGGATACAAGGACGAGGACGGAAGAAAGCAGGCGGCGGAGCGAGCAGCTATGCTTTGGAATACAGGAAAAGTTATTAATAGTGCACCTGGCGAGTAGATGCAGAAAGAGGGGGCGTTATGCGACAGACTCAAGATAAAGCAAGAAACTTAACAATGATGATGGATGAGTACGAGCTTACAATGGCTAATGCGTACTTCAATGATCCTACAATTGACAACAACACAAAGGTGAGCTTTGATGTGTTCTACAGAGTCAATCCAGACGGCGGTGGTTTTGCGATTTTTGCTGGATTGCAGCAGATTAAGGACTACCTTCTTAATATGCACTTTGATGATGAGGATATTGAATACTTAAGAAGTGTTGGACACTTCACCGAGGATTTCTTAGCATATCTTAAGGATTTTAAGTTCACAGGTGATGTGGATGCATTTCCTGAGGGAACAATAATGTATCCAAATGAGCCTATAATTACTGTTACAGCACCTATTATCCAGGCTCAGCTTGTGGAGACAGAGATTTTAGCCCAGGTAAATCATCAGTCTCTTATTGCCACAAAGGCTAGTCGTATTGTAAGGGCAGCAGCAGGTCGTGCAGTATCCGATTTTGGTGCCAGAAGAGCCCACAATAATGATGCCGCTATATATGGTGCAAGAGCTGCCTATATCGGTGGCGCGAGTGGTACAGCTACAGTTTCTGCGGGTCAGTATTTTGATATCCCTATTGGCGGTACTATGGCCCATAGCTACGTAATGTATTTCACATCCGATGATAATGACTATAGAAAATCAGAGTTAGAGGCCTTTAGAAGCTTTGCAAAGAGCTATCCTAACAACTGTATTTTGCTTGTAGATACCTATAATGTGCTGAAATCTGGCGTTCCAAATGCAATAAAAGTGTTCCAGGAAATGAAAAATGCAGGAATTCTTTCAAAAAGCTATGGAATACGCATAGATTCTGGCGATTTAGCGTATTTAACAAAAAAGTCTAGACAATTATTAGATAAAGCTGGATTTGTAGACGCAAAAATAATTGTTAGCAATTCACTTGACGAATATACAATCACATCTATCCTTCAACAGGGTGGACAGGTTAATTCGTTTGGAGTTGGTGAGCGACTTATTACTGCAAAATCTGAGCCAGTGTTTGGCGCTGTTTACAAATTATGTGCAGTGACTGATGCAGCCACAGGAGAGGTGATTCCAAAGATTAAAATCTCTGAAACTGTAGAGAAAATCACTAATCCAGGCCTCAAAGACGTGTATCGTATAAAAGATGAAACAGGTCGTGCTGTAGCAGATTTAATAGCAATTAAGGGAGAAAGGGTTGACATGAGCGCAAAAGGAGGGTATAAATTTGTAGACCCCGAGCAGCCATGGAAGAGCACTCATATATTTGAGGGCTGCACGGCGGAGCTTTTGCAACAACCACTTATTAGGGGAGGTAGCGCGGTATCTGACGACGAGCCAATCCAGACTATCCGTGACAGAGTACAACAGCAGCTTGATACAAGCGTATGGCCAGAGGAGCAGCGATTTGAGAATCCTCATCGCCACTATCTTGATATGACACCTGCTTATTATAATATGAAAATGGATCTTCTTAGAAAAGAAGATAGGTAACTTGTGTGGCGAAATTAAAGGGAGATATAATAATGCCTTTGTATCTTTTTGTTTGCGAGAATTGCAAGAAAAAAGTCTACCTGAATATGGAAGACTATAAGAAATTCATTGATACTGGAAGACAGCGTCTATGTCCTGAATGTAAGAGGATTAAGGCGGCTGCAGCTGGTCAGCAGACCATGACTCACAGTGTAAGTTAAAAAGAGGCGGTTTTGAACCGCCTCTTTAATATTGTTTAATGTTATTCATCTTCAGAATAATCTGCCACAAATTGTTCTTCGTTTTCGAAATCTTCTGCCTTATATGTTGGTGGCACAGTTTTGAATCTATTAGTTTTTTCCATCAAGATATTTGCTTCGGCAGAAAGTTCTTCAAAAACAGCTCGCATCTCTTCTATGTCACTAGTCTCGTTGATACCCATTGCAAAACTCTGCAGGTTAATTGCGGAGAATTGAATATCCGAAATAATGTCATTAAATGTTTCTTTTATTGAATTAAGTGCAATAGAAGTTTCTTTTAAATCGCCAGGGAATTCAGGGATATCATCCACAGTCAAATTACCCTTTTCCATTTCCACAATCATAGATTTCTGTTGGGAAATCATGGTAGATAGCTGCTTTATAATTTCATATAATTTATCCTGAAGCTCGCCTAGCTCATCTTCCTTGTTGGAAATATTTAAGTTGGTAGAGAAATCTCCGGCTAAAATTCTATCTAGCGCAGGATTAATCTTTTCAATTGGCTTTAATATACGTGTAATGGCAAGTGTCATTTCTCCAGCAATAAGGAATGCGCAGAATATTGCAATGAATAAACTGATGCGAATGCCTCTATCAACAGTCTTGTAGAGCAATTTCTGTGAGTATGCAACGCCAATTCTCCAATCGCAATTCTCTAGTTTTGAAACAGAATAGGTAATTTTATCTCCGTTATAATCTCTTCCAGTAGATAGACCCTGTTCAGCTTTAGATCCAAGAATATCTTTAATCTCAGGAATAACATCAGCGGCTGAGGTGACTTTATTAATATTTGGTTGATAGTCAGGATTTTTATGGGCGACAATCCTATCTTCTGAGTCAATCAAAAATCCGTAAGAGCCATTCTCAAAGTCAAGAGAATTAACATATTTATTGATGGTTGAAACATCTGCATCTGCACCTACTACACCTACTAATTTTCCATCTAAATAAATAGGACTAGCAGCAGTTGCAAGCATTAAGTCAGGTCTTGTTGCGCTAATATATGGATCAATAATGCTAGATGCTCCAGTTTCTTTTACGGTTTTATACCAAGTGCGCTCTCTAGGATCTACACCAGATGCATATGTAACACCTCTAGCCATATACATGTCACCCTCTTCGGTGGCAACGTAAAGAAAAACTAGATTCTGATGAGATTCCCCAAACTCATCTAGAAGAGCGATTATCTCATCCTTTTCTAATTCTCCATCGGCTTCCAAAGCGTCTGCAATATCGATAGTAACACCTCTTATTTGATTAACCCATGCATCTACCTGTGAACCGCAGAGTTCTGTAGCTATAGTGAGCTCTCTATTTTGACCTTTTATGATTCTGCGGGTCATATAAGTCATGTTGACTATAGAAACTAAAATTATGGATATAAGAAGAGCTATAACCACGTGCTTAGTTACTCTAGCACGGACGGTTGTCCTGTATTCTTTTTCCATTAGTGCCCTCCGTAAAAATATTACTGACGAATCCATGAAATCATGCATTTGAAAAATTCGGTACACTGCGGGAATATATCCCGCATTATCGTGTACTGTCATTTTATGACATAAATAAGGGCATTTCGTGAAAAAACTATTGAAATTTAAAAAATTTTAGGAACGAGAAAATACAAAACAATCGTAACGGATTGCTTTGCCTTCAATAGAATAGCTTGGCTTTTTGTCAGCAAGAAATGGTCCTTTAAGGGGGCGCTTTATAATGATTCGCTTTGGATTAGCGGCAATTGCAGCATTTAAGAGCTCTTCCTCCACCGAGCAAGGGCTTTCGATTTTTTGCAAAAGTTGGAACTTCTTTTTTATCATGGCGCTTTTGCTTCTGCTAGGAAACATAGGGTCGAGTAAGATGCTATCTGGCAAATAATCAAGGTTTTGCATGGCCTGTATGCTATCAGCGTGATGGAAATGCATTCTAGATACAATAGAAGCAAGCTCAGGAATATCCTTAGCACGATTAAGTCCGTCTTCTAGAAGAAGAGCTATTATATCGTCAAATTCATATAAGTCCACCTCAAATCCAGCAGCTGCTAAAATAAGAGAATCCTCACCGAATCCTGCAGTTGCATCTATTATCTTTTGAGGCATTGGCTGACCTTTTATTCGAGCAGCCTTTAGCTGCATCTCGTTTTGCAAATTGCTTTGCTTAAGGCGTGGGAGCATATCTTTAAAGTCAACCATGATGGATAATTTTCCATCTGTGAGAGTTAGACCATCCTCTGTATATTTAAGCTCAAGACCTACTTCTCTAAGCTTTTCATTTTGCGTGGTAAGATTTGTGTTAACCATAAATATCCTCTGTTAAGAACCTTTTTTGAAATCTCAAAGATAATAATAACATAAAATGATTATAGGTTTTTGTGGGGATTTTACAAAATTACGCGCAACCGATTGCAAATAGAAGATTTTTGTGTTAGCTTTCTAAATTGCAAGGGTTCCAAATGCAAAAGGATGTGCAAAGAGGTTGGAGAAAATGGGACATACATTAGACTCAATAGCAAAAGAGCTTGGAATGAGCAAAACAACAGTCAGTCGAGCAATTTCTGGAAAAGGACGTATTTCCGAGGAGACTAGACGAAAGGTAAATGAATATATTAAAGAAATCAACTACAGTCCTAGCGCTGTGGCTCGTTCTTTGGCTGCAAACCGCACATTTAATGTGGGGCTTGTATTCCCTGCAGACTCGGCATTGGGGGAGATGCCATATTTCCAAACCCTTATGACTGGTGTATGTGATAGGGCTATAGATTTCGAGTACGACGTACTTATAATATTAGCCGATAATGATGGAATTCTACCTCTTAAACATGCAGTTCAAAATAAAAAAATTGATGCTGTAATTGTCAGCCGTTGCGAGAAAGATTCAAAGGTTATTAATTTCTTAAAGCAATGTGATATTCCATATATTGTAGTTGGAAACCCAATGGACCCAGAGGTTCCTTATGTTGATCATGACAATGAGGGAGCTACATCTAGAATGATAGAAACCCTCATAGATGCCGGCATTAAAAAGATGGCTCTTATCGGTGGTGGAGAAAATATCAATGTTACTCTTAGCCGATTACAGGGCTTTAAAAATGGTTTCAAAAATAAGGGATTACCAGTAGATGAATCTCTTATTTTCTTAAATATGCATAAAAGTGTGCGCTTAGACTCTGTTTTAAAAGAGGCGTTGGCTGAAGGAGCGGAGTGTATTGTTTGTATGGACGATATGCTGTGCAACTCGGTGTTAAATTGCCTCCACAACGATGGGATATCGGTGCCAGAGGATGTAAAGTTGTGCTCTTTTTATGATTCTAATTTGCTTTCAACATCAAAACCATCAGTGACAAGTCTTTATTTTGACGCCAAAAAACTTGGCGCTCTTGGACTTGAGCTTTTGATGCGCAATCTAGATGGTGAAAGTATCGCAAATCAAACCCTAAAAGACTTTAATATCCAAATGAGAGACAGTACAACTTAGTATATTTTCACAAAATAATCACATAAAAGTGGTGAAAAATGCTTAGTTGACGAACAACAAACCTAAGGATAGTATAATATTCAAAGGACAACCGGTTGCTCAAAATGCGCAACTAGAGGGATAAACAATTAGAGAAAATGGAGGATGGTTAGATGAAGAAGAAATTAGTTTCAGCGCTTCTAATTTCAACAATGGCACTTACAGCTTTTGTAGGTTGCGGAGAGAAAAAGGAAGAGAAACCAGCTGAAGGTGGCAGTGGAACAGAGAGTCAGGGGGAAGTGTCATCAGAGGATGCAATTGCAAATCTTATTGCGTCAACAGAGGGAACAGTTGACATTGAGCTTTGGTGCTCAGAGACAGAGGCATATCAGAAAGTTATGAAGGAACGCTGCGATGCTTTTGAGGCACAGTATCCTGATGTTGATTTCAATATTACAATTGGTTCAGTTTCAGAAGCTGATATGAAGGACAAGGTTTTAGAGGACCCAGAGAAGGCAGCAGATGTGTTTGTATTCCCTGATGATCAGCTTGAGGCACTTGTAAAGGCTGGAGCTATTAATGAGATTCAGGCTCAGTACACATACAAAATTGATGAAGTAGATACAGAGACAACAATTGAGCCAGGAAGTTATGATGGAAAGCAGTATGGTTACCCATTCACAGCTTCTAATGGATATTTCTTATATTATGATTCATCAGCACTTTCAGAGGAGGATGTAGCTTCTTGGGAAGCACTTACGGCAAAGGCTGATGAGCTTGGCAAGCAGGTAGGATTCGAAGTAGCCAATGGTTGGTATTTATATGGTTGGTTTGCAGGCGCAGGCTGCAGCCTTACAGAAAATGCTGATATGTCAAACAACTGTGACTGGAATTCTGAGGCTGGACTTGCAGCAGCAGAGTCTCTTGCAAAGGTTACATCAGCAAAATCATTCAAGAGCTATGGCAATGATGATTTGCTTGCAAACTTAAATGATGGCAAGGTAGTAGCTTATGTTTCAGGAACATGGAATGTAAATGCATTTTCTGATGCTTATGGCGATGGATACGCCGCAGCAAAGCTTCCAACATTTGATGTAAATGGTGAGGCAAAACAGATGGGTTCATACTGTGGATACAAATACGTAGGTGTAAACTCATTCGCAGCAAATAAGGGATGGTCAATGCTTTTGGCTGAGTTCCTTTCAAATGAAGAGTCACAGGTAGCAGTATATAAGGCAACAGGTGAGGGCCCTTCTAACAAGGCTGCACTTGCTGAGGCATCTTCACCAGCCCTTGATGCACTTGCAGAGCAGTCATACTATGCAACACTGCAGCGTGTAGGTGGAAATTATTGGACACCAGCAGAATCACTTGGAAAGAATATTCTTGAAGGCAATGTATCACAGCAGCTTCTTGATGATGCAGTAGCAGGAATTGAGCAGCCAGTTGATGCGGCACAATAATAGTTCAATGAAATAAAAAATGACCATGTTAAGCAAACAGGCTTTGATTAGAGGTCAAAGCTTGTTGCTACATGGTTTTTTATTGATGATGAAATGATGTCTTAAGAATAGGGATAATTTATGAGAAACTTTTTTAAGAAAAGAGCTGCTAGTCTAAAGGAATTTGGCAGTGCTGTGAAAAATGGTGATATCTGGGTAAAGCTCTCACTTTTAATCATGGGAATGGGATACTTCGGAAGAAAACAAATCCTTAAGGGAATTCTCATGGTAATGCTTGAGGTGGGAGTGATTGCGTCATTTGTTTCGGTATTTTTACCATATATGTCAAAACTCTCAACACTTGGTACAGTGCAAAGAGAAATGATATTTGACCCACTTACAATGTCAGAGACGGTCAATGACTATGATAATTCTCTTTTGATATTGTTGTATGGAATCATTGGAATCTTGATTATTATTGCGTTTATCGCTTTATATATTGGAAATATTAAGGCTGTTTATAGGCTTCAGGAAATGAAGAAGAATGGGGAGCATATAAATAGCTTTAAAGAAGATTTAATGAGTTTTAAGAATGACAAATTCCATATTACTCTACTTACAATTCCTGCTATTGGAGTAATTATTATCAATGTCATTCCAATACTGTTTATGATTTGTATCGCATTTACGAATTATGACGAAACTCATCAGCCACCAGCTTATTTATTTACCTGGGTTGGTATTAAAAATTTTGTACGACTATTTACAAACAGCCAGACATTAACTTTTGGATACACATTTGTAAGAGTTCTTGCCTGGACACTTATATGGGCTATTCTAGCTACAGCCACTACATTTATAGGTGGTATTCTTTTAGCCCAATTCATCAATCATGAGCACACAATGGCAAAGGGGCTTTGGAGAACACTGTTTGTAATTACAATAGGTATTCCTCAGTTTGTGACACTTCTTCTTGTGGGTAAGATGTTTGGTGATTACGGTATCGTAAATACCATATGTGAGAATGTTGGAATATTAGATTTCTTTAAACATATAGGGCTGTTAAAACAAAGCGCAGGATACATACCATTTTTGTCTCAGCCTGGCTGGGCCCATGTGACAATTATCCTGGTAAATATATGGGTAGGTGTTCCATATCAGATGCTTGTTGCTACAGGAATTTTGATGAACATTCCATCAGACCAGATTGAATCGGCAAAAATAGATGGCGCAACAAAATTCCAGACATTCTGGAAGATAACAATGCCATATGTACTATTTATAACAGGACCTTCATTGATACAGTCAGTAATACAAAATATCAATAACTTCAACGTAATTTATTTGCTAACACATACATATAAGACTACAAATATGGCACTTGCTAACTCAAATGCCAATGAAGTAGATCTTCTTATAACATGGTTATTTAGACTGACAAACGAATACAGTAACTTTAAGATGGCGTCAGTTATTGGAATTATTACATTCTTGATTAGTGCGGCACTTTCACTTTTGACATTCTCTAGAATGATTGGTGGAGATAAAGAGGAGGTGTATAGATAATGAAAAAGACAAGTAAAATCGTAGCAAGACATATTTTTCTAGCACTTCTGGCATTTATATGGTTAATACCAATTATCTGGCTTGTAGTTACTACATTTAGTGCACAAAAGGGAATTAATACTAATCATTTCTTCCCTGAGCATTGGACCCTAGCAAATTATCACCAACTGTTTTTTGAACCTGATAGCGCAGCTAATTTTCCAGCATGGTTCAAAAACTCAATGATAATCGGTGTATGTTGCTGCATTATTTCGTCCCTTTTTGTAATAATGACAGCCTACGCATTTTCATTTCTCAGATTTAAGGGAAGAAAGCAGCTGATGAGTTTTTCATTGATTCTTGGAATGTTCCCAGGAGTACTATCGATGATAGCGATTTATTTTGTATTAAAACTCATTGGACTTACTGATAGTTTATTAGGTCTTATTGTTGTATATTCCGGTGCATCTGGTTTAGGATATCTGATTTTAAAGGGCTTTTTTGATACTATTCCAGTGTCCTTGCACGAGGCTGCAAAACTGGAAGGGGCATCAGAGGCAACAATTTTTAGTCGAATAGTTGTGCCATTGTCAAAGCCTATGATCGTATATACGGTAATTAATTCATTCTTGAATCCATGGATGGATTTTGTAATGGCTCGACTTATGATTAAGTCAAAAGATCCATCTCAGTGGACTATGGCTATCGGATTATTTAACTTGCTTCAGAGAGCGCTCATCAATCAGTACTTTGCATATTTCTGCTGCGGTGGATTGATGGTTGCTTTGCCTATAGCAATTCTGTTTATAGTTATGCAGAAATTCTATGTAGAAGGTGTAACAGGTGGCGCTGTAAAAGGCTAGCCGCCTTATCCCACGACGCAACCTTACAGACGGAGGATAATTAATTGAATTTACCAGCAATAAGTCATGTCCCATTTGGAAAAGATGCGTACATGATAAAAGAAGATACATTAGTTGTAGTCCTCAAGGCAGCAAAGGGAGACTTGAAAAAAGTCTCCCTCTTTTTTGGGGATAGAGTAGATATTCATAAAGAGGTTCAGGTAAATGAAGTACCTATGGAGCTCACTGGCTCAGACGAATTATATGATTATTTTGAGTGTATAGTATCAAGTCCGTTGACTAGGATTTGCTATTATTTTCAAATAGAAGATTTCTTTAGTGTGAGTCTGTTTTATAGCGAATATGGATTTACAGAGCAGATGAATAGACAGCGAATTGAATATTTCCAATATCCGTATTTACGTAGAGAAGATATGATTGAAATGCCTGAATGGACAAAGGACATGGTGATGTATCAGATTTTTCCTGACAGCTTTGCTAGCGAAAAAGGAGGAATTTCAGGACAATCAAAGAGAATAAAAGAGAGAATAGGGGCTGATGAGACAGATGGATTGGTAGAGTATAGGTCTAATCTCGGTGGAAATATAAAAGGAATTGTGGAAAACCTTGATTATATTGAAGACCTTGGTGCAAACTGCATCTATATCAATCCTATTTTCAAGGCTAACAGCTATCATAAATATGACACTGTAGACTACATGGATATAGACCCATGCTTTGGAACAATTGATGATTTTAAAACTTTAGTAAAGGCTGCTCATAAACGGGGAATTAAAATTATTTTAGATGGTGTATTTAATCACTGTGGCCCAGATTTTTTTGCATTTAAGGATGTGCTTAAAAAGGGAAAAGAATCAAAGTATGTAGACTGGTTTTATAAGCTTAGATTCCCAATTGAGACCAAGCCATATCCTAATTATGAGGCTTTTGCATATGTGGCAAGCATGCCAAAACTTAACACAGGCAATCCAGAGGTTTTAGAGTATTGTTGTAATGTTGGAAGATTTTGGATTCGTGAATGCGGTATTGATGGATGGCGTATGGATGTTGCCAATGAAATAAATCATGAATTCTTTAGAGAATTTAAAAAGGCAATTAGAGCAGAGAATCCAGACAGCTTTTTAATTGGAGAGATATGGGAAAATTCGGAGAACTGGCTGTTGGGCGATCAGTTTGACTCTACCATGAATTACACATTTATTAGTGTATGCAAGGAGTTTTTCGCTGAGGAATCAATAAATGTACAGCAGTTTGATGAAAAGATTCAAAAGATGATTCATAGATATCCATATCCTGTAAGTCTGGCTCAGATGAATTTTCTTGATACCCACGATGTAGGCAGATTCTTAAGCTTTTGCCATGGAGATGAGAGGAAACTAGAGCTTGCCTTAGCATTTATGATGTGCGCCCCTGGCATTCCATCTATTTTCTACGGTGATGAAAAAGCCATGGAAGGATTAGAAGAATGGGAATACAGACGACCTATGGAATGGGATAGAAAAACATCAGTATTTGATTTCTACAAGAAATGGACGCATATACGAAAAGGCAGCAAAGCCCTTAGCCGAGGCAATTATCGCACGGAATATATTGATAATGAAAACAGAGTATATGCATTTTCTCGTCAGTATGAAGATGAGAAGAAAACTGTGATTTTCAATGCTTCAGAGAAGCAAGTGTGTCTAAATCTTGGGAAAAATGTGAATTGCGCCCCATGGTCTGTAGCGATTCTAGAATAGTTCATATTTTTTGCTTAAACTCATCACAAATATATTGTACAATAGTGCCTGCGATGGGGGGAATTTGTTACCTAAAGGAGGACACCTGTGATGGCTAATGAATTCAAAGAGTATATTACATTTGTAGTTAATACTAAAGACGGCGCAGAAGTTGAAATGGCAGTAATCGACCAGTTCGAATTTGAGAATAAAGGATATGTTGCAGCAGCATTAGTTGATGGTGATACTGTCAGCGACGAGGGTTGCTTCATCTACCGAGTAAAGGTTGGGGAAGACGATTTCAAGGTAGAGAAGATTACAAACCAGATTGATTATAATCGCATTGCTGAAGCATACATGGACATGATTTAGCAGTTACTTTAGTAGAAATGATGGCTCCGGAGATTTCCGGAGCTTTTTTATGTTGGGAGAGATGTGGAAAAGTACCATACCATCTCATGTGAGGCGCAAAATGAGCCGGGAAGCAGGATTAAAGAGAAATGTAGGCCTGCAAAATATGCCGGAATTGAAAAATTACGGGTTTTTTTCTAAAAAGTGAATTTAACCCGTAGGCAAAAATTGGATAATGGACATAGTGCATGAGGAGGGGAGAAGCTAGGCGACAAAGAGTACAGATTGAGGAGTATATCGATGCCCAAAGCAAGATTAATGGGTCAAAAACGTCATGTAATAGATATAGCGTCATATTATTACGGTGGGAATCGCAATTTATGAAATAAACCCGTAGGTTTTGAAATCTGAAAAATTTTGCGCCTATGATTTTTTAAAATTTTAAAGGGTTTTCGATGTTAATAGACAAAAAAGGGAAAGATGCCCACTAAATCAAATGAAGTTAATAGGGAAATCTAGCTAGATATATTGTAAGAAGAAGTTTAAGAGGATATTTAAGAAATTGGACTTAGAAAACCAGCATTAGGGCAGCATCATATATAAAAATTAGTCAGGTGTAATGAAACTATTAATGCTTACAAGAATGTGCACAAGTACAACAGATGGTAGGTAATTCTAAAAGAAATAATATAAAGAGTTAATGAGGAAGATGCACCAGTTAACAAGTAGTTTAAGTGAAAAGAGAATGATATAATGAAATTCAATGTAAAAGGGTTTAAGTCAAAGCTAGCGTGGAATTAATAATCACAAATAGGAGTCTTAGTTGGAATGTAATAAATAATAACAGCTAAGAGTCAAAGCTAGCATGAAAATAATAACCTAGAGGTGCAAAATATGTTTTTTGTAATGGGAATCACAGATGGGAGAAAGGATTTAGATTTCACCCAGACTGTCATATGCGATAACTGTGGTAAATATGGAAGGTATCAGGTGTTTATGCTATATACGGTGCTGTCACTGTTTTTCATACCGACCTTCAAATGGAATAAAAGGTATTATGTGCAAATGAGTTGTTGTGGGACAGTCTATGAGCTTAATCCTGAAATAGGAAGACGTATTGCAGCAGGGGAGGATTTACAAATAAGATCTCAGGATATGACAAAAGTAAATCAGGGAAGAAGCTATGGACTGAAGCATTGTAATAATTGCGGTTATGAGACTACAGAGGATTTTGATTTTTGCCCAAAATGTGGTATTCATTTTTAAAATAAACTAGAAAAGGGAGAGAGTTAATGAAAGCAAAAAGATTCGTATATACGATATTAGTGATAATATCACTTATTTACTCGGTGATAGTGTACTTGGTAGGAAGTGGCACTTTTTCATTTGCCATATGGCTGGCACTTGCGGCATTTTTTGCGTTCCTACTATTTATGAATAGTAAGGATAGATGGAAAAAGGTACCTAAAGGAATCAGAGGTATATTTAATGGTGTGGTGGCAGCTTCTCTTGTAGTGTTTATCATCTGCCAGGGGTGTATTCTTAGCCAGTTCTTTTCAAAGGGAGAGGCGGATGCTGACTACCTAATAGTTCTTGGGGCACAGATGAGAGATAATGGCCCTAGCATTGTGTTTAGGTATAGGCTTGATGCAGCAGCTGATTATCTAAAGGAAAATCCTAATGCAAAAGTAGTAGTCACAGGCGGACAGGGAGCAAATGAATCCATCAGCGAGGGTGAAGGCGGAAAAGCCTATCTTATTGATCAGGGTATATCTGAGGATAGGATTATAGTGGAAGATGAGTCTGTTAATACAGAGGAAAATATCGTAAATGCGTTATCCCTCATTAAGAAAGATACCACAACAAGTGAGAGTGATTTAAAATTTGCTGTAGTGACCAACAATTTCCATCTGTTTAGGGGCACACTTTTGGCCAAGAGACATACAGATGCTAAGATTAGTGGAATTGCAGCACGTACAGAATATCTGTATATTCCAAATAACATGGTACGAGAATCTTTTGGGATACTAAAAGATTTAGTATAAATATGAAATATTACTTTTAGGAGGTGGAGTATGATAAAAGTATATGGCAGTAGACACTGCCCAGATTGCATCAATTTTGAGCATAATCTAAATAAAAATGGATTGGAATTCGAGTTTGTAGATATCAACGATAACATGCCTAATCTCAAGGCGTTTCTCAATATGAGAGACAATAATCCAGCATTTGAAAAGACTATTAAATATGGATATGTGGGAATACCCGCTATTGTCTACGAGGATGGCAGCGTTGACTTGCATTGGAAAAATTATTTAGAGGATAAGGGGATTACAATTGAGTATGTAGCTGGAGAGAAGAAAGCATGCTCAATTGATGGAAAAGGTTGCTAACATGAAGTCGGACTTGATGAAAAATAAACTAGTTGTATGTTTGCTTGCAGTACTTTGCTGTTTGCTGTGGGGTAGTGCTTTTCCTAGTATAAAGATAGGCTACAAGATATTTGAAATAGGACAGGAAAGCAGTATGTCCCAAGTATTATTTGCAGGAACCAGGTTTTTTCTTGCTGGAATACTTGCAATAGTATTTGGTAGTATCATTCAAAAGAAGGTACTATTCCCCAAGAAAGAATCCTGGAAAATGGTATGCACACTTAGCTTTTTCCAGACAGTATTGCAGTACTTTTTCTTCTATATGGGACTTGCCCATGCATCGGGAGTGAAATCTTCCATAATAAATGGAATGAGCACATTTTTTGCTATTTTGATTGCCTGCCTAGTTAGAAAGCAGGAAAAATTAACTGGCAACAAAATTGCCGGCTGCATACTAGGGGCAATAGGTGTGATAATTGTAAGCCTTGCAGGGGGAAGCCTTGGAGGCGGCTTTGCCATAAATGGAGAGGGATTTATCCTTGTGTCATCCATTTCCTACGCCATTTCATCGGTGCTGATAAAGGAATACTCCCTGAGAGAAAATCCTGTTACCTTAAGTGGATATCAGTTTGCCATTGGCGGACTTTTCATGATGATTGTAGGATTCCTAGCAGGCGGCAGTCTTCATATGACATCAGCAGCGGGGATTCCACTTATAATATACATGGCACTTATTTCATCCGTATCCTACTCAATTTGGGGCATACTTTTGAAATATAATCCGGTGTCATCTGTAACCATCTATGGATTTACCAATCCTATATTTGGAGCAATCCTCTCAGCAGTTTTCTTAGCCGAGTGGAACACAATTAACATCCGATATTTAGTGGCCCTTGGGTTAGTAAGCCTTGGAATATATATAGTCAATAAAGATTAGAGAGAATATAATTATTGTAAATTGAAAACTATTATTTAATTTAAATAAATAAAATGGGAGAGGTGTGAAAAATGATATTAGAAATGGGTTCTTTAGGTTTAACAGCTTACAATTTATATAAGCAATATAGGATGCATAATGGAGGGAAATTTTTTGATGTTCCAGAGACAAAGAAGCATTTAGAAAACATTTCTAATGAATTTGCAACCTATAAAAGACTAGCAGATGTTCTAATTGAGGAAATGAACGCAATTGGAACGACAGATTCATTTCAAGGCAAAGATGCGGATCTAGTAAAGCAATTAATGCTTACAACAGAGACAGAAACTTTAGAAATGATTCTTGAAATACATTCGGCTATAGAGCAATTTTACGTAGATATTCTGGAGGCTTTTAAAGATATTGATACATCAGAAGAAGCATATATTAGTTTTGATATACTAGACAGAATAAATGGCGATTTTTGGGAAATGGCATATGAGTATAATAAGGAATCGGAAATTGCTGCAAACAAAATTGAAGAGTATTCAAATAAATATAGTACAAAGTATAATCATGAAATCAAGGTGCCAGATTTTTCTCCCGGAACAAATGCTTTTTTAGATTTATGCGGAGAAGAGGATGGGAATACAGGTTTTATTTGTGAATGCCAGAAAAAACTAGTAGATTTTGATGAAAATGCTATAAGTTATCTGGAAGAATTAAACTTACAAGAAAAATTAGAAGAAATAAATCAAAAGCTTGTTTCAATAGTAGTAGCTAAATATCCAGAATTGAAAAGTGTAACCAACCTTGTTAGTTTGGAGAAACAATATAAAGAAAAGAGAGCTGAAGAATTATTAGAATCTGATCAAGAAAATCTATCTTCTGTAGATTTAGAGATTCTGGATGAATATTATAATTCAGTAGATGATGAAACCCGAATGTATATGTATGAATATGGGTTTACGAAAAGTGAAGCAGAGTTAATGGTTAAAGCTGTTAATGCATTAAATGAAGAAGGAAAAAGTAATAATTTCAATGATTATAAATGTATAGAATATACGTATGGTACATTTTCAGCTCTATGTATCAGTTATGATGCGAAACGTTGGAGAATGACAACAGGTCAGCCATCGAGGAAGATGGCTGAGGTTAGGTTATTGGATGCGGGGTTGACTGAGCAGGAAATACTTGATTTGGAAGTGATTATTAATTTACAGCATGGTGATTTTAGTAGAGAACGACTTATAGATAACGGAATAAATATAGATAACTCGACATTTAAAGATGAGACTAATGGAAAAATACAAGCAAGAGCTCAGGATAAAAACAATGATTTCGCGCATTCGATTGTTCAAATAACTGCATTTGCTCATGGAGACAATATGTATGAAAATAATAGTTTTGATTTATTTAGGTGGGGTATAGATATATTTAACTCTCCTGCTAATCCTAATTATTCATATACGGATTATGAGATAAGCTTTAAGGGAGATATAGATTCTGGAAGATATTCTGAAGCGGATTTCCAATCTGATATAGATGCAATGAATATTTATAATAGAATGATAAAGGAACAAGATGTAGGTCTACAGGCTTGGTCTGATTATTATAATGATGTTGAAAATGACAAAAGGCAGAGAGCAGTTGAGTTTTTTGAGAATATGGGAGATGGGGAAGTAGATATAGGTATAATTAACACTAGTGAAGTGATAGAGAAAGAAACCTTTGGAAGCGATTATATAATAGAAGGTAATTCTACGGACGTTAAAACTGCTAAAAGCGTGTTCATGCAGTGGGTGTTGTCTATTTACGAAGGAGTAGATTATGATTTTCCAGAATAAGAGAATAATTAGTAGTGTTTTGTTGATTACAGTAGCATTAACTTTGTGTTCCTGCGAGAAAAAAGAAAACGGGGATATTCCCTTCTCGAGTGAAGAGTGGAAGACGTCTGACCATACTGAAAGATATCATATGGTTAGTGATTTAGAAACAACTTATGAATTGATTGGTATGAGCGATGAAGAAATTAAAGATTTGTTAGGGGATTATGATTACGGATATGATCCAGATAATAATCCAGACAATGATAATTATTACTGGGGATATACAATAAGATACGATGACTTTGAAGGAGATGAAGAGTATCTACTTCAATTTAAAGAAGATAAAGTAATAAGTGTTGAAAAAGTTTATTTAAGCTATCTCTAAGTTTTGTGTGATATATCAGGCTGGCAATTTGGCTGGCCTGTTTTTTTCTGCCTAAATTTGATAAATTTAATAGCTATTTGATATAAACGGTTATAAAATTTGAGGTAAGATGCATGATGTTTAGATATGGAGGAAATAAATGAGCAACAAACTATTTGATGTAGAAAAATTTGCAGCAGTGGCAAGACGTGCTGTGGCAGAAGGAATAGTATTACTCAAGAATGATGATAATGCGCTTCCGCTAAAAAAGGGTGCTAAAATTGCACTATTTGGCAGAAGCCAGTTTAACTATTATAAAAGCGGAACAGGCTCAGGAGGAATGGTAAACACAGCCTATGTTGTAGGTGTGAGAGAAGCCCTTGAGTCAGACGATAGATTTAGCCTTAATGCAAAGCTTAAGGATACATATGATGAGTGGATTAAGGATCATCCTTATGAGCTTGGAGAGGGATGGGCAGCAGAGCCATGGTTTCAGGAGGAGATGCCTATCTCAGCTGATTTTGCAAAGGAAATCTCAGAAGAATCAGATGTGGCAATTGTGCTTATTGGACGTACCGCTGGTGAGGATCAGGACAATAGCAATAAGCAGGGCAGCTATCTTCTCACAGATGATGAAAGAGAAATTCTTAAAAATGTAACAGCAGCATTTAAGCAGACCGTAGTTCTTTTAAATGTTGGAAACATCATAGATATGAAGTGGGTTGAAGAGTACAATCCAAGCGCTGTTGCATACATTTGGCAGGGCGGTCAAGAAGGCGGAAATGGCGCTCTTGATGTGCTTTCGGGCGATGTGAATCCATCAGGTCGACTTACAGATACAATCGCAAGGGATATTACTGATTATCCTTCAGATGCTAATTTTGGCGGGGAAAAATGTAATATTCAGCAGGAAGATATCTATGTAGGCTATAGATATTTTGAGACCTTTGCAAAGGAAAAGGTACTTTACCCATTTGGATTTGGACTTTCATACACAACTTTTTCTATAGAAGCAAAGAAATTTGAAGGTGAAGACGATAAAGGCTATTTCACTGTTACAGTTACAAATACTGGAAAGAGAAAGGGACAGCAGGTTGTTCAGGTCTATGTTTCAAAACCACAGGGAGTCCTTGGAAATCCAGTAAGAGAACTTGTCGCATTCGGAAAAACTAAGGAGCTTGAGCCAGGAGAGTCACAGGATCTTCAGTTTACTTTCACTTCATATCAATTATCCAGCTTCGACGACAGTGGTGTTACAGGACATAAAAATGCCTATGTATTGCAGGAGGGAGAATATACTTTTTACGTTGGTGACAATGTTCGCAGTGAAGAGATTGCAGGAGTTTATAGTGCAGCTGAAACAAGGGTTGCAAAGCAGCTTTCAGAGGCCCTTGCGCCGGTGGTTGATTTCACTCGAATGAAGCCAGTTCCACAGGAAGATGGCACTTTCAAGGTATCATACGAGCCAGCCCCAAAGGCTACCATTGATGGGGATGACATAAGAAAAAATAACATGCCACAAGAGCTAACTGGAAACAAAAGTGACCTAAAGCTCATTGATGTATTTGACAATAAGTGCACTATGGAAGAGTTTATTTCACAGCTTTCTAATGAAGAACTCTTTTGTATAGTTCGCGGTGAGGGGATGAGTTCTCCAAAGGTAACACCAGGTTGTGGAGGAGCATTTGGCGGTGTGACAGATTCTCTCCTTGAAAAGGGAATTCCTGTTGCATGCTGTACTGACGGCCCTTCTGGAATAAGAATGGATTGTGGTAAAAAAGCATTTGCAATGCCAAATGGAGCTTGCCTTGCCAGCGGATGGAATCTTGAGCTTTCAGAGGAGTTATACAATTGGGAAGGCCTTGAGGTCAGAAAAAATAAAGTTGATGTGCTATTAGGACCTGGCATGAATATTCACAGACATCCACTTAACGGACGTAACTTTGAGTACTTCTCAGAGGATCCTTATGTAACAGGAAAAAATGCAATAGCCCAGCTTAAGGGAATGCATAAATATGGAGTGACAGGTACAATCAAGCATTTTGCCCTTAACACCCAGGAAACTGGAAGACATACAGTTGAGCATGTGGCATCAGCTAGAGCCATAAGAGAAATCTATCTAAAGGGATTTGAAATGGCTGTAAAGGAAGGCGGAGCTCACGCAGTGATGACCACATACGGTTCTGTAAATGGTTACTACACATCATCAAGCTATGATTTGGTCACAAGAATTCTCAGAGAAGAATGGGGATTTGATGGAATCGTCATGACTGACTGGTGGGCAAAAGGCGGCAAGTCTTACCATGGTGACAATTCAAATATGGCAGCTATTGTCAGAGCCCAGAATGATTTGTACATGGTTACAGGAAATGCTGAGCTCAATACAAATAAAGACAATCTTGAAGAGGCAATTAAATCAGGTGATATCACAAGAGAAGAGCTTCAGAGATGTGCTGCAAATATTTGCAAGTTCATTATGAATAAGCCTGTGTTTGCACGCTACATAGATAGAGACAATGACATAGATAAAAAGCTGGCAGAGGAAGCTGACGATGAGGAGCTTGCTTTTGACAAGATGGTGCTTTGTGATGTTGATGAAACAGGAGTTGCAACAATTAATCCTGCTGATATTAACACAGGAAGAAATAGCACTACTATGTTTACAGTTTCATTTAAGGAGCGAGGAGATTACAAGTTAAAAATGACTGTAAGGGCAAATGCTACAAGCGAGCTTGCTCAGATACCACTTAGCATTTTCAGAGATAAATTGCTTGTGAAAATGATTACTCTCACAGGAGAGGACAGGGATTGGCAGACAATAGAAGTGCCTTTCGACGCATGCGCAATGACATTCTTCATGAAGTTCTATTTCGCTCAAGACGGAATGGAAATTAAGGACATTAAATTTGAATTAGTCAAATCTAGGGAGGAAGAATTCAGGCTTATGTTTGCTCGAATGGGCGAAGAATAAAAACAAGGGGATTGGTATGCTTAATAACAGTACAAAGGGAAAAATCGTATTTACGGATAATAATGGTTCATTCAAAATAGGAAAGCCAGAAGATACAAGCTATCTGTATTTTCCTATAGCATCAGAGGCTGGATTAAAATCAAGCCTTACACCCAATTTAGGTGGTGACTCCATGGTGGACCAGGAGACATTTATCCTAGAGCCTACCAGTGTGGAGAATCTTCACAACAATAAAAATACCAGAAATTTTTGGCTGTATATGGAAGACGGAAAAGTATGGTCTGCCACTGGCTCATCAGCTGAGCAGGAGAGTCAAAAGTTTACAATGGACCAGGATGAAAGTGCGGTGGAGGCAGGTTTCATGTGGCACAAAGCTACTCGAATTAGCAACTGCTATGACATTGGCGCTGAGATTTTATCCTTTGTACCTGTAAATGAAAATGTTGAAATCATGTCTGTAACTATTAGAAATACAGGTAGTGAAGAAAAGCTAATAACACCTATTGCGGCAGTGCCATTATACGGCCGCTCAGCAGATAATCTCAGGGACCATAGAAATGTTACTTCCATGCTCCATCGAATCGCAACTACAGAAGAGGGAGTACTTGTTAAGCCAACTATGTCTTTTGATGAAAAGGGGCATAGACCTAATAATAAAACCTATTTTGTAATTGGCCACAGAGAGGATGGAATAAATCCAGAATCATTTTTCCCTACAGTTGAGACATTTGTAGGAGAAGGTGGCAGTTTCTTTAAGCCTAGATCTGTATATAGGCAGGAGGAAGGACTAAGGGCTGGAGAAAAGCTGGCGGGACTTGAGGCTGTAGGTGGACTTAAGTTTTCTAAGATAAAGCTTGCTCCGGATGAATCTGTAACATTTAACATCCTAATTGGAGTTACAGAGGATGAAAAAGAAATAGAAAAACTTTCTAAAAAATATGCGTATAAATCGGCAGTGGAAAAAGCGTTTCAGACCACAAAAGAGTACTGGCAGAAAAAGGTAAATGTTAGCTTTCACACTGGTGATAAAAACTTTGATGAGTTTATGGCATGGGTTGCTTTCCAGCCATTTCTTCGGAGAGTATACGGCTGTTCATTTTTGCCTTACCACGATTATGGACGTGGTGGACGAGGCTGGCGAGATTTGTGGCAGGACTGCTTGTCCCTTCTTTTCATGGAGCCAGACAATGTGCGTCAGATGATAGTTGCCAATTTTGGTGGTGTCCGCATGGATGGAACCAATGCAACCATTATCGGTGAAGGACTTGGCAATTTTATAGCCGACAGAAATGGAATTGCTAGAGTTTGGATGGACCATGCATTTTGGCCATTTAGAACACTGCTTTTATACATCAATCAAACAGGCGACTACAGCATTTTAAAGGCGAAAGTCCCATATTTTAAGGACTCAATTGTACGCCGTGGGACAGTAGTTGATAAAAAATATGAGGTGGTGGATAACAAGCAGCACACAGAGGATGACAGTGTATATCTTGGTTCGATCATTGAACATTTGCTGGTGGAAAACCTATGCGCCTTCTATGAGGTAGGACAGCACAATGTTTTAAAACTAAGAGGTGCCGACTGGAACGATGCACTTGATATGGCATCAACAAATGGCGAATCCAGCGCATTTTCATATGCCTATGCTGGCAATCTTTTGGAGCTTGCAAATCTGATTTTTGCAGTATCAAAAGAGGATGGAATAGATGAGATACATATTGCAACAGAGCTAAAGCGTCTACTTGACTTAGATAGTTACGATTCGGTAGAGGAAAAAACTAATAGACTTGCAGAATACTGTCGGTCGTGTGAGGGGAATATTAAAGGAACTCAGGCATCAATTCCTGTAAATGTTCTTGTGGAAAAACTAAGAGGCATGTCTTCTTGGATGACAAACCATTTGAACAAGCAAGAATGGCTTGAGGGAAATAAAGGCGAAGGCTGGTTTAATAGTTATTATGATGACAGCTGTCGCATGGTAGAGCGCTTTAGCGATTCTGATGAAGAAACACGCATGATGCTGACTGGTCAGGTCTTTGCCATAATGGGCAATGTGGCCACTGACGAGCAGATTCATAAAATAGTTCAAGCAGCTGATCACTATCTGTATAAGGAGGCCATTGGTGGCTACCGTTTGAATACGGATTTTCGAGAAGTGAAGTATGACCTAGGCAGAATGTTTGGATTTGCCTACGGGGAGAAGGAAAATGGCGCGGTATTTTCACATATGTCTGTTATGTACGCAAATGCGTTATATGGCAGAGGTTTCGCAAAAGAAGGTTTCAAATCACTCAATGCCCTTTTTGCAACGGCCATGAATTTTAATGTCAGTCACATGTATCCGGGAATACCAGAGTATTTCGACAGCAAAGGTAGAGGAAAGTATCCATACCTGACAGGTGCAGCATCATGGTATTTACTGACAATGATTACAGAGGTGTTTGGCGTAAAAGGAGAGGCTGGAAATCTTGTAATCGCACCGACTCTTTTGAAGGAGCAGTTTGATGAAGAAGGTAAGGCAAGAATCAATCTTTTCTTTGCAGAAAAGAGGTTTGATATCGTATATACGAATCCATCAAAGCTTCAGTTTGGAGAGTATAAAATAAAAGAAGCAAGCTTAAATAATAATAAGCTTGCTGTAGAAAACAATCGAATAATAATCCCTCGAAAAGTGGTGGAGGAACAAGCCGCCCACGAAGTCCTAGTGGTATTAGGGTAAACTAAAGGCTAGCCGACGAGCTGGCTATTCTTCTGTGTTCATAATGTCACGAGGGGTTCCCTTCCAATGAGTACCGTAGTATTTTTCGCGGTACTTTTTTGGTGTCAGCCCAGTTTCCTTCTGGAAAAGCTGACTGAAGTGACTCTGGGATGTAAATGAAAAATAATTTGCAATGTCAGCCAGAGAATAATCGCTGTATCGAAGCAGATTCATCGACGCTTCTATTTTAGCTTGGCGAATGTAATCGCTGGTGGATGTGCCAAGCTCATCCTTGAAAAGTCTAGAAATATAGCTGGCAGAATTGCTGGTGTACTCGGCTAAATCTTTAACTGTAATTCGCTCCTTCAGATGAGAGTAGATGTAATTTAAGCACTCTGTCATTGGACGAGAAAGATTAGCACTTCGATTGATGATAATCATCTTATTTGTATAGTCTAAAACCATCTTGTCGTGGAGTTTTTCCAAGTCCTCAAGAGTAGAAATATCGTCAAGCTTTTGAATGTAAAAATCACTGAGACGATAGGCTCTCTCCATCTCCATTCCGTTGTCTACACAAAGTCTTGTTATGAGAGCAATAGAAACAACAAAATGATATTTAAAATTCTGAACAATATCTCGAGAAAGCTTGCCTATTCCATTTGGATTTAAAAACTCATGATTCTCAATATTCTTATGTATTTCCTCTAAATTACCCTCAGCTACATAGCGGTAAAAAAGTAATTCCCTGTTCTGATGATTATGAGTCTGAACATCGTTTTTATCATCATATTCACTTGCCAACCAATTATTGGAACTTGTCATGATAGCCTCCAAAAATATAAAGACGCTTTAATAAGCGGTGGATTCAATAAACAAAAAAACAATAGCATGGATTTTGTATTTTATCAATGAATTTGATATAGAAAAAAATCCAGGAAACTTAAGATAGTAAGCGTCTAAGAGATACTTGATTTATCAATCAAAGGAGGAAAACGTAATGAAAAAAAGAGTAGTTAGTCTTGCGCTTGCACTTTCTATGGTAGCAGGGCTCACAGCTTGCGGGGGTAATCCAGAAGGCGGTAGCGCCGGAGCTGAAGGCGGCTATGTGGCTGAAGGCGAAGAAGGAAAAGTAATTAATATTTACTGCTGGAACGATGAGTTCAGAACAAGAGTAGAGGCAGTATATGACAAGGTAGACCACACATCTGAGGATGGTACAATCACATACCTTACAGATGGTTGCGAGATTCACTGGACAGTAAATCCTAACCAGGATGGTGTATACCAGAAGAAGTTAGATGAGGCACTCCTTAACCAGGGTTCTGCAGCAGCTGATGACAAGATTGATATGTTCCTTTCCGAGACAGATTATGTTGTAAAGTACACAGATGCTGAGGCAGATATTGCTATTCCACTTACAGAGCTTGGAATTGACCCAGATAAGGATTTAGCAGATCAGTACGATTTCACAAAGACAGTTGCTTCTGACGCAAATGGCGTACAGAGAGGTTCTACATGGCAGGCTTGCCCATGTCTCTTTGTTTACAGACGTGACATTGCACTTGATACATTTGGAACAGATGATCCAGATGAGATTCATGCACTTTGCTCAGACTGGGACAAAATGAAGTCTGCAGGTGAGGAGCTTAAGGCAAAGGGTTACTACACATTTGCAACATATGCAGATACATTCCGTGCTTATGGAAACAGCATTTCAGCTCCATGGGTAGAGGAAGGTAGTACAGAGATTAACGTAGATCCACAGATTATTAACTGGATTAACGATTCTAAGGAATGGCTTGATGCTGGTCTTATCGACAGCAATATCAAGGGACAGTGGACAGATGACTGGAACAAGTCAATGGGTTCTGAGTCAAAGGTATTTGGTTTCTTACTTCCAGCATGGGGAATTGACTTCGTTCTTAATCCAAACTGGGATGGAGAAGCAGGTGCTTGGGCAGTAACAGACGGACCACAGGCATTTAACTGGGGTGGTTCATTTGTACACGGCTGCGTAGGAACAGACAATGCTGAACACGTTAAGGAAATCATGCTTGCTGTAACTGCAAACAAGGATAACCTTATGAAGATTACAAAGGATTACCTTGATTTCACAAATACACAGTCAGGTATGGAAGAGATTGCAAATGATGAGAGCTTCGGAGCAGAGTTCCTTGGTGGAGAGAATCCATTCAAGTACTTCCAGCCAGCAGCTTCATCAATCCAGATGACAACACTTTCTCCATATGATCAGGGATGTGTAGAGCTTATCCAGAGTTCATTTGGCGATTACTTCCAGGGTCAGGTAGATTTCGATACAGCAAAGGCAAACTTTGAGCGCGCTATCAAAGAACGTTATCCAGAGATAACAAAGGTAAATTGGCCTGAATAGGAATTTTTAGATTTTTAAGTGAGCTGGTAGGCATCAAGCTCTGAGGTCTCCCTAGGGAAGCTTTTTATGCTGACTCTGGGAGGCTCTCAGGCTTGTAACCGTGACCAGCGGATTTCTTTAGGAGATAAATGCTATGAAAAAAACTAAAAGTATAAGCCGTGCAAAGTGGGGCTACATCTGCATTCTGCCTTTCTTTGTGACTTATTTCATTTTTTCATTTCTGCCACTAGTAGACACGATTAGGTATAGTTTTTATGAATATTACCGCTCAGGTATCCGCACAATCGGACCAAATTTCGTGGGATTTGATAACTATATCAGTGTTATGGGACCTGATTTCTTTACTTACCTTAAAAACACTTTCATCTTATGGATAATCGGATTTGTTCCACAGATTGTAATTGCTCTCTTACTTGCATCATGGTTTGTAGATGCAAGACTTAAGATTCGCGGTGAGCAGTTTTTTAAGGTTGTGATATATTTACCAAATCTTATCATGGCATCTGCATTCGCTATGTTATTTTTTACATTGTTCTCAACATCAGGACCAGTAAATTCAATTCTTACCAACCTAGGGGTGGTAGATGGCCCAATCGATTTCATGGGAACACCTACAGGTACCAGACTTCTTGTAGCACTAATGAACTTTCTCATGTGGTTTGGTAATACAACAATTATGTTGATGGCCGCAATCATGGGAATTAGTCAGGACGTCTTTGAAGCTGCGTCAATCGATGGATGTACTCCTCGACAGACATTCTTCCATATTACCCTACCGCTGATAAGACCAATCCTGACATACACCCTTATAACGTCACTTATTGGTGGATTACAGATGTTTGATGTACCACAGATTCTCACTAACGGCCAAGGCAATCCGAACCGTACAAGCTACACTCTAATCATGTGGCTTAACAATTTGCTTCGTGCACCAGATTACGGTCGCGCAGGTGCCCTTTCCGTATACTTGTTTGTCGTTAGTGGAATACTCTGTATTATTGTTTACAGAATGGTAAACAGAGATGACGAGAAAAAAATCAGAAGAAGATTTAATAGAAATTGAGGTGGAGCCATATGATAAGAAAAAATAATAGCAATATAGCAAGAAGCTTTGTGGCTCATTTTACACTTATAATTCTTTCGTTTTTGTGCTTGTTCTTCTTCTATATTTTGATAGTAAATTCAACATGCTCTCACGCTGAGCTTCAAAAGGGATTTTCGGCATTGCCAAAATCAAATGCCTTGGTCAATTTTAGAAATGTTGCAAATGATGGCACCTTCCCTATGCTCAAAGGCATTGTAAACAGTATTATCGTTTCCAGCCTTTGTGCGGCCATCTGCACATATTTCTCAGCACTTACTGCATTTGGATTATATGTTTATGACTTTAAGCTTAAAAAAGTGGCATTTACATTTATCATGGTTATCCTTGTAATGCCAACTCAGGTTACTGCACTAGGTTTCCTTAGATTAATCAGAAATATGGGATTCTATGATACTTTGATTCCACTTATTTTGCCTTCAATCGCAAGTCCCGCTGTATTCTATTTTATGTACAGCTACTTGAAGTCTAATCTTCAGTTATCCCTTGTGGAGGCGGCCAGAATAGATGGTTGTGGCGAGATAAAAATTTTCAATCAGATAGTATTTCCTATCATGAAGCCAGCCATTGCAGTTCAGGCAATATTTACATTCGTAGGTTCATGGAACAATTACTTCGTTCCTGCTCTTGTACTTGAGTCAAAGGACAAGGCTACAGTGCCAATTCTTATAGCTACTCTTCGAGGCGCTGATTATATGAACTTTGACATGGGTAAAATATATATGATGATTACAGTTGCAATTGTTCCTATTATCATTGCATATCTGTTCCTCTCAAAATTCATCATAGCTGGTGTTGCCCTTGGTGGAGTAAAAGAGTAAAAGTTGTCTTTTTGTCGGGAGAAAATAATTATTTGTAAAAAAGGGAACCTGTCCTATGGCAGGTTCCCCCTTTTAGTTATCTAATCTTTTTACTCTCATACATTTTTTTATCAGCCGCATCAAGAGCCTTTTTTATGTCGTTGTGGTCTGAGAAAAATGCATATCCTTTCGATACAGTGATTTTGATTTTTTCGTTTTCAATCTGCTTTATCTGGGCCATATTAATGTCGATTTCCTGCATAATACTTTCCACTTCTGATGGATGAGCATATTGATGTAAAATAACATACTCATCACCGCCATAGCGGATGACAACGCTGCTACTTCCAGCAATTCGTTTGAGTTTTTCACTGACAGTAGTTAAAACTGTGTCTCCAAAAGTATGGCCATAAATATCGTTATATTGCTTAAACTTATTTACATCTATGACAATAACTGCAAAATCAAGATTTTCCTGCTTATATTGCATAATAAACTTAGGTATGATTTCATCAAAGCCACGTCTATTCATAAGGCCTGTAAGTGAATCGGTAGAAGCGAGCTTTTTCATTTCTCCGCTTTTCTGCAGGTGCTCAGTAACATCGATAAAATAGCCTACCAAACCTATAATGTTTCCATTTACCACGTATGGATGTTTGGTAGCAAGGATACTTCTGACCTGACCCTGGACGATGCATTCTCCAGGTGCATCTATGATAGAGCGGCCTTCCTTGATAATCTTAAGCTCGTCTTGTTTAAATGGCTCAGGATTAATGTGCCAACCCATATCCTCATCAGTTTTTCCAATAATATAATCTACAGATGGGAAACCATAGTATTCCAAAAATATATGATTTGCACCTAAAAATCTGCGTTCAGAATCCTTCCAGAATACACCGATAGGTAGATGATTAAGAATGTTTCTAAATGAAAACTGCTCAGTTGTATTTAAAGAACTGTGATTTTTCTTGCTCATCAAATTAGTTACCTGTGAAATTCTAGAAACAACATATTGGCTTACAGGAAGAACGCAGGTTAACATCATTTTCTGGTTCATAACATATACAACTTTAAGAGTGATGGATTTAAGCACATAGTTGTCGTACACATCATTGAGATAGAAGAAGCCATCCAAAGTGTTGGAATTGCTTTGAAGAAGTCTTTCTTCAATTGTATTTACATTCATAAAGTCAATAAATGCTTGCCTATCCTCTTCGTGAACACGGTTTAGGGCAATATCCTCGATAACTTCTCTTGCGGGTTTGTTTAGGTTATTTATATGGACTTTGCTGTTGAACAGGTAAATGTTTTCGAAATAATCCGTATCGATGCCGTATAAATCAACGCATTCAAATAGTGAAAACATGTATTTACCAACAGTATTTGTTATCTCCTCGTAGCTTTCATTTACATAATGAGTAAGCATCCTGATAGAGAGAAGATAAGCGTCAAATCCAAGAGCATTTTCTGTGGTAACATGCTTGATTCGCATATTTACAATCTTGCCATTTTCGACAAACTCAATACTTTCTGGAAGACCACTTTGCTTACTTTGGAAGCACAATTCCCAAAACATAGAAAGTGGGCCAGGGCCTGATTTATAGGTGTTAATCATTTCTTCAACTGATTTTATAGAACCTTGGGCATTAGGGTGTGAGTCTATTATTTCTTGAAGTGCATCGTTAACGTACAAGAAACTCCATTTTTTGTTTTTTACGATACCGATAGCAAGAGGAAGAGCATCGGATTTTTGATTAGTAAGATTTTTAAGTGGGTTCTGCTTTAATAGGTCAATTAATCCAAGTTTATTGTAAAAATGGCGCTCGTCTAATTTCTCAAAATCTCTGCCATCAAGATGCATTTGCTCGCATCCCTCTTCAAGAGGAACAGGCCTACCTATGTAGTATCCCTGTATAAGCTCGCAGCCTAAGCCGCGTAAGAAATCATATTGCTCTTTGGTTTCAACACCCTCTGCCAATGTATGAAAACCAAGGTTTTTTAACATAGAAATAGCATGCTTCAGGATGATTTTACCGTTGTCATTTACATCGAATCCTCTCAAGAATTCCATATCGATTTTGACCAAATCAAATTCGTAATTCTTTAGGATATTAAGAGATGAATATCCACTTCCAAAGTCATCCATCCAAACTTTTATACCGCAATTACGGATTCTTGAAATTTGCTCACGGATAAACTCTGGATTTTTAGTAAGTGCAGATTCAGTGATTTCCAGATGGAAAAGCTCCTTTTTTACCTGATATTTATCTAGGAGTTCATTCATATAGCTTGCGATATCAATAATCTCAAAATCGATTCTAGACAGGTTGATAGAAACAGGAACAGCTTCTTTCATTCCCGCTTGTTCCATTTTTGCGAAGGTTGAAATAACCTCTTCCATAACATAGCAATCAAGCTTATGGATAAGATGGTATTCCTCTAGCACGGTAATAAATTCATTTGGGTAAACAGTGCCCTTATTTGGATCTATCCAGCGAACCAAAGCCTCCCAGCCGCAGACTTCGCCTGTAAGAGAGCGGACAATTGGCTGGTAATATATTTGAATATATTTATTGGCAAGGGCCTCTATAAGATTATCAATGATGAATTGTTTTCTGGCTAAATGACCGCCTAGCTCAGCGTCATAGAATTTATAATCGATGTCATATTTTTTCTTGATAGATGCGCAGGCAATACGAGCTCTATCGGTGCAGCGTATTACATTTGTGACCTCGCCATCGTATAAATAAACACCAGCCTTAAGCTCTAAGTTTATATCCTGTTGAAGGGATTTTACCTGTTTTTTAACTTCTAAAATAGCTGGCACAACCTGAGTGATATCTGAGCACACAACAAAATGGTCTCCAGAAAATCTAGAAACCAACTGACTATCAAATACTGTTCTAAGGATGTGAGCAATATCTTTTAGGAGGTCATCGCCCTTTTCAAATCCATAGTTAGCATTGAACTGTTTGAAATTTTCCATATCGAGGAAAATAAAAGCGTAGTTACTACCCTCATCAGCATCATCGATGAGTTCCTGAGCCCATTCATAAAAAGCGGGCTTGTCTAATAAACCTGTGAGTTCGTCTCTACTTTCCTTGAAAATCTCTCGTTTGTCCATAGTTAAACCCCAGTATTTTCTATTGTGTGTTTGATATTCTAGCACCTAAATGTGAAGAATTTTTATAAAAATTGTTGTCTAATCTTGAGAAAAATGATTGTTAATGGATTAATAATCTGATCCGTCTTCTAATCAACATAATGGTGTCTGAGCCAGTTGAATTCTTTTGAACTTTTTAACCAAAAAGGAGCGGACGAAAATGGTTATTTTAACAAAAATTGAGCGATTGTGATTATTTATGAGCATTTGTGATTGATAAGTGAAAATCATCGTGCTATATTTTGATTGTGTTAATCACAAATAATCATAATATTGCAGGGGTGGGATATATGTTAACTGAAGAGAGACGGACAAAGATTATTGAAATTGTAAACGAGAAAAAAGCGGTTTCGGTTAATGAACTTGTTGAATTGCTTGATACATCCGCAGCTACAATTCGACGAGATATTAATGCTCTTAATGCATCAAAACAATTGATCAAAGTTTTCGGTGGGGCTACATCTATGAGTTCCTTAGATGTAAATACCAAAGAAGACGCCGTAAAAATAAAAGCGCAAAAAAACATCCATGAAAAAGATTCAATAAGCAAATACGCAGCAAGTCTTATTCAGGACAATGATTTTGTCTACATAGATGCCGGAACAACAACCCTTGCAATGATTGATTACATTGACAACTATAAAGCAAAGTTTATTACCAATGGTATTGTTCACGCCAAGAAGCTTATAGACAAAGGTCTTGAGACAATTATGATTGGCGGAAGATTAAAGAAAGCAACAGAGGCGGTTGTTGGTCCTGATTGTGTGGAGATAATCAAAAAATATCACTTCACAAAGGCGTTTATGGGAACAAATGGTATTTCCATAAGAGCGGGATTTACAACTCCAGATGTAGACGAGGCAATGATTAAAACCGAGGCAATAAGACATGCATATATGGCTTACGTCCTCGCTGACCATACAAAGTTCGATCAAATCAATTCAGTGACATTTGCAGAGATTAATGATTGCTGCATAATCACAGATTCGCTTTCTGCAAAGGAATATTCAAATCATACGGTTGTTAAGGTTTGTGAAGAATAAATGGAGGAAAAAGAATGATTTATACTGTTACATTTAACCCGGCGCTAGATTATGTGGTTCGAATGGATGGTGAATTACTCCCAGGAATGACAAACCGCTCATCTAGTGAGGAGTACTACTTCGGTGGCAAGGGTATTAATGTTTCCATGGTTCTCGCAGAGCTTGGAATAAAATCAACAGCCCTTGGATTCGTGGCAGGCTTCACCGGAAGAGCTATTGATGAAGGGGTTCAGGCAGCAGGAATCGATACGGATTTCATAATGCTCAAAGAGGGAATTTCCAGAATCAATGTAAAGCTCAAGGCAGCAGAGGAAACTGAGATTAACGCTCAGGGACCAAAGATTGACGAGGAGTCACAGATGCAGCTCTTCAACAAGCTTTCAAGACTTGTTCCAGGAGATATGCTCATCCTGGCAGGTTCTATTCCAAATTCACTTCCAGATGATGTATATGAAAGAATTCTTTCTATGCTTGATGGAAAGGGTATTGAGTTTGTAGTAGACGCAACAAAGGATTTACTCACAAATGTTCTTAAGTATCATCCATTCTTGATTAAGCCAAACAATTTTGAGCTTGGTGAAATCGTGGGAAAGACACTTGAGAATGATGATGAGATATATGAAGGAGCCCTCAAGCTTCAGGAAATGGGAGCAAGAAATGTTCTGATTTCTATGGCTGGTGACGGTGCAATGCTTGTTGACGAAAACAAGAAGCGCTACCGCATAGGTGTTCCAAAGGGGAAGGTTAGAAATTCGGTAGGAGCTGGTGATTCGATGGTAGCAGGTTTTGTAGCTGGCTACATGAAGTCAAAGGATTATGAAACCGCTCTTAAAATGGGTACAGCAGCTGGAAGCGCAACGGCTTTCTCAGATGGCCTAGCTAAAGCTGTTGATATAAATAATTTATACAAAGGGTTAAATTAGGAGGGAATATGAAAATTTCAGAATTCATTGATCCTAGGGGAATCCAACTTGGTGTTTCTCTTGCTGATCAAAACGAAGCAATCGACAAGCTTATTGCTCTTCATGAGGCAGTAGGCAACTTGAATGATGCGGCAGCATTCAAGACAGCTATTTTAGAGCGTGAGGCTAAGGGCTCTACAGCAATAGGTAACGGTATAGCTGTTCCACACGGTAAGTCAGCAGCTGTTGCAAAGGCTGGCCTTGTTGGTATTACATGTCCAGATGGTGTTGATTACAAGGCACTTGATGGCAAAAACAGTGATTTACTTTTCATGATTGCAGCTCCAGAAGGTGGCGCAGACACACATCTTGAAGTTCTTTCAAAGCTTATGACAATGCTTATGGATGCTTCATTCTGTAAGAAGCTTGTTGCAGCAAAGTCAGTTGATGAGTTCTTAGGACTTATTGATGAGAAGGAAGCTGAAAAGGATGCTAGCCAGTCCACATCTGCAGCAGCAACTGGTTCAAAGAAGCTTGTTGCTGTAACAGCATGTCCTACTGGTATTGCTCATACATTTATGGCAGCTGAGGCTCTTGAGCTCAAGGCTAAAGAGTTAGGCTATGGAATCAAGGTTGAAAAAGATGGTTCCGGTGGAGCAAAAGATGTGCTTTCATCTAAGGAAATTGAAGAGGCTGATGCTGTTATTATCGCATGTGACAAGAACATCGATATGCAGAGATTCCATGGAAAGAAAGTTGTTATGGCATCTACAAAGGAAGCTATCCACAGCCCAGAGACACTTATTGAAAAAGCTGACAAGGCTTCTGTATATCAGCATGCAAGTGGTGGAATCAAGACTACAGATTCATCTAACGAATCAGTAGGTCGTAAGATTTACAAGCACTTAATGAATGGTGTATCTCATATGCTTCCATTCGTTATCGGTGGTGGTGTACTTATTGCTATCGCATTCTTGCTTGATGATTATTCAATTGATCCAAGTAACTTTGGTTCAAACACCCCAGTTGCTGCATGGTTCAAGACAATTGGTGGTGGCGCATTTGGATTCATGCTTCCAATCCTTGCTGGATTCATTGCAATGTCAATTGCTGACAGACCAGGTCTTGCAGTTGGTTTCGTAGGTGGTTATCTTGCTTCTACTGGTGCAACCTTTGCATCACCAGGTGGAGATATTCCATCAGCATTCCTTGGAGCATTAGTTGCAGGTTTTGCAGCAGGTTATATTGTTCTTGGTTTAAGAAAGCTTTGTGAGGCTCTTCCAGCTTCACTGGAAGGTATCAAACCGGTATTCATTTATCCATTATTTGGTACACTTTTGATATCAGTAGTAATGTGTGCAATCAATCCTATCATGGGTGCGTTGAACTCAGGACTTACTTCATTACTTGAGGGTATGGGAACAAGCTCAATGATAGCTCTTGGTGTACTTCTTGGCGCAATGATGGCTACAGATATGGGTGGTCCTTTCAACAAGGCAGCTTATGTATTTGGTACAGCTTCTCTTGCAGCAGCAAATGAGACAGGTTGGATGATTATGGCAGCAGTTATGGTTGGTGGTATGGTTCCTCCAATCGCAATCGCACTTGCTACAATTTTCTTCCCAAAGAAGTTTACAGAGAATGAAAGAAAGTCTGGTCCAGTTAACTTTATTATGGGATTCTGCTTCATCACAGAAGGTGCTATTCCATTTGCAGCAGCAGATCCACTTCGTGTAATTCCTTCACTTATGGTTGGTTCTGGTCTTGCAGGTGCTCTTTCGATGGCATTTAAGTGTACACTTATGGCTCCACATGGTGGAATCTTCGTATTCCCAGTTGTTGGTAACGTAGCACTTTACCTTGTAGCACTTTTAGCTGGTTCAGCAGCTAGCTGCCTATTACTTGGAATTTTAAAGAAGAATGTAGCACAGTAAATTCCGGTTATTCCGTATATAAAAACATTTCATTTTAATTCCGAGGGGCGACCCTCGGAATTATTGTTTGTAAAAATTGTTTGATTTTTTCTAATTTTTTATGTATTTTTTAGAAGAACAATTATAGACAAATCAATTGTTTTTCTATAAAGTATATAAGTACATTTTTACGCTTATAAGGTATTATAAGATACAGGCATGAAACGAAAGGAGTTTTATATTATGGTTTCAAAAGTAGTTAAGGTAACAAATGAGCAGGGACTTCACATGCGTCCAGCTACAGTTTTCAGCGCAGCTGTTACACCATTTGATTCAGACGTTAAGATCTTATTCAATGGTAACCAGTACGATGGAAAGAGCGTTATGATGCTTATGGCAGCTTGCATTAAGTGTGGTGCTGAGATCGAGATTCAGGCAGATGGTCCAGATGAGGAAGCAGCACTTGCAAAGGCTGTAGAGCTTGTTGAGAGCGGTCTCGGAGATTAATTCTAAGGAGGAACCTATGTACAAAGGCATAGAAGCGTCTAGGGGAATTGGTATTGGTAGCATTTGTCTCATTACTGAGCACGATTTATCGTTTGATTCTAAGCCAGTAGCAGACAAAGATGCTGAAAAGGCAAGATTTAATGATGCCATTGAAAAGTTTAAGGCTGAGACAGCCGAGATGGCAGAGAATATCAGAAAGAATATTGGTCCTAAGGAAGCAGAGATCATGGAGGGTCACTTAGCTATGATCGCTGATCCTACAATGGCAGGCGAGATGACTAAGATGATCGAGGCTGGACAGTGCGCAGAGGCTGCTGTTACTGCAGTATGCGATATGTTCATCGGTATGTTCTCTAAGATGGAGGACGATATGATGCGTCAGCGTGCATCAGATATTTCTGATATCAAAATCAGCTTGCTTAAGATATTACTTGGGGTAGAAGACGTAGATATCAGCAAGGTTGCACCAGGTACTGTTTTGGTTGCGCATGACTTGACTCCATCTATGACTTCACAGATCGTAAAAGAAAATGTAGTTGGAATTATTACAGAGGTTGGTGGCAAGACATCTCATTCTGCTATTCTTGCTAGAGCCTTAGAGATTCCTGCAGTTCTTTCAATTCCTAATATTTGTGAGATTGTTAAGGACAAGGACACTGCTATCGTTGATGGTACAGAGGGTGATGTATATATCAATCCAGACGGGGATGTTATTTCTCAGTACGTTATCAAGCGTGAGGAGTTCATCCGTGCACAGGCAGAGCTTAAGAACTTCGTTGGCAAGGCTACACTTACAGCTGATGGCAAGGAGGTAGAGCTTTTCTGTAACATCGGTACCCCTAAGGATGCTAAGAAGGCAATTGAGTGCGACGGTGAGGGCATCGGTCTTTTCCGTTCAGAGTTTTTATTCATGGACAAGCCACATCTTCCTACAGAGGATGAGCAGTTCGAGGCGTACAAAGAGGCTGTTGAGACTATGTCAGGCAAGACAGTTATCATTCGTACACTTGATATCGGTGGTGATAAGGAAATCCCTTACATGAACCTTGAGAAGGAAGAGAATCCATTCCTTGGTTATAGAGCAGTACGTTATTGCCTTGCTAACACAGACATTTACAAGACACAGCTTAGAGGAATCTTAAGAGCCAGCGCATTTGGTACAGTTAAGATTATGGTTCCTTTAGTAACATGTGTTGATGAAATTAGAGCCGTTAAGGCACTTGTTGAAGAGTGCAAGATGGAGCTTACTAACGAGGGTATTAGCTTCGATCCTAGCATTCAGGTTGGTTGCATGATTGAGACAGCAGCAGCTTCTCTTATTGCTGATATGCTTGCAAAGGAAGCAGATTTCTTCTCAATCGGAACAAACGACTTAACACAGTATACAATGAGTGTTGACCGTGGAAATGCTAAGGTAGCTTACCTTTATTCGGCATTCCAGCCTGCAGTTCTTCGTTCAATCAAGAACATCATCGCAGCAGCTAACGAAGCAGGTATTCCTGTTGGTATGTGCGGTGAGGCGGCAGCTGATCCACTCATGATTCCACTTTTGATTTCATTCGGACTTGATGAGTACTCTGTTAACCCAGTTCTTGTACTTACAGCTCGTGCAATCATTTCTAAGTGGTCAAAGGCTGATGCAGACGCTTTAGCAGAGAAGGTTCTTAGCCTTTCTACTGAAAAGGAAATCGTTGAATTACTTAAAGCTTCAGCTAAATAATTAGATTGTTTTATATCCCTATACCAGTCAGTGGTATAGGGATTTTTTTACTTTAGAGGATGGTCGCGATGGCTAAAATTGCTTCAAGAATACTTGATAGTTTACAGCAATATTGACATAACAATAACCTATGAATATACTACGTCTAAAGACGAAGGAGTCAGTTCCTTCGTCTTTTTTGTTTATTAAACACCAGGGAGGACGACGGTATGTGGATAGGATTATCATTTGCGGCATGTTTCATTTCGGCTGTAGCAGCGGTGTATAGGAAATCGGGAATAGAAGGTCAGAATCCGTTTTGGTACGGTGCAATTTCATTATCCATTACTACCGTAACGATTTTTATTATTGGATATGTGATAGGTGATAACAGAGATTTAGCAAATATTCCAGACAGGACCATGTGTATTACACTTGCTTCTGGTGTGATACAGGGATTGTCCTGGCTCACATATATGCTTGCAATTTATTATATAGATGTCAGTATTGTAGCGGCCCTGGATAAATTCAACATAGTTGCAACCATGTTGTTTGCCTACACTATGATTGGTGAAAAGATTACATTAACAATGCTTTTGGGAACATTTTTCTTAATCACTGGAACACTTTTGGTAGTGGGCAAGAAAGATTATTCATTCCAATCAAAAGATAATTCAAGAATACGTAAAGGAATAATCTGGGGCATAGTATCTCCTGTGCTGATGGCATTATCCAATGTTGTTGCAAAAGCTGATAGTGGTTCTGTTAGTCCTATTGAAACAACCACATTAAGAATATTTATAGTTACCATTGTTCTTTGGAGTTTCTTTTTTGCCATGAAGAAAAAAGACAGTATACAGATTAAAGAGCTAAAAATGTCATCTAAAAATATTAAGGATAATGTGATAAGTGGTGTGCTTACTGGAGTATTTAACATACTTATGTACATCGCTATAGAAATAGGTATTGTTTCGGTGGTCACAGCCATAGTAAAAAGTAGCGTGGTTTTTACAGTATTGCTTGCCTATATTTTCCTAAATGAAAGACTGACAAGAAAAGGAAGAGCAGGAATTCTATTAATAATATGTGGATTAGTTATCGTAGTTTTGTAGCTGCAACAAAATAGTTGCAGGGGTACAAAATAAAGGTGCTTTACTTTAGTACAGTGCATTGCTAAAATCTCACCAAGAACTAAGATAACAAAGGCGTTATTGATTTCCAAAAGGAAATTGATAGCGCCTATTTTTTATTTAAAGGAGGATGATATTATGAGTTACCCTAAAATTGATTTCTTGTATTTAAGTGAACCAGATATGGTAAAGGCAGGAGTAAATGACCCGGTAAAGTGTACAGATTGTATGGAAGATCTTCTTAAGATTTTATACGAGGGCGACTATAGAATGGGTGGAGAAAATGGTAACTCCCATGGTTGCATGGTTACATTCCCTGTAGAGCCAGAATTTCCAAACATGCCTAAGGATGGGCCTGATCGAAGATTCATGGCGATGCCAGCATATCTTGGTGGAAAATTCGATATCGCAGGTATGAAATGGTACGGCTCAAATGTAGGAAACAGAGATAAGAAGATTCCAAGATCCATCCTTACAGTAATGCTTAACGATAAGGAGACAGGACAGCCAAAGGCGTTGATGTCAGCAAACCTTATCAGTGCATACAGAACAGCAGCTATTCCAGCCGTAGGTGTTAGGTATCTTGCAAGAGAGGATTCAAAGGTTCTTGGTATTGTTGGACCTGGAATGATTAATGCTATTACAGCTGAAACATTCTGCAGCATCAGACCAATCGAAACAATTAAGATTAAAGGTCGAGGAAAGGCATCAATTGAAAGATTTATTGATTATGTTAGCGAGAAATGCCCACAGGTAAAGGAATTCATTGTTTGCGATACACTTGAAGAGTGTGTTAGAGATTCAGATATCCTTTCATTTGCAACATCTACACCAACAGGGGGTCAGGCAAATTATCCTACGATCAAAGATGAATGGGTTAAGAAAGGTTGCTTGATTTGTGGACCAGGAGCTGTAAATGTTTCTGATGAGTTAATTGCAAAATCTAAGCTGGTAGTTGATAACTCGAAGCTTTACGAAGCTTGGGCAGAGGAGTACCCATATCCAACATTTGATACAATGTTCCTTCTTGGTTGTAAGTACTTAGATATGGTACATGAGGGCAAGCTTGATAAATCAAGAATTGAAGATTTGGGTGGTATCGTAAGTGGCGCTATCCCTGGAAGAAAAGATGATGATGAGATAGTACTTTATTCAATCGGTGGTATGCCAGTTGAAGATGTTGCTTGGGGCAAGACAGTTTACGACAACGCAGTTAAGCTTGGAATCGGAACTCCACTTAACCTTTGGGATACACCATATTTCTATTAATATATTGTTTTCAAAACGACAAAGACGTCGGACAGACTTCTTTGTCGTTTTTTTTTAAGGAGATGATGTGATATATGAATACTAAAAAATTGAGTCTGTTTAGCAGCGTTGCCATATGTGTTGGACTTATTGTTGCCACAAGCTGCTTATCCTCTCTCGGTAGTGGAATTGGATCACTTGGAAGAGCATTTATAGTACCAATGTTTTTTGTAATGATTTTGAATATGTTTGTTGGCATCTCCTTTGGAGAGCTTAACAGGCTAATGCCAAATGCAAGCGGAGGAACTAGCCAATATTTGATGGTAGGCTTTGGATCATTCGTTTCAATTACGGCAAACCTGGCAGCTTACGTAGTGACAATGGCACTGACCATGACAGCTGAGTTGGCAATGTGTGGAATAGTTTTAAGAAACTTATTTTTTCCAAGTGTAGATGCGAGAATTATTTCTATGATTATTCTGCTAGCGTTGTTCTTCGTAAACTGGAAAGGATTGGATTTGTTCTCAAAGGTTCAGGATATAGTAGTTATTTTGTTGATTGGTTCAATGTTTTTGCTTGGTGTTATAGGTACCTTAAAGCTTGGCACAGGAGAGGTTATAACACATCAATCCACACCTGCTTTTTCAGGAATTAGCGGAGGATTTCAATTAGCATCTGTAGCCTTTTGGTTGTTCATTGGAGTTGAATTCGTAATTCCGGTAGCCAAGGATATGAAGAATCCAAAAAGAGATGTAATCCTTTCAATAGCCATAGGCTTAGCGCTACTTTTCTCAGTTCAATCTTTATTAGGAAATGCTATGGCAAATTATGTAGATTATGCAATTCTGGCGGATGATCCAACAGGTACACCTCATATGACTTTTGCCACAAACATGCTAGGTGGTTTAGGAAAGGCTTGGATGGGAATTATCACAATGCTAGCGGCGGTTTCCACAGTAAATAGTATGTTTGCTGCACCACCAAGAATCATGCAAGGTATGGCTGAAGATGGAAACTTACCTACGATTTTCTATAAGGAAAATAAGAATCATGTAGCCTTTGCGGGACTGACATTAATGGCCGTAGTAACTGCAGGATTTATTATTTCAAACCTGGCTGTTTCAAATGGAATTAGCTTTGTAGTATTAGCAGCATCTTGTTTGTGGCTGATTGATTATATTTTAATCCATGGTGCTGTATTGGTTCTGAGAAAGAGATATCCAAACGCTGAAAGGAATAAGTTCTTAACATTAGGAGGAATACCTCAGATTATCGGAATCATTGGAAACATATACATGATATATGCAATCGATGTTGGTGAATCAAGAATTTTAATATATAAAATTTCGGTGGCAATTTTAGCAGTCATTATCGCATATGCGATAATCTGGTGCAAATTCGTGGTGAAGAAACCACTGTTTAAACCGATGAAGCTGGAAAATATTGATGTTGAAGAAGAAACAGAGAAAGCTACTAGGGAGGATGTTGTATGGGAAACGTTATAACATTAAGCAGACAGTTCGGTACACTTGGAAGACCACTTGCCAAGGAATTGGCTGATAGATTGGGATTCAAATTTTTGGATCCAGAAATCATTGAAAGAGCAGCCGAAAAAATGGGGATGGATGTAGAGGAACTACGTGCATACGATAATCAGATGGTAATTAAAAATCATCTGGATGGATCAAAATACATTGCAATGGCTTCACCGCTTGGGTTTGGAGATACTGCTAAGCAGGCAAAGCTATACAAGGTAGAGACAGAAATTATTATGGAAGAAGCTGAAAAAAATGATTGCGTAATCGTTGGAAGAGCAGCTGATTATCTGTTTAGCAAAATGGGCAAGGAAGATATCTTCCGCGTACATGTAACTGCTCCATATGAGCATAGATACGAGCAGTGTATTACAGCTCTTAACCTTACCAGAGTAGAGGCAGCAGAGCACATCAAAATCATTGATAAGGCTAGAGCAAAGTTTTATAAAAGCATCACTGGCGAAGATTTCAACTCTCCAAAATATAGAGATCTAATCCTCAATATGGAATATATCGATTTTGAAGATGCCGTTGATGTGGTTGAGATTTTAGCTCAAAAGAGATTTTCATTGAGCTGAAATCCACTCCAGTAGCTCTTGCTTAAAGGTGAGAGCTTCAGGACAAAGAATAGCATGCGAGTTATTTACCAGATACATTGTCTTCGTAAGATTTGGCTCAAATGGCAGAGCAACAACCTTATCAGCATCAGCTTTTTGAGCAACATAATCTAACACCATTGCAACGGCATAGTTTCTGTAAACAAGCTCAAAAACATATTGGCAGTCGGACAGTTCAACCATAATATTTGGATTCCAATTTTCTTTCTTAAAGCTATCAAGTTGCACGATATCAAGAGGTGTACGGCTGCCTTTGAAAATGATTTTGTAATCATTTAAATCGATAAATGGAATACGGTCTTTGGTGGATAGAGGGTTATCCTTTGAGATTAAAACTTTAAAATCAGAAACAGCTATTTGATGTGTTTCATATTTGTAGTAGTCCAAAGGTCCAGGAAGTAGTGCCAGCTCGACCTTGTGCTTATCAAGATTTTCAACAATTGAAAGATCTGGCATTTCTTCTATATGAAGCAAAATATCTTTGTATTTGTCGGAAAAATAGCTGAAGAATTCAGGAGGAATAATATTCAGCGAATCATATGAACACAGTATTTTAAGGGGCTTCCGGTTCTGCTCAAACATAAATGCTTTGTTCTCAACAAGAGAAAATTCCTGAAGAATGTTTAGTGTATGAGGATACAAATTTACAGCATCTTTTGTAGGAACCATCTGATTCTTTTTTCTTACGAATAATTGAAAGCCAAATTCTTCTTCCAAAGCTAGAACGGCTTTACTGATGACCTGGTGAGACACATACAATTTTTTTGCAGCAGCTGAGATGCTATGGGTTTCATATACCTTAGCAAAATAAAATAATTGTTTTTGATTCATATTACCCTCCATAAAAATAAAAAAAGAGACAATGGGAGAAAGATGACTCCATTGTCTCAACAAATACACAGTATTTAGCAGAAGTTTAACATCAAAAGACCGAAAAATCAATAAAAAAGGGAAGGAGTTTTGTTATGGCTAGTCGAATTGCAGAACATCCAATTCTTGGAGTACAGGAAAAAGGAAAATTAGTGTTATTTAAATTTGATGGAAAGGAAATAGAAGGTTTTGAGGGGGAGCCAATTGCTGTGGCTTTAAAGGCTCAGGGCCTTATGGTTCATAGATATACAAAGAAAGAGCACAAGCCAAGAGGCGTTTTTTGCGCAATTGGTAGATGCACAGATTGTGTAATGATAGTGGATGGGGTTCCGAATGTAAGAACCTGCATCACTCCTTTAAGAGAAGGAATGGATGTCAGAACACAGTATGGTGTTAGTGATAAGCCATTTGAATAAGAATTAAGGAGGAAGCTGAAGATGAAAAGATATGATTTAGTAATTGTAGGAGCTGGTCCTTCTGGTTTAAGTGCAGCGATTGAGGCTGCAAAACGAGGAATGGAAGTCATTATTTTTGATGAAAATGAAAAGCCTGGTGGACAGCTTTTTAAGCAGATTCATAAGTTTTTTGGTTCCAAGGAACATCATGCAAAAATAAGGGGCTTTAAGATAGGTCAGGAGTTGCTAAAAGAGGCCAATGAGCTAGGTGTAGAGGTTGTTTTAAATGCTACAGTAATTGGTCTTTATGATGATAAGGAGATTACAGTAAAGATTGGAGATGGTATCAATCACTACAAGGGCGATGCTGTTATCGTAGCAACAGGTGCAGCAGAAAACATGGTTACCTTCCCAGGCTGGACATTACCTGGAGTTATCGGAGCAGGAGCTGCTCAAACTATGATGAATCTTCATGGAATTAAACCAGGAAATAAAGTGCTTATGCTTGGTTCAGGTAATGTTGGTCTTGTTGTATCATTTCAGCTTATGCAGGCAGGCTGTGAGGTAGTAGCACTGGTAGATGCAGCACCTAGAGTTGGTGGATACGGAGTTCACGCAGCTAAGGTTGCCAGATGTGGTGTCCCATTTTATTTATCCCACACCATCAAAGAAGTGGAGGGCGATGAGTTCGTTACAGGTGTTACCATCAATCAGGTGGATAGTAGCTTTATACCTATCCCAGATACAGAAAAGCATTTTGATGTAGACACAGTTTGTATGGCAGTAGGTTTATCCCCAATGTCTCAGCTGTTAAAGATGGCAGGCTGCGAAATGGAAGATAATCCAAAAAGAGGCGGACAGGTGCCTATCATAGATGATTACGGCAGGACAAGCGTACCTGGAATTATTGCAGCAGGTGATGTTTCAGGAATCGAAGAAGCCAGCTCGGCAATGATAGAAGGTAGGATGGCAGGTATATGTGCTGCAGAGTATTTAGGCTACTGTACAAAGGAAGAATTAGAGGAAAATCTGAAGATTTTAGAGGATGATTTGGAGAGCCTTCGGCAGGGCATGTTCGCTCCCAAAAATCGAGGCAAGTTAATCGAAAAGACAGAAGAAGGTATTGATATATCTACAAACCTATTGGAAAAGGGCTATGTAAGTGAGAAGGAGATTGAAAGATATCCAGGAGTAACTCATAAAGTTGGAATTCATCCAGTAATTGAGTGTACCCAGAACATTCCTTGTAATCCTTGTCAGGATGCATGCAAAATGGGATGTATTTCAATCGGTGCCAATATCACAAATCTTCCAATTGTAAAGTCGGAAGGGAATTGTATCAATTGTGGAATGTGCGTTGCGAGCTGCTCAGGACAGGCAATATTCTTGGTTGATGAAGATACAGGAGATGGCAGCAGCACAGTAACAATGCCATATGAGTTCATTCCTCTTCCAGAGGTTGGTGATAAGGGGTTTGGACTTAATAGAAAGGGCGAGAAAATCTGCGAAGCAGAGGTTGTTTCAGTGAGAGCAGTTAAGGCCTTTGATCATACAAATCTCCTAACTATAAAAGTTCCTAAGGAATATGCTATGAAAGCCAGATTTTTCAAGGCTTTAGCATAATGATTCTTCTATATAAATTGCGAGAAAGGACTTGATAATATGGGTAAGGTAATTGATAGAAATATAGATATTGGTCCATTTGTTCCAGCACCTGATGATGACATGTTGATATGTCGATGTGAAGAAGTGACAAAGGGTGAAATTCGTAAGGCAGTTCACGATGGTATGTGGACAATGACAGAAATCAGAAGATATCTCAGAAGTGGCATGGGATTATGTCAGGGACAGACCTGTTCCAGACTTGTAAAGGGAATCGTGGCAAGGGAGCTTGGTGTTTCTCCTGCTGATTTGGAACCAGCCACAGCAAGGTCGCCAATGAGACCAATAGAGATGAAAATCTTCGGTTGCGAGGAGGTGGATGCCTAATGAGTAACAAAGCAGATGTTGTGATTGTAGGCGGAGGTGTTATTGGATGTGCTACAGCTTACTATCTTTCAAAAAAGGGAAAGAGCGTAATTGTTCTTGAAGGAAGTGAAAACATAGGAAATGGAGGTTCCTCAAGAAATGGTGGCGGTGTTCGCCAGTCAGGAAGAGATCCAAGAGAGCTTCCACTTGCAATGTATGGAATTGAAAAGCTATGGCCACACTTATCAGAGGAATTGGGTGTGGATTGTGAATATCATAAAGAGGGAAATCTTCGATTGGGGAAAACCAAGAAGCATCTTGAAATTCTTCAGGGTCTTACAGACAGAGCTGTTGCCTGCGGACTTGATGTAAGAATGGTAGATGCCAAAGAGGTAAAGGAAATCAATCCTTTTCTTTCAGATGAGGTTATTGGAGCCAGCTGGTGTCCTACGGATGGTCATGCAAATCCAATGGTAACAACCTTAGCATACTATCGCAAAGCCAGAATGCAGGGCGTTAGATTTTTGACTGGTGAGAAGGTAATCAGTCTGAAAAAAGTAAAGGGCAGAGTAAAAAAAGTAATTACAGAGAACAATGTTTATGAGGGTGATTATGTTTTAGTTGCAGCAGGCTATGAATCCAGAGAAATCCTTGCAACAGTTGGTGTAGATGTTCCTATGCATCAGGAACTTTTGGAATGCCTTGTCACAGAGGCTGAGCCTCATATGTTTAACCAGATGCTTGGAACAGCAGAGGCAGATTTCTATGGACATCAAACAGAACACGGTTCATTTGTATTTGGTGGTTCATCAGGATTAGAGCTTAACAATAAGGATATAGGCGTTAAAAACTCACCATCAAATACATCAATCACAGCCCCATGTATTTGCCGAGGCATCATGAAATATTTCCCATCACTGGAGGATGCAAAAATCGTAAGAACATGGGCTGGATATGTGGATACCAGCCAGGACGGAGTGCCAGTGCTTGGTGAGGTTGATGAGGTTCCGGGTTTGATAATTGCCTGCGCTTTCACAGGTCATGGATTTGGCATCGCTCCGGCGGTAGGTGAGCAACTTGCTATGCTGATTACTGATGGAACTACAGCAATCGACTTAAGTTCATTGAGATACGACAGATTTAAAGCAAAAATCTAAATTAAGGAGGTAATTATTATGGATATGACAAGAACAAACTATAGCTCAGGTGCACCTCTTGAAGAAAAAGTGGGATATTCCCGAATGGTGAAGGTGGGACCTTTTGTTAAAATTGGAGGCACCACATCTGTTCAGCCAGACGGTACAGTATACGGGCAGAACGCCTTTGAGCAGACAAAATATGTTCTAGAGAAGCAGGTCGCACTTTTGGAAAAAGCAGGTGCATCTGCTGCTGATGTGGTTTCTGTAAAAGTATATGCTACCGATATGGGAGAGTGTGGAAACATCTGTCAGGCATACTCAGAAATATTCCATGACATCAGACCGCTCTGCACAGTTGTTGGAACATCAGCTTTAAATCGACCTACACAGTTTGTAGAAATCGAAATGGAAGCAATAATGTCATAGATTTTATCTAGAGAGAACTTAACCAAATCAATATTAATCTAGCCTCATCAGACGTAAGTTTGATGGGGCTTTTTTATGCAATGAATCTTTTGTGAAAATTCTGCTAATTCAAACAAATTTCAGATTATTATTGATATACTGTTAATTACTAGCAGTGTGTTTAGCGTTATTCAATTATGTTTGGAGGGAAAAATATGAGTGAAGCCCAAGAAAAGATGGAAATCGAGAAAAGACAGATGTCCGAGAGAAATAAGCTTGCTAGATACTGCGGTACAATAGCAGCTATAGCAATTGCCTTTTTTGCAATACGTGCATTGTATTTTAATGGGGTAAATCCTCTTGATACAGTAAGACTTGTTGTGGCAATTGTAGATATTATCCTTTTACAAGTAGGGGCTATTATGTATGGGGAAAAATATATTTACAAATATTGCGTCACACTATCAATGGTGGTGCTATTTGTTCTAAATATATTCAAGCCAAGTGATCCTCACATGTATATTTTCATGTATACCATTATTTTGATAGTAATGATTTATGGTGAGGCAAACACTGTAAGAATAGGATGCATCATCGCCAATATATGTCTTTTGGCTTCAGGATTTATGCAGGTAAGCGAGGGCTCTATCAGCGGTAAAAATCTTACTACTCAGTTTTTCTTTAGTATAATCGCTTGTACAATGGCAGTTATCGTTTGCAGACAGCAGCGTCGCCAGACTACAGAGACACTTGATACCATAAAGGACAAGGCAACAGATATCAAAGAGACATCCGAGGCTATTGTTGATTTAGCAGAGCAGCTTAATAATAAATTCGTAGAAGCTAATGAAGTATCTAATAACCTTAATGACCACATGAATGTAGTACATGATTCAGTTACTGAGATTGTTGAGGGTACAAAAAATACAGCAGAGGCTATTGAAAACCAGACAAATAAGACAGCCGTAATCCAGGAAAGCATTCAGGCTGTAGGCGAAGAGGCCAATACAATTGATGAAGTTTCTAGTCAGGTAGAAAGCACTGTAAATGACGGCGTATCACTTATTAATCAGCTTAAGAGACAGGCTGAGGAAGTTGCAAATATCAACATTGAAACAGCAAGCACAACCCAAGCCCTTAATGACAGTATCCAGGATGTACAGGCTATCACAGAGACAATCCTTGGTATTTCAAGCCAGACTAACTTGCTGGCTCTTAATGCATCCATTGAGGCTGCTAGAGCCGGTGAAGCTGGAAAAGGCTTTGCTGTAGTTGCTGATGAAATCAGAGCTCTTTCTGAAAGCACTAGAGAGGCGACAGAAGAGATTTCGAGAATCATAGAGCGTCTTACATCAGACGCTAGATCAGCATCAGCTGCTATGTCAAAATCTGCTGAGTATGCTGCAAAGCAAAATGAACTCATCACAGAGACAGGCACAAAGCTTGATGCGATAAAGACAGGCACAGACGACCTTCGCTCTGGAGTAGTTCAGGTAAAGGCATCTGTTGATGATGTAATCAATGCCAACACTCAGATTATGGACAATATTACCAATCTCTCTGCTACTTCAGAGGAAGTAGCGGCAGCCACAGATACTGTTGGCTCAGTTAGTGATGACGCCATGGAAGCCCTTAGCAATATGAATAATACCCTAGAGGTAATCAACAAGATAGCTAAGGAAATGGAAGAGATGGCTCTAAAATAATTTAATTAGTAAAACTATCAGAGGCCAAAATAAGGCCTCTGATTTTTTTGCCATTTTCGGATAAAAGTGTAAAATAAAGGTATTAGAGTCATATTGAATACGACGGGAGGAGAAAGATGGCTGACAGACCTATATCAAGAAAAAAGAATGTAACGGGAAGTGGAAGTGTTCATCGTCGACCAATGGGAACTAGTGGCGGTTCAGGTGGTAATCGCGGTGTAAATGGCGGCGGAGGCGGTGGCCTTGGAAAGCTACTGATATTTGCACTTATTATATTGCTTGGTGGAGGCGGCGGTCTTGGCGCCTTTCTTGGAGGCGGCGGCTCAGGCGAAAGCTCCGGTGGTAGCGCAGGAGGTAATACTGCAGGTAATACGATATCTACTTTAGCATCTACTCTTTTAGGTGGAGGCTATACTAGCATGTCTCAAAATGGTAATTCTACATGGAGCATGAAGTCTAATACAGGAGTGTTAGATGAGTCTGTAGCAAACTCAGCCCGTGAGAAGTACACAACAGTAAAGGGCAATGGCGCTGATACCATGACTATTATGGTGTATATGTGCGGAACTGACCTTGAATCTAGAGCAGCTATGGCATCAAAGGATATTCAGGAGATGCTTAATGCTACTGTGTCTGGAAATATCAATCTTTTAGTATATACAGGTGGCTGTGCAGGCTGGAAGAATTCTGTTGTAAGCAATAGGACCAATCAGATTTACCAGATTAAAAATGGTAAGATGGCGCTACTGAAGGACAATATCGGTGACCTTCCAATGACTGACCCAAATACACTGTCTAGTTTTATTAAGTGGGGCGGACAGAATTTCCCTGCCAATAGATATGCTCTTATCTTCTGGGATCACGGCGGCGGTTCAGTAACTGGATATGGCTACGATGAAAAGCATAAAAATGCAGGTTCAATGGACTTGGCAGAGATTAATAAGGCACTTACAGATGGCGGCTTAAAGTATGACTTCATTGGATTTGATGCTTGTCTTATGGCTACAGTTGAAACAGGCCTTATGCTTGATTCCCATAGTGATTATATGATTGCATCTGAAGAAACAGAGCCTGGTATCGGTTGGTATTATACTAATTGGCTTACAAATTTAAGTGGCAATTCTTCACAGTCTACTCTTGAGATAGGAAAGACAATTGTGGATGATTTTGTAGCTCAGTGCGGTCAGCAGTGTCCAGGCCAGAAGACTACTCTTTCTCTCATAGATTTGGCTGAACTTTCGGCAACTGTTCCTGAGGATTTGAAGGGATTTGCAAATTCAACAACTTCATTGATTGAGAAAAAGGAATACAAAGTTGTTTCTGATGCAAGAGCAAGTACAAGAGAGTTTGCAAGTTCATCTAGAATCGATCAGATTGACCTTATCGATTTTGCAGTGAAGCTTGATAATAGTGAAGGTAAAGAATTGGCTCAGTCGCTTTTAGGGGCAGTTAAATACAACAAGACATCTTCTAATATGACTAATGCCTACGGTCTTTCAATCTATTTCCCATACCGTCAGACTAGCAAGGTAGATAATATGGTGTCTACTTATGGTGAGATTGGTATGGATGATAGCTATAGTGAGTGCATTCAGAAGTTTGCTTCCATGGAATACTATGGTCAGCAGGCTACAAATAATAACCAATTTCCAAGTAGCATATTTAGTAGTTCAGGTAGCAGCTCTGGAATCGATTTAACTAGCCCAGAGGCTATTGGTCAGATTCTTGGAATGCTTTCATCAGCAAGCGGTAATAAGTTCCTTGAAAATGGTGTGGATAGAGAAATTGCTGCAGAGTATATTGCTGAAAACAACTTGGATTTATCTAATCTTCAGTGGACAAAAAATGATGCTGGGGATACAGTTATCGCCCTAGATGAAACTCAGTGGGAGAATGTTCAGGATATAGAGCTTTCTACACTGGTAAAAGACGGAGATGGTTATATAGATTTAGGACTTGATAATACATTTGAGTGGGATGAAGAAGGAAATCTTATCGCAAATACGGATAGAAGTTGGCTTGCAATAGATGGACAGATTGTAGCTTATTATCATATCGATACAACTGGCACATCTGATAACTACACTATCACAGGCCGAGTTCCTGTTATGCTAAATGGTCAGAGAGCAGATTTGATTTTAGTATTTGATTCAGCTCATGAAGATGGTTATGTAGCTGGAGCTGTCTTTGGATATGATGAAAACACAGAAGTTATCGCTAAGAATCTTACAGAGCTTCAACCTGGAGATACAATTGATTTTATCTGCAAATACTATGCTAAGGCAGGGGATGATGTTAGCATTGAAGAGGAATATTATCTCGGTGAACAGATGACAATCAATAAGGATATGTCTGAGATGCAGATTACAAATCTTGTTATTGAGGACAGCGAACTTTTAATCTCATACGTATTTACGGATATTTATGGAAACGAATATTATACTGATGCTCTAAAACAATAGTAGATATAGCCAATTGTTCACACAAAAAGCACACTTTCCAAATCCCGTTGAGCTAATATAAAAATAGTGACACTACTTTTGCAAAGCACGCTGTTTTAACGAAGTAAAGGGAGTAATTATTACAAACAAGGAGGCGACGGCGATTATGGGAAAAGAAAGGGCTAAACGGGGAGTGAAAAATGGTATAGCTTGGAGCAAAAGTATTAAAACCAAATTGATTGTAGCCATGCTTTTGGTGGCGATGGTTCCACTTGTTATTGCAGTAGGAATCAGTTACTACACATCTACGGAAAAGGCAAAACTGGATGCAATCGATTCATTGGAATGGCAGACTTGGTACGTGGAGGCTGCTATTGCACAGGTTATTACTACTAACCAGTCAGCTATTACTTCATTTGCTGATTCACCAACAGTTATCGCTTTTATGAAGGGCGAAGAGGTGGACATGAATGATCTGAAGGCTCAGATGAAATCTATCGATGAGTTTTTAGATGATGGAAATGTTGTGGTATTAACAAATGCTGAGGGTTGGATGGTACTGCGAGATGACGATGGCAAGCTGGTTGATATTCATGAGCGTGAGTATTGGCAGCAGGCTATGGCCGGGGAATTTGCAGTATCAAATGTAATTACAAGCCAGTCAACAGGTGTACGTAGTATCAGTATGGCAGCACCAATTAAGGACCCTGAAACAGGAAAAATCCTTGGTACTGTCCATAGAAATTATAATGTAAATGATTTCCATACAATTCTGGATGCAGAGTGTGACGAAGGATTTGTAATTGATCGAAATGGTGATCTGGTCGCACATTCTCAGTATGAGATCACATCAGAAGACCAAGTGTTGAATTTTAGCAACTCACCATATATGACAACTGATGCGATTGAGGGAACATTTAGATCTACAGCAGTAGGCTATCCTACATACGTATCTTTTGCAAAGGATACATTGACTGGATTTACTGTTTGTGTTGCTGTAAAAGAAAGCGCTATTATGGCGACAATCAGGAAATCAGCAATAACTGTTATTGGAATAGGTGTATTTTTATTAATCATTGTTGCAATCATTTCCGTAATATTGGCAAATGGATTCACAAAACCAATAAATGCTGTTAATGAATCACTATCAGAGCTTGCAGATGGTAAGTTCAAACGTATATCTGGATTTTCTAAGAGGAAGGATGAGTTTGGAGAGATTGTAAAGAGCTCAAATACTGTAATAGAAAAGCTTGATGAGATAGTAGGACATATTAAGGAATCAGCATCTACAGTTGGCAACTCATCGGAAGAATTATCCGATATGGCAAATCAGATTTCAGCCACAACAGAAGGTGTTTCAACAGCAGTTCAGGAGATTGCAACTGGTGCTGTTCAGCAGGCAGAGGAAATCCAGCAGGCTGCGGAGAATGTTGGAAAGATTACCGATGCTGTAGGTGGTGTTCAGAGTTCTACAGATGATATGGAAAATCTTGCAGCGAGAATGAAGGATGCATCAGAGGCTTCTAGTAAGTCACTTATAAATCTTCAGGATTCAAGTAGCGAGATGACTGTTAAGATTGAAGAGATTGCAAAGACAATCGGTGCTACACAAAAGGCTGTCGGAGATATTAATGAGAGAGTAGAGGGAATTTCTGGAATAGCTTCCCAGACAAATCTTCTTTCACTTAATGCATCCATAGAGGCAGCAAGAGCTGGTGAGGCTGGTAAGGGCTTCGCAGTAGTAGCAGAGGAGATTAGAAAGCTTGCTGACGATTCAGAGAATATGGCTCAGGAGATTCGTCAGGTAATGGATGTTCTTTTGTCTGAGGCAGAGCAGGCTGTTGCAGCAGCAGAGCAGGTTCGTCAGGGCAATATTGAGCAGCAGGAAGCATTGGGCGAGACACTTAGCTCTGTAAATGGAATGCTTGCTGATATCGAAGAGACAGTAGAGGGTGTAAAGAGCATCGCTGATGGAGCAAGCACTTGCGTGGCTTCAAATGATGTTGTATCAGATGCAATGTCATCACTTTCTGCTATATCTCAGCAGAACGCAGCTTCTTCTGAGACAACAGGTGCATCAGTTCAGGAACTTTCAGCTACAGTATCTAACCTTGCCGATTCGGCTACAGGACTTAGAGATGTTGCAGAACAGCTGAATAAAGAGATGTCATTCTTTAAATAAAATATTAATAATAGAAGCAATAGGCTGGCACTTAAGGTGTCAGCCTTTTCTTGCTTAATTAGGAAATTACTTTGTAATATCCTATTAAGCAAAACTCTATTTTGTGAAGATATTTGCTCTGCGACAAAAATTAAATTGTGGTATATTATTACAGTACAAAAGATTTAAAGGGAGAATTATCGTGGCAAGACGAAATGATAGAAGAAGTCGCAGAAGACGTAAAATGATACAGAGAAGACTAGTGATAGTTGGTATGTTTCTAGTTATTCTTTTGGTGGCAGTTGGCGGAGCTTTTTTGCTAATTAATATAGTCACAAAGGTTACAGAAGATGAGCCAGTTGAGGAGAAGGTTGAAGCAGTTAAAACTGAAGAAGAAGCAATTCCTGAAGAACCTGAAGAAGAAATAGTAGTTACGGAAGAAGATGCAACTGACCCTCAGATTACAGTGACAGTGGAAACTGGTCAGGCGCTAGAAGTATCAGATTTAGTTAGTTCAAATGTGGCAGGGGAAAATACATCAATCACATATGGTATAGATGTTTCAAAATTCCAGGGCACTATAGATTGGGCTCAGGTGGCAGGCTCGGGAATTGATTTTGCAATGGTACGTGTTGGATATAGAGATTCCACAACAGGTGAGATAAAGGCAGATAGCAATGCAAAATATAATATGCAAGAGGCCGAGAAAAATGGAATAAAAGTTGGCGCATATTTTTTCTCCACAGCTGTAACAACTGATGAGGCAGTTGAGGAGGCAGACTGGGTAGCTAGCTACATTTCAAAATATTCAATCACCTATCCCGTAGGATATAACTGCGAGGGATTTGAAAATAGCTCAAGCCGTCAGTATGGACTTTCAGTAGATCAGCGAAGCAATATTGCTATGGCATTTTTAAAGGAGATTGGAGCCAAGGGTTATACACCGATGTTCTACGCTTCAAGAAATGAGCTGTCTGCTGATGCAAAATGGAAGACAAGCACAATCGAAAAGAGCTACAAGATATGGATGGCTTGGTACAATCAAGATACAAGCAACATTGCTAATGGACCTGCTTATGATGGACAGTGCGCAATGTGGCAGTACACCAATCAGGGCTCAGTGCCAGGAATAAAGCAAAAGGTGGATGTTGATGTGGCGTATTTTGGTTATGATGCCACAGCTTCTGCTCAGGACACATCTGGCCGCGAGGAGGCATCAGCTGACGTAGAGGCCTTGATGAAATTTGATGAAGTAAACGAGACAGTCACAGCTAAGAGTCAGACTAATCTAAGAAATATCCCAAGCCAAGGGGCAGACAGCACGGTAATGCTGACTCTTACAAATGGACAGACAGCAACACGTACAGGTGTCAGCTCCAGTGGCTGGTCTAGAGTTGTCTATAATGGTGTAACTTACTATGCTGTTTCAAGCTATTTGACTACAGATCTAAGTGCCCCAGCTCAAACTACACAGCCGGCAGCTCAGGAACAGCCTGCGGCAGACCAGTCTACATCTACTGATACTGGCTTTAGAACAAAGTTTACTGATGTAAATGAAGTGGTAACACCAAAGGAAGTAATTAACTTGCGCTCTAAGCCAAGTGTTACTGATACAGATTCTGTAGTGGTGGCAACAGTCTATGCAGGAACCACTTTTACAAGAACAGGAATTAATAATGAATATGGTTGGTCCAGAGTAGAGTACAATGGGCAGGTTCTCTACTGTGTAAGCAGTTACTTGAAAGCGGCAGAATAGCGTTAAGTTTAAAATACCATGTGGCGATATAAGTGGTGAAAAAGAAATAGTTGTAGGATTCTAAAAATCATGTTAGAATTCAGATGCTGTTAAAAATTTAACGCTTGCTATGTTTTTTAGCAGGAGGAGACCCGTGGAGGCTTCTACCAAAAGGAGGAACAAAATGCAAAGCAAAAATTCTAAGACCTATGAGCTCGTGCTCACAGCGTTATTTATGGCCATTATTATTGCAATGGCTGTCACACCACTCGGATATATTCCACTCGTAGTTATTAATGCAACAACACTTCATATTCCAGTTATCATTGGTTCTTTATTTTTAGGACCTAAGAAAGGCGGATTTCTTGGAGGAGTATTTGGCGTAACAAGTTTTGTTAAGAGTTCAATTACCCCAACTCCATCAGCATTTGCTTTTTCACCAGTGGCTGCACTTACTATGCTTCCACATAATGGAATAGGAGAGGCACTTCTTTTAGTATTCAAGAGTACATTTATTGCAATTGTGCCAAGAATTCTTATTGGAGTAGTTCCATATTTTGTATTCATCGGAATTAAGAAGGCTATTGCCACAGACAAAAAAGTAATCTACGGCTCAATTATTAATGCAGTAGTTTCATTTATTGTTGGATTTGGTGTTTTCGCTTTCACTAACAAGATGATTACAGAAGGAAAATTTGCAATCAGTGCTTCTACAGCAAAGGTAATCGCTGTGATTATCGGTATAGTTGTGTTTGTAGCAATCGAGTTTTTATTTATGAAAAAGGATGCTAAGACTCTTGCTTTTGTTACAGCAGGTATCACAGGCGCAATGACAAATACACTTCTTGTTATGGGCAGCATTTATCTTTTCTATAAGGACCCATATGCAGAGGTTTTACAGATTGATCCTAGTGCACTTATGGCAGTAATTGGTGGAATCATCAGCTTTAATGGTGTAATCGAAGCTGTAGTTGGCGCAATTATTGTTTACCTTGTGGGTATCGTACTTGATAAGATTCACCCAGCAGGGGCAGTGGCAGGAAAGAACTAAATTATTTTTTAAGAAATAGCAGATGGTTCATAATATGTGGGCCATCGTAGCAAGTGATATAAACAGCAATACTAACTTATTCTTCTTTGGAGGTAAGGATTTATGTTAAAAGGAAAATGCGTTGTTCTTGGAGTTACAGGCTCAATAGCAGCATATAAGATTGCCAATCTGGCATCAGCCCTTGTTAAACTTGGGGCAGATGTCAATGTAATCATGACTAAAAATGCTACCAATTTTATAAATCCTATTACCTTCGAGACACTTACATCAAACAAATGTCTTGTTGATACATTTGACAGGAATTTTCAGTTTAATGTGGAGCATGTAGCCTTGGCAAAGCGTGCAGATATTTTTATGGTTGCACCAGCCAGCGCCAATGTTATAGCCAAGATGGCTCATGGCATTGCAGATGATATGCTCACCACTACTATTCTAGCGGCTAAATGTAAAAAGCTTGTTAGCCCAGCTATGAATACAAATATGTTTGAAAATCAGATTGTCCAGGATAATCTTGAGACTCTTAAGAAATATGGATTTGAAATAATTAATCCGGCTAGTGGATATTTAGCATGCGGAGACACAGGTGCGGGCAAGATGCCAGAGCCAGATGTTCTGCTTGCTTATATTCTCAGAGAAATTGGTCACGAACATGATTTGGCAGGAAAAAGGGTGTTAGTCACTGCTGGTCCTACGGAGGAGGCAATTGACCCGGTACGTTTCATTACCAATCACAGCACAGGCAAGATGGGATACGCCATTGCCAAGGTAGCTATGGAACGTGGTGCAGAGGTTACTTTGGTGTCTGGTCCAGTAAGTATAGAGCCACCAATGTTTGTGGATGTAGTTAATATTAGAAGCGCCGCAGAGATGGCTGAGGCAGTTAAATCAAGAGCTGCTGATTGTGACATTATAATAAAATCTGCAGCAGTCGCTGACTATAGACCTATCAATGTAGCGGCAGAGAAAATCAAGAAAAAAGACGGTGAGGGCTCAACTATTGAGCTTGAGAGAACCGAAGATATTCTTTCTTATTTAGGAGAGCATAAGAAAGAAGGCCAGTTTATTTGTGGTTTCTCAATGGAGACAGAGAACATGCTTGAGAATTCAAAGAAAAAGCTGGACAAGAAAAAGGTAGATATGATTGTGGCTAATAATCTTCGCACCCAGGGTGCTGGATTTGGAACAGATACCAATGTAGTTACCTTGATTACAAAGGACGACACAAGGGAGCTACCTATCATGTCAAAGGATGATGTGGCACACGCCATCTTTGATACCATTTTAGGAAAATAGAAATAATTGGCATTGCGATTGCAATGCCTTTTTTATTTTATAGAATTATTATCTACATTGATGCAATCATGTATAGAAAAGGATATAATGAAGTTAATTATTTAATGTAGGAGGATAAGTTATGGGAGCTTTATTAATTCTTTTATTGATTGTTTTCGTGCTTTTATGCATGGGAATTCGTATTGTCCCTCAGGGATATGTATTTGTAGTTGAGAATTTGGGAAAATATCATGCAACACTTCAGGCTGGTTTTCATGTTATTATTCCATTTATTCAGAGGGTGGCAAAGAGAGTTTCTTTAAAGGAACAGGTAGCTGATTTCCCACCACAGGGGGTTATCACAAAGGATAACGTTATCATGCAGATTGATACAGTAGTTTATTTCAAGGTTGCAGATCCTAAGCTTTATGCGTATGGAGCAGAGCGTCCAATACTTGCTCTTGAGAATCTTACAGCTACAACACTTCGAAATCTTGTTGGTGAGTTAGAGCTTGATCAGACACTTACATCTCGTGACAACATCAATTCAAAGATGCGTGTTATTCTTGATGAAGCTACTGATCCATGGGGTATCAAGGTAGGTAGAGTTGAGCTTAAGAATATTATTCCACCAGAGGAAATTCAGCGCTCAATGGAGAAGCAGATGAAGGCTGAGCGTGACCGTCGAGAGACACTTCTTGAGGCAGAGGGTCACAAGCAGGCATCTATCACTAGAGCAGAAGGTGACAAGCAGGCACTTGTACTTAAGGCTGAGGCAGAAAGAGATGCTGCCATTGCTCGTGCAACAGGACAGGCTGAGTCTATTCGCCTTGTATATGAGGCAGAGGCAAAGGGTATCGAGATGCTCAAGGAAGCCAACATGGACGAGCGTGTTCTTCTTATTAAGAAGCTTGAGGCTCTTGAGAAGATGGGAGACGGCAGAGCTACAAAAATTGTGGTTCCAACAGATCTTGCTACAGCAGCAGCTGATCTTACTTTTAAGACAGAGATGCTTGGCTTTGGCAACAACACACCTATAGACACCAAGGCAGTTAAGCCAGCCAAAGCAAAGGCAGAAGACCCATGCTGCAGCGATGAGGACAAAGGTGCAACAACACAGCACTTTGCCAAGGGTGAGCATGTAGATTTTCAGGCATAATAACATATAAGTAGCTAAGATGCGGCCCCAGAGATATTCTGGGGCCTTATTTTTCTTTAATGTTGTAAAAAAATTAAAATTTAACTATAAACTTTTGTAATTATCGTCCGATACAGGAATTAGAAGACTATACAAATATAGTTTTGTAGACTGTAATCCGAGCACAACAGCTGAGTGTTCGGAGGACATAATTTCCCATAGGTACACGGATGTATGTTGTCCTAAAGGATTGAGGAGTGGGACCGAAATCTTAAGGACGTAAGGAGGAAAGAACAATGAAAATAGGCGAAGTAAGTAGTTCAGTAAGTAACTACCAGGGACAGGGAAGTTCAGCAAAAGCGCCAGTACAGCAGGTAACAGAGAGTAAGCCAGTTGATTTTACAACTGCAGCAAAAGAAATACGTGCCAGCGAGGCTGAATATAAAAACCCTAGTTTTGAACAGAATGAAGAGGAAAATAGTGCAGCACAAGCAACTTCTTCATTAAAAGAAGCTATTAGCAAGATTAATTCTGCACAGGGTAACGCCGAAGCAGTATTCGGTATTCACGAAGGAACAAATCGTGTAATGATTAAGATGGTTGATAAAGAGACCAGAAAAGTCATTAAGGAATTTCCAGCAGAAGAGACTCTTGACCTTATTGCAAAGGCATGGGAGCTCGCCGGAATTATGGTTGATGAGAAGAGATAGATTTTGGAGGTAGTATATGCCTATTAGATTATCAGGTTTAGCATCGGGATTAGATACCGAGGCCCTTGTAGGTGCTTTAGTATCTGCCTATAGCTATAAAAAGGAAAAATATACTAAGGCTCAGACCAAGCTATCTTGGAAGCAGGATGCTTGGAAGACCCTTAATAGCAAAGTCTATAGCCTTTATACCGAAGTTGGTAACATGCGCTACTCATCTAACTATGCAATCAAGAAAGCAACAGTTAGCGATACAACAAAGGCTACAGCTACAGCAAGTGGTAATGCCATCAACGGCACACAGTCACTTGAGGTAAAAAAGCTTTCTACATCAGCTTATGTAACTGGTGGTAAGTTAGCAGATAGTATCAAAATGGATTCTAATCTTTCAGAGCTTGGAATTGTTTCTGGTACAACAGACAAAGGTGCTATTACTGTTCGTACAGGAACAAAGGTTACCAAGATTGAGCTGGATATGACAATGACAGTTAACCAGCTGGTTAGCAAGTTCAAAGAAGCAGGATTAGACGCCAATTACGATGAGAAGAATAACAGATTTTTTATAAGTGCGCAGAAATCTGGTAAAGATGGTGACTTTTCAATTTCAGCTGATAATACTAAGGGACTTAGTGACCTTATGAAGCTGGGACTATTGTCTGATTCTGAGATTAAGTCTATAAAGAGCACAGTAAATACAGAGGGCTTAGTTAAGAGAAAATACGGCAGTGTAGTTAGCGATGCCGACGGTTTCGCAAGCTTAATTAGAGCTGTAAAAGGTTACAAGGACATAATTAATAGTTCTACAGCTAGTGATGAGGAAAAGCAGGAAGCTTCAGATGCAATTAATGCAGAGCCTAGCTATAGAGAGATTGCAGAGTATCTTGATGGTAAGAATGTAGTTTGGTCTACTCTTACAGAAAGTGATATTGTAGCTTACGGCAAGGAAATCTATAATGCAGGAAAATACGATGACGATGCTGCGGCAGCAACCGAAAGCGAGATGACAGCAGCCCTTAACGCCATCCGTGATGAATATGTAAAACTTTCAGCTGCCAAGGCTATGCCAGAGACAACAGACGCCGAGAAGGCTGCTAAAAACACTGCAATTGCAAAGGCAAAGGCTGATGTTGATGCAGTATTAGAGAATCCTGTAAATGCAAAGTGGGCTTCATATATTGAGAAAAACTTTGGTGCTGCAAATGATGGCTCATTTGAAGACGATAAGTACAGATATAGTGATTTCTGGACTCAATCAGATAACTTAGAGCTGGCAAATAGCGTTTCCTATAGAATGAAGCTTGCTTACACACTTAGTGCAGACGATGCAGCTTTGAATAATGCTAATGCAGCTGTAAAAATTGATGGTTCTGATTCAGAGATTATTTTAAATGGTGTTACATATAAAGGTAGCACAAATTCAGTTACTGTAAATGGTCTTACTATTGAAGCAAAGGCTCTTACAGCAGAAAATAGTCCAATCAGTATCACAGTTGCAACAGATACAGATAGCTTATACGACAAGGTAAAGGATTTCCTTACATCATATAATACTCTCATGAATGAAATGCAGAAGCTCTACAACGCAGATTCTGCAAAGGACTACGAGCCACTTACAGATGATGAGAAGAATGAAATGTCTGAGACTGAAATCGAAAAGTGGGAGCAGAAGATAAAAGACTCATTACTTAGAAGAGATAATAGTCTTAGCAGTCTGATTTCCACAATGACTATGTCAATGATGAAGTCATATACCATTAATGGTCAGTCTGTTTCATGGTCTACATTTGGAATTCATACACTTGGAACATTGAATTCTGCAAAAAATGAAAACTATGCTTATCATATCGATGGTGATACAGAGGATTCAAAGACATCTGGTAACCCTGAGAAGCTTCGTGCAGCTCTAGCAGAAGATCCAGAAAAAGTTATCGAATTTCTCAAGCAGATGACTAAAGGTCTTTACGAAGACTTAGATAAGAAGATGAAGTCTACATCTGTTAAATCTATGTACACAGTTTACAACGATAAGGAAATGGCATCAGAGTACTCTAACTACAACAACCTTATCAAGACATGGACTGATAGAGTTACAGAAATGGAAGACTCATATTATAAGAAGTTTGCTCAAATGGAAAAAGCACTTTCACAATTACAGAGCAATTCATCTTCTATCACATCATTACTTGGAGGCTAAGCTTTGCCGGGCAAGTAATAAAAGGCATTATTAGAAATTCAGGGAGGCGATCTTTATGACACCAATGAACGGTTACGACGCTTACGCAAGAAATAGAATTTTAACAGCTTCTCCCGCAGAGCTGACCCTTATGCTCTATGAAGGTGCAATCAAGTTTTGCAATATAGCCATAGTAGCATGCGAAAATAATGATATTGAAAAGGCTCACAATAATATCAGAAAGACTGATAGAATTATTGAAGAGTTTGAGATTACATTGGATGAAAAATATCCTGTAGCTAAGGACTTCCAGGCAGTATATACATATCTCAGAAGTTGCCTTAGACATGCAATGATTGACAAGGATCCAGAGACATTGCAGGAGGTGTTAAAGCATCTTCGTACAATGCGAGATACTTGGAAGGATGTTATGAAGCTTACAGCAAATGGCAAAAAGCTTGATGGCACAAATGAAATCGCTGGATAATGATTTTTATGACCCCTCTAAAAAGAGGGGTCGTTTTTTTGTGTTCAAACATTTATTATATAAATAGAAGAAATGATAATCAGATTCTGAACCTAGATGCAGAGAAAAGGGGTAAATCATGGAAAACATGGATTATGTAGTAATGCTTAGAGAATCACTTGAAAAGAAAGCAGATATCTTACGAGTTCTTCAGATAAGAAATCAGGAGCAGGCAGCTATTCTTCAGGATCCAAATACTACACCGGATGATTTGGAAAAGAATATGAATATGAAGTCAGAGCTCATCGATAGAATCATTATGCTTGACGAGGGCTTCCAGCAGCTTTTTGGTAGGGTAAAGACTATTATAGAAGCTGATAGAGAGACTTATGCTGATGAGATTCGCATGATGCAGGAGCTTATTAAAAAGGTAACTGACTTGACTGCTGATGTGGAGGCTTCAGAATATAGAAATAAAGAGTACGCTAAAGCTCGATTTGCCAATATCAAAAAAGAAGTTCGTGAGATCAAAAAATCAAATGACGTGGTTACCTCTTATTATAAAAATATGATGGCCCATAATAAGGCTGACGACCCTTCTTTCCTAGATAAAAAGAAATAAATTAGCCTCTAAAACAGGGGGATTTTAATGAAATTTAGATTAAATTAACAAATTATTTGACCTATTTTCAGATAAATTTTCGGCTCGCAGAAACCTAGTAAAATCAAGGCTTCTGCGAGTTTTTTATATTGCACATAAAATGAGAAAATTGATACAAAATGAAAATTTTTTTAAAAAAGGGGTAAAGTTTTTGGACACGCAAACGATAAATAAGGTGTAAGGAACAATTACCCTTGCAAAATCGAATTCGAATCTTTAGAAAAATCAAATTTAATAACCAGGCCAGACACGGATGTTGGGCTATCAAGAAAAACGGATTTAAAAGCTAAATGGACTTAGCTGAATCTCATGGAGGAATTTATTATGGTAGTACAACACAACATGCAGGCAGCGAACTCATCAAGAACGCTCAACATTACAACAGACGCACAGTCAAAGAGCACAGAGAAGCTTTCTTCAGGATACAAGATTAACAGAGCAGCTGATGATGCAGCAGGACTTTCAATTTCTGAGAAGATGAGAAAGCAGATTCGTGGTTTAGGCCAGGCTTCTACAAACGCTTCAGATGGTGTTTCTTCAGTACAGACAGCTGAAGGTGCCCTCACAGAAGTTCATGACATGCTTCAGAGAATGAACGAATTAGCAGTTCAGGCAGCTAATGGTACAAACTCAGAATCAGATCGTAGTGATATCCAGAACGAAATTGATCAGCTTACACAGGAAATCGATCGTATCGCTTCTACAACAAAGTTCAACGAGACATTCCTTCTTAAAGGTGATGTAGGACTTAGAAGAATGTATATCAACGCACATGATGCAGGTTTGGATGGAACATTAATCCAGAATACTACTAGAGCAACATTCACCATGGAATCACTTGAGGCAGGCGAAAGATATACAATCGGTGGTACACAGTACACAATCGGTGCTTCTACAAACCAGGAAGTAGCAGAAGCTCTTCACTTAACACAGTACTATACAGCAGGTGCTACACCTACAGCAGCAGGTACATGGAAGCTTACAGCTGGCGATACAATTTCAATCGATGGCAAGACATATACAATCAATGCTGATGAAATCGGTACAGATATCGCTAACGCAAAGGTTACTAATGGATACCTTTCAAAGCTCATTACAAAGGGCTCAACAGTAAAATATAATGGTAATGAAGTAACAAGATTCTCTACTTCATACAACGCTTCAACAGGTATTGATGATGCTAACGTAACACTTATTAAGGCAACAGCAGCTTACAAGATGGTAGCAATCGAGCTTAAGGCAGCTTCATCAATCGGCGCAACAGATGGTCCTGCTTCTATGGATACAGCAAAGGCAACATCTGCAGACGGAAAGATTAAAGCTGGTGACTACATTTGGGAGAAGCACAACATTAAGAAGACTGTTGACGGAAAAGAAATTACATCTACAACATACAGCTTCTCAATCACAAAGGGCTTCGTAAATATCCAGAACGCACTTACACTTAACCTTCACGTAGGTGCTGACGCAGCCATGACAAACAAGATCAACGTTACTCTTGAAGCTATGAACGCTAAGTCAATCGGTATTGCAGGTATCAACGTATCAGATGCAACAGGTAAGAACGCAACATACGCAATCGATGCAATCACAGATGCTATCCAGAGAGTATCAGCACAGAGAGCAGAACTTGGTGCCGTACAGAACAGACTTGAGCACTCTATCAAGAACTTAGACAACGTAGTTGAGAACACAGAGGCAGCTGAATCAAGAATCCGTGATACAGATATGGCTGACACAATGGTTGAGTACTCAAAGAACAACATCTTACAGCAGGCTGGACAGTCAATGCTCGCTCAGGCTAACCAGGCTACACAGGGTGTACTTCAGCTCTTACAGTAAGATTTATAAAAGTGCTTAATCTACCGGAATTATATAACTAGAATAATTAATCCCCACCTCGTAAAAGGGGTGGGGATATTTAAACAAAAAATCAACTAAATAGTAACTTTGAAAATAGCACCTACAACAATTTGGTAGGGTTTTACATAGAAAAGAGGTAAAGCGTATGGCATACTTTACAAGAAACAAAATGGAAATGATGGTTTTGGAGCTTTACTCAGCAAATGCTAGATTTGCAAACGGGGGAACAGAAGATTTACAAGGCGATTTAAGAGTTCTAATCGAATGCCAGCAGAAAGCCCTAGTGCTTGGAGAATATCTTGAATCCATGGGAATGGATTACTCAGATATCGTTGAAAAATTTGAAAAATATTGCAATTTGATTTACGATATAAGTGAGAATTTAAATGACAGAGAATTAGTCATTGATCACAAGCTCGATATCGAACCTATCTTAAGTAGCATTCTAAATGATATCGAAGAGAGAATTATCGAAATAAGAAGTATAGATGTATACGACTTCAGAGGATTGGTTGATGCACCAGGTGAAAAGCTAATCGTCAGCAAGGAAATCAATCGATTGATTGATAGCTGTCTTGGCAATGTACCTGGACTCACAGAAGGAGAGGAAATGTACAGACCACTTGTAGTTGGAACATACTAAATAAAATTCAAAGGCTCGTCAGATGACGGGCCTTTTTGTCTCTATTCAGAGGCAAGTAGAGCCAAAATCAGGCAAACTCAGTTAAATCCAAAGGAGAAATGATGAACACAAAAGAGAAAACAAAACTTCTTACAATTAGCCTTTTATGTTGTGGCAGACCGGATACAACCGAGCGCTGCCTTAAATCTTTGATGCCAATTCGTGAGGCTATTGACTCAGAGATACAGGTTGTAGATACTGGATGTTCTCCTGAGACAAGAGCCATAATTGAAAAATATGCTGATGAGGTATTTGAATTCACATGGTGTAATGATTTTGCCAAGGCGAGAAATTTCCAGCTGAATCAAGCCAATGGAAAGATGTTTCTCTTTATCGATGATGATGAGTGGTTTTTGGACACCAAATATATTATCGATTTCTTCAAGCAGCCAAATTGTACAGAGTACAATATAGGTGGCTATTATCAGCGTAATTATCTTGATTTTGAGGGAATAGAATACTCTGATATAGAGGTTGTACGCATGTGTTCCGTGACCCCAGAGACTAGGTTTATTGGAAAGGTACATGAGTACATTGAGCCTGCTTATGGAAATGCCATGTTTATGGATGCTCAGGCAGGACACTTTGGTTATGTGTATGTTTCTGAGGAGGATAATATTAAGCATTCAATGCGAAACATTCCTCTTTTAAAGGAAATGATGGAAGAGCAGCCTGATAACTTGCGTTGGCCATACCAGCTGGCTCAGGAGTATAGGGCATGTAAATATCACGAAGAGCTTTTAGAATTATGTAAGAAAGCCCTTGAAGACGCTAGAATTAATAAAGAGGAAGAGGCTATCCGCTATCGTGGACCTTTTGCTTGTGGTATAGCAATAGCACTTGATGAGCTTGATAGATATGATGAGCTTATTGAATTCTATTATGATGAACTTAAGCGCAATGAGATAATGGATTTAGCTGTTGCAAAGCTAAGTACTTATGCTGCCAAAGCTTTTTATGTAACTATCAAAACAAAGGAATGTGTGGAGGCATGTAACGTTTATCTAGAGATAATGGAGAGGCTTGAGAATGATAAGGGGCAGATATTCCTGCAGGGAGGAATCTTTGTCTTTGATGCCTTTGATGAGCTCCACAAGAATACAATATACTGCTATTTAATGGCTTGCGGACTTATGAACGATGATTTTGGACCGCTAGTACATTATTACCGCAGAATATCATGGAATTCCCCTGTTGTAAGACTCAATCGTGGCTTTATAAAAATGCTAGTTATAAAGGCATGTGAGTATGGCTATAAAAAAGAGCTAAGGAACGTACTAAACAAGTTCTTTACTAGACCGGGATTTAGAGATGTGCTTCAGCATGAAATAGACGAGAATCTTGAAAAAATAGATGGGCCTATGTGGAAGAATTTAAAATCCGCATTTAAGACTACAGATCGTGAAAAGGAAATGAATCTTTTCTGTGATATTAGACTTATGGAACGTCGTCTTTTAGAGGGAGATTTCTACACCTTCAGCGAGCTATTAGACAAGCTATTACAATATGCTGCCATGACTGAAGAATGGCACGGTCTTCACATAGCTTGGATGGAAGAAAAGGCAGATAAAAATGAGGTCAAGCCAGAAGTACGCCTGGGCAGATTATTTGTAGAATTTGCAGAGAAAAAAGATGGAGACCCAACAGTAGCATTAAAGATTTTAAAGGATGCCATCGGTGTGAGAAAGATAATGGATTCTACAATTCAAAGCTTCTCTAAGTTATATGGCACATACCAGATGATTAAGGAAGAAAAAGAGAAAGATCCAAATAAATTTGCTGAGATGTACAATCTAGAGGAAGGTATCCTAAAGCAAATTGCAGACCTAGATGCAGCAGGCAAATCAGACGAAGCCATCGCTACATACGAACAATTAACTTCAATCATCCGCAGTACCTACGGAGTGGATACCTTACACTTCTAGTGTGGTGGTACAAACGGTACCCATTTTTGAAAATTATACTTAAAGTGAGCTTGTAGCTATCAAGCTCTGAGTGTTGCGTAGCGAGACATGTAGTCGAGCGGAGTAATATCTCAGGCTTGAGAGCGTAACAAGCGTAGGACATAGAAATGAAAAAGATTTTGATGTATAGGTGGAAAGCCTACAATTACAAAGACATAAAGTTTACATTTGAGAAAATGGGATTCGAAGTTAAGGAGGTCTATCAGGACCTTCTTAATTATGATGTGGATGAAAAATTTGCCGCTGAACTTAAGGGTATGATAAAGGCAGATTCATACGAATTTTTCTTTACTGTAAATTACTTTCCACTGATATCAAATGTATGCCAGGAATGTGGACTTTTGTATGTGTGCTGGAGCTGTGACAATCCACTGATTTCCATGTATCACAAGTCAGTTTTCAATGATGTAAATCGCATCTTTTTATTTGATTTAACCAATGTAGAAGAGTTCAAGGGAATGGGGGTAGAGCATGTATATCACCTACCTCTAGCAGTGGATTGCAACAGAATTGACTACCTTTTTAAAAACTCTGGAGATTTGGATAAATATCTTAATGACATAAGCTTTGTAGGCTCCCTATATGAGAAAAATTCTTACGACAAAATGGAGTATACCATGCCTGATTATTTGCGGGGATATTTTGAGGCGACAATGGAGGCACAGAAGGATTTACAGGGGATAAATATCATAGATAGAATGCTTACTCCAGAGATTTTAATGGAGCTTGAAAACTACTTTGAATTAGAGAAATCAGAGGATTCTCTGTCAGATTTAAACCTTATTTTTTCAGTTACAACACTTGGATTTAAAATAGCTGAAAAGCAAAGAAGAAGCATACTTATAGAGCTGTCAAAGCACCATGATGTAAGCATTTATACAAACTCAAATACAGCTGATTTGATACGTGTTAACTACAAGGGGGCAGTGGATTATTGGGAGGAAATGCCTAAGGTATTTAAGGGTTCAAAAGTAAACTTGAACATGACAATTCCAAATATAAAAAGTGGTGTACCACTTCGTATATACGATATACTCGGGGCAGGTGGATTTTGCATTACAAACTTCCAGGCAGAGCTTCCTATGCAATTTGAAAATGAAAAACATCTAGTCTGGTACTACGACCAGAGGGACCTATATGAAAAGGCTGACTTTTACCTAAAACACGACAGTGAGCGGGCTGCCATCGCAGCAGCCGGCCGAAAGTATGTGGAGGAAAACTGCACCTATGAGGGCAGAATAAGGGATATGCTAGAGCTTATAGTGAAGTGATGTCCATCCACCAGCGTTCACAAAGACTAGAATTTAATTATTTCTAATGATGGCATCCCTGTATTTCTTAGGGCTCATGCCGTATTCTTTGACGAAGGCACGGTAGAATACGGAGTAGTCAGAAAAGCCGTAAGTTTCGGCTACTAGAGATATATCTTGACCGCTTAAAATGGCGTCTCGGCACATGTCGAGGCGCTTTTTTGTTATGTATTTATGGATGGAGAGTCCATTGGTTTCGGTGAAAACATGGGCTATGTGGAACTTGCTGACATGGAAATAGTCGGAGAGCAATTCCAATGATAAATCCTCGTCGATGTGGGTCTCAATGTATTGGATAATGCTTTCGTAAAGGGAGTCAGAATCCGCATTTACGATATTAGGGTTTTGTGATTCATATACATTTCGATTAATAGAAAGGATTAAATCGCTGACATAAAGCATGATTTTAGCGTCTTTTCCAAAGCGATTTGAGTTGATTTCATCAATGAGAGAGAATACCTTTCCTTGGATGGTGTTGAACTCTATTTCTGTGAATTTGTTAATAAAAAAGCTGCCGGAATTTTTGGCCTTATCGGTAAGGTATCGGTAGTCCTCTGACTGTCTACCCAGGTTGTCAATGAAGTCCTCTGTAACCCAAAATACAAATCTTCGATAAGGAACATCACTGTCTACAAGGCGAGCATAGTGTGCCAAATATGGAGGGATAACAACCATTGTTCCAGGTGTTGGAACGAATTTTTTACCATCAATGTACATGATAATATTTCCCTCGATGAAAAGATAAAACTCGTAATAATCATGAGTATGAGCCTCAACTGTAGGCACAATTCTGTCGCTGTAATAATAAATCTCAAAGTCCTGAGACAGCATATATTGTCTAGTAGAAAACTCTGTTTTTAAATTCTTTTTCATAATCAAATCACCCTAAAATTGCAATATTTGCCCATTTAAAATAAGCGATTACTTCTTATTAAAAGTACTATTTTATAAATAACATAAAACAACAAGATTTGCAATATAGCTAACAATTTCAACAATGGGATAAATCTTTTTTCGAAGTTATTATGTGAACATAAACTAGTTCCCTAGAGGGAAAACCGGAAAGAAAAAGGAGAAAGGTCATGTACGAGGATTTAAAGAAAAGATTTGAAGAAATTGGTATTATCCCAGTTGTTGTACTTGAAGATGCTAAGGATGCTCACGCACTTGGAGAGGCTTTGATGAAGGGCGGTCTTCCAGCTGCTGAGGTTACTTTTAGAACAGAAGCTGCAGAGGAGGTAATCAGAATCTTATCAAAAGATTTCCCTGACATGCTTGTAGGCGCTGGCACAGTTTTAACATGTGAGCAGGCAGACAGAGCAGTTGCAGCAGGTGCAAAATTTATCGTTGCCCCAGGATTTAATCCAACAGTTGTTAAGCATTGTTTGGAGAAGGGATACCCTGTTACACCAGGTGTTCAGACACCAGGCGAGATGGAGCAGGCAATGGAGCTTGGACTTGATTTTGTAAAGTTCTTCCCAGCTGAGCCAGCAGGTGGCCTTCCAATGATTAAGGCTGTTGCTGCACCATATTCAAAGCTTAGATTCATGCCAACAGGCGGAATTAACAAGGAAAATGTAAAAGACTATTTAGCATATAAAAAGATTGTAGCCTGCGGTGGCACATGGATGGTAAAGGGCGATTTGATTGCTTCTGGCGATTTCGCAAAGATTGAAGAGCTTACACATGAGGCAGCAGAAATTGTTAAGGAGGCAAGAGCATAATGGAAATGACACTTAGATGGTACGGTAAGGATTTTGATACCGTAACTTTAGAGCAGATTAGACAGATTCCTGGTGTTAAGGGAGTTATCACTACACTTTATGACACAAAGCCAGGCGAGGTTTGGTCTCGTGAGAGAATTAAAGCTATGAAGGCTGAAGTTGAGGCAGCAGGACTTCACGTAGCAGGAATCGAAAGCGTAAACATCCACGAGGATATCAAGCTTGGAAAGCCAAGCAGAGAGCAGCTTATTGACAACTACATTGAGACACTTACAAATCTCGGTGAAGAAGATATCCATATGGTTTGCTACAACTTCATGCCAGTATTTGACTGGACAAGAACAGAGCTTGCAAGAAAGCGCCCAGATGGCTCTACAGTTCTTGCATACAACCAGGCTGCTGTAGATGCACTTGTTCCTGAGAAAATGTTTGATTCAATTGCTGGTGACACAAATGGTTCTTTGATGCCAGGTTGGGAGCCAGATAGACTTGCTCATGTTAAGGAACTTTTCGACGAATACAAGGACATCACAGACGAAGATTTATTTGAGAATCTCAAGTATTTCCTTGAGAGAATCATGCCAGTTTGTGACAAGTATGATATCAACATGGCTATTCATCCAGATGATCCAGCATGGCCTGTATTTGGTCTTCCAAGAATCATCATCAACAAGGAGAATATCCAGAGAATGATGAAAATGGTAGACAATCCACACAACGGTGTGACATTCTGCTCAGGTTCTTATGGAACAAATCTTGAGAATGATTTGCCAGACATGATTAGAAGCTTAAAGGGTAGAATTCATTTTGCCCATGTCAGAAATCTCAAGTTTAACTCAAAGGATGATTTCGAAGAGGCTGCACATCTTTCAAGTGATGGAAGCTTTGATATGTACGAGATAGTAAAGGCACTTTACGACATCGGATTTACAGGACCTATCAGACCAGATCACGGTCGTATGATTTGGGGCGAAAAGGCAATGCCTGGATATGGTCTTTACGATAGAGCTCTTGGAGCTGCCTACATTAATGGTTTGTGGGAAGCTATAGAGAAGAATGCAAAAAGGGGATAATGTGATGCAATTAACAAACGAAGGTATTAAGAACAAAGCGGCTTGGGAGAGTAAAGGTTATAAACTTCCTAGCTACGATAGAGAAAAAGTTACTGCAAATACAAAGGCAAATCCATCATGGATTCACTTTGGTGCAGGTAATATTTTCAGAGCTTTCCAGGCAAACGCAGTGGAAAAGCTACTTGAAGATGGCACTATGGATACAGGTCTTATTGTTGCAGAAGGTTACGATTACGAGATTATTGAAAAATACAATAGACCTTGCGATAACCTAAGCATTTTAGCAACACTTAAGGCTGATGGAACAGTAGAAAAAACAGTTATCGGCTCAATTGTTGAGGCTTGCATTTTAGATGAAGAAAACAAGGCAGAAATTGAGCGATTGAGAGAAATTTTCAGAGCTCCATCTCTTCAGATGGTCAGCTTCACTATCACTGAAAAGGGATATAAGACAAGAGCCTACATGAACAAGGTGGTAGGTCTTATCTTAGAGAGATACAAGGCAGGTGCCCTTCCTATTTCCATTGTCAGCATGGATAACTGCTCACATAACGGAGACAAGTTAAAGGAAGCAGTAGTTGAAATCGCAAATGAATGGGTAGCAGATGGTAAATGCGAAAAGGGATTTGTTGACTATGTTGAAAATCCAAAGGTAGTGGCATTCCCTCTTTCTATGATTGATAAAATCACACCACGTCCTGATGATACAGTTAAGAAAATGCTTGAGGCTGATGGTGTAGAAGGCACTGAGCCAATCGTTACCTCAAAGAATACTTATGTATCTAACTTCGTAAATGCGGAGGAGACAGAGTATCTTGTCATTGAGGATTTGTTCCCTAATGGAAGACCTTCCCTAGAGAAGGCAGGCATCATCTTTACTGATAGAGAGACAGTAGATAAGACAGAGAAGATGAAGGTATGTACTTGCTTAAATCCTCTTCATACAGCACTTGCTATATTTGGATGTCTTCTTGGATACAAGACAATCCACGATGAGATGGATGATGAGACACTTAAAAAGCTTGTTACAACTCTTGGCAAGGAAGAGGGCATGAAGGTAGTTGTGGACCCTAAGGTTCTTTCACCACAGGAGTTTTTAGATGCTGTTCTTACAAAGCGTCTTCCAAACCCATTTATGCCGGATACTCCACAGAGAATTGCCTGCGATACATCGCAGAAGCTCCCAATTAGATTTGGTGAGACAATCAAGGCTTATCGCGCAAGTCACACTCTTAGCACAGATAGCCTGAGAGTTATTCCTGTGGTACTTGCTGGATATTTAAGATACTTAGAGGGCATTGATGATGAGGGCAACCCATTTGAGCAGAGCCCAGACCCATTGCTTGATGAGTTAAAGGCACTTTCACCAAAGGATGTGCTAAAACGTAAAGACGTATTTGGCGTAGATCTTTATGAGGATTCTTTAGCAAAGAGAGTTCTTGAGATTCATTCTGAAATGGTTGGAAAAGGTAATGTAAGAAGGGAATTAGAAAAACTATGAAAAAATTTATGGATGAAACATTCTTACTGAATAATCAAACAGCAATTGATTTGTTTGAAGCAGTAAAAGATGATCCTATTATCGATTATCACAATCATCTAAATCCTAAAGAGATTTATGAGGATAAATGTTTTGACAATATGACTGAAGTTTGGCTTGGCGGAGACCATTACAAGTGGCGCGCAATGAGAGCCAACGGTGTTTCAGAAGTGCTTATCACTGGAGACGGGGCTCCTTTTGATAAATTTGTTGCATGGGCAGATACTGTGCAGAACCTAATTGGAAACCCTCTATATCACTGGACTCATATGGAATTGCAGAGATACTTCGGTATCGATACTCCCCTAACCCCTGCATCTGCAAAGGCTATATGGGACCAGTGTAACCAAAAACTCAAAACAAAGGAATTTTCAGTGAGAAACCTCCTAAGAAAACAAAATGTATCTGCCCTATGTACAACAGATGACCCTGCAGATAGCTTAGAGTGGCACAAGAAAATCCGTGAAGATGGATTTGAAATAAAGGTGCTTCCATCTTTTAGACCAGAGAAGGCAATTGGAATAGATAAGCTTGATTATCTCGATTATCTTGACCGACTTTCAAATGTTTCTGGTGTGGAGATAAAGGATGTTGATTCTCTCCTTGAGGCATTGAAAAAGAGACTTGAGTTCTTTATCGAGAATGGATGTAGAGTATCTGACCACAGCTTGGAGGCTACATTCTACGTAAAGACAAATAAGGTAGAGGTAGAGGAATTATTTAAAGAAAGATTAGAAGGAAAAACTCTTTCAGAGGAAGAGGAAGGCAAATTTAAGGGCTATGTTCTAACAAAGCTTGGACAGATGTATGCCAAGAAAAATATCGTAATGCAGCTTCATATTGGAGCTATTAGAAATAACTCTATGAGATTTTTCAACTACATCGGTCCTGATACAGGTTTTGATGCGTTAAATGATTTCAACTATGCACCACAGCTTGCAGCACTACTTTCAGATATGGATTTAACAGACCAGTTGCCAAAGACAATTCTTTACTGCTTAAATCCAAAGGATACAGAAATGCTTGCAGCTATGGCAGGAACTTTCTGCAGTAATGAGCATGGCATTAAGGGCAAGGTACAGCTGGGAGCAGCATGGTGGTTCTGTGATCACAAAAATGGAATCGAGCGCCAGATTGAGGCTATGTCAGACTCTGGACTTATTTCAACATCCATTGGAATGCTCACTGATTCACGTAGCTTCCTTTCATTCCCACGCCATGAGCTCTATCGTCGAATCCTTTGCAATAAAATCGGCTCATGGGTAGAAAATGGAGAGTACCCAGCAGACATGGACTACCTCCGTGGCATGGTGGCTGACATTTGCGGCGGCAACGCAGTGAAATATTTCAATTTGTAACAACCGGACTAAGGAGAGAAAAGAAATGAATTTAGAATTAAGAGACAAAAAGGATTGTAAGTATGATGCGGTTTCTCTTGGTGAGGTAATGCTTCGCCTTGACCCAGGTGAGGGCAGAATCCGCACAGCTCGTCAGTTTAGAGCATGGGAAGGCGGCGGAGAGTACAATGTAATCCGCGGACTTCGTAGATGCTTTGGCATGGATACAGCTGTTATTACTGCATTTGCAGATAATGAGGTAGGACATCTTGTAGAGGATTTCATCCTTCAGGGTGGCGTAGATACAAAGCTTATTAACTGGAAGAAGACAGATGGTATCGGCCGCGAGTGCAGAAATGGTCTTAACTTTGTAGAGAGAGGCTTTGGTATCAGAGGCGCTCTTTCATGTTCAGATAGAGCAAACACAGCTATTTCTCAGGCTACAGATAAGGATTTTGATTTTGACTATATCTTTGGTGAGCTTGGCGTAAGATGGTTCCACACAGGCGGAATCTATGCAGCTCTTTCAGAGCAGTCAGCAGAAACAGTTGTTAAGGCTATCAAGACTGCAAAGAAGTACGGCACAATCGTTTCTTATGACCTTAACTACAGAGCTTCTATGTGGTCTGCAATCGGTGGTCAGGCAAAGGCTCAGGAAGTAAACAAGGAAATTGCTAAGTATGTAGATGTAATGATCGGTAACGAGGAAGACTTCACAGCTTGCCTTGGTTTCGAAATCGAGGGAAATGATGCAAACCTTAAGGAGCTTAACATCGATGGTTACAAGAAGATGATTGATGAGGCTTCAAAGGTATATCCTAACTTCAAGGTTGTAGCTACAACTCTTCGTACAGTAAAGACAGCTACTGTAAATGATTGGTCAGCACTTTGCTGGGCTGATGGTCAGATTCATAAGGCAAAGGATTACAAGGGACTTGAGATTATGGACCGTGTAGGCGGTGGTGATTCATTTGCATCTGGACTTATCTATGGTCTTATGACAACAGCTGATGCTGCAAAGGCTGTAGAGTATGGTACAGCTCATGGTGCACTTGCTATGACAACACCAGGTGATACAACAATGGCTACATGTGCCGAGGTTGAGGCTATCATGGGTGGCGCAGGCGCTCGTGTAAAGAGATAATTAATCCACAAAAGAAACTAAATAAAACTCCAAATAAAAACGTTCAATGAATCAAAGAAAAATGCACAATTTCTCATGCGGGGAATTGTGCATTTTTTATACAAAAAAAGCTCCTTTGTATAAAGGTTTTTCGAGAAAAACAGGATATTTTTAAACATGTTTAAATAATGCTAGGAATGTTTAGAATGTCCGATTTATTGAGAAAAAATAGTCACTTATAATGTCATTGTCAGACATGACAGGTAATTTTAAATCTTTTTTGGGAGGTAAAAATATGAAGAAAAAGATTCTTTCTACAATTCTTACAGCAGCATTAGTTTTCTCAATGACTGCATGTGGAGTATCAGCTCCAGAGACATCAGCAGTAAATGATGCTGAGACACCAGCAGCCGCAGCAGACGGCGAGGTAATCACACTTGTAATGGCAGAGGTTAATCCACTTGATTCAGTTGCAGGTATGACAGATCAGAAATTCAAAGAGGAAGTTGAAGCAAGATCTAATGGTACTATCAAGATTGACCTTCAGGCAGGCGCAGTTTTAGGGCCTGAGGATCAGGTATTAGACCAGATGCTTGGTGGCGGCGGTAACATCGATATCGCACGTATTTCTCCATTCAGTCTTACACCATATGGAGCAAACAAGACAAAGTTAATGTCACTTCCATATACATTCGTAAGCCGTGATCACTATTGGAATTTTGCTACATCTGATTTAGCAGAGGAATTCTTACTTGAGCCACATGAGAATGGTAGTGGTGTAAGAGGTCTCTTCTATGCAGAGGAAGGCTTCCGTCATTTCTTCTCAAATGAGGATATCTCAACAATCGATTCATTCAAGGGTATGAAGGTTCGTGTTTCTGATGACCCTGTAATGAACGGTTTGGTAAAGGGCCTTGGTGCTAACCCAACAGTTGTAAGCTTTAACGAGTTATATTCAGCTCTTCAGACAGGCGTTGTTGATGCAGCAGAGCAGCCAATCTCTAACTACAAGACAAACGCATTCCCAGAAGTAGCTAACAACATGGTACTTGATGGCCACACAATTGGTGCCCTTGAAGTAATCATCGCTGATTCAACATGGGATAGCCTTACAGAAGAGCAGCAGCAGATTCTTGTTGAGGCAGGAAAGGCAACACAGGAGTACAATAAGCAGATTTCAGAGGAGCAGGAGAACGTAGTTCTTCAGCAGCTTAAGGATGATGGCGTTAATATCATCGAGGTTGAGGATATTACTCCATGGCAGGATGCTGTTAAGCCTGTAGTTGATGAAAATATTAAAGGTCAGGAAGATTTATATCAGCAGATCGTTGATATGCAGTAGAAAAGAGGATTTATGGAAGGCATTTTTAAACGAGTAGATAAAATAAAGCCACTGTATGATGTTACATATAAGGTAATGCTCTTTATCTGCAAGGTTTTACTTGTAGCAGATATCTTGATTACCGTATACAGCATTACAGGACGATATGTAAGTTTTATTCCTGATTCTGCATGGACAGAGCAGATGGTACTTACACTTATGTCTTATATGGCGGTACTTTCTGCTGCGCTAGCTATTAGAAATAGATCGCATATACGTATGACAGCATTTGATGAGCGTCTTCCAAAGGGATTAGTAAAGACACTCGATATATTAAATGATTTGTTTGTAATGGTTCTTGCAGTAGTAATGGTGGTTATTGGATGGCAGTATGCAATCTCAATAGGATCAGTTGGAACATATACTAGTATGCCATGGCTATCTAGATTTTGGATGTATTTTCCAATTCCTGTTGCAGGTATAGCAATGTTCGTATTTGAATTAGAGTTACTATACAACCATATTAAGGGTATTTGTTTAAAGGAGGGCGATAAGTAATGGCAGTTAATACTGGAGCAATAGCAGTGTTGCTTATAAGCTTTCTGGTAATGATATTACTCAGATTTCAAATTGCTTATGCTGTAGCACTATCATCTATTTTTTGCTTGTTGTATATGGGTCTTCCTTTATCACTTGTATGTCAGCAAATGGTTAAAGGTATCAGTTCATATAGTTTGATGGCTGTGCCTTTCTTCATAACAATGGGCTGCTTGATGGGAGGCGGTGGAATTTCGGAGAGGCTGATTGCGCTAGCTAATGCCTGCGTAGGATGGATGACCGGCGGTATGTCAATGGTTAATATCGTGGCATCATATTTCTTCGGTGGTATTTCTGGTTCAGCAGCTGCTGATACTGCATCCCTTGGAAGTATCCTTATTCCAATGATGGTTGAAGAAGGTTATGATGATGACTTCTCAACTGCAGTTACAATTACATCATCATGTGAAGGACTATTGGTTCCACCTAGCCACAACATGGTAATTTACGCCATGAGTGCTGGAGGAATTTCAGTTGGTGCTCTTTTCTTAGCAGGATATATACCAGGAGCGTTACTTGCCATTTCTCTTATGATAGGTTCATTTATCATCTCTAAGAAAAGAAATTACCCTAAGGGTGAGAAGTTCAACTTTATTAAATTTATAAAGCAACTTGGAACTTCATTCTGGGCTTTGGCAGCTATCATCATAGTTGTAGTTGGCGTTGTAGGCGGCGTATTCACAGCTACTGAGTCAGCAGCCGTTGCAGTTATTTACAGTCTTCTTGTCAGCGTATTTGTTTACAAGGGACTTACATGGAAGGGCGTATGGAAGACATTTGATCAGTGTATCGGAACACTTTCAATCGTTCTTATCCTTATTGCAACATCAAGCATTTTTGGTTATTGCCTCACAATGCTTCATGTACCAGATTTAGCTGCAAGCGCGATTGTAGGTTTGACACGTAATCCAATAGCTATAGCACTTCTTATCAACTGTATTTTACTTGTGCTTGGCTGCATTATGGATATGGCACCTATCATCCTTATTGCAACACCAATCCTTCTCCCAATCGCTGAGTCAATTGGAATCACTCCAATCCAGTTTGGTATCATGCTTATTCTTAACTGTGGTATCGGACTTTTAACCCCACCTGTTGGAGGCGTTCTCTTCATTGGATCAGCAGTTGGTAAAGTAAAAATGGAAAAAGTTGTAAAAGCTACACTTCCATTTTACTTATGCATGATTGCAGTACTTATTTTAATTACATTTATACCTGAAATAAGCATGTTCCTTCCAAATATGTTAGGTAGTTAAAATCTAGAATAGAAAAATTTGCAAGACAGCATTATACTTACTATAGTAACTATACATGCTGTCTTGTTTTGGAAAATATGAAAAAATTAAACTCTTTTTGGATTAAAGCTACAATTAAAAATAAAATTTCATTATTTATAGGAACAGTTTTGCTCACTATTGTGGTGGCAATTGTTTTTGATGCTTTTTTGATACGATTATTTGTAATTGATATCAACGAGATAATGGAAGACAACTCTAACGGAGGTCAGATTATTATCTCTCTTGATGAGGAAAAAGCTAGCTTTAATAAATATATCGATAATAAATCAGAGGATAATTTAAATGAGCTGATGAAGGCTTTAGACAACACATCTAAGGCTATCGATAAGGTTCCACTAGATTACAATTATCTAGGAGAGGATAGATATGCCCAGCTTTTTTCTTTGAAGACTACTTATGGAGTTTATCGCCAGTACATGGATGAGCTCCTAAATGGAGATCTTTTAAAGGATGAGTATGTCTCAAAGCTATATTCCGTATACAATATGCAGGACTATATGGTCAGCTATAGTAGACGATTCGTAGATTTTACCTTGAAAGAGGGTAATGCTAAATATAAGGAACTGATTCCAAAGGTGCTTGCAATTCCTGTGCTAGCCCTTGCTATTAGCGCCTTTTTCTTTGTAGTTGTTGTTGAAATATCTAGAAGAATGAATAAGGACATTACTGAGCCAGTGCTTACTTTGGCTGATGCTTCTAGACGAATAGCAATCAACGATTTTTATATTGATGACGTTGTTGTGAAAAATGAAGACGAAATTGGTGAGCTGGTTCACGCTTTTAACAAAATGAAATATGCAACAGGAGAGTATATAGACGCTCTTGAAAAGAGACGAGAGGCCCTTGATAGGCTTCATGCAAAAGAGGTGGAGACTTTAGAGGTAGAAAAGCAGCTTGATGCTATGAACCTTGAGCTTCTAAAGAATCAAATCAATCCACATTTCTTATTTAACACCTTAAATGTAATTGGTGGTATGGCAAACTTAGAGGGTGCCGACACCACTGAGGAAATGATAAAAGCTCTTAGCTCTTTGTTTAGATACAATCTCAAGACTCAGGGCAAGGAGGTCCTATTATCCAAGGAGCTTCAGGTTTCTGAGAATTACATGTATCTCCAGAAGATGAGATTTGGAGATAGGGTTAAATATATAGTGAAGTGTACAGTTGATGCAGATGATGTTTTTGTTCCAACATTTACACTTCAGCCACTTATTGAAAATTGTATTATTCACGGAATCGCCCCAAAGATGGAAGGCGGTTGTGTTTTAGTTGAAATTAGTAAAAGAGAAGAAAACTTATTTATTTCCGTAGTTGATACCGGAGTTGGAATGAGCCAGGAGACATTAGACAAGCTGGTTCGTTCTCTTGAGCAAAAAGACAGTGCCTCTATGGGTATTGGCATGGGAAATATTTATAGACGAATTAAGGCGATGTACAAGACAGCCAGTATGGTAGTAGAGAGTAAAGAAGGGGTGGGGACCTCTGTAGAAATAGAATTGCCTTATATAAATAGTGATACATATTATAAGGAGAATAGTAATGTACAGGGTATTGATAGCAGATGACGAACCTATCGAACGTCAGGTTATATCCAAGAAAATAAATGGATTTTTCCCCGACCAGGTGGAGATATTTTTAGCGGAAAATGGAGTGGAGGCAGTTGATAAGTTTAAGAGCAACAATTGCCAGATTGCGCTCCTTGATATAGAGATGCCAGGTAAAAGTGGCCTTGAGGCTGCAGAAGAAATTAGGAATTTTGATAAAGAATGTAGTATTATTTTTCTAACAGCATTTGATGAATTTAACTATGCTAAAAAGGCGATAACAGTTAAGGCACTTGACTATTTGCTCAAGCCTGGCTCAGATGAAGATATAATAGGTGCCTTCGAGGAGTCCTTTAGTATTGCTGATAAAAAAGGTGCTAATAGTGACGCTGAGGCTCCGATTAGAAATGTACAGGTACCTCTTAGAGATGAAGAAGATTTCAGCTTCAGCAAGGCCAAGGCCGTAGCTAAGGAAGTAATGAATTACATCCATGAGCACTACAAGGAGGACATTTCCCTCCAGGATGTTGCGGAAGTAATAGGATATTCAGAAGTATATTTCTGCAAGTTATTTAAACAGAATTTTGGCAAGAGTTTTATCGTATACTTAAATGAGTATAGGATTGAAAAGGCCAAGAAGCTTTTGGAGAATCCTTTGATAAATATTAAGGATATTTGCTTTGAGTCTGGATATCGTGACGCTAATTATTTTACTAGAGTATTCAAGCGTCAGACCGGTATGACTCCTAGCGAGTATAGAAATGGTGTGATGCAAAGATGAAAAAGAGATGGATTGGACTAGTCCTAGTATTTTTAATAATTGCAGTTTCTGCTGTGTTGGTATTAATTTTTAAAAGGGACAAAAAGGCGGAGCCTGCCCCTGAGTATGTATTTTACTATGCAGATAATCAGACTGAGGACTATCCGACCACTCAAGGGGATAAAAAGTTTGCAGAGCTGGTTTATGAGAGAACCAATGGCCGTATCAAAATTGAGGTCATGTGCGATGCCAAAATGGGCAGCGAAAGAGAAGTAATAAACCAAATGAAATACGGCGGTATTGCCTTTGCCCGTGTTTCTACATCCCAGCTTGCAGAAGTTATTCCAGACATGAATGTACTTCTATTGCCATACCTATACAATGACTCTGACCATATGTGGAGAGTTCTTGAGGGTGATATTGGTGATGAGTTTTTAGCCAAGGCAGATGAATACGACCTTGTAGGTCTGTCCTGGTACGATGCAGGTGCCCGTAATTTCTACAGTACAGATAAGCCTATTACATCTGTGGAAGACTGTGCCGGCATGAAAATAAGAGTCCAGGAGTCGGCTATGATGTCAGATATGGTATCTGCTCTTGGAGCTACACCTGTTGAGGTAACATATTCGGAGGTTTATTCAGCTCTTGAGAAGGGTACCGTAGATGGAGCCGAGAACAACTGGCCATCATATCAGGCCATGGGACACAACAAGCTGGCTAAATACTACACTATAGACGAGCACATCCGAGTTCCAGAGATGCAGGTTTGCTCAAAAGTAGTTTGGGAAATGCTTGATAGTGCAGATCAAAAGATAATCGAGGAATGCGCTAAGGAATCAGCCGTCTACGAACGCAAGCTCTGGACAGAGCGAGAAAATCTCTCTAAGCAGATAGCTATAGAAAATGGCACTCAGGTAATCTACCTAGATGTAGAGGAAAAACAGAAATTCCGCGATGCCATGAGCGAAGTCTACAAGAAGTATTGTAGCGACGATATGGATTTGGTAGAGAAGATAATAAACTATTAATTAGTGTCTAGATAATATATAAGTGTATGAATATGAAAACCGTTAGTCGAGAGACTAGCGGTTTTTTATACTCGGTATAGAGTATGGATTAAATACAGAAAAAGTAATAATATGCAAAATAAATATTGACAAAATGTAAGAAAAGAGCGAATATTATAAATATGAAAATATTGTGAAATCTACACATTATTAATTGGGAGGATTTATGGAAGCGGATATATATTTAGGTAACGTAAAAAGATCATCAAGTAACGTTTCTATATTTGATGAGGCTGAATATAACAACATCGTAAGTGCTATAAATCAGTCAGCAGAGTTATTGGGGATTCCGGATGCTACTTTTGATAATGCAGAGAGGGCTAATGGCACAGATACTATGGAATATATGGATAATCTTTGGCTACAGGTTCAGGAGATGACTAATAGATATAAGATTTTTATGAACATAGATGTTATATCCCTTTTGACGGCAGCTACAGAAAATATAAAAGCAGCAGATGAAATGGCAGCAGAGTCGGTAAGTCAGGCTCAGTAATTGTAAGGGGGATATATGAGCGAGAAATCAGATTTACAAAGAAGAATTGGCGAGTGTAATGCTGAAATAGAACAGATAAAAAAAGATATTAGGGATATGGAATCTGAATCTAGGGAGTTTTCAGGATACTCTATCACATTACAAGGTCAAGAGACATACGTGCGTAATTATGATATTAGTCATGGCCAGACTTGGAACAGGGATTTGTGTGATGGAGCCATCGAGGATCAGTCCTATGTGGGAGATGGGATACATGATGTGGTAGATGCTTGCGAGACGACCATTAAAGAACTAAGCGCATGTATAGATAAGGCAAATCAAATGATAAAGGATTTACAAGCTGAGATAGGACGGTGTAATGCTAGAATAAGAGCCATAGAGGAAGAAGAGGAAAGAGAAAGAGAACGACAGAGAAAACGTAATCGTTAGTTGGTATTAGCTTAGGTGGGAGAATAAAAGTGAGCAATAATAATGGAAAATTTTTTGATGTAGGAGATACATCTTTATTTTTTACAGATATAGAGGATGCTACTACATATTTTGAGTTATGCGCTAATTATTTTTTTGAAGACGTTGAGACGTTTGAAAATACAGAAGCATGGCAAGGGGAAGATGCAGAAGTAGCTAAGAAAGTTCTCGGGGGAACAGAAAAGCGGTTGCTTCTTGATATTATTCAACTTCATAAGGATATGAAGGAAGTCAATGCTGCGATTATTGATAACTTTGGTCTTATGGTAGATAAGGCTGCTGATGGACATATCGAGTATGATGTTGTAGAAAAAATACGCAATGATTTTCAGGATATGCGTTCACAGTTTGAAGATGAAGTAAAGCTGGTGGTAAATAAGCATAGTGAGTTAAGCCGTTTTGAAAAATATGGCACCTTCTCTGATATGAATTTTACTGAACAGATGGATAGATTTGTTCGGTTTTGTGGTGCGGGTTCGAATAATTATTCAGGATATTTGGGAGAGTGTTTACATAAGCTTATATTTTTTGATTCAGATGCAAAATCATATATTAAAGATATGGATTTTGAATCTCGAATAGAAGATATAAATAGCCGAATGTGCCAGTTTGTAATTTCACATTGTCCAGAAAGCCAGGCAGCACAGTATATAGATGACATAGATAAATTCGAAGAGGTATATCTAGCTGAAAAAGCAGAAGCGACCATCAATAGTGATGTATGTACCTGGAGGGTTATGGATATAGTAATCATGGTTGATTGGTACAACAAGGCTCTTGAAGAGGGAGATACCGAGACTCTAGAAAAGTTCTATAATGCTTTAAATGAAAGTGAATTAGTATCTACTAATAATAAGGGGATTCCAACTAAGTTAGATGGTAAGAACTATGATCAATACATAGCATATATGCAGCCGGAAAAAACATATCTTCTCATGATATTTGATGCAGGTATGGGATATGGTGAAACAGAAGGATTTCAACAGCTTTATACCCTGTCTCAAGCTAATGTCATTTGTGAGGTCCCTACCGGAACAGAGGCTCCTAAATTTGGGGTTAAAGTAGGCGAAATACCTCAGGGACTTGTGGTGAATTGGGGAGCTACATATAAAGAAGAGGGAATTCTTAGCAATTACCAAGGAGTTATATTTAACCAGGATGGCCTTTCATATGATCAAAAGTATGATTTAATAGAAGAAGAGGAAAAGGTAGAGGATTATAGAAAGAATCTTAAGATTGTAAAGGATGCCACAAGAGTAGCAGAGTTAGAGAAAAAGTGTATATTTGCTGATGAGAATTCAAGTGCGGCTCAGTATCACGAAGGCTTGAAATCAGAAAATGATGATT
>JAEEGH010000649.1_pt1 | contig 115463 bp, 95 predicted proteins | sample 9134181 | NCBI WGS metagenome assembly JAEEGH01 (sample SAMN16246544, study PRJNA631951) | gut metagenome | biome: gut microbiome; feature: rumen; material: DP-attached | host: Bos | place: Iran: Karaj | collected 2018-10
GTAACAACTTTTTTTGATAATTTTTCTTTTTCCATACTCTTTTCTCCACTTTTAATCTCTATTATAGCATAGGAGGATACGCAAATATCGCGTACCCTCCTATAAAATCAGCTGTTTTCATTAAGATATGTAGTAACTCTGTTTTGAATAATTTCCGCAACCTGCTCGGCAGTCTTCTGTCCGCTATAGAATGTAGCGGTTTCTTCTTCAACAATCTTGGATACTTCTTCATCATAGCAATCCGTTGCCTTAATACCAAGGATATAATCCTTCAACTTCTGAGCCTGTTCCTGAGAAAGAGGCTTTCCCTTTACTTCCTTATCGGTAACCGGATCCCACCAGTACGCGTCAATATCATCTTCGGACTTTTCTTGTATAGCTTGTGCAAATTGTTCATCGAACTTAGACTTAACCGGAGAGAAACCATAGAAAGCTTTTTTATCCGCAGTCATAATACTCTTAATCACGTCATAGATAACTTCCTTATGTTCTGTCTTGCTGTTTACGGCAAATGTAGAAGGCGAAATTACTGCCAGATTCTCTCCTCCCTCATTAGGAAAACCTACAAATTCAAAGTCCTCTTTAAAAGTGAGCTGTGCTGTACGTGCATAATCCTCAAAGCTTGAGATATATGTTCTGTAGAACAATGTTTTATCTTCCTGAACAAATTTTTCTTCAGGAACCCACTCTCCGTTTTCTTCACCTTCAAATTGATGTTCCTCATCAGGGAATTTATTTACAAAGTTAAGATACTCAATAAATTCCGGATTGTTAAAGTTGCACTTCTTATTCTTCCAATCAACAAACTTATCGCCGTAATATGTCCATAAATATGATCCGAGATTTTCTCTGGATACATAGGTTCCAAATGCAAGATCATAATTGGCACCGTTAGAGGTAATAATATCATCCCAGTCCTTAAACGACAAAGTAGTTTTTCCGTTAAGGAATTTAGTTTTTGTTGAACATGTTTCAACATAAAACGAAGGCATGAATGTATATAATTTACCGTCAATCTTCATCATCTCAGCCACATTGGGGAGATATTCAATATCACCGAGCGGTCCGCCTTTTTCAAAAGCAGGTGTAAGGTCAAGCAATATTCCCTTATCAACATACTTACGTAATGACGCTTCGTTATTTGAAACACAAATAATATCAGCCGCTTTTCCGGATGTAATATCAAGATTGAACTGCTTTCGTGCAGTTTCCCAATCATCTTGATAAAGAGTATCATAATTGATCATCTTGATCATATACTTATCGTTTGACCTGTTAAATTTCATGATCGCATTCCCGATATCACCATTCATGTATTGTGCCATCAATGTAATAACTGTCTTATCAACTACATCTTCCGGATTTACTTTGGTAAGTCTTGCCAAATTTGAACTAATGCTAGTGCCCATATCCGGTCCGGGAATATTTACAATAAACTCTGTATCGCTTAATGCAACGGTCTCAAGCCACATATATCCACCCGTGCCGATATTTGAATCTCTGAAATCTGCAAGCTTATTGAGCTTGCCACCGTTCATATCATATTTATAAATTCCGGAGTCATCAGATGCATACAGGGAACCATCATCGCCCGTAAAGAACTGATAATTGCCATACTTACCGAATCCCTCAAGCTTTTTTCCAACTTCTTTCTTATCAAGATCAAGAATTGCGTTTACTTCGCCGCCTTCTCCATCACCTGAATAATAAGTTATAAGCAGCTCATTTTCGGACAATTTTGAAAGATTGTTGATCCACCCGTCATCACCGCAGATTTTCTTCTTTTCGATCAGCATCTGAGGACCGTTTTTCTCGTCAAAAGTTTGTATTCCATCTTCTGAAGGACAAAGAATACCGTATTTCTCAGTCCATACCATACCATAAAGATTGAACCCTTCTTCCATGCCCTGCGCATCTTTGGGAGCAAACTGAGCAAGGTCAACCTTTGCAATCTCTTTTCCTGAAGAATCGAGTTTTACAAAATAAGATTTAGCCTCCCCGGAAACATCACCTTCCTGCTTTTTCTCTTCAGAAGGTTCAGCCTCTTCAGCCGAAGTCTCTGCTGAAGAAGATTCTGCTGCAGAAGATTCCGATGCAGAGGATTCTGCCACAGAAGCATCTGCTACTGAGTTATCGGAAGATGAAGCTTCTTCGGCAGTGGTCTCTTCAGAATCATCTGATTCTCCGCCTCTTCCGTACAACGCCTCTCTATCGCCCTCAAAGCAATTCAAGTAAGCATTTCCGTCGTTATCAAACACGCAATTGTATACATAAAAATTCTTTCCGCTTCCAACATCAACAGACTGAACATCCGATCCGTCCGGATTAAAAGTGATCAATCTGGTCTTTCCTTTTTCAGTCTGGGCAAACAGCTTAATCTTGCCGCCTGCACTGCTTAAAACCCCGACTTCTTCGCCCGGTTCAAGAATACCCTCAAGATCTTCCTGTTTAAAAATACAGTTTTTATCAATTTTCTTGGCTTCTTCCAATGAAACGCCTTGATTTTTCTTTTTGCCGCATCCTGTCAATGATGTTGCCAATAGAACGGATACCAGCAAACCACTTACTACTCTCCCGACAAATCGTCTTTTTCCCATTTACTTATCCTCTTTTTTCTTCTTTCTGTCATTCATTTTTACTTCGAGTTCATATTTCTTATCGGCAAGTTTCTGCATGAATCCGCTAAAATCAGTCTCCCTGCGCACATAGCAACTCTTCACAAAAAGGATAACTGTCACAGCGGCACTCACTTTCAAAAACAATCCGATAACAAAAAGGATAGATAAAATATCTTCATATCCTCTGGCTATATTCTCCCAATAGGGATAATATATAGCCTTTTGCCACATGCTTCTTGTTCCAAAAGAAGCTGCAACTTCCAGAAGCGACATAGGTTTAAACCTCTCTGAATTTTCGCAGATGTGCACCGATCCGCCATCCAGGCCGCAACTTTCAGTAATATATTTGCAAACAATCCCTTCTACAGGATTGGAGCAAGCAATCTCATAACAATTGATCCCGCCGAACTTCGCTTTCTGTCCGGTTTCGGAAATCTCTTTTTCTACTGTTCTGCCGCTGTAAATTTCTCCAAATCTTGAAAGACTTTCATAAGACATATAGATAATAGGTTCTTTAAGTCCTGCGGCTTCATTAAATCTTCCCTCATCTCTGTCTACGACACCTGCGACATAATGTGGAAAGCCCTCTATATAAACAACTTCTCCGCAAATATCGCTTGATCCGAATATATCCCATGCCACCTGCTTATCAAGTACAATATAATTAGGCATTGTGGGATCGTCTTTAAAAGCACTACCCGCTACAAAATTAAGCGGGTGAAAAAGAAAAAAATCTCCGCCTACTCCTATGGCACGAACCTTGTACGGCTCTTTATCACTGTCATAGCTTATACTTGCAGCCCCCTGAGCGCTGTAACAGCTACAAAAATCAAGTTTTTTTTCGTTTATTCCACCTTCATCCACCATCTTGTTCTTAAAATCATACTCAAGTTTCTTGATGGAATTTTCATCTATACACTGATTCTGGGCATAAAAAACACTTACATGTGCCCAGTTTTCATCTGCCGATATCCTGTCAATAACATTCTGATCCGGCATCTTTCCAACCAAAAATCTTGTTATGATTCCAAGAATAAGATCTATCAAAAGCAGTATCGTAATAAGTATGAGAGGTACTTTTGCTTCGATAAAAAAAGTCTTTATTTTGTTTTTTGCTTTATCATTAAACTCTGATACTTTTTCTTTATCCATAATTATTTCTCTGCAAGTCTTACCTGATCTCCCGGATCGATTGCCTTTGAAGCTGTTGTTATAATACTGCAATATTCCGGAAGATTACCTTCAATAGCCGTATTTTTTGAATCTGAATCAAGAGTATTTACATCAACCTTGGTCGCAATATATCTGTTTCCGAGAGGTGAGTTTTTCTCTGTAAGAACAAGAACATAACTCTTGTTGTCTCCGCCCTTGACCGCATTGTTTGGAACGATCATATCGTAATGCTTTGGCTTTTCACCCATCTTAAGAGATATCTCCTGACCGGGCGTAACCTCGGGACTTTCGATTTTAAAGGTCAAAACCTTCATATTGGCGGGGTCTTTTTTGTCATTTCTAATAGACTTAAGTATCGCCTTAAAGGAATCCGGTTTCTCGAAGCTGTATGGATTGGTCAAAGTAGCAACATTTCCGACTTTCACTCTCTTTGCCTGCTCTGTCTTTACAGAACACTCAAGTGTCATATCTTTTCCGTCAACCTGAATGACCGCAACGGGCTCTTCGGCATTTGTCTTTTCTCCTGCCACTTTATTTATACTTGAAATAATTCCGTCTACAGGTGCCTTAATGGTTGCTCCCGTTGATTCAGCCTCAAGTTTTGCAAGCTTAGCCTTTGACTCTGCAATCTTATCTTTTAAATCTGTAAGACCGATCTCCGATCCGAGGCTTGCAAGCACTTTCTCTTTTTCTTTTGTGGCAGCTTCCAGCTCAGCCTGGGTTCTTGCCTTTTCTGCCGTAGCTGCGGCAAGCTTCTTTTGATTGTCCGCATCTAGCTGAGTTCCGAGGTTATTAAGCTGGCTCTGATCCTTTGTAAGCTCGTCCACCTTCTTCTGCAGATCTTCAATTCTGTCTTCATCTCCGCGAGCCTGCGCATCAGCAAGGTCTGCCTGTGCCTGCGCAAGTGTATATCCGGGAGTTGCTGCGTTATAATCACTGTCTGCCTTATCCGTAGTTGCTTTCTGCGTAATTGCATCAATCTGTGCCTGTGCCGCACGGTCGGCATCAAGTGCCGCATCATATCTGTCCGTGGCAGCCTTTAACTCACTCTGATATTTATCATGAGATGACTTTTTTCCTTTGCGGACATTTGTGATCACATCATCCGGCACATTTCCGGAAAAAAGCTCCGTATCATATTTAAGTTCAAGCTCATCAAGCTTCTCTTTCTCTGCAAGAAACTCTTCCGACTCGATATCATCAAGATAAAAGAGAATATCATCCTTCTTTACATGCGCGCCTTCTTTTACCGCAACACCGGAGATTTTTCTTGATTCCTTCACCGTTACTTCAAAAGGATCTTCCGCAACGATCTCTCCGGATATCGGAATTTCCTTAACTATCTCTCCGCTGTCAACCGAGACTGTCGCAACCTGTGCAAGCGAATAGTTCATAATTGTATTTGAGAAAAAAGTCAGCGCAAGCATAATGCAAAGAAAAACAATGGCTATGTTCTTTACAATGTCTTTTTTATCCCTCTTTTTGCCTTTATCTTTGTCTGTATCCTTGTCTTCAACCATAAGCTGATTTTCGTTATTCATCCCTTGACTCCTCCTTGGTAGGAAATGCCCTCCACTAAATAATCTTCGCCGTACAAGAACAATAATAACGGCGGAATCAAATAAATTATCGCAACTGCGAATGCAAGACTTATCTCACCCTGATTGATCTTAGACAAAAATACCGAAAGCGGATGTTTATCCGCATCCTTAAGCAAGATAAGAGGTTGCTCGACCATATTCCAATAGTCGAAAAATACCAATATCATAATTGAAGCAACTCCGCCCTTACACAGCGGAAACTGTATCCTGGAAAAGATTTCCCATTCACCCGCTCCGTCTATCTCTGCCGCTTCCGTAAGCTCTTTCGGAACTCGCTTCATAAATTTCGTAAGAAGATATATCGCAAACGGTGAGAAAAATCCCGGAAACCAGATTGCCCAATTTGTATCAAGAATCCCAAGGAAATCAGAAACCAGGTAATTCGGAACAAGTGTGACCTGATACGGCATAAGCATCAATATGATGTATATAAAAAAGATCACATTTTTTGCCCTGCTCTCATGCCTTGAAAAACCATAGGCCGCAAACGAGGCCAGTGCAAGCTGCACGATAACAATCGGAACCGTATATATCACCGAATACCAGAACTTGAAAAGATATTCGGGGCTCTTTAAAAGAACTGTGAAATACTGATTGAAAGTGACCATATCCGGAATAAACTTAAGATTCACGGTCTTTGAAATATATGTCCTGGCACTTCCGTCACTTTTGTTGTAATTATCGAAGACCGAACCGTAGTTTGCGTTTATCTCCGTCGCAGCCATAAATGAATTGGTAAACGTAAGGAGCGTCGGCATAATAAAGAAAAATGCAAAAACAATCGCCGCAACCGTTACTATAATCTTCTTTGTCTTATCTTCCAGTTCTTTTTTCTGTTGTATTCGTTTTCTGTATATTTTGCTAAACTCATTTTCCATATAAGCTGTTATCCCTCGACGTCTTTACCGTATGAGTCCTCAAATTTAAGTAAAAAGTATATGAGTATCGATACTATTATGAACATAATGATCGCCGCAGATGAAAGCATCTGATAATCCAGCGATGCAAACTTATTGTTCATATAATGCTGCAGCATATAAAGCGTGTCATAAGGATAGTCCCCCGTTAACAGATATATTTCCCTGAAAACCTTAAATGAATTGATTAGCGACATTATAGTCACAAACATTATCGTAGGTGATATAAACCTAAGCTTCACATGCCAAAATATCTGAAATTTACCGGCACTTTCTATTCTTGCAACTTCTATAAGTTCCTTCGGAATACCTCCGAGTGCCGACATAAACAAGATCATGTTGTATCCAAGGTTCTTCCACAAGAAAAGCGTCAGCAAAACAACATATGCCTTGTCCGATTTGAGCCAGTCTGTCTTGGATGTATCTCCAAGTGTCGCAAGAACATTATTTACAATTCCGTTCTGATGAAACATTACCTGCCAAATAAGAACTATAGACGCAGTCGGAACCATAAGCGGACTTAAGAATGACGATCTGAAAAAACTCTTAAACGGAATCCTTGATTCCATCACAACAGCAAGTATCAGCGATAACAAAACCGCAAGCGGCACTGCCGTAAAAGAAAAATTAAGAGTATTAAGTCCCGCTTTCCTGAACGCTTCATTATTCCAGACATTAACAAAGTTACTGAATCCGACAAATTCTTTCTGTACCGGATTATTCATAAATGAATAAGCAATGATAACCATGAATGGCGCCACGAAAAAAACAAATACGCCGATCAGCGAAGGGAGAAGAAAGAACCACGAAATAAGTTCTCTCTTTCCGACAGTCTTTACTCTTTGCTTCGGTTGTTTAATTCTTTCGGTAATTAAAGACTTTATCCTCACTTATTTAAATCCTCATAAATGAACTCGGGAACAGAACCTTTCTTAAATACAAAATTACATTCAAAAATATCCCTGTATTTGTCATCAAAATATAAATTGAACTGCTTATCAACTTTATCGAACGGATACTCCCACTCCGCATAATTTTCATATGTACAGTTGTCCAATATTTCTTTTATCTTATCTTTATCTGTATATTTTTTGGATTGAAAGCCATATTCCCGTGTCCCATAAAACCATTTAGAATATAGTTCCATTGCCTCATTTTCAGACATTTCGGAAAAGTTATATCCCGGAAAATAATTATCAACCGAAAGTTCTTTTATCATATCAAAAGGATAATCTTTTCCGCCATAAAGGTTATTTTTCTTCAATACATCAATTACATGCGTAAAGCTTTCATAAACCGGAAAATTACATGATAAAGTAGGTTCACAAGTTAAGAATAACTCACCTATAGCACTTGTATCTCTGATATATGAATACTTGTAATTTTCCAAAACATCCTGTTTGTAGGCTTCAACAACATCATAAATAACAGAAACATTATTGGTACTTTCATCACCCCCGAGGAATGAACAGGACAATGATGAATTTGCCATTGTCAGATTCTCAGTAGTGAAAATCCCCTCATAAAAACAAGGGGCATGTCCTTTTATAAATTCTTCGCTTCCTGTAAGCTTATCCATAAGCGCCGGATCTATATCGTAAGGAATTATGATATCACGATAGACTCTTCTTCCGTCTTTTAAATTATAGAGGACCTTTTGCTCCCAGCCATATTTTTCAGCCTTATCAAAATCTCCGTTACATTTTCTGGCACATTCCATTCCTTTTTGAACAACGGGAATAAAAGCATCCATATCCGTGATCTTCATATTGGAAAAAGAATACGAAGACCAATCTATTCTGGAATCAAAATTGTAATAATACTTGTTGTCATACATTGACCCGAAATCGTCGTAAAATAATGCTGCGCTTTCAACAGATGACGCACTTGGAACATAACTGTCGTATCCAAGAAGGTCACCCTTGTATATAAAAAAAATCAGTAATAAGATAGCCATCGCCATTAAAGTCTGACGTTTTCCTTTTGCAAAGCTCTTAATATCGGAATCAAGACAGATCTCAATAAGTGATCCGACAAAAACACAGATTGCCAGCATCCCAATGCAAAGAATGATATAGAGCTTTCTGCTCCATGCCGAATTAAAGATGGAACGAATAACTACCATTCCCCCGAGCGAAGCAATCACACATACAAGAACCTTACAAGCCCATCTGACAGGTCTGAAGATGACAGTTTTTCCTACATGCTCTGCCCTTCTGTGCTTATATACGAATACAACAAGAACAGTCGCAATAACAGCCGTTACTATCATATCTATGTCATATCTGACTGTTTGAAGATACGTATTCATGACCGATGAAACATCAAACACCTTATCAACAGAATAAAATCTGAATTTATTCATTATGATATTCGCCACACTTTGCACATCATTACAAGGCGACAAAACTGCGGTGTTTTCAGACAGTTCACTTGCTGTTGAAAAGAACATGCGATTCAAATAATGAAACTCTTCTCCCAAAATATATGGAAAATAAAGCATTATTGCAGTCAATACAAGTGCAATCATCCTTGTTCCGCACAATAATATTGCAAGAGTTGTAATAGTAAAGCACGTATAGAAAAATATGATCATTCTCACCGTCTGAATAAGAATGGCTATTATAAGTGCGGTATTTATAGCACCGAACGCTGCCGCAATAAGAACAGCAACAGCCTCAACGGCAAGAAATATAGCGATAAAGTTGTTAACGGCAACCATATATGCGCTCTGAATTCTTCTGGCACTTGTAGTTGGCAGACTCAAATAAAAATCAAGCTTACTCATACTGAAAAGATAAGAAAACTTTGTAAATGCATATATTATTCCGAGTGCACCGATCAGAACATAAAACATTGATCCAAGTCCCAAAGCGTGCATAACTACCGATTGCTTTTCAAACAATAACTGCGCGGCTTCCTGCTCATGCTCAATTCCATAATGATGCGATCTGATAAACCACAACACCATAGGCACAATAAAAGCTATAAACATAACAGGAGCCACCAATATATATGACCACAAGCTCTTATTGCTCATGATATTTTTATTTGCTTTAACTTTATCAACCCATGATGAATTTGCGGATGTCATATCCAACCACCTCCGTCTCACTGATAAATATTTCTTCCAATGTAAGCGCTAACATTTCAAAGAAAACCATATCTGCACGTTTAAATGCATTCTCCACATCTGTTCTTTCTCCTCTGACAGTTATGGTATGGAGTCTTCCACGTTTATCATGTATAAGCACATCGAGTCCCTCAAGTGCTTTCTTCTCATCCTCATCTGAGCTGAATACGCACTGAACCTTCTGCATATTAAGCTTCATGTCCGAGATATCTTCCGACAGAATAACTCCGCCCTTATGAAGAAGTCCCACATGATCACATATGTCCTCAAGTTCTCTTAAATTGTGTGAAGCAATCACAGGAGTCAAACCTCTGTCTTCCATCTCGGCAGCAAAAAGGCTCTTTACCCCCTGTCTTACTACGGGATCAAGTCCGTCAAAAGTCTCATCGCAAAGAAGATACTTGGTTCCCGCGCATAATCCCAATAAAATTGAGACCTGCTTTTTCATACCTTTTGAAAAAGTATTTATCTTTCTGTTCTTATCAAGGCCAAAGCCGGTCAAAAACTTATTAAACTTCTCTTTATCAAATTTTTCATATACCGATGAATAAAAGCCTGCCATATCATCGGGTGTACTGTTTGGGAAGAAATACTGATCGTCCGAAATATAAAAAACATCACTCTTAACATCAGGATTATCATAAACAGGCCTGTTATCAACACAGACAACACCCGAATCCGGTTTGATAACTCCTGCAATTATTCTTAATGTTGTACTCTTTCCTGCCCCATTTGTCCCAACAAGGCCAAAGACTTCTCCGTCAGCAATCTTAAGTGATACATGATTGACAGCTTTGATGTCATCAAATGCCTTATTAAGCTCGATTAACTCAATCACGCCTTTCCATCCTCCTTCTTAAGCTCGGCTATCCTCTCATTTATCTCCGATAATACTTCGTCATAGGTAATCCCGATACCGTTTGCTTCAACAAGCAGATCAACGATCTCATCAATCACTTCCTGCTTCCTTGTAATTTTAAGCGTATCATCACCTTTGACAAAGTTTCCCCTGCCTTTAACAGTATAAATAAATCCCTGCCGCTCCAGCTCCGCATATGCACGCTGAACCGTATTGGGATTAGTGGAAAGTTCCATTGCAAGACTTCTGACAGAAGGCATTTGCTCATCAGCCCGGAGTATACCTTTAAAAATCTGTATTTTAAAACTCTCGACTATCTGCTCATAAATAGGTCTGCTGTCTTGGTAGTCTATAATTTTCATAGTTCTCCCATCCGTCAATAATTTATGAAATAATAAAATATCACAGTAAGTGTACTATTCAACTTAGTACACTAAAATAATATCATCTCATTTCCAATATTGCAACTACTTTTTTTGCACTAAAATAGTCATAAAATCGCCATTAATAGACTTACTTTTAATGTCGGTTTTATGACTTTTTCATATCGTTTTCCTGTTCATTAATTTACAATTATAAGTTTCCGCCAAGTCGCCATATCGAAAACTTTTCGCATCCGGCTTCTTTGGCTGTACTTATCCAAACTTTAAGAGTTTCCTGATCCGCGTACCATACCTCGTGCTTTTCACCAATATCATCGGTATATTCAAAATGAACCGCACTGCTTTCAGGGTCTCTTACAATCTCGCCGTTATATTCTTCACAGATAGAGACTGCATTTGCGTAATTAACCTGTTTTACAGAACCGTCCTCGGCAAAATCAAATCCTCCCGTTGCAAATGCCAAATTGGTCTTTCCTTTAAGGACGGTCATCTTCTCATACATATCCTTGATGAATGTCACATCTGCTTTCGGCCCCGGCTCCGTTCCATAGCCTTTAAGGTTGTAACACATCATCACATATTCCGGATATTCAGGCCATTCAAAGCTGTCTATCGGCGCTGATGGCTCAAATATGACCCTGAGCAGGAGCCCCTCTTTCGAAGCCTTTTCTGACAACACCTTAATAAATTCATTAAAGTGTCCCCATAGCTCAGTGTCTTTTTTGATAGCCTCATAATCAATCTCAACTCCGCCAAGACCGGATTTCTTGGCGAGCTTTATTACATTGTCCGCGTGCTTCTCCGCAAGGTTACTACTCCCCAATATCTCATACAAAAGCTCTGTGTCTTTCAGGGATGAACCCTCATCAAGCAACTTATCATTAACTATTGTAAGAAATGTTGTCTTTCCTTTTAAATAACCCGACTTATCAAACTGCTCTATCTTGTCCGTAATATTATCGGGAATAAACATCTTGCTGTGCTCGTCAAAATATGCCGCAAAAAAACATATCGTGCCAAGATCGTCACCTATAGCCGCAAGCTCTTCATCAGCAGTGTCATTGTCCCAATAGGGATACCATACAGACGCATCTTTGGCTTCTTCCCCATTTTGGCCGTCGTGCGCAGCGTATTCAGTTTCATTTCCCATAGCGATATCCTTCTTATTATCTGTAGTGTCCCCACAGCCACAGAATAATCCGAAACTCAATATCGCCGCCGAAAGAACTGCATAAGCTTTTTTATTCATAGTCTCCCCTATTCGTTGTCAGGCTTCTTCCAATCAAATATTTGTAATAAACCAGTTTATTACCGAATTAAATATCTGCTCAGCTTTTCTCTGAACATTCTGCACACCTTTAAGAACATTGGTGTACAACACTGTGCCGTTATCAATATCTTTTACGGTTACTTTCTCAAATACTCCGTCATAAACATCATCGGCAATATTTCTCTGACTGTAACCGTATTCTGTCCATGCGCTCTTTAAATAAACCGCTCCGGCGCCTACTTTCTTAAGCTCATAATTTTCAAATACGACTTTGTCATCGACTTTAACAGTGATCAAATTGTCAATAAGCGTTATATCAAGCTTTCTGTTTCCTTTATCTCCGATCTGGAATGAAGGTCTGTATTCTTCCCCACCATCTTCCAGAGTTTTGACCTTTGCTCTCTTGGCATTGTTTGAAAGCTTTGAGTACTCCTCTGCCTCTTTGTGACTTGATGCATATCTGGCAAAAGCTGCATACTCACCTGCAAGAGAATTTCTCATATCTTCTTCAACGGAAATCTTTTCTTTTCCGTCAAAGTCGTAAAGGTCGACATCCTCAAGGATTTCTTTACCGTTTACAAGATAGAGGTGATTGTTCATAAGTCTGACTTCCAATCCGGCGTCAAGCTTACTGTTTGCCTTAAGAAGGACAGACTGACATCCAAGTACATTTCCTTTAAGCGTTGCAGACACTTCAACATTTTTAATGTTTTCGCTGTCTTTTAATTTTAAGATACCCATTTCCTGCGGAAGAGATGTAAGCGCAATAATTTCATCATTCTTCCTGTACTCGGCAGCTCCTTTTTCAAGCTCCCATGAATTTGTTGAGTCACCATCCCCATTGATGAACTCTATATTTTTCTGATCTTCCTCGGGAAGATCACTCTTAATCCTCATAAGAAGGTGGTTAGTATACCAGCTTGACTGAGGTTCAAGACGTGTAAGATCGTAAATGCTGCTCTTCCTGTTATTGAGTGCGTAGCCCTCTCTGTTGAAGTTCATGCTGAAAGTATTTCCGATTGCTTTCTCATTCACAGCACTTACCTTGTCATTTTCACCGAACTTTCCTGTATTTGAGTGAAGAAGTACATAAGCACCCGGAACTTTTCCAAGCCCTTTCGTGTACTCGCTCTTCATAAGTCCGTACTCGCCAAGGATCCTCTTTTGCATCTCGTTGTAGGATTCCTTCGGAACATCATTTTCATCTCTTATATAGTCCATAAGATAATGATTGTAATTTCTTCCGAAGAACTTACTCATTGCAGAATACTCTTCACTGGAAAGTTCTCCTATATATCTGTTGTATCTGTCGAATACATTTATATATCCAAGTCTGTATCCGTTACTTCCAAGTTCCCAGTATGTACTCTCTTCAAGTCTCTTAAGCTCATCCGGCATAAGAAAAAATGCATCTCTTCTTCTGAATTTCTCGGCATAAGTAAACATTGTAGCCTTAAAATTATATTTCTCCATTATCTTCTGTGAGAAGATAGCAGTGTCATTCCTACCGTCCTCATACATAAGGAAAAGAGCCTTATCGGGAAGAGCGATACCTTTGTTGTAATAGTTGTCGATGTCATTCTGCGTAATAGTAACATATCCGCTCTTCTTAAGAGCATTCAGATGTTCATCCAGCCTGTCGACACCAATCCTGGAACCGTTACCGTCCCTTGCAACACCGGAATATGAAAGAGCTATAAATCCGTGATCCATACGTGAAACCACATTGGTATCCAAAGGATTATACGGTCTGTATGTTGTAGAAGTCAGCAGTGCGTTCAATACAAAAGCCAAAAGCGCAAGCAGAAGTACAAGCTCCAGTATCGAACGTATCAACTTCTTTATATCTTTTGATGATTCAATCTTATACATATTTCCACCTTATTCCACGTTCTTATTATCTGACGACTTTTTCTTGCTTTTTTGTTCCTTGCGAAGTCGCTTCTTTTCAGCTTCTTCAAGGTCACTTGGCGTCATTCTTGTTCCCCATGTGGACTTCCAGAATGTAAACCATGCAATAGGCATCTGCCACAAAAGAATAAGCTCATAATAAATGCAGAATAAAAGGCCATACGCCCAGGTTGAGCTCTTTCTGAGAAGCATCTGCGACATACTCATCAGGAATGACATCAGGAATAATCCCAGTAAAAATGCAGTCGGGAAAATGTGTTGTGTCAAAGGTACATATACAAGGTTGTAAAGAACCACTAAAGGAGCGGCTACGGGAACCACAAGCCCCATATAGAAGCCCAGAACTGCGAAAGGTTCTTTCTTCCACATAAACGAAGCGGCAATAAGTGATTCTCTAAGCCACGATCTCTTCCATCGCATCTGCTGTTTAAGGAAAACAGAATGCTTGTTAGGAACGATCGTTGAGCAAACAGCCGTATCCTGATATGACGTTCGGTAGCGTCTTAGGATAAAGTTTGTCATCGCTCTGTCATCACCAAATGTAGCTCTGTGCCCCAGAAATCTCTGGTTCATCCATGCATCCTTGTTCGCAAGGATGATCTCCTTCCTGTAGCATGAAAGAGGTCCCGAGAGACATGTAACCGAATCAAACAGTCCTTCGGCCGCTTTCATAACTCTAAAAGCAATGTAATATCTGACACTCTGCATCTTGGTAAGTGCATTTGTGTATGTATTGGCAACATCGGTTCTTCCCGCAACGCCTCCCATCTTGGGATCTTTGAAAGGCTGAACCAGATGTCTTATGGCATAAGGATCGAGGAAGCTGTCGGAATCAACAAATACTACCAGTTCATGTTTTGCAAGTTCCGATCCTCTTACAAGAGCATCTCTCTTTCCGGCGTTCTTTTCCTGTACACAGTAGGAAATTCTGCCTTCAAGATCGTATTTACCGCTTGCCTCTTTCTTTAACCTTTCGATTGTTTCTTTTATTTTTTCAACAGACTTATCCGTCGAACAGTCATCAATTATTATGACTTCGAGCTTATCTATCGGATATTCCTGATTCACACAGCTCTCAATCGTTCTTCCGATCCATTCCTCCTCATTAAAGCAAGGAATAAGGATTGAAACACCCGGTGTGAAATCGGGGTCCACTTTCTTCGGTCTGTAAAAAGCACCGAATACATATCTACTTAAAAGGAACACTGCCGTGATCATACTGTACAGATACAGGAGCTTATTAAACTTAAAGTAAATGACGCTCTCCGCTCTCATAAGGATGATACAGCTGATCGTAAACGCGATAAGGACAACCGAAGACATAAACATGAATCTGTCCTTATTCGCAGCGGCATAATTATGAAGCTCTTTGCCGAAATTTATTCCAATCATAAACTTGCCGTCGGAAGTAATGAAAGTGCGGACAACGTTTACTTTCTGCCTAACCCGCATCTCATTACCCTCAGGCATACTTCCGGGAACAACCCTGAAGTCAACCTTGAGCATCGTCTTAGTACTGAGGGCACTAAATTCCTCTCTGCCAACTTCAACGAGCATACCGGTGTTTGATATATCAACAACCTTGCCCACTCCGCTGACCTTAGGCCCCTCTTTGGAGTAGCTTCTCATATGTACAGGGAAGCCTGTAACATATCTTACGCCCGACTTACTCTCTTTGAGAAAAGCCTCGTAATCATTATTTTTATTGTCGTTACTGTTTCCTCTTCGTTCTGTATTAGTTCTTTTGTTTGTTGAATCCGGAACATGTGAAAGAACTCGTCTGTCCTTCTTTTCAACAGTCATAACGTCTTCTTTGTTTACAGAACCCTTTTTCTTTTTGAACTTATCAAGAAATTCCATCTTTTACCCCTCAATCATCTTAGGTAATCGTCAAGTCTGCCAAAATTGTAGCCCTGAGCTTTCCATTCCGGAATCATGATATCAAGTGCCTCGGCAGTAAACTGTGCATTGGGTGACATATGTAAAACGATACACGAACCGTTTCCTATAGTCTCTGTTCCATACCATGCGCTCTTGCCGTTTCGCAATATATTGACAACTTCATCAACAGAGCTGCAGTTATAGTCCCCCGAGCTGAAGTCTCCGCTGACAATATATGTAAATCCTACATCAAAAATGTTCTCCATTGCGATTCGGCTCATTGCAAGTGTCGGTGGTCTGTAAATTGTCGAAAGCGCTCGCCTTCCGTCAACCACAACGTCTCCGCAATATTTATTAAGAGTCGAGTAGCTGTTTACAACGTCAGCTCTGAGTCTCTTACCGGCTTCCTCACTGATTGACTCGTAGGTATAGGTACCATCCGGATTCTGTGTCGAATTCCATGCAACCATGTGAGAATTCGAATGTGATCCTATCATATGTCCGTCAACCGCGATTGCCCTTAAGAGGTTCGGGTTGTCAGCAACGTTGTTTGTTCTGACAAAGAAGTTTCCTTTTACTTTGTACTTATCAAGGACATAAAGAAGTTCATTTATATCCTGTTCATATCCCCAGTCATCAAATGTAAGGAAGATGACTTTATTCTTGGAGATCTTACCTGTCTTGTCGTAAGCCTTCATTTCATCCTCGGTAAATCCGGGGATATATGTAACATCGGGATTTCCAATGTAATGTCCTGCCATATAGGCATTCTTTGTAGCATTATCGGGAAGTGCCCCAACAATATTGTTGTTGTTTGAAACAATCTTCTGCGAGTTCTTTATAGGTGAATATACATACTGTGAAGATGCAAGTTCAGAGAAGGTCTTAACAGTATATGCCGTTGAAGCCTGCTGCTTTCCATATACATCTTTATAAGTAAGTGCATATATCTTTGTCTCAATAAACTTATTGAGAAGTTCTGCAAGAAGTGTTGTTCCGTCACCGCCGGCAGCATCCTGGTCTGCGGTGTAATAATTCATATTAAAGTAGATAACGCTTCCTCTGTGCGCCTCAACCTTCTTTGCAAGTGTTGTATAGAAGCTTAAGTCTACCGCACTTCTGTCCTTAGACTGAACCATTGAATACTCATATCCCGCAAGTGAACATCCGCATGAAGCAACAGCTTCCTTTGTATCCTTGGTAGGAATACCGTAAGGCTGCATAACTACAGATACTCTTACGTCATACTTCCACTGTGCATACTGCTGAGCACCGAGTATATATCCGGCAACTTCGTCGTAGCTCTGGTCGACCTGAGAATTGCTTACATATGCAATACCGATCTCATTACCGCCGTTAAGGATCTTGGTAATTGATTCTCCGCATCTGCTGAGTTCATCAGGTGTCACAAAGAATGTTGCTTTATATCCGTTTAACTTAAGTATTGAAAGAACGTCGTTAAGAACCGCCTTGTTGGAGATTCCGTAGAATGTCATTGTTACCGCTCTTTCGGATGTGTATATATTCTTTCTCTCCTGAGCAAGTCTTGCATGGTTTTCCATTCTCAAACTCTCAAGAGTTTCTTTATCTGTTACGGGAGCACATGTAGACGAACGAACAAGTTCAGTTATATCTACAATCTGCTGATTTTTGCCTGCTGTTGAGGAAATATATGCATTAAGCTTCTCCATCTCAAACTCTCTTGTAAGATCGAAGCAACTGATATTTCCTTTTTCGGGGATTGCATCATTCTTGGGTGATACAATATCGAGTCCCGCAACTTTTGCGGCAATCCTAAGATTTTCGGTTATCTCGCTCTCATCTTCGGGCATATAATATTTTGCCTTAAGTCCGTAATTCTTCTGAATACTTCTGACAGAAGTCTTGAGATCTACATAAATATCATAGAATTCTTTATTACTGATATTTCCGCCCGTAGTACCTCTTGTCGCTATTGAAAATCCCGAATTAACGATTTTCTCAACAGCCTTAGGGTTCTTCTCTATATCTTCCGAGCTTACAAAGAAAGTTGCTTTTGCACCTGCTTTAATAAGAGCTTTTGTAATGGCATCAACGCTTTCAACATTCTCAGGAATTCCGTAGAAGCAAAGACCTGTAACATCCTGCATTGTTGCAACTTCTTCATATACTTCGGCTGAATATCCGCCTGTCTCTTCATACAGCTGTCTTACATACTCTTCATCATTGAGAGCTTTGAGCTTATCAAGTTTAACGTTGTCAATGCCCTGTGTCTGCATGGCATCAAGAAGCCATCCTACCATGGTAACAACATCTCTCTTGTCTTCATCTTCTTCTGATGACGAAACTATGGTCGGCTGCACGTCAATAGCAGGGTCCTTGTATTCAACCTTCGGATCAACCTCAAGAGATTCCACGTACTCATCAAGCTTGATAACGAGAATTCTACCGTTTCCCTGTCTTGAAACATATTCGAAAGTATTCTGATCGTCTCTGAAACTCTTTTCATTAAGATAACTTCCCGAACTCGGCGAAACCAGCTTGCTGTAACCGGATGCGGATGCAGCCATACATATCGTGTCATTGTAATATGTGGTATTAAGCATCATCTTATCGGGTGGAACGTCCATTAATGTGGAAAAAACTTTTCTGGAATCAGAAAAATTGCTGACCATATCTTCATCAGACAATACATCAATTGAAGAATCGCCGTTAAGACCATTGTCGATAATGTCATGTCCTTTTTGAATTATAAGATCGATCAAAGCATCATCTTCTGCCGCCGTAGCCGCAGTTATTGCGAATGTGGCCTTGATATTTTTCTCATCGAGGATCTGAAGTATTTTTTCTACCGTAACAGAATCCTTTGCGCCTTGAAAAATCAGGCAAAAATTCTTATTGGTCTGAGACTTGTCATCACGGATGATCTTGGCAGGCTCACAACCTTTATTGAATTTCTCCAACGCAATTTCATGCTCATTTGTTGCATCATAAGAAAGTCTCTGAATCTTCGTAAGATCGATATCAGAAACCGTTTCAGAATTTCCTCCGCAGCCTGAAAGGCCTGCAGTGCCGATGGCAGCAACAAGAGCGAATACAAACAGATTTTTAAATCTTCTAAACATAAGTGCCCCTCTTTGCATAACTATATCGCTCAATTAAGTCAAACCGTTTGCCGTTGACGTATAAAATTTTATTGTCAACGCGATTTCGAAGCAATATTTATGTCATAAAATGTTTTTTTTTGGCATAAGATGCATTATAATATTATAATCTATTATGAAATATTTTTCAAAACGCTAATTTTATGACGGGGAATTATTGTTAAATGAATATTGCAATTGTTGACGATCTGCGTTCTGATGCAGATCAGCTCAGAACTATTCTTATGAGTTACGCTTACGAGAACTCACTCGATCTTTCTATCGAAGTCTTTTCCGGAGGTGAAGAATTTCTATACGAGTACAAAAAATATAATTATACTTTGATCTTCATGGATATTTATATGAATGGCATTTCAGGAATCGAAACCGCACAAAAAATACGGGAAACCGATACCGATACCGCTATCATCTTTCTTTCGACCAGCAACGAATTCATGCCGGAAGCATTTAGTATCCATGCCTACGATTACATCTCGAAACCTGCCGAAAAAGGCAGACTCTATAAGGTAATGGATGATTTTCTAAAGAAAAAAACAATGACTGAAGATGTTCCTTATCTTTTCTTTACATATGAAAAAGATAACGTATCCGTGCCGTATTCAGATATCGCACTTATCAGATCGATCGGCCACTACAACGAGATCATCCTCAAGAATCAGAGGACATATAAAGTAAGAATGACTTTTTCAAGGATCTCGGACATTCTGACCGAAGACATCAGATTTCTTCCTGTTATGAGAGGAATCCTGGTAAATATGGACTATATCACTTCCTTAAAAGACGGAAGCTGTTATATAGTCGGGGATATGCAGACTCCCATCACGCTCAGAAAAGAAAAACAACTTGAGCAGATCTGGAAGAATTATATCTTTAATAAAATTAGAAACGAAAGTGAAGTTATCTGATGAACGCCTTTAATTTTTTGAATATGTTTTTTTCAAACCTCATTCTTATTCCGGCACTTATCATGTGCTACCTGCCGTTTAAGAATAACCTGAAGTACCGGACAAAACCGCTTTTTATCGGAATGAGCACTATTACGGTAATACTGTCCGCACTGTTTTCGTTTATAACACTTACACTTGATGCAAATAAAGCTTTTACATTTCTTTTATTGGTTTTCATCTTGTATTTTATCTACGAGCAAACTCTTGTTGCAGATCTTGCAAAATCCCTTGCGATCTACCTTTGGATGTGTGCCATGATGTCTATCATTATAAATGCGGTGTATGGATATGACGCTATCGTAAACCCTGCGTCCGATTCCGACAGCTTCAACATCGAGACTACATTTATACGTGTTACGCTGAGTTTCTTTATCCTTGCTATTTTCTGGTCTCCTCTTTACGACCACGGAAGCAACCTTGTAGATACGCTTACAATATCCAAGATATGGATCATAACAATGCCCGTGTCTGTAATATTTATGGCAATAAGCATTCTCATAAGACCGGGAAAATATAGTTCACTCTACATCGATGATATTTTTTCAACCTATTGGGGACTTCTGATCGGAATGTTCTTCGTATTCATTATTCTGACGGTTATCTTCTATAACATTGTATTTGAGATAATGAATGCTGTTAAATATGAAGAAAAATATCATATCCTTCAGATGAAAGAGGCTCAGTATCTAAGCCAGCAGAGCTACATCGAGACCACAGCAAGAGTAAGGCATGACTTTAAACATACCATATGCCTTCTTGATTCTCTCGCAAACAGCGGCGATATAAGATCAATCAGAGAATATTTAAGTAATTATATAGACAATATGCCCGAGAGCGAGATCAGATATTACTGCAAAAACAATTCGTTAAACGCTCTTTTGAATCACTATATGAGGCAGTGCAAGAGTGAAAAGATACAGTTTAACTGCAAAGTCACTCTTCCCGCAAAAGAGATAACGATATCAACGATCGATCTGTGCAATATAATCGGAAATCTTCTTGAAAATGCCGTTCTTGCCTGCAGAGATCTTCCGGAGGAAGACAGAAAGATAGATATAAAAATCCTCGAAAGAAACATGAGTAATCTCTATATAGTTGCAACCAACAGTTTCAACGGCTTTGTTAAGCAAAAAAATAACACCTATATCACCACCAGACGCTCCGGCAACGGTATAGGGTTGAAGTCAATTAAATCTGCAGCTGAAACATACGGTGGATCAGCCGATTTCAGAAACAGCGAAAAAGAATTTTATTCAAACATCATTATTCCTTTTAACCTCAAATACTCTTGATAAAAAACTTCCCGAAAGCCACATTATAATGGTTGCGGGAAGTTTTTTATTTTTGTTTTTATTCTTAATTCTTAAAGCTGTGTACGGGTGCAGGTATTCTTCCGCCTCTGTTTACAAAAGCATCGCATGAGAATCCGTTTACGGGCATTATGGGTGCATATCCCAAAAGTCCGCCAAATTCAACAGTCTCTCCTACTCCCTTTCCGATAACGGGAATAAGTCTTACCGCAGTTGTCTTCTGGTTGATCATTCCTATAGCCATTTCATCGGCAATAACACCTGCGATAGTTGTATCTTTGGTATCTCCGGGAATTGCGATCATATCAAGACCGACTGAGCATACGCATGTCATAGCTTCGAGCTTTTCAAGTGTAAGAGCTCCCGCTTCCACTGCATTTATCATTCCCTGGTCTTCACTTACAGGAATAAATGCACCTGAGAGTCCGCCTACATATGAAGATGCCATTACGCCGCCTTTTTTAACCTGATCGTTCAAGAGCGCAAGTGCTGCAGTTGTTCCGGGTGCACCGGCATGCTCAACACCTATCTCGTGAAGGATATCGGCAACACTGTCTCCGATAGCAGGTGTGGGTGCAAGTGAAAGATCGATGATTCCAAAAGGAACACCAAGCCTCTTTGATGCTTCTCTTGCAACGAGCTGACCTACTCTTGTTACCTTGAAAGCTGTCTTTTTGATAGTCTCGCAGAGGATCTCGAAGTTCTCGCCTCTTACCTTTTCAAGCGCTGTCTTAACTACGCCCGGTCCACTGACACCGACATTTATTATTCTGTCTGCTTCTGTAACACCGTGGAATGCTCCCGCCATGAACGGGTTGTCATCCGGTGCATTACAGAACACAACGAGTTTAGCACATCCGAGTGAATCATTTTCTTTGGTTGCTTCTGCTGTATCTTTTATAATTGTTCCCATGAGACGAACGGCATCCATATTGATACCTGTCTTGGTGGAACCTACATTTATTGATGAACAAACAAGGTCTGTCTGAGAAAGCGCAAGCGGGATAGACTCAATAAGAAGTCTGTCTGCCTGTGTCATTCCCTTGCTAACAAGAGCAGAATATCCTCCGATAAAGTTTACACCGATCTTCTTTGCAACTTCATCAAGAGTCTTTGCTATCTCGGCAAAATCTTCCTTTGTCTTACATGCCGCACCACCTACAAGAGCGATGGGTGTAACGGATACTCTTTTGTTTACGATGGGAATACCGAACTCTCTTGAAATCTGGTCTCCCGTCTTAACAAGGTCTTTTGCCGACTCATAAATCTTATTGTATATATTCTTCTTGAGTGTTTCGAGATTGGAATCGATACAGTCAAGAAGGCTGATACCCATTGTAATTGTTCTGACATCGAGATTTTCTTTCTCGATCATTTCATTGGTCTCGATGACCTCTTTTGTATTTATCATTAAGTTGTCTCCTTAAATTCTATGCATGGAATCAAAAATTTCTTCTCTCTGGCACTTGATAACAACGCCGATATCTTTACCGAGTTTCTCGAGATCGTCGGCAACCGTATTGAAATCTTTGGATATTCCTTCCATAGAAGCGATCATCATCATATTGAAATATCCGCTTACGATAGTCTGCGAAATATCAAGGATGTTTACTCCCGAATCTGCAAGATATGTACATACCTTAGCAATAATTCCCACTGTGTCCTTACCAACAACTGTAATAATAATCTTATTCATATTTCCTCCACTTATTTAAAATTCGATAACAGGCGAAAGCTCCGCTCTGTCTGCAACCATCAAAGGGAAATCACCGCTTGAATACGGATTGTCTCCCATATCGATCTCAACGCTTACCGTCTTGTAAGCAAGATCGGGATGATTGTTATCTTTTGAAAGATGTCCGAGAAAAACTCCCTTTATCTTATCATTTAAGATCTTGCAAAGAAGCTCTGCGCTCTTTGCATTGGAAAGATGCCCCGTATCGCCCAAAATTCTCTTTTTGAGCATATAGGGATAACGCCCCGCAAGAAGCATCCTCTCATCATGGTTTGCTTCCAAAAGAAGTGCGTCACACCCCGAAAGGCACTCAACGGTATAATCCGTATAGCAGCCAAGATCGGTCGCAACGCCTATCTTTTTATCCCCGCAATATATCCTGTATCCGCAGGGTTCAAGAGCATCGTGTGAAATTGTCATGGGATTTATTATCATATCTCCGACACACAGACTCTTATCCGCTTGAACCGGACAGAATACGGAACCTGTCATCTCATTCTTTTTATCACTTTTCCTTATTCCCTGTATCGTGCCTTCCGTGGCATATACAGGTATGTTGTATCTCTTAAGTATCGTATGAAGAGCCGCTATATGATCCACATGCTCATGTGTCACAAAAATAGCATCGAGGTCATCAAAACAAATATCAAGCTTATTAAGCCCCTCCCCGATTCTCTTCATACTGATTCCCGCATCGATCAAAATGTGAGTGTTGTCAGATCCGACATAGGTACAGTTACCACTGCTTCCACTGGCAATACTGGTAAAACGCATCAACTAGTCCCCTTACTTCCAATATACTTCTATCTTGTCACCTTCGTGGATAGACTGCAAGTAATCGGGAGTCTTTCCGTTTAAGGTCGTAACGATTGCTCTGCCGTTTGGCCTTGTGAGGTCAAAATCGATAGAATCGAATATGTCAACAAACACGTACTCCGACTTACCGTGAAGTGTAACTGCTTCGTTATTAACCAGAATATGAATGTCTCTTGCAAGGATATTCTTAACAGAGTCTTCGCTTCTGCGATACTCACCGTCATCATCAGGAAGATCGTCATATCCAAGCTGATCGCTCTGACCGTCAAATTTTCTCACATCATAGTCATCGCTCTCATATGCCTCTTCATTTGCCATACTTACGGCAACTTCATCGGCATCGGGGAAATCCCTGTAATATTCCATGATAGCTTCTTCTCTGTCCTTAAACTCAACCTTGAAGTTCTCATATACGGGAGTTGTTTTGTCACCGTGTTCATTATTAACGATTATATACGTATCTTCAGTAATTTCAATATCCATTAAAGCAGCAACCTGCTCAACGGTATTATAATCGAGTATCTGAATGTCATCACCGTTCTTAATATTGTAAAGCGCGGTCTGAGGTTCACCGTTTACAGTCGCAAATCTTGAAGCCTCGACATTTACGCCGTTTACATTTACAACAAACTTAGTCTTAAATTCAGGAATATTCTCGATAACAGCCTTTCCGGGCTCGCCTGCCGTTGAAGGTGTTACATCGATAATATCATTTGCGCGGATCTTTGAATGAATATCCGCAGCTTTACCGTTAAGTGTAATAACAGCAGCTTCACCGGGCTCGCCTCTAGCAACTCTCTCTTTTCCGTTGACGAGATATCTGAGTTCTTTTCCTCTCTTGGGGAAAAGATCTTCATTCTGGAATGAAGCCTGCATAGCAGCGTCAATAATCTGAAGTTTGCCGTTATCGTAAATCCTTGTCTGCTCGCCGTTAAACGAAACAAATATAATGTTGTTTGCTTCCTCGTAGTAGCTGATACAGATACCAAGCGGTGTTACGAGAAGAGAATCTCTCTCTATTCCGTCGTTGTTAAGGAACGTAATGCTCTTCATTACTTCCTCACCTCTTAAAGCAACACGCTCCTCAGGAATATCCATTTCTCTTGCTATAGCCTTGGTATATCCGGGCACGCATCCGCCGCCTCCGACTACGAACACAGCGCTTACCGGCTTATCACCGTTCAATCTCTTGATCTCTTCTGCTGCCTTCTTCGCCATCATATCAACCTGAGGTCTTATGATCTTGGCAATATCCTTAGCCGTTATGGTCTTACGAAGTCCCATAATATCAATGAAATCAACCCTATCGTTATGACTTGCCGCAATCTTGATCTCATCGGCCTGGTTAAAGTCAACAAGACAGTGCTGAGCGATTATCTCGGTTATATCATCACCCGCGATAGGAAGCATACCATACGCGGTTATAGAACCGTCATTGGTAACGCAGATATCGGATGTACCCGCACCGACGTCAACAAGTGCAAGATTGAGCATTCTGAATCTGTCAGGAATTGCAACCATCATAGCAGCTATAGGCTCCAAAGTCAGGTTTGCAACGTTAAGTCCCGCTCTCTCACACGCTTTGTAAAGTCCGTCTACACAGTCATCCGGAAGGAAGGTCGCAATAAGTTCAACACTTACCTTACCCGCATTATGTCCTTCAAGGTTTGCTATCTGATATCCGTCCAGATAATAATGCATTACGGAATAACCTACCAGATAAAACTTAAGGTCGGATGTGTTCTTTTGAAGAAACTCCGAATAAGCCTGCTGAACCGCAGCAGAATCAAGATTATATATATCTTCATCCGTGATATCATGTGATTCCGGATATTCATACTCATAATTTGTTCTGACAGTACGAAGAACACGTCCGGCAGCCGCTATACAAACATCCGTAAGATGTATGTCGGTCTGCTGTTCGAGTTTTTCTTTTACAACTCTTATCGTAGCACCAACCTTACCGATGTCATGAATCTGTCCGTCCAGCATAGCTCTTGTTTGGTGTTTCTCGACCGCCTGCGCAATAACATTAAACTGTCCGTCATTCATGTATCCGACAGTTCCAACCACGCTTCTTGTTCCGATATCTAGACCAAATACCACTTTCTGATCAGTCTGTTCCAAACTTGCCATCATACTCTCCACTCTCCAAGTTTACTGTTAATTTGTTCACTTGCCGATTCTAAATCTTTACTGTTATCAATAACAAAATCCGCATTTAGTCTGTATGTCTCATCATTAAGCTGCTGAGCAAATATTCCGTCGATCTTTTCGTCTGAATAACCTCTTGTATCTTTGAGTCTCTTTCTTCTGGTATCCTCATCGGCATAGATATACCAAAGCTCATCGACAATATTTTTATATCCATTTTCTATCAAAAGAGCTGCTTCAACAAAAACAAAATCGATTCTGTTTTTGAGTCTCTCTTCATCTACTATATTAATAATAAAGGTATTTACTGCAGGATGCAAAATTTTATTCACTTTTTCAAGTTTTTTTACATCTCCGAAGATTGCTGTCGCCATTTTGGCCTTATCAATCTCGCCGTCTTCGCCCAGTATTTCCTGCCCGAGAACCCTCACGAGTTCATCATATGCGGGATACCCCTTTTTCTTTATCTCGTTTGCAACGTCATCCGAAAAGACAACCTTGCAATTATAATTATCGCTTATGTATTTAAGCACAGTGCTCTTGCCGGCACCTACGCCGCCCGTAACACCGATAATGTTTGTTCTTCCTTTTTGTATCTTATTCTGTAAATTACTTTGATTCATACCAGTCGTTTCCGATATGGCAGTCAACTTCCATTGGAACCGAAAGATCTGCCGCATTCTCCATCTCTTTTGTAAGTATTTCCGTCACTGTATCTTTTTCATCAGGTGCCGTCTCGATAACAAGTTCATCGTGAATCTGAAGTATAAGCCTTGATTTAAGATTCTCTCTCTTTATCCTGAAAAAGACATTTATCATGGCAATCTTCATTATATCTGCAGCCGTTCCCTGAATCGGAGCATTCATCGCAACTCTCTCGCCAAACTGCCTGAGATTAAAGTTAGACGCTTTAAGTTCGGGAATGGGACGTTTTCTTCCAAACAGTGTATCACTCACTCCGTCTGCTTTGGCGCTTGCGATCACTTTGTCCTGATATTCCTTAACGCCGGGATATGTCTCAAAATATTTATCCATATACTCTTTTGCTTCGCTTCTTGATATGGACAGATCCTGGGACAAGCCAAAAGAGCTGATTCCATATACAATACCGAAGTTGACCGCCTTGGCGTTTCGCCTCTGAAGCGGTGTGACATCTTCAAAAGGAACATGAAAGACTTTGGATGCCGTGATCCTGTGAATATCTTTGCCCTCATGATATGCATCAATAAGCCCTTTATCTTCCGACATATGCGCAAGTATCCTAAGTTCGATCTGAGAGTAATCCGCATCAGCAAATACATATCCGTCTTTTGGAACAAAGACCTTTCGGATAAGTCTTCCTTCTTCGGTTCTCATGGGAATATTCTGAAGGTTTGGCTCTGTAGAGCTTATTCTTCCCGTAGCCGTTATCGTCTGGTTAAAGCTTGTATGAATCCTTCCGTCGCTGTCGATATAAGCCGCAAGTCCGTCCGCGTACGTAGACTTTAATTTTGCCAGACCTCTGTATTCAAGAATGTCCGCAACGATCTTATTATCTGGAGCAAGCTTTTCAAGTACATCGGCTGCTGTCGAATATCCCGACTTTGTCTTCTTCTCCGCAGGAAGCCCCAGCTTTTCAAAAAGAACTTCTCCGAGCTGCTTCGGACTGTTTATATTAAACTCACATCCTGCTGCTTCGTAAATTGCCTTTTCAAGCTCCGAGATCCTTACTGCAAGCTTATCCGAATACGCTTTAAGCTCATCTTTCTTTGCAATGATTCCCTCTTTTTCCATAGAAAAAAGAATGTATGAAAGAGGCATCTCTATATTGTAAAAAAGATTTTCCATTCCGGTCTTTGAGAGTTTCTCTCTTATAAGCGGCGCACAAGCTTTGCAGATATAAGCCGCCTTACATGCATAATCGGCTATCTTGCCCGCATCCGCTTCTTTTATCCCGCTTTTACCAAATATATCACTTCTTTTTTCAAAAGGAATCTTAAGATATTCTTTGGAAATATCCTCAACACTGTAATCGTTCTTAATAGGATTGCACAAATAAGCTCCGATAAGAGTATCAAAGCACTTCGGAGAAGTCAGATATCCCGTATCTTCCTTGTCATAACCCGAAGTTCTTTCGCTTATCTCAAACGGCATAAATAAATCATATCCGTCTTTTATATCAAATGTGGCAAGCGAGCAGTCTTTGCTAAGTTCGCTCAGCTTGTTTCCTATGTACGACTCGGTTATAAAATTCTCTAAAGGAATATATACAACGTTCTTTTCACCATAGCAAAGCGCTATACCGAATGTGTCTTTTTTTCCTAATGTTTTATCTGCCGTACGCTCTCTCATTAGGAAATATCCGATGTAATTATCCTTTGCCCCTGCTCCGTACTCATGAGCTTTCTTGAAAATCTCTTCAACTTCGCCCAGATCTGACGTAGCGAAAATATTAAGTTCAAACTTTGGAACTACGGAAACCTTACCCGTAGGTGACAGTTTAAGAAGTTCACCTTCAAGATATGCGATCAGTTCAGGTGATGCGGAAGTCCCATTTGATACATCCAAAAGTCCCGGAATTCCGGCACCTTTAAGAATCTCCGCAAACTTTTCCGTCTGATCCACAACCGCAGGTGTATACTCAGATTCATTATCTTTTTCAAAAGAAAAAGCAAAAAGAGCTTCTTCATTTTCTGAAAGCATGCTCTTTAACTTATATAATGCACCGTAAACGCCACTGATATTATTTCCGTTCTCATCGGAAAATACAGGCATGGCGTAAAATGCATCCTTTATGAAATTTGTAGCGTCAATAACGTTAATACTCAATGACTTTTCCCCAACATAATGCTTATTTTAATATCACAGGAAACTGCAGTTTATTCCTGCTAAGGCACGAAAGAGCCACAAAAATATGTTTCTATAAAAAAAGTGCGAGAAAAAGTGCCGTTCCACCAAGAGCAAGAACCACCGCCTGCAAAAGATAGCTCGACAACACCAGATATCTTCTGGTAGTCAGCCTTTTATTTGCATCAAGCAAAAGAGCATCAAGTTCACTTCGAAGGTTGAAGGTATTACCATCTTCAAGCCTCTTCATACCTACCTTGACCAAAAACTGTATGGTCAGTTCTTCTTTACATCCTGCGCAAGTCTCAACATGATTAAGGAATTCAGCAAGTTCACGGTTATCAAGATCATCATCTAAAAATAATGGAATAAGTTTATCCGCTTCTTTACAAGTCATGTTCGGCTCCGCATAACAAATCTAAAACATTCAATATGTTGTATTCTACAATGTGCTCTCAACGGCCATTTCTACAACATACAGAATACTACAAACATAATTCATTTACAATCCAATGATGAAGTAATTATATAACTGCCACGATAGACAGACTCTTGTTTGACGAAAGATCCACGTAGTTCTCGCCGCATTTTACAACGGGGCGTGACAGGTGATCCGCATTTACAAAGATGATTTCTCCGGTCTGCCCTGTATTTAACATAACTCTGTTGGCAATAAATGTATTTGCGATATTGCCAAGGAACGTCATTATTACATTGGGATCAAACTTGTTGATACCCTCTTTTTCAAACTGAGATATCACTGTAAACGGACAGATAGGCGCTCTGTAGGTTCTTCTGGATGTCATCTCGTCATATATATTGGAAACGGTAACGATAGAAACAACTTCGTCTATCTTATCTCCCTTAAGATGAAGCGGATATCCCGATCCATCCTTGAATTCATGGTGCATGAGAATGCAGTTCTTTATCCTCTGATCGATGTCCTCGTCCTTGACAAGTTCATAGCCCTTGGTCACATGATCTCTCATAACACGCTCTTCATACTCAGTAAGAGCAGCCTTCTTGTTAAGAAGGTCAGGCGGCATGAGCATCTTGCCTATATCGTGAAGAAGTCCTCCCGCAGTCACTACGCGAACAACATCCTCGGGAAGTCTCATCCAGGTTGCAAGCGTATTTGCTATAAGGGAAACATTTAAGCTATGCATAAAGACAGCATCACTGTTATCTCTAAGATTGTGAAGCATATCGAAAACTCCGGCAGTACCACCCGCCTCAACAAAAAGGTGGTATACGGGTTCAGTAAGTTTATCTATCTCAAGAGGTGCTCCGTCATTGGCAATCATCTTAAAGGATTCCTCAAGCTTTTTGGCCTTCTCCTCTATGTCGCGTTTAAATCTGATAAAGCCCTCTGAATTCTTCAGTTTATCAGCGTAAGATAAAAAGTCCTCCGGAGTAGTCTCCTCTTTGGCACTGCGCTCGACAGGCTTGTCATCTTCAACGAAGATATTATAAAGAGAATGAGATTTTATTCTGAGAATGTCCTTCTCATCGAGGACTGTTCCCTTAGCCAAAACAAGTCTGTCATCAATCGTATATATATTCTCCGAAACGATAAGTCCGGGCACAAGTTTATCAACTGCCAATAGTTTCATATAAACACCGCCTCATAAAGAAATAACGATACATTCAAATATACGTACCTACGAAATATTATATCAGCAAATACCTGATTTGTGATAAAATACATTGCGTAAAAACATAAAAAAAGAGGTAATTTATGACCAATTTTGAGAAAAAACTATACTGGGAACTGATAAATGAAGAACATATCATCCAGGATGCATGGATTGATTTTAGAAGAAACGAATATAAACTTCCCGACGGACAGACCATCACGCCCGTATATAACTATTCAAAACACAGCTTTTCACTTGTAGTTGCGACCGACAGATCCGGAAATTTCATCTGTGTCCGTCAGTACAGACACGGTATAGATGAGATCACTACAGAATTTCCCGCAGGTGGGATTGAATATGCAAAGGAAGAAGATGCGGCAAGTGAACCTTTTATAACAAAAGAAAACATCATCGCGACCGAGGACGAAGCCTTCGAGGCCGCAAAGCGAGAACTGCGCGAAGAAACAGGCTATACCTCCGACAACTGGACACACCTTCTCACAATTCCCGCAAATGCCACAATCTCAAACAGCAACGTGCACATCTACAGCGCTACAGACTGCACCCTCTCCGCCTCACAGGAACTTGACGATACAGAATTCCTTAACGTAGTAACCTTAAGTGAAACAGAACTCTTGTCCGCAATAAACGGCGGCGACTTCAAGCAAGCCCTGCACGTGCTGGCATATTATTTGTTTAAGGATAAGAGGATTGGGTAAATTGTTGATTCTTGTCTGATTGGGGGATCTTTGTGATTCCTGTATGATTGCGTAAATTAGTGGCTCTAGTCTGATTGCGTGAATTTGTGATTCTAGTCTAATTGGGTGCGGGCAACTTGCGCCCCGACAAGCTAATTTTTGATTAATATGCCTTATACAGCTTTTTTGCTTGCTATAAGGCATATATTTATTACTTCAACCGTGCTTCCTCAAAACAAAATATGCCTTGCCTCAAACTTTTTCTTCTCTTAAGGCATACTTTTCTTCCCTCAGCATTACTTCCACAGCATATTGTATGCCTCATTCCAAACTTTTCATTCTCTTAAGGCATATTTCTCTTTCTCCAGCACCACTTCCTAGGCATATTCTATGCCTTATTTCAAGCCTTTTCTTCTCTGAAGGCATATTTCATCCTGACTAGTGATTTGATAAATGCACTAAAAAAACTCAGCAATCACGTGCCTTGAACATTCTTTTCACATGATTGCTGAGTTTTACTTTTAGTGCCGGCAGTGGGACTTGAACCCACACGTGGTTACCCACAACAGATTTTGAGTCTGCATCGTCTGCCATTCCGACATGCCGGCGAATCGCTGCACCTCTGATGACGTACAGCTTTATTACTATATCATAGAGAAAACTTATAATCAAGAGGATTCTTCATTATTTGTCACAAAAAACCTCCCAATCCCCGCATCAGTTCTGAATTGCCTCAACAATCGCCGGCAAAAGCTGCTTCTTACGTGATACAACGCCGGGAAGTGTTGCTTTATCGCCGGAAGCATTTATTCCGAATGCGCTGTTGATCGTATACTGCGACTTGGCACCGGTGAAAAGAACTTCCGAGGACTCGTCGATAATATTGGTAAGCATGAAGAAGAGCATATCAAGCCCATCGTCTTCAGCTGCCTTCTTAAGCTCAGGCTCTACCTTGGATTTTATCTCAAGAAGCTCCTCTGCGCTCATGGAATTGATCTGGCCGATACCGATATTCATATCATCAACGGTGAACTTCTTAAAGTCCTGGTGCAGAATCTCGCTTGCAGTCTTGCCGCTAAGATTAGAACCCGCATGGAACATCTCTTTTGCAAATTCCTCGTAGTCGACGCCTGCTATAGAAGCAAGTTCTTCTCCTGCTTTCTTGTCGATTGCTGTACACGTCGGCGACCTGAACATAAGCGTATCTGAAAGGATAGCCGCAAGAAGAAGTCCCGCCGTCACTTTATCAATCTCTACTCCGTACTCCTTGTACATCAGATATATGATAGTACAGGTTGAGCCAAGCGGCTGGTTTCTGAAAAATACAGGCCCCGATGTCTCGATTGTTCTAAGTCTGTGATGATCGATTATTTCGAGAATATCCGCCGAATCTGCGCCGTTTACAGCCTGATTCTTTTCATTATGATCTACGAGAATGAGCTGTTTCTTTTTCGCACCGAGGAAATTTCTTCGGCTGATCATTCCGACATAGTGCTCGTTCTTATCAAGGACAGGGAAATATCTGTGCCTCATGGAAGCCATTACTTCCTGAATATCCTCGATATAATCATCCATATGGAAGCAAACTACATTATCTTTTTTCATAACATAGTTTATAGGCATACTTTGATTTATAAGTCTAGCCACCACGAATGTATCATGCGGCGTTGTAATAATCTTTGTTCCATGCTCTCTTGCCTGATTGCGAATGGTCTTTGCAACATCCGCACCCTCGCAGACAATGATGCATCCCGCATTCATCTCTATTGCGCAAAGCTGAGTCTCATACCTGTTTCCAAGTATAACGACATCACCCTCTTCAATAAGATTTTCCATCATCTCCGGACTTGCAGCAGCGATAACAACTTTTCCCTTATCGAGTATATCCCCGATATCGCCTACTATAAGTTCACCGTCCAGAGTCTCAACAATATTCTGATAAGACGTCTTTGCAAGCGAGAGGATTCCCGGATCAATGACGTCCATGTATGTCTCAACAATATCATTTGTCGTTATTATTCCGCTGACCTCGTCATTCTCCGTAACACACAAAGTAACAACTTCGGCGTCACGCATCTCAGCCCATGCTCTTTTTAGAGACAAATCCGCTTCGATTCCTTCGAGCATCCTTATCTCCATATCACGTACCTGAGTTCTTACATCCTTGATATATACAGGAACCTGCACACCAAAATGTGACAGGACAAACTGCGTCTCTTCATTAAGATGTCCCGCTCTTCCCGCTATATATTCATCTCCTGTTATTGCATTTTTTAGCTTTGCATAAGTGATCGCAGCACAGATTGAATCCGTATCAGGATTCTTGTGCCCAATAACAAAAACAGGCCTTTTGATTTCTTTATTCACTTTCATTATCTGCCCCTCATTATCTGTATAAAAAGATGTCTCATATGTTAAATACATCTATTTACATTCTATTACATCATTTAACGACTTCCAAGCGTAAATATAGCCCCCGCCATAACAATTTACGCAAACTGGCTGTTATACAACTCGTAGTAAAAGCCTTTCTTGTTAAGAAGTGTCTCATGATTTCCTTGTTCAATTATATGTCCGTCTTTCATAACGAGGATAACGTCAGCCTCAACAATAGTTGATAATCTGTGCGCAACAATAAAACTTGTCCTGCCCTTCATCATCTTGTTAAAAGCTCTCTGGATTCTCATCTCCGTATGAGTATCGATGGAAGACGTCGCTTCATCAAGAATAAGCATCGGAGGAATATTAAGCATTACTCTTGTGATACAAAGAAGCTGCTTTTGCCCCTGCGACAGATTACCGCCGTTTTCCGAGATCACGGTATCATATCCATCCGGAAGCTTTTTTATAAAACTGTGAGCGTGGGTTGCTTTAGCCGCAGCTATTATCTCCTCATCGGTAAAGTCTTTTCTTCCAAGAGTAATATTATCCTTTACAGTTCCGTGCCGTAGCCATGTTTCCTGCAGCACCATTCCGAAGTTATCCCGTAGATCGAACCTCTTTATATCCCTGATATCATATCCGTCGATCTTAACGCTTCCCTTATCGACATCATAAAATCTCATAAGTAGATTAATAAGCGTCGTCTTTCCGCTTCCCGTAGGTCCGACGATGGCAACTCTCTGTCCTTTAACAATGCTGAGGTCAAGATTTTCGATAAGCTTCTTTTTCTTATCGTAGGAAAAAGAAACATCACTGATATCAACCACTCCTTCTGCATCAAACTTTTCGGGAGCAGTATCTTTATCTTTCTCCTCACTCTTTTCCTCAATAAGATCAAACACACGCCTTGCGCAGGCAAGCGCATTTTGAAGCTCCGTCACAACGCCTGAAATTTCATTAAACGGCTTTGTATACTGATTTGCATAGCTTAAAAAGATCGTAAGTCCGCCGACGGTCATTCCTCCCGCGATACATACAAACGAACCAAACAGCGCAACAAAAGCATAAACCAGATTATTGATAAATCTTGTACCCGGATTGGTTATAGCAGAAACAAAAACAGCTCTTGTAGACGCATCTTCGAGCTTTTCATTAACTTCGTCAAAATACTCCATATTCTCATCTTCATGTGCAAATGCTTTTACAACCTGAAGATTGCCTATCATCTCATCCACAAACGAAGTCTGATCAGCCCTCGCTTCACTTTGAAGCTTAAAAAGTTTGAACGACTTATCCGCGATAACTCTCGCAACAATAAGCGATAAAGGCGTAAGCGCAACAACCACTATCGCAATCCTGAAATTCAGATAGAACATGAATACAAGCGTAAAAAGAATAGTCACTATTCCCGTAAAGAGCTGCGTAAAGCCCATAAGAAGTCCATCCGCAAAAAGATCTATATCCGCAACTATCCTGCTTACTATTTCACCCGTCTGCACTTTATCAAGATACTCAAAAGGAAGCGTTTGAAGCTTATCAAAAGCCTCCGCTCTCACATCTCTTACGACTTTAAAAGTGATGACATTATTTGCTTTGTTCATAATCCACTGGCAGATTGCGGTAATAAGTATGGCAATAAGCATCTTAAGAAGAACCGCCATGACCTTATTAAAGTCAACGTCACCCGTTCCAACCAAAAGATCTATTGCCCCGCCGGCAAGTATCGGAATATATAAAGCAAGTGCCGCGGTGACAACCGCAAGTATCAGCGACAAGAAAACAAGTCCGCGGTACTTTCCCGCATAGTGAAGCACTTTTCTAAGCGTACCCTTCTTCATACCGCTCCCTCCTTCTTGTACTGAGAATCATATATCTCTTTATATAGCTCACAAGTTTCAAGGAGCTCATCATGTGTTCCCATTCCAACAACCGCACCATTTTCCAAGACAAGTATCTTATCACAGTCATGGACAGCTGAAGTTCTCTGAGACACAATGAAAGTAGTCGGCGCATCCTTCATTTCGCCGATTGCTTTTCTCAAGTTCTTATCGGTGAGAAAATCAAGCGCCGAAGCCGAGTCATCAAGAATAAGTATCTCCGGCTTTCTCACAAGTGCTCTCGCAATGGTAAGTCTTTGTCTCTGACCGCCCGAGAAATTCTTACCGCCCTGAGAGACCATATGATCAAGTCCGTTATCTTTTCCGTCAATAATCTCTTTTGCCTGTGCAATACCAAGAGCCTCATATATCTCTTCATCAGTCGCGTCATTCTTGCCCCAACGCATATTGTCTCTTACAGTACCGTGGAAAAGAACCGCTTTCTGAGGAACAATACCGATTCTCTCCCTGAGGGCATCAAGCTTGTATTCTTTGACATTCCTTCCGTCTATTAAAACATTTCCTTCTCTTACATCATAAAATCTAGGGATCAGGTTGATAAGCGTAGATTTGCCGCTTCCCGTTCCACCGATTATACCGATTCTCTCGCCCCTCTTTACAGATAGGCTAATATGTTCCAGCGAATCTTCACTGTCGCCTTCGTAACGCATAGACACATTGTCAAAGACAACATGCTCATCTGTTTTATCAAAAGTATCAACGCTTCCGTCACTCATTGAGGATTTAAGCTCAATAAGCTCTTGAACCCTGTTACCAGACGCGATAGACTTTGTGATCGTAAGAATAAGATTGGCAAGCTTAATAAGCTCAACGAGAATCTGTGACATATAGTTGTAAAGAGCAACAACTTCACCCTTTGTCATTTCGCCTGCTTCAACATAGACTCCACCCTTGTAAATGAGAACCAAAAGGGCGATGTTCAAGATAGCAAACGTAACAGGATTCATGAGAGAGGAAATCCCTCCGACAAAGCTTTGCAATTCCATGAGACGGTCATTACTCTTATGAAACTTATCTTTTTCCTCATTCTCAAGTCCAAAAGCACGGATAACCCTGACACCCGTATGATTTTCTCTTGTAAGTCTCAGAACCTTATCAAGCCTGCTTTGTATCTCGCCGTACTTGGGAATACTCCATCCCATGATCGCGCCGACAACAGCAAACAGTAATATTATTGTCACAAGAAAAATAAGTGCCTGCCTTACATCAATCGTAAATGCCATTATCATTGCACCAAAGACGATGAAGGGCGATCTTAACAAAAGTCTTATAGTGAGATTAACTCCCTGCTGAACCTGATTGATATCACTTGTCATTCTGGTCATCATTGCAGAGGTACCGATTCTATCCATATCAGAAAACGAAAGCGACTGAATATTGTTAAAAAGAGCTCTCTTTACTTTTTTGGCAAACCCCGCCGCAGCCTTAGCCGCATAGAACTGCGCAGTTATCGCACTGACACATCCTATAACGCACAAAAGGATAAGTATCATACACATTTTTATCACATATGACTTATCCCCCGATTCGATCCCCTTATCGATCATAGCTGCGATAACAAGAGGCACCATAAGTTCAAAAGATGCCTCAAGCAGCTTAAATAAAGGTCCAAGCGCTATTTCTTTTTTGTAATCCCTAAGATATACAAGAAGCTTTTTCATTCTTATACTTTTCCTTTTAATAATTTATCCTAAGTCCTTTAGGATAGTGATTTTTGAGCATTCCACCCGCCTCTTTGGCCCAGCCTATGCTATATCCGTCCGTCGTGATAAGACACCACCCTTTATTTCCGCTTCGTGTTACTCTAAGCGTCTGGCCGTTCAGATATTGCTTTATATTATCATCTTCGGATGGGATTTCATAGGTAAGCTTCACATCCGACGGTTTTAAAAAAAGCGCCAGCGCATGTGAAGGTTCAAATCTATCCTTCTTAAGCGTTCCAAGATGAAGCCCCGGTCGCAAGACCTTTAATCCTTCAAAAGACGGCATATCCTTTGGAGCGATATACATCTGATCTCCGAACATGAATATAACTTTGCCTTCTAAAAGCCTGTCTATGGCATCTTTTTCAAATGTTTCATTCAAAAAAGCATCAAGGATCTTTATCTGTTCTTTTCTTGCAGGAACAATCCTGCCACCCGGAATAAATCCGTTTTTGACAGCTACGTTTAATCCATCTCTTTTAAGAACACACAAAAAATGCCCCTCTCCCTTTACCTCATGCGGAAAGAGTCTCTTTGTCATTTCGCACTTAAAATCATCATGTCTTTCTAAAAAAGCCTCAATATTGTCTTCATTTTCTTCCCTTGAGAACGTACATGTTGAATATACAAGTGTTCCTCCGGGAACAAGCATCTCAGCGGCATTATCAAGTATCTCCGCCTGTCTCTTAGCGCAAAGAAGGACATTTTCTTCGCTCCATTCATCGGCGGCATTATCATTTTTCCTAAACATGCCTTCGCCCGAACAAGGAGCATCCACAAGTATTTTATCAAAATAGCTGCTAAAATATCCGGCTAAATGTTCCGATGTCTCATTTAAGACCATGGCATTCTCTATGCCAAGTCGCTCTATATTCAAAGACAGAATCTTTGCTCTGTCTCTATTTATCTCATTTGTGATCAAAAGACCTTTTCCATCAAGTTTGCAAGCAATCTGAGTGGATTTACCGCCGGGCGCGGCGCACAGATCAAGAATCTTCTCCCCCGGTTTCGGGTCAAGATAATGGACAGGTGCCATTGCACTAGGCTCCTGAATATAATAAAGCCCGGCTTCATGATAAGGATGTTTTCCGGGCGTAAAAGAGGCGTCATAATAAAATCCTGTCTCCTCCCACGGAACCTGCTCTGTGATACATTCGAGCTTATCCTTAAAGTCACCTTTTACTTTTAATGTATTAAGTCTTAAAGCATGATACCTGTTATCTGCTTCAAATGCCTCAATAAAACGCTCATAATCTTCTTCTCCCAGAAGATCTTTCATTCTGTTTTTAAATTCAACCGGCAACATATTAAATCAATTCTCCTAAATCAAATAACCGGAAAGCCAAAGAGTTTCCTATTATTTAAAAAGAGGCTATCTTGCTTTCGCAAAATAGCCTCTCCACTACATTTACCCAATAATAGTTCAGAAACAGGATTACTTAGCGTAATCAGTTGCTCTACTCTCTCTTATGATATTAACCTTAATCTGTCCGGGATATTCCATTTCATCCTCAATCTTCTTAGCAATATCACGAGCCATGAGTATCATGTCTGAATCTGAAACCTGCTCAGGAACAACCATTACTCTGACTTCTCTGCCGGCTTGAATAGCGAAAGAGTGATCAACACCCTTAAAGCTATTGGTAATATCTTCGAGTTCTTTAAGTCTAGATGTGTAAGTTTCAAGAGTTTCTCTTCTTGCTCCGGGTCTTGCTGACGAAATTGTATCGGCAGCCTGAACAAGGATAGCAATAAGTGACTGTGGCTCAACATCACCATGATGAGCTTCTACTGCGTTAATAACAGTCTGTGATTCCTTGTACTTTCTACAGATATCAACACCAAGCTGAATATGTGAGCCCTCAAGCTCATGATCGACAGCTTTTCCAATATCATGCAAAAGTCCTGCTCTCTTAGCAACTCTGACATCGAGACCAAGTTCCGATGCCAAAAGTCCACATAACTGAGCAACCTCTACAGAATGTTTCAAGCAGTTCTGGCCGTAACTTGTTCTGAATTTCATACGACCGAGAATCTTGATAACTTCCGGGTGGAGGCCGTGAACACCGGCTTCAATAGCAGCATTTTCACCTTCTTCTTTGATCTTGGCAGCAACTTCCTTCTGCGCCTTCTCAACCATCTCTTCGATTCTGGCAGGATGAATACGACCATCAACGATCAACTTCTCCAGTGCTATGCGTGCAACCTCGCGGCGAATGGGATCAAATCCCGAAATAACTACGGCTTCAGGTGTGTCATCAATAATGAGATCGACACCTGTCATTGTCTCGAGAGTTCTGATATTTCTACCCTCTCGACCGATGATTCTACCCTTCATCTCATCATTCGGAAGCTGAACAACCGAAATTGTTGTTTCGGAGACGTGATCGGCGGCACAACGCTGAATCGCGTTTACAACGATTTCTTTAGCTTTCTTATCAGCTTCTTCCTTAGCCTCAGCTTCCATGGTCTTAATCATGACAGCTGACTCATGTTTTACATCATCTTCGACAATTTTCAAAAGATACTCTTTAGCCTGCTCGGAGGTTAAGCCAGAGATTTTCTCAAGTTCCTGTACCCTCTGTTCGTTAAGCTTAGTAACCTCTTCATTCTTCTTGTTTAAAGCGTCCTCTCTCGCATTTAAACTTTGCTCTTTCCTTTCGATCGCTTCAGATCGTTTCTCGACGTTTTCCTCTTTCTGCTGAATACGCCTCTCTGTACGCTGGACTTCATTTCTTCTGTCTCGTACTTCTTTCTCGAGTTCATTACGTGTTTTAAGTGCCTCTTCCTTTACTTCAAGAAGTTTCTCACGCTTCGTTTCTTCGGCAGTCTTGAGTGCTTCGTCAATAATTTTTCTTGCCCTCTCTTCAGCGCTTCCGATTTTTTCTTCTGTTACCTTTTTCTGATATGCAGACGAAACAATCCAAGTTAAAATCGCAGAAAGAACAAGAGTTACTGCTGCAACTATAACAGTAGTCATTACAGGAGCACCTCCTTATTCAATTTTCATTGTACAATATTTTGTATAGTGCACAAAAAAAATGCACACTTAAATACAATTTTACAACACTTAAATTTTACATTCTATAAAACGCAGTGTCAAGTTATTCCGCTATCCATAGCCTTTTTAATCGTTGAAATGTCATATCCGCGTCTCATCAGAAAGGCAATAAGTTTCTGTTTTTCTTTATGGTCAATCGTTTGCGCATCATATTTTTTCTTGATAAGGAGTTGCCTGATCTGAATAATCTCATTTTCATCACCGCTCTCAGAATACAATTCTTCAAGCTTATTAAGAATAATATCCTTAGAAATCCCCTTATTCATAAGATCCATGATAATCCTGTTTCTGCTTCTTCCGGACATATGATAATTTATGTAATCTTCCGCATATCTCTCATCATCTACGTATCTGTATGATTTAACATAATCTATCGCAGTATCTATGCAGTCCTGCGGATACATTCCATCAGAAAGCTTATCTCTCAGCTGCTTTTCTGTATAATCTCTTTTTTGCAGTAAATTCATAGCGCGGAGCTTCGCCCTTTTGGGCAGAAGTCCGCACTCAATCTCATTGTATTTATCTTCGGAAAGCTCATTTCCGACTTTGATATCAAAATCCCTGAGCTCACCGTTATATAAAACAAAAGCAAATTCTCCGTCTATGAATACTTTGGATCTCTTTTTATCCAATGCACATATATCTGAAACGATCATTATTTCGCTGCCTTAGTCTTCTTAGGTGCCGGTTCGTCTGCTGCTTTATCTGATGCAGATACATTGACCGGAAGGTTATAATATGCTCTTACCTTAGCATCGATATCCGTAAGGATCTCCGGATTATTTTCAAGATACAGCTTTGCATTCTCGCGTCCCTGTCCGATCTTCTCGCCATTGTACTGATACCATGCACCGCTCTTGTTGACAATGTCCACACTTGCTGCAAGATCAAGAATATCTCCTGTCCTTGAGATTCCTTTGCCGAACATAATATCAAACTCAGCCTCTTTGAAAGGAGGAGCGATCTTATTCTTAACAACCTTAACTCTTGTTCTGTTACCTGTATTCTCACCGTTCTGCTTGATTGCTTCGATACGGCGAACATCCATACGTACGGATGAATAGAACTTGAGCGCACGTCCACCTGTTGTTGTCTCAGGATTACCGAACATAACGCCAACCTTCTCTCTGAGCTGGTTGATGAAAATAACCGTACAGTTTGACTTGCTGATAACTGCAGTAAGCTTACGAAGTGCCTGGGACATAAGTCTTGCCTGAAGTCCGACATGAGAATCTCCCATATCGCCGTCAATCTCTGCCTTGGGAACAAGCGCAGCAACAGAGTCGACAACAACTATATCAATAGCACCGGAACGAACCATTGTCTCTGTGATCTCAAGAGCCTGCTCGCCGCTGTCCGGCTGTGAAATATAAAGATTGTCAACATCAACGCCTATATTCTTTGCATATACAGGATCAAGAGCATGCTCAGCATCGATAAATCCTGCAATGCCGCCTCTCTTCTGAACTTCCGCGATCATGTGAAGTGTGACTGTTGTCTTACCACTTGACTCAGGTCCGTATATCTCAACAATTCTTCCCTTAGGGATTCCGCCAAGTCCGAGCGCGATATCAAGGCTGAGTGAACCGGTGGGAATTGTCTCTATATTCATAGTGTCTGATGAATCACCAAGCTTCATGACAGCACCTTTACCAAACTGCTTCTCAATCTGACCAAGTGCTGCTTCAAGTGCTTTTTGTTTTTCTTCTCTCTCCATACGAGTCTCCTTTTCTAGAACATCTGTTCTATCTGAAAATTATAATAAAACAAACATTCGTTCATGTCAATAATTTAATTTTTGAATATTTAATTTTTCTTTTTTGGAATCTATGGCGAAAATGCCATTATATAGGCTCACATCCAATAATGAACCCAATGAAACAAAAAAATCCCCGAAAACATACACAAGTCATTGTTCACAGACGGAACAATGACTTGGTTATATTATCATATATTACGATAACTAACAACTTAAGATTTTATGAAGATTGTGTTCAGTTGATCATACTGACGTCGTATCGTCTGCACAATTCGCTGTACTCCTGATTGATAAGCTGAACCATATCCTGATCTCCGCTTATGTTATCGGGATGAAACATCTTCATCAGATCTTTATATCTCTTTTTAAGAGCAAGCGCACTGTTGACACCTCTGAAAAGGCAGTCAACCGCATCATACTCAATCTCGCGCTGGTAAGTTCTCTCCCTCTCAAGTCTGACAAACTCACTCTGCAACTTTTTCTTGTCGTTGTTAAGCTGATCAAAGCCATTATTAAGAATTTTGAGTCTCTGCTCAAAAAGTGCCTGATCGTTATCAAGGCGTTTTGTTGCTGTTTCCAGCTTCCTCTCTGCCGCATCAACTCTGTTCTTAAAAGAAATCTCGTCAGCTTCGAGTCGTGCGTAGCGGTCCGAAAGGGAACTTTCCTGATTCTCCAGTCTTACGCTTTCTTTAAAAAGCCAAAGCCTGAGTTCCGAAAGTTCATCTTTTGTCCCGTTGAGAATAATGTCTTCAATGTCTCTCTTTTTTTCCATTAGGACCCCCCTAGCCTAAGACTTACTCTTCCTTGTCCTTATCCTCAGGAAAAGCAATGTCTACTGCCGTGTTATCATCCATCATGTTCTCTTCTTTTTTGGAAAAACGATCCACAATATCAGGCACGAGATCAAAAACCTTCGTCACAAGATCCTGGTTCTTGATATTAACTAGTTTAGTAGATCCATCCTTGATCACCAATACGGCACTTGGCGACATCTTTGCACAAAATCCGCCGGCTCCGCCGTTCTTCTTGTCAGCGTCACTGGAGCCTGCTCCAACACCGAAAGATACGTCGACAAGTGGTAAGATCACTGTGTCATCAACCTTAGTAGCCTCCCCTACGACAGTCTTTGTCGCAAGAATTGAATTCATACCTTTAAGCAGCGAGTCAACCACGCCGCCAAAATTGTTGTCTCCCATTTACTCCTCCGGGTGATAAAGAATTGCCTCATGAATTCATTATCTTCTTGAATCTGTTTATGACTTTCTTTACATCCTTGTTAAAATAACAAACAGCAACACAATATATAACCGTAAATACAGTTATATGCCCCTTAAGATCCAGATTCGCACCGAGCGCCCTGTTCTCAAAATCAGGTGTGAACTTGATCTTGTCATATAAAACCGGATACAAAACTCCGTATACAGACATAAGTTCCGCTTCCGTAGCGGGATCTCCCAATCCAACATATAATTCTATATTGCTCTTATCGGGAAGGATCATTTTTAAAAGTCGTGTCAGCTTGTCCTTAACAAGACTGTAAGCTCTCTTGAAAATATCATTTTCCAGAGTATTTTTTATCATTCTTATCTTATCACAAACTCTAGATATTGTATATTGATTTTTTTCAAACACATGTTTTGGCTTTTTAATCAGCTCCAAAGCTGTATTTGCAACCTTTTTAAGCTTGTCGAAAAAAGTATCCTTATCTTCGTCTTCGTTTTTTTCTTCTGTTATTTCACTATCTTTTTGATTTAATTCCGTAATATTGTTTTCTATATGTTCACTCAAAGATGTATTTTCGTCTTTAAAGCTCTCTTTTTTATTAACAAACTCCTCGCGGAAAATAATTCCGTTCTCAGCCTCCGGATTTTCTTTGGTGCCGTTCTCGTCCCTGTTTTTCTTTTTATCTGCCCCGTCATCCGCCTTGTTTCCGGATCTTCGCGGAAAAATCTTTATACCGAGCACTCTTATGACAAACTCGGCTCCTTTGGGATTCGGATAAAAAAATTTTCCCGAAAGCACATGTAAGAGCCATGAAAACTTCACCGACAAAAAAGCTTTATCCTTATCAAAGCCCTCCCCTTCGGCAAATACAGTCTTGGGATAATTTCCTTTTATCCTGTATCTTACGGGAACAAAAAGAACCAGCAAGACCAGCAATATAGCAATAAGAAGTAAGACTGCCAGCACAATGCCGACCACTTTCAATACCGATAAAAAAACCGCCAACATAAACTTCTCCGTTTAAATTATTTTTTGTCCAGATAATCCAAAAGTTTCCCCGGCTTCCCCACTTTCTGCGCCTCATCGGAAATTCTGATGACTATATCGATTGCCTCGGAATACCCCGACGCAATCCCATATATGTATGCCGGATGTTCTTTATAATAATCCTGGGATAAAAAAGCACTGTGAATGATCTCAAGCTGATCCGATCCGTTCGTAGCCCTCACCACGCAAAAAATAGTTAGCTGCTTCTTATTGTGACAAAGGCGCCACTTGATCATGCTTTTGTTTCTGATCGTTTCATCCCAGTACAGATTCTTATAAAATTTACAGGATGCATTTTTTGTCATAAAAATTGAAGCTCCCATAGATAAATAAATTGACCTTAATAACACGAAAAAGTATATTATTATTAAGCGCTCTCAAATCTTTATTATTTTATCATAAGGAGGGCGTTTATGGAATTACGGAGGTCCCCTAAATGAAGTACGTTGCCCGGATGGAATTAAAACCCGGTATGGTAGCCGCAGAGAATATTTTGAATTACAAGAACGAGATAATCGTTGCCGCCAACACAAAGATTGACGCAACAGTCATAGAAAGGCTTACAAGACAGTCAATTATGGCCGTCCCGATAAAGGAAGAAGCCGATTTTGCTACCACGCACAATGACAAGGTTCGTATTTCCGAAGGATTTAAAAAATTCGAGTCAATTTATAACGTTTATTTCCCTGTATTCAGGGGTTACATGATGGGTGCTCTTACTTCCCATCAGCCGATCATCATGCAGCAGCTCATGGATGTTTACAACTCAATCGTTTCTTCTGTTGCAAACGGTGAGCAGCTTCTTGAATATTTGTATAATCTTTCGCCTTCAGATGAAGATATGATTCTTCACCACTGTTTGAAATCAGCTCTTATCGCAGGCGTTTTCGGATCTTTCATCGGTCTTACACCGGAAGATCAGCTGCTTTTTATCCAATGTGCATTTGTATATGACATCGGTAAATTCAGCATTCCCAATCAGATCCTTACAAAGCCGCAGCGCCTTACAAGAGAAGAATATATGATAATCATCCAGCACACCGTCATCGGATACGATTTCCTTAAGAATATGGGCGATTTTAACGAGCATGTCCTCAATGCGGCGATGCAGCACCACGAAAGATGCGACGGAACAGGCTATCCGGCAGGACTTCACGGCGACAACATCGACAGATTCGCCAAGTATATAGCGATTGTCGATTCCTACGTTGCGATGACATCAAAAAGAAATTACAGAAGAAAATTAAATGCATTTCAGATCATCGCAAACTATGAAATGCAGGGCTTCCAGAAATTCTACAGCGAAGCCCTTACTTCAATACTATTGCATATAGCAAGTTCACAGCTTGGATTCAGCATCAAGTTAAACAACGGAAAGAGAGGAACCGTGATCCGCATAAACGAACACGCACTCTCCCATCCCGTAATACTCTTAAACGAAAACAATGCTCCACTCGATCTTTCGATGGATTACAGACTTGCAATCGAAGAAGTCTATTGATAAAAAAAGTAATTAAAAAACTTCTAACAACCCGCGTCGTGCAGGTGTTGGAAGTTTTTTCGTATGTTTCTTTACTTAAGATATGCATCAAAAATCTTTTTTGCGATTGGAACGGCAAAACTACCGCCGCTTCCGGCATCCTCAACGATCACGGTAACGCAGATCTTGGGATCCTCAGCCGGTGCAAAACCTGTAAACCATGCATGAGAATCAGACTTTGCAGAATTAAACTCAGCAGAACCGGTTTTTCCTGCCGCCGTGTAGGAACGGCCTTTTAATTTGGTCGCAGTTCCTTTTTGAACAACCTGGATCATCATCTCTGTAAGGATTCTTGTCTCTTCTTCACTCATAAGCCTCTTGGCTTCTTCCGGGCTATACGACTCGAGAACCTTACCGTCTGCAGTCTCAACCTTTTTTACAAAATAAGGTTTCATAAGAATTCCCTTATTTGCTATAGCCGAAGTGATCATATTCATATGCATGGGAGAAACAGTCGTCGCACCCTGTCCGATCGCAAGCTGCATTACATCTCCCTTTGACATATCATCTTTATATCTCGCCTTACTTCTTGAATATGTCATATCAAGAGGAAGTTTTCCGTTAAACATAAGATCGTTTAAAACATCATTAAATGTATGCTGATCTATATAATTGACTCCGATATTTGCAAAGGAAGAGTTACACGACTTTGCAAAAGACTTGTATAGATCCAGTGATCCATGCCTCTCTCCGTGATAACAGGATATGGTATTCTCACCTTCGGAAACTTTGCCCTTACAGGTAAACTTATAATCGTTGTAGTCCTTTGGATGTTCCCTTAAATATGCAAGCGAAGTGACTATCTTAAATGTTGAACCCGGCGGATAAAGTCCCTGCGTAGCTCTGTTTACAAGAGTCGCATCGCCTGATTCATCAGCAACATAACTGTCCCAGTCTTGCGGTATCGTATTTGGGTCAAAATCAGGCTTTGATACCATCGCCAGTATCTCTCCCGTCTTCGGGTCCGAAACAACTATTGCTCCTTTTCTCGGTGCCTGGATTGCATCACTGCATATTTTCTGAAGTTCAACGGAAAGAGTCGTTGTCACGTCATTTCCCGGAAACTTCTCATTTTTAGACTCATATGCGGCTTTTTTTGAAAGATCCAATCCCGAATTTATCAGATAATAGTTAGCCAAAAGCTCAACACCGGCTTTTCCGTGGGATGAATATCCGACAACATGAGCAAAGTCTTTTCCGTAAGGATACTCCCTTTTTTCTTTGCCGTGCTTGTCCGTCTTCGTACTTGCCAGAACGTCACCGTCACGAGACAGGATCTTGCCCCTTGTATTCTGAGCCGTCAAGATCTTCTGTCTGGTGTTGAAATTGTTATTCATGTATTTCTGTTTATTTACGGTAGCGGAATATGCTATAAATACAAGCATTGACACAAACAACATCACATATATACCCGAAAGTACAATTATCGATGTCGGTTGCGACGACCTTGTGTCTTTAGTAGTCCTCCTCGTACCTCTCGTTTCTCTCATCGTAATAATAATCCCTCTTGCTTCCTCTTGATCTGTCGCGTCTCATGTAGTCTTCCGCTTCCTCGAAATTCCGCACCAGACAAATCCCCTCAAATATCATCATCATGACAACCGTAACCATTACGGACGATCCGCCGTAACTTACAAGAGGAAGTGTTACACCCGTAAGAGGAATGAATCTGGAGCCTCCTCCTATAGTCAAAAACGTCTGGAAAATATAAGCCACACCTATTCCGCATGACAAAAGTCTGTAGTATTTGTCGTGCATCATATATCCTTCATACATGATATGCATAAATGTGCTCAGACATATAAGTGTCATTATAACTGCAAATACGATTCCAAATTCCTCCGCTATCGCCGAGAAAATAAAATCCTGCTCAACGAAAGGAATCGACTGCGGCGATCCTCCGTAAAGTCCAAGTCCGAAAGCGCCTCCGCTGCTGATTCCAAAAAGCGACTGTGACAGCTGATATCCCGCACTTTCAATATTTCCGAACGGATCGAGCCATGCCTTAACTCTCACCTGTATATGTGAAAAGAGCCCGTAAGCAATAACACTCGCCACCGACCCGAATCCAAGTCCCATGAAAAGATATCCGATATTATTCGTTGCAATATATATAAGTGCAAGAAAAACTATGAAAAACAAAAGCGCACTTCCCAGGTCTTTTGACAAAACAAGGATAATTACATGAACACCGGCAACTCCGGCAATCTTCATAAGATCTGTCAGTTCTTTTGCCTTATATAATGCTCCCGCCAAAAAGAGCAGGTAAATAATCTTTGTAAATTCCGATGGCTGAAAGGTAATTCCCGCAATCGTGTACGTGATCTTAGATCCGTTTGTTGCGGTTCCGAGAACCAAAACCATACCTATCGCAGCAAGACCGATCGCAGCAAATACCCATTCATAGCGCTTTATCACATTCAGTCTGAATATCAGCTCCGGAATAAAAAAGCCTATTACAATAGATGCCGCAACGATAATAAACTGTTTTATCGCCTTCTCATAAGAAAGCCTCGTAAGCATGATTATTCCTATCATCAGAAGCATGCACATATTGTTTACAACGAGCTTATTCGCATCCGGATATATGACATAAAAAAGCATAATTATCGAAGCAAATATTACCAGCTGAAATGCGAAAAAGAAAAAATAACTCATCTTTCCCGTTCGTGCCAATATCTGTATAAAACAAGATATCTGAACTCCGAACATGCAGCCGATCTGCCTGGTATATATAAGCTTTCTGTCGCTCTCATACGGTTTTGCAAGTGCGCCGAAAGAATCGGCGGTGTACAAAAAAAGCAAAAAAGCGATCACATATTTAGCTATCTCTGTAACATAAAGTTTCATTAAATCATTCCACTCCGCGTTTATAATGACCCGTGGTATAGTTCTTTTTTTCAAAAGCTTTACCGTGAATAAAGCTTTCAAGAACATTTTCCGTATCATTCCCTGATTCAATCGTAAGATCAATCCTGTAATGATCGAAGATTCCTATATCCTCAATAGTTTTCATTTTACCCAAAAGAACTGTCGGATCTGTATTCCATATGACATTGTAGCAGTTCCTGCAATCAGTCGTTACCACCATGTCATTTCCCATCCTGTCGATCATATGAATATTCTCACTATGAACGCTTCCGGTCTTTCCGCTGCATCTGTCCGTAGTTTTCTTTATGCAGCCGGCGCTTATCATCATGGGAACATGCCCATAGACATTATATGTAACGGGAATATCGGAAAATCTCTTAACCGAAACCGTAACATCTTTTGCCTCATGAATTGTAAGTTCATACGGAACAGATATCTCATCGACGCCAAAATCCCCTTTCGCGCATTCGGAAAGAAGTTTGCAGCTCTCTGCGTTCCATACATAAACTCCGTAATCACAGATTACTTTCCCAAGATAATTATTATCTCTCAAATATCCCAATTGCTCAAGGTTTCTTACCAGCAAACCACGCAGATTACCTGCTTTGCAGATATTTATGAGCGTTATAATATCAGAAGTCCCGTCAATCTTCTCTTCTCTTGTGACATAAGGAAGAGCCACGAATACATCAACACCCGCCTCTTCTGCGGTTTTAAGATTATTTAAAACATCATCCTTATCTTCTCCGAGAAGAAGATTTGAATCGACATAAATTCTTCCGATTTTCTTTTCGCCAAAATCACCGTCAAGGAAACTTAAAACAACTCTGAGCTGTCCCATACTTCTTACAAGCACATGGAAATCTGCTTTTCTTTTTTCCGGCTTTGCTACTTTACTTTCCGTTACCTCTAAACTGTCCGAGCCATTACCGTTACCATACCCCCGAACCTTATTGTCTGTATCCGTATCAAGAAGCATATTAAGCATCTTCTCGCAAAGGCTTCGTCTGTATTCGTTAAGCTCACTTACGGGAATAAAGATTCCGTTTCCAGCACCGTTATCATTTATGGAAACAATGACTTCATCCGCTTCAAACGGCGTATTTCCAAGCTTTCTCAGCTGCTTTTCAATACTTTTTTCATCCATCGGTCTGTTTGATGCCTGCTGAACTTCATTCCCCGATACTTCGCAGACAATACCGCTGTTATCCTTAAGAAGCATAGTAAGTTTTGCCGCGCTTCCGGCCGTCAGATCGCAGTAAATATCACACTTTATCTTCTTCTCGTAGCCGAGATATTTTTCTTTTATCATCTTGGAAACTTCTTCCGAAGTTCCGTTATATGCAGGTGATGAGACGGTGACCATCTCTCTTCCGTTATGCCTGTGATAATATCCGTCGCTTATACCCGTCCTTAGATAAAGAGCTTTCAGGATGTCCATATCTTCTTTGGATACCTTGTGTTCTTTGTCAGGCTCTTTGTAATACAGATCGATATATTTTCTGTATAGCGACGTAACGCCTGCCGCATACTCTGGCTTTTTCATTCGTCCTTCTATCTTAAAAGAATCAATTCCCGCTCTTATAAGTTCCGGAATCAAATCTATCGTGCACATATCCTTAAGACTGATGGGATATTCCTCTTTGCCGTTTGATCCCGCTATTTTATACGGAAGTCTGCATGGCTGGGCACAGCGTCCTCTGTTACCGCTCCTAGTTCCCACCATACTGCTGAAAAGACATGCTCCCGAATAGCAATAACACATCGCGCCATGAATAAATGCCTCAACTTCAATATCCGCCTTTTCACGGATTGCCTTCATTTCATAAAGACTAAGCTCTCTTGCGGGTACGACTCTGCAACATCCGAGATCTTTTAAGAGCTTCGCACCGTAAACACCCGTAACGGTCTGCTGCGTACTTGCATGAATCTCGACATTCGGAAACTCATCGCGCAAAAATTTCATAACGCCGAGATCCTGAACGATAACACCGTCAAGATTCTTTTCCGCATAAGGAAGCATAAAATCATACAGCTCTGAAAACTCGCGCTCTTTAACGAGCGTATTGACTGTCATATATATTTTTTTGTGGTGTAAATGGGCATAAGAAATAGCATCCAGAACCTGGGCCTCATCGAAATTATCCGCATAAGCCCTTGCTCCGAACTTAGATCCGCCAAGATAAACGGCATCGGCGCCTGCATTGAAGGCACCTACCATTGTTTCATAGCCCCCTGCGGGAGCCAAAAGTTCGACTTTTTTCATATTCATATAAAAGGCTGTCCCTAAAGACAGCCCCATTAAATCACCTTTTATTACCTTTAACCTGTGTTTCTAACTGAATTATCTTTTTGGAAGAATCATCAAGTTTACTCTGAAGACTCTTACTGTTCTTCTCGGTATTTTCAAGCTTTATCTGCGTCGCGATAAGCTCATGTTTAAGATCGTAGAGCTCTTTTTCCTTCTCGGTAAGCTGCTCTTCCATAAGTTCTATCTGCTTCTTCAACTTGAAATAGTCATCTGCAATATTAAGCTGTAACAAAACATTCTGTGTATCTACCGGCTGTCTCTTAAAGCCATCCAATTTGTTGTACTCCGCAATCTTATTGTTAATATACGAAGCCACCTTCTGGAGGTATTCCTCGCCTTCATAGCCGCTTAAGGTGAATACTTTTCCCCCGATAATTACTTCAGTATCCGTTTTAGAAGCCATAGTTTTCTCCCTGCATAAAAAAATCAAACAATAAGCAAATTTGTACTTTTAAATTATATATCGGTATCGACGGGGTTTTCAAGTCCCAAATGAGCATACGCAATTTCAGTAACCACGCGCCCTCTGGGAGTTCTGTTTATGAAACCGTTCTTAATAAGATACGGCTCGTAAACATCCTCGATTGTTCCCGGATCTTCTCCTATGGCTGCCGCCAATGTATCGAGTCCGACAGGCTTTCCTGCAAATTTGTTGATCATGGTAAGAAGAAGATTTCTATCTGTATGGTCAAGTCCCATCTTATCAACATCCATCAGATCAAGAGCCGTCATTGCGACCTCTCCCGTAACCTTTCCGTCAAACTTAACCTGTGCAAAATCCCTGACACGCTTAAGTATTCTGTTGGCAAGTCTGGGCGTTCCTCTGCTTCTTCTTGCCATCTCAACGGCGCCGCCCTTGTCTACCTCGACATCAAGGAGTTTTGCCGACTGTAAAATGATATTGCAAAGTTCATCAATATCATAAAATTCCATTCTATGTATCATTCCGAATCTGTCTCTTAAAGGCGCAGAGAGCATTCCTGCTCTGGTTGTCGCACCTATCAGAGTAAAATGAGGAAGATCTAGTCTTATCGATCTCGCGGTAGGACCTTTTCCTATCATGATATCAATGGCATAGTCCTCCATGGCGGGATAGAGAACTTCCTCGACCTGTCTGTTAAGACGATGAATCTCATCCACAAAAAGGATATCGCCTTCCTGAAGATTATTTAATATAGCTGCCATATCACCGGGCTTTTCTATAGCGGGTCCGCTTGTTATCTTGATATGTACACCCATCTCATTTGCGATTATTCCCGCAAGAGTGGTCTTACCAAGTCCGGGTGGTCCGTAAAAAAGAAGGTGATCTAGGCAATCTCCTCTCTTCTTTGCAGCTTCAATATAAATCTTAAGGCTTTCCTTGATCTTCTTTTGTCCAATATAGGAATCAAGGTTCTGAGGTCGAAGCGATCCCTCAATCTTTATATCTTCCCGGTTTGCCTCCGGTGCTATTCCTCTGGCGTTTGTTACTATCTTTTTCTTTTCCATGGCTGTTTAAAACATCTCCTTAAGAGCAAGTTTCAGCAAATCTTCCGTATTTGCGGCTGCTCCTTCTTCAGTGCCGAGAACTTTTCTGACTGCTCTCATAGCATCGGAATTATTGTAACCAAGCGCCACAAGTGCAGCAACCGTCTCATCTTTCGCAGACAAGTTATCACCCAAAAGGTCTCCGTCAAGCGAATCTCCACCCTGTGAAAGCAAAGAATCCTCCGTAACTTTGATCTTGTCTTTGAGTTCAAGAGTTATTCTCTCCGCAGTTTTTTTGCCTATTCCCGGAGCTTTTGCAATAGATGCACTGTCTCCCGCAATAATGGCAAAACGAAGATTGTCCGGTGACATAACCGACAATATCGCAAGTCCGCCCTTAGGTCCTATTCCGTTAACTGTAATAAGAAGTTTAAAAAGACTAAGCTCATCCCTTGAAAGGAATCCAAAAAGTGTAAACGCATCCTCTTTGACGTTTGTGTAAGTATAAACTTTTACCATCTCGCCAATTCCGGGCATTCTGTCCATGGTAGAACCGGAAATATTTACGTTTATCCCAATGCCGTTTACGTCTATAACAGCATTTCCCTCTTCGATGCTCTCAAGAATACCATTTACATAAGCAACCATATTTTCTGTTCTTCCCGTGTTCTTTATAGATAAATACCGGTATTATCGGTATTTCTTTAGATTAACACCGTCACCCGATAACGGATGACGGTGCCATATCAATATTTCAAGTATATATTATTTGCTCTGAAGATATTCATCAATACCCTTTGCAGCAGCCTTACCTGCACCCATTGCAAGGATAACAGTAGCTGCTCCAGTAACGGCATCACCGCCTGCAAATACGCCGGGCTTTGATGTCTGTCCGTTGTCTTCTGCAACGATACATTTTCTCTTGTTGATATCAAGTCCCGCTGTTGTTGAAGAAATAAGCGGATTAGGTGATGTTCCGAGTGACATGATAACAGCATCACATTCAATCTCAAACTCAGAACCGGGAACTTCAACAGGGCTTCTTCTTCCTGACTCATCAGGCTCGCCAAGTTCCATTCTGATACATGTGATTCCTGTTACCCAGCCGTTCTCATCAGCGTGGATCTCAACAGGATTGCAAAGAAGATCGAAGATGATTCCCTCTTCCTTAGCATGTCCTACTTCTTCCTTACGTGCAGGAAGCTCTTCCTCACCACGACGATATACAACATGAACTTCAGCTCCGAGACGAAGTGCTGTTCTTGCTGCGTCCATAGCAACATTACCGCCACCTACAACTACGCACTTTTTAGGTCTCATGATAGGTGTTCTTGAATTCTCATCAAAAGCTTTCATAAGATTGCTTCTTGTAAGGAACTCGTTTGCTGAGAATACACCCATAGCCTGCTCGCCGGGGATATTCATGAATCTGGGAAGTCCTGCTCCGGAACCGATGAATACAGCCTCAAAGCCTTCCTTCTCCATAAGGTCGTCTATAGTAACAGACTTACCGATAACAACGTCTGTCTCAAGCTTAACGCCAAGTGACTTAACGTTCTCGATTTCTTTTTTAACAACCGCATCCTTAGGAAGACGGAACTCAGGAATACCATATACAAGAACACCGCCTGCCTCATGAAGCGCTTCGAAAATAGTTACATCGTAGCCCATCTTTGCAAGATCGCCTGCGCATGTAAGACCTGAAGGGCCTGAACCGATAATGGCAACTTTCTTGCCCTTCTTCTCTTTTGCACCCTCGGGCTTGATTCCCATCTCTCTTGCTGTGTCGGCAACGTATCTCTCAAGCTTACCGATTGAAACGGCATCGCCCTTGATTCCTCTTACGCACTGTCCCTCACACTGGCTCTCCTGAGGGCATACACGTCCGCATACAGCGGGAAGTGCACTTGACTGGCTGATCACCTGATAAGCTTCCTCAACATTTCCCTGCTTAACCTGCTCAATAAATGCAGGAATATTGATTGATACAGGACATCCCTGTACACATTTGGGGTTCTTACAATTAAGACATCTGAGAGCTTCCTTCTCAGCTTCTTCTTTATTATATCCGAGACATACTTCTTTAAAATTAGTCGCACGTTCCTTAGCGTCCTGTTCGCGGACCGGAACTCTTACAAATCCATCCATCTTTTATTCTCCTATATAGTTATCGCAAATAGAATAATTTGCTAAACGAATCAATCATCTATCAGTTGCAGTTTCCGCATCCACCGTGATGTGTATCACCTTCCTGAGCCTTGAGAAGAAGTCTTCCCTCCTCAGTCTTGTAAAGCTTCATACGATTCATTGCCTGATCAAAGTCAACCTTGTGTCCGTCAAACTCAGGACCGTCTACACAGGCAAACTTAACCTGTCCGTCAACTGTAAGACGACAAGCTCCGCACATTCCCGTTCCGTCAACCATAATAGGATTCATGCTGACAATTGTAGGAATTCCAAGTTCTTTTGTAAGCTTGCAAACAAACTTCATCATGATCATAGGTCCGATAGCTACGCAGTGATCATATTTATTTCCTTCATCCCAAAGATCCTGAAGAGCCTTTGTAACCATTCCGCTTCTTCCGTATGATCCGTCATCTGTTGTAATGTGGAGATTACATACTTTCTTGAATCTCTCCTCCATGATAACAAGATCCTTTGTCTTTGCACCTATGATAACGTCGCATTCAACGCCCTGTTCCTTTAACCACTTTGCCTGAGGGTAAACGGGAGCAGTTCCTACACCACCTGCAATAAATACGATCTTCTTTTTCTTGAGATCTTCAACGCTCTCTTCGCAAAGATCGGAAGGTTTTCCCAAAGGTCCGACAACGTCTGCCAAATAATCGCCGGCCTTGAGTTTAGAAAGTTTATGTGTTTCAGCACCTATAGCCTGAACAACAATCTCTACCGTTCCCTTCTCTCTGTCATAATCACATATTGTAAGAGGAATTCTTTCTCCCTCCTCATCAACACGGATAATCAAAAATTGTCCGGGTAAACATGCGTCTGAAACACGCGGAGCCTCAACGATCATCTGATAGATGTTCGTAGTAAGCTCATTTGCCTCTAAAATCTTGAACATAGTCATCCTCCTCCAATATCTTGAATAAGTATATAAAGTAAATTACTCTTTATTTGATGGTTTTTAATGTAAATCTGCCACGGGTATCATATCCGAGATGATTTAACGTACCGTCATGCGTATTAACGGCAAATAATCTTCCGGTCTGAATTCTTGTTCCGTCACCGCGAACAAATTCTTCAATGATCTTGTAATATTCACCGGCACCCGCAACCTCGATCACGGAATCATAAATATATTCATTATGTCCGCCGCCTCTTACACTTCCCTTTTCATCAAGAAGAACGTCAAGTGCAAGAAGTTTACTTACAAGTCTCTGCACGGCCTGTTCTTTTGTAACCCTTCTGTCATACGCAAGAACATATTCCCTCTCCACTATCTCACTCGGATTGCCTTTTTCATTATATGCGATAAACTTAAAGTTCGATGTTCCCATCGGCATAGGAATAGGCTCCGTATATTCCTCTGATTCCATAGTGGGATCTGTTCCGTCGGTCGTGTAAAAAATCCTGCATCCGTCGCCTGATATGGCTACTATCATGGTATTTTCCTTGTAATCACCACTCGGTTCCATAATCTCAGGAGTCGGCGCGGTTCCGCCTTCTATTATAAGAGTTCTATCAACTATAGGACTTGAAACACCGTATTCATTGATGGCTACAGCTTTAATGTTATATTCGCCATCCTTATCGATCTCAAATTCGCTTCTGTAAGCTTCACTCTTCTTGGTGGGGTCGTCCCCGTTGATGGTGTAATAAATACTTGAACCGTCATCGGAAGAAATTGAGATTGATACTTTTTCCTCATATGTTCCGTCTCCCGGAGTCATTTCGGGCTCTTTCGGAACATATTTTTTTCTGAGTGCATCTGCAGATTCATTATGACCTTCATTAAGAATCTCAGCTATTTTATCATATTCTCCCGATTGTTTATATATCGAAATTATACTTTCGTACGCTGCTGTGACAGAATCTTTTGGGTAATTTGACGAATCGGTGATTATTTTCAGTGTATCAACAGCATTTCCGACAGATCCAAGTTCAAGATAACAATCCGCCAGCCTGAAAATAATATCCGTATTATACGGATATCTCTTGTTTCCTTCCGTTAGGTATGCAACTGCTTCATAAGTATTACCGTTACTTCTTGACTTTTCGGCAAGTTTAAGGTATTTGGCACCTGTTTTATCCTGCGACATAAAGATTATACTTACAAACAGTACAATTATAAGTATTCCCAGAACACTTCCGATGATGACATTCTTCTTTTTCTTTATAAATTCAAAGAAATCATCTTTATTCCTATATTTGATCACAACTTTGGGCTTATCATCTCTAGAGAGTCTATCTGCAATCGATGACAGCGTTGTATCAATTTCATTTTCAACTTCCGGTTCAAACTCCGGAACAATATTTATCTCCGCGCCACATTTATCACAGTACAGATGTCCATCAGGTATATCGGCGCCGCAATTATGACATTTCATATCTTATACTCCACTATTATCTCTACTTCTCTTCTACAATTATCTGAACATTGTAGCAGCTTCATAACAGTTGTTCATGAGCATAGCAATAGTCATGGGGCCTACACCTCCGGGAACGGGGGTAATTGCGGAAGCAATCTCTTTAACCTCATCAAAGCATACATCTCCGCAAAGTTTACCGTCTTCATTTCTGTTAATTCCGACATCTATAACAACTGCGCCTTCTTTGACATGATCTTTGGTGATCATACCTGCTTTTCCGACAGCTGCGATAAGGATATCCGCTCTCTTGCAGACTTCCTCAAGATTCTTTGTTTTGGAATGAGCAACGGTCACAGTTGCATTCTCTCTTAACATCAGCATCGACATAGGCTTACCGACAATATTGGATCTTCCCACGATAACACATTCTTTGCCGGCTATATCGATCTTACCGTCACATCCGCGCTTTAAGAGCTGGATAACTCCTGCGGGAGTACATGATACAAAGCCTTTTTCACCTATACAGAGCGCACCCACATTCATAGGATGGAATCCGTCTACGTCTTTCTTCGGACTTATTGCATCGATAACAGTCTTCTCATCTATCTGCGAAGGAAGCGGCATCTGAACGAGTATTCCGTTTACATCTTCTCTGTTGTTGAGTTCATCAATCAGCTTAAGCAACTCTTCCTGAGATGTTTCCTTCGGAAGTTCATAAGAAAGAGATCTGTATCCGATATACTCACATGCCTTTTTCTTGTTTCTTACATAAACCTGGGAAGCCGGATCTTCTCCGACAAGAATTACGGCAAGCGTAACTTCTATTCCCTGTTCCTTAAGGCGAGCCGTTTTTTCTTTAAGCTCGTCTTTAATTATCTGCGAAATCGCTTTTCCATCAATAATCTGTGCACTCATACATACTCCTCAAATAAATAGATTTAACCGGTGTTTCCTTAGAATAATCCTGTGATCTTGCCGTTTTCATCAACATCAATGTCGTAAGCGGCAGGATGCTTCGGAAGTCCGGGCATTGTCATGATCGCACCAGTAAGTGCAACGACAAATCCCGCTCCGGCAGAAACATACACTTCTCTTACGGTAATGTTGTATCCTGTAGGTCTTCCGAGAAGTGTCGGATCGTCCGAAAGAGAATACTGGGTTTTCGCCATACATACAGGAAGCTTGGAAAATCCCATCTCTTCAATCTTTGCAATCTGTCTGCTTGCGGCAGGTGTATATGTAACTCCGTCCGCACCGTAAATCTCTGTGGCAACCGTTCCGATCTTATCCTTGATTGACATGTCGTCACTGTAGATAGGCGCATAGTTGCTTGGCTTGGTATTTATTGTATCAATAACTTCTTTTGCAAGAGCTTCTCCGCCTTCGCCGCCTTTTGCCCAAACTTCCGCAAGAGCAAATCTGCAGTCTTTCTTTTCGCAGAACTCTTTTACAAAATTAGTTTCTTCTTCGGTATCCGTAATGAAGGAGTTAAGTGTAACAACAACCGGTACACCGTATTTCTGAATGTTCTCTATATGCTTTTCAAGGTTCACGATTCCCTTCTTGAGAGCTTCAAGGTTCTCTTTTCCAAGCTCTGTCTTGGGAACTCCGCCGTTATACTTAAGTGCCTTTATGGTTGCAACTAGAACAACCGCATCCGGCTTAAGTCCGGCAATCCTGCACTTGATATCAAGGAACTTCTCGGCGCCGAGATCCGCACCGAATCCTGCCTCCGTAACCGTATAATCAGCTATTGAAAGCGCTGTCTTTGTAGCTCTTACAGAGTTACATCCGTGTGCGATATTCGCAAAAGGACCGCCGTGAACGATAACGGGTGTGTGCTCAAGTGTCTGTACGATATTGGGCTTAAGCGCATCTTTTAAAAGAGCTGCCATAGCGCCGACTGCCTGAAGGTCTCCGGCAGTTACGGGTTCACCCTTAAAGTTATAAGCAACAATTATATTTGCAAGTCTCTTCTTGAGATCTTCAAGGTCACTTGAAAGACAAAGGATTGCCATGATCTCAGAAGCAACGGTTATAACAAAGTGATCTTCTCTCGGAACACCGTCTGCCTTTGCACCAAGTCCGACAACGATGTTTCTGAGCGCACGGTCGTTCATATCCTCGGCTCTCTTCCAAATGATCTGTCTTGTATCGATCATAAGCTCATTGCCCTGCTGGATATGATTGTCAAGAAGTGCGGCAAGCAGGTTGTTTGCAGAAGTAATGGCATGGAAATCACCTGTAAAATGAAGGTTCAGATCTTCCATCGGGACAACCTGTGCATATCCGCCGCCTGCAGCTCCACCCTTGATACCAAAGCAAGGTCCGAGTGAAGGCTCTCTGAGTGCGATAACAGTCTTATGTCCGAGTCTGTTAAGCGCATCTCCCAGTCCAACGGAAACAGTTGTCTTTCCTTCTCCTGCGGGAGTGGGGTTGATGGCTGTTACAAGAATGAGTTTACCTTTCTTCTTGTTCTCAGCTTTTTTCAAATATTCTTCAGTAAGTTTAGCCTTGTATTTTCCATAAAATTCAAGATCATCCTCTTCTACACCTACTGACTTAGCAACCTCTTTGATATGAAGCATTTTCGCTTCCTGCGCGATTTCAATATCACTTTTTACTCCCATTATTCTCCTCCTACCATTTCTTCAAATTCAACCTTTGTCATAAGGACTTTTCTTGGTTTTGTGCCTTCTTCATCTCCGACAACACCCGCTTCACAAAGCTGATCCATGATTCTTGCCGCTCTGTTAAAGCCAATCTTAAATACTCTCTGAAGCATTCCTATAGATGCTTTCTCTTTATCAATGATCATCTCGCCGGCCTGCACAAAGTATTCATCCCTGCTCGATGCTCCATCGCCCGAACTTGCGGCACCGCCGCCACCGCCTTGACTTTGAATATTCTGAATCTGCTGTTCAATCTCTTCTCCGTAAGACGATTCGATTCCCTGATTTCTCAAGAAATCGGTAACTGCCTGAACTTCTTTATCTGAAACAAATGCTCCCTGCATACGTGCGGGCTTTGTATATCCCTGAGGATAAAAGAGCATGTCACCCTTTCCCAAAAGCTTCTCCGCACCTGTTATATCAAGGATTGTTCTTGAGTCAACACCACTTGATACCGCAAACGCAACTCGGCTCGGCATATTTGCCTTGATAAGACCCGTGATGACATCAACTGAAGGTCTCTGAGTGGCTATGATCAAATGGATTCCCGCAGCTCTTGCAAGCTGTGTAAGACGACAGATTGCATCCTCGACTTCATTCGCGGAAACCATCATAAGGTCCGCAAGCTCATCTACGATAACGACAAGCTGGGGAAGAACCTGCTTCTCCGGATCACCGCTCTGTTCAACAGATTTGTTATATCCCTTAAGATCACGGACTCCGGCTTCGGCAAACTTCTTATATCTGTTTGTCATCTCCGCAACCGCCCAGTTAAGCGCAGCAGCTGCTTTCTTGGGATCTGTTACGACAGGAATCATAAGATGAGGGATTCCGTTGTAAACGCTGAGCTCAACAATCTTGGGATCAATCATGATCATCTGTACTTCTTCGGGCTTAGCCTTATAAATAAGGCTCATTATTATGGTATTTATACATACGGACTTACCCGATCCCGTAGCACCCGCAATAAGAAGGTGCGGCATCTTGGAAATATCCGTAACCACCGTTTTTCCTGCTATATCTTTGCCGACGGCAAAAGCAAGCTTTGATGAGAATTCTTTGAACTCTTTTGACTCAAAGAGGTCTCTTAATGCAACCGCCTGATTCTCCTTGTTCGGTACTTCGATTCCGACAGCCGCTTTACCCGGAATAGGCGCTTCTATTCGGATATCTCTTGCAGCGAGATTCATCTTGATATCATCTGCAAGTCCGACAATCTTGTTGACTCTGACTCCCGCTTCGGGCTGAAGTTCAAACCTTGTTACGGAAGGTCCCTGACTTATGTCGGTAACGGTTACATTTACGCCGAAAGTCTTAAGTGTCTCCTGCAATTTGAGTGCCGTTTCCTTGAGCTGTCTTGCCGTCTCAAGATTCTTGTTCTTAACCCCCTTCTCCAAAAGACTTACGGGAGGGAATACGTACTTCTTGGCAATGGCACGCTTATGTGCCTCAATTTCTTTTTCCATGCCGACATTGACCGTATGCGGTCCCGGACCTGAAGGAACATGCACAGTTTCGGCTGTGGATGTGATCTTGGAAGATGCTCCGGGCGATCTTGAAATATGGTCCTGAGCATGTATCGCATAATCACCGTTCATGCCGTTCCCGAGATCTTCCGCATGTATCGGAACATCGGGAAGAATATCTTCCTGAACCTCTACAGGTGCCGCCTTTGCAACAAGCTTACCGCCATTGTGATTATCAGGTAATGCAATAGGCTCTTCTTCCTTGCTTGAACCAAAATCCATGCTGTGAATTCTGGGTTCGGTGACAAGGACTCTTTGTCCGTCAGGTTCTATGTCTGTCTCTATCTCATGCTTATTGAGCATGATCTCATGTATATCGTCATGGAACTCTTCTTCATCCGGAATAAATATATTCCCGATATTTTCTTCTTTATTTTCACCATAAATATGGATATTGTCTGTTTTCTCTTCTTCAACATCCTCTTTTGTGATGTTAGTGTCAAGCATGACTCCCCGGACATTTTTCTCCATCCTGAGGATCTTGGCATCTTCTTTCTGTTCGATGGCAAGGCGCTTCTCTTCTCTTATTTCAGCCCTTCTCTTCTCAGCCATCTCGCGTCGTCTTTCCGCGTAGTCTCTGTAATTTGCAGCATCTTCTCTTGTCTTCTCAATAAGCTTCCTGCTACCGTTCCTGATACCACCGACAAAAGACTGTTCCGTGAATATCACAACGCTGACAATGCCGACCAGAAGCAGCACAAGAGCCGTTCCCGCAAATGACAGATGTTTATACAATGCATAAGCAAGTGAGCCTCCAAAGAATCCGCCGCCGTCTCTTCCGTCTTTTGCCGAATTAAATATAAATGCGACATCGTAATTCATCGCCTGCTGAGGTCTGTTGGTAAAAAGCTCCGCAATAATGCCCAACATAAAGAAAAGCACAATGCCGGAAACGACCTTACGCTGTGCCGCACTTGAGCCAAAATTAGCCACTGAAATAAGAACAGCGCCAAGTGCCACAAGTGGTGCAATATACGCCGTAACGCCGAAAAAACCAAATAATATTCCGCTTACCGCACTGCCAAACTCTCCGCAAATACCAAAATTACATAAGAAAAGGAAAATCGTTAAAGCGACCATTGCAATAACCACAAGTTCGCTTCTTAAAGAATAGTCAATTTCTTCTGCTCTCTTGGCGGAAGTCTTTGCTCTGGAGTAGCTTCTTCCCGTACTCCTCGAAGCGGTCTTTCTTGTCTGTTTTCTACCATTATTACTTTGTGCCATATTCTCCCCTTGACTTATACAAAACTCTTATAAGTATACCATTTTCTAACCCCATATGCTATACTAACGTTATTGTAGTTTTGCGTAAAGGAGATAAAAATGGAATTCACACAGGAGTTAGAAACAGGCACTTTCAAAATGGTCGGCGCAGCGGAAACATCTTTAAAACTTAAAGAAGTCGCCGAGAAGTGCAGACTTGTCAGAACAGACAACGGGGTCAAAGTAGAGCTTGCATACACAGGTCCTAACGCCGGTAAATATATGCAATACATTGAAAAGCATAAAGAAGAGCTTACCAAGTATCTAATGAATCCCGATGAAACAGATCTTTACGAATGGATGGAGTCATCACATCAAAGCCCTATGTCTCTCAAAAAACATGAGAAAGAAAAACTGCTTTTATATGTAAATTTTGATCCTACTACAAGAATTATGCTCACAGGAATCGCCGACGAAAATGTAACACTTAAACTCGGTGCTCCACTTATGGAAATCAACATTGATGAGCTGACCAGAGACGAATTCAAGCTTAAGATCTACAACATGCTTTTACTCGCCGATGAAATCGCAGTTCTCATGGGAAATCTCGATCTCCGCAAGATGTCAAATATCCAGATAGTAAAAACATACCTCGCGGAAATCTATGACAAATATCACGAAAATCCTTGATCGTATCTATAAGAAAAAATATAAGCGGTGTATTGAGAGTGTTTTATCTCTCTACACCGCTTATTTTATTTCACTCGTAAAAAAGCATTTTACCTAATAAGCATCCCAAGATTTTTCTCAAATGCAACACCTTCGATACCCAAAGTGCCGTCTTTTGCCGCATCTTCAGCAGACGCACGTATAAAATCTCCGGCAAGTTTTGCCGCATCCAGAATAGTCATTCCATTAAGAATTCCGCCCATTATAATTGCTGCAAACAGATCTCCCGTTCCCGAATAATGCACGCCGTTGGTGCGGGTTTTAATAAATCCGTGTTCTCCGTCAGATATAACAAGATTTCCGACTTCACCCTCTTCACTCACGGGAATTCCCGTAACAGCAATCATCTGCTTGCTCTTTCCTCTGATATCATCCGAAACTTTAAGCACATAATCAATAAGCTTTTCACCGGAATACTTATGATATTCTCCCGGATCGACGTCTGCAAGAAGACACAGCTCTGTGATATTGGGAGTTATTATATCAGCCTCTATGACCATCTCTTTAATAGCATTAAGAAGATTGTCCGAATAATTCATATATCGTTCTCCGTCATCCCCAAGCACCGGATCTACGAGAACGTGGGTATTCTCAGTCTTAAAAGCCTTTATAAACTCAAGTGCACTGTTTGCCTGTGCCTCATTCAACATAAATCCCGTTATAATGCCGTCAAAAGCTGCCTTTTGCTTCTCATAATTTGCCTTATACTCAGGAATAATTCCCGTAAGGTCTTTACAGTAATATGAAGAAAAACCCGTCTGAGCACTAAGTACAGCCGTCGGTACAGCACAGGTTCCGATTCCCATTGCTGAAAAAACCGAAATATCTGCTACAAGTGAACATTTACCCAAACCGGAAAGATCGTTTATTGCCGCTACTCTCATCATGCATCCTCTCTTGTCTGTATAATTTAAGTTATTGTCGCCGTGATCAAGCATATGATAACAGCAGTATTAGTATACTTTTATTCTGGTATCATATAAATATACAGCTTTATATTATTATCAAATACCAGTTTTTCTTATTATAAAAACATATAGAAACACATAGAAAAAGGCACAGCCCAAAAATGATATGAGCCATGCCTTATAAATCACTTTAGTCTTATATACCTGTAATCCCAAAATGCAAGGATTAAAGATTAACAAACTGTTTTGTGCTGTCTGAGAGCTGGTTGGTAACACGGTTGTTGTTATCCATAGCTTCTCCGATACCCTGCATCTCTCCAACGATCTCTGTTGAGTTAGATGCTGAAGTATTGATAGCCACTGTACTTTCCTTAACAGACTCGCTGATCGAAGTAACCGATGTTGCCATCTCAGCCATGATTGCATTGAGATTGTCAGCCTTCGCATTAAACTTGCTAAGCATGTTGTCAATAATAACAGCTGTATTTCCATACTTCTCACCGATCTCTACGAATGAATCGTAATCGGAAAGAACCGTTGTGTTAATGAAATCAAGAACCTGAAGTGCGTTATCTGAAAGATCCTTAACCGCACTTGTAACATTCTGGCTGATTGCCTGAATGTTTCCGGCTGTCTGTCTGCTGTTTTCAGCAAGTGAACTGATCTCTTCGGCTACGACCGCAAATCCCTTACCCGCTTCACCGGCTCTGGCAGCCTCAATACTTGCATTAAGAGCAAGAAGATTGGTCTGTGATGCGATATCAAGAATGACATTTGTAAGCTCACCGATCTGGTTAACCTGCTCACTCTCTTTAACAGACATCTCAAGAACCTTACTGAGTTCTTCCATCTTAGCGCCTGTATTGCTCTTCTTAAGATTAGCCTCATCACGAACATTTGATGCCTCAACCTTAATCTCTGTTGCAGCTTCCTGTCCGCCATATACTTCATCATTTATGCTCTGAGTAGCGCGCTTAACATCTTCAAGCTTATCAAGCATATTGTTCGCAGTATGTGATACATTCTCCATACTTGCAGAAAGTTCTTCGAGAGCTGCAGATGTATTTGAAACATTGTCATTTGCTTTCTGAATCTTCATGGATACTTCCTCTTCAGAAGTAGCAAGTACCAATGTACCCTCTCTGATCTCACGCATGATTGTCTGAAGAGTCTCAATGAATCTGTTGAATCCCTTCTTGAAATATATAAGCTCAGAATCGACACTCGTCATAATTCTTGAAGTAAGATCTCCCTGACCGTTATCAATCTCATCAATGATCCTGTTAACCTCATTTGACATTGAAGAAATCTTACGAATGATAAGGAAATAGTTCATAAAGAATGTAGCCAAAATACATACGACAAAAATAAGAAGACCAACAACTATCTTTACTACAGCGCCGTTTCTCATATCTATCATGTCATAGATTGATCCGGTAGCAATCTGTTCTACAGCATAATTAAGATTCTGCAAATCCTGTTCAACAACGCCGAGCTGATCTTTTACCTCTGTTTCCATCATATGAGCACATGATGCACCTTGGGCCTTTTTGGCAAGCTCATATGCTTGATCGACAAGGTTCACATACTGATCGATGCTCTCCGACAACTGCTGTGCAACACCCAAAGCCTTAACTGAATACTCACTTCTGTTCTTACCGAGTTCATCCATAAGTTCAGTCACAAGCTTAGTAATCTCCGCTCTGTTCTGCTGAACAATGTTACCGAGATTTTGCTTCTGCTCTCTATCGGTATACATATAGCTAAAAGGCTGAGAATATAAAAAATAAACCTTTGCCGATATCTTGCCTTCGTAATTATTTACATTCGCAATATATGACATAAGTGAAGATGACATATTTACAGAATTATCCAACGAATCCATCGTTGCAAACATAACAAGACCAAAGACTACAGCCATTATAACGTTAACGGCAATAACCTGAGATAGAATTGAATTATACCACTTAATACCACTTTTTTTCCTTTTTTGTCCCATATAAGCCTCCGTGATGCAATTGTAATAAAGCGCATTAGTTAACTCAATAATATAATCAACATATTTTTTAAGCAAGTGAAGTTAATATAAATAGTAAAAATTTCATATATTTATGCAAGTATTTGCATAAATTAGTTAAAAAAATGCTACTTTATCACAACTCTTTAGCAACAAACAGTGTTCCTACTTTCTTTTTTTCGATAATATCATATAACTTTTCAGGATTTTTTCCGTTGGTAATAAGAACGTCAATTCCATGAGATGTAGCCAGCTCCGCAGCCTCAAGCTTAGTGATCATTCCTCCTGTTCCTCTGTTTGAACCGGATCCCGACGCAACGCTCTTAAGTTCTTCGGTAATTTCCTCAACTCTGCTGATAACCTTTGCATTCGGATCCGTTTTGGGATTACCGTCATAAAGCCCGTCAATATCAGAGAAAATAATAAGTTTGCTTGCATTGCAAAAAATTGCAACCAGCGCAGAAAGCATATCATTATCGGAAAAGAGCTTCTTATCCGATTCAATCTCTGTGTGGCTTACAGAGTCATTTTCATTAACTATGGGAATAATATGATTTTCAAGAAGTGCATCGAATGTATTTTTGAGATTCTCGCTTCTTACGGGATTGCAAAAATCCGCATTATCAAGCAATATCTGGCCAACCATTCTGTTATATTCACCAAAGAATTTATCATAAAGATGCATGAGCTCAGTCTGTCCGACCGCCGCAGCCGCCTGCTTAAGTCTTATTTCCTTAGGCTTCTGCGCAAGGCGCATCTTTCCTGCGCCTACTGCTATTGCCCCCGACGACACGAGCACCAGGTCATATCCCAGGTTCTCAACACCGGACAGTGCTCTGCATAGATGATCAAGTGATCTTATATCAACATTTCCGCTGTCATTTGTTATTGTAGATGTTCCGACTTTTACAACTATTCTCTTCTTACTTACGCTCATATCAGTTCCTTCTTCTCTTTTTTTACGAATAAAATGATTTTATATGTGCGTAGTAAATTAGTCAAGAAGCCGCTAATCTGAGCCAAGAGGAACTTAATAAATTAATCCTGTAAAAGTCGGCGCATTATTATTGTTTATTAAGGAAAGGTCTGGCAAATTTCACATTAAAGAAATCAATCAAAGGTCCCATGAAAAATGCCGTGATAATCGTTCCGACACCTGCAATGGTGGGAATCATGGATAATGAGTTGCCCGCAAGCACAAACAAAACGCATCCGATAACAACACATACAAGATCGGTGCAGATTCTAATGTATTTGAACTTACCGAGTTTCCATTTGGATGACATCACAATAGCCACCGCATCATAAGTTGAAACTCCAAGATCTGCAGTCATATACATCGCAGATCCAAAGCATATGATAACGATACCTATCAAAAGACATATCACGCGAACAATCATAGAAGGCTCAGGAATAAGGCTTTGAAGAACCTTAAGCGTGAACTGCGTAATATATCCCAGAAGGAAAAGATTTATAAAAGTCGCGATACCTATGTTATGTCTGTCTGCAACCAGGCTGAAGATAAGCAGGACCGCATTGACGATAACATAAAGCGTTCCAAATTCTATCGGAATAAGCGAATCAAGTCCGCTCATAAGTGACTGAAACGGATCCACACCAAGCGCCGCAAGTTTAAAAATACCAACACTTACCGCGCAGATAATAACACCTACAAGTGACATAAATATGCGTCTTTTTCTCTCTTTAATAAATGTTCCAATATTAGACATATTCTTTCTCCTCATAAAAAATCCAATCCAAGAGAAGATAATAGCATCGCGTTCCAATATTTACTTACTAGATTTTGACGTTTTGCCTATCATATTTTGTCCGCATATTTTCTTTTTCTTCATCATTATCCCAAGAAGATCTTATAGATTGCCGCAGTTATATTAACTCCGGGTCCGTAGCAGGCAACAAGCGCATCCGCATTATTAAACTTCTGAAGATCGTACGGAAGATTTGTGCTGAGTACCAAAGTCTTTTTTCCGTTGTTCTTCGCCTTTTCGATCAGCATATCTACGGTAGCCGTATTTTTTAACTCTCCTCCCGTAGCGCAACTTGATATGCAAATAACCGCATCCGCGTTTTGTATGGATGAATCGGCCGAAGATGAAACTCCTTCGCCGTCAAAAATATAATCGACTTTATTTATTCCAGCCTTCTTAACTCCTGCCTTAATGGAATTAAGCTCTTCTTTTTTGGGATAAAAAATTACTACTTTTTTATCTTTACCTATCGGAAAAACCCCGTCATTTTTAGTCGCCGTAACGGCTTTCTGAGCAATCTCCCACTCTACAGCCTTGTGTTCCTTGGAACCTACAATGCTTGCCGCATTTTTAGGTGAAGCTTTTTGAACCTTATCCAAAAGCCCGTATTTTTCTTTGGCATGAAGAATCCTTGTAACAGACTCATTTAATCTATTCTCTGATATCGCGCCGCTCCTTACCATATCTCCGAGTCCTTTGATATATGCGTCAAGATTAGCAATATCCTTGGTAGATGTGAGACGCACCGGCATCAAAAGAATGTCAGCTCCCGCATTGATTGCTCTTGCGGAAGCATCAAGCTTATCAAAATTAGTGGATATTGCGTCCATCTCCATAGAGTCGGTTATAATAAGCCCTTGATATCCAAGTTTCTTTCGCAAAATATCTGTCAAAAACATTTTCGAAAGCGTTGCCGGAAGATATATTTTCTGCCCTGACGCTTTGGAAATGCACGTTTCTTTTTCTATCTGCGGAAACTGGATATGTGCCGTCATTATGAAATCTGTTGCTGCAGCCAGCGAAGAAAACGGAATCAGCTCGCTTTTAAGCAGTTCATCATATGTCTTGTCAATCCTGGGAAGCCCCGTATGACTATCAACATCAGTATCTCCGTGCCCCGGAAAATGTTTAAGGCACGTCATAACCTTTTGATCATGAAGGCCGTTTACATAATTTAAGCCATACTGCGTTACTATCTCAGGTTTATCGGAAAAAGATCTTACTCCGATCACAGGATTTGCCGGATTGCTGTTCACATCAACAACCGGTGCAAAATCTAGATTAAAGCCTTGCACAGCAAGCTCTTTTCCAATCACAGTTGCAGCCTTGTATGCATTTGTCACATCACCCGTAGCGGCAACAGCCATATTCCCCGGCATATGTGTTCCCGTCTGAAGACGTGTCACTCTTCCGCCTTCCTGATCCACAGCAACAAACATAGAGTCTTTGAACCCACCGTTTGAATGTGCATCCTGAATGCTGTTTATAAGTTCAGTTGTCTTAGTCACATTCTTTGTATTCTGTGAAAATAAGATCACTCCGGCGAAATCATACTTCTTTAATGCAGCTGCCTGCTCGGAATTAAGCATCGTAGTATCCTTGTTGTTCCATGTTCGAAGCGACGGAATGATCATCTGCGCAATTTTCTGCTCTGTAGTCATTCCGGATATAATGGATTCCACCGGCTCTTTAGCCTTTATGGAAACCACACTGCTACAGAACGCCTCTGCAACCATAACATATGTCAATAAAAGTGATGCAAATCGTCTCATACCAAATGCCCTTCTTATGCTAAATATCCTTATTATGCAAAAAGCGCGTAACCACGCGCTTTTTAAGGTATGGATTAGACGGGAGTCGAACCCGTGTCCAAAAATTCATCCCCTGTACTTCTACTATCATAGTCAATTATTGCGGGATTCTGCATCCCTGTTCCCTCATGCCTGCAGTAATTGACAACCGCAAACAATCGGTAGCTTCATGATACGACCACAGCCGCAAAGCTTAAGCTGTGTCGTTTCCTACAAGTTTTGACGCCGATTACCGGATATGTAGGTGTACCCGGGTCGACGGGCTGCACTTAGGCAGCGTAAGCTAAATTATCGTTAGCGTTTAATTTTAATTTGAGGTTTAACGCACCATCCCGCGGATAGCTTCTCCAGCTTCAAAATCCCTGTCGAAACCTTTACTAACCCTTATTTAATTATATGCAAAGAACCTTTGGCTCTTATTGCTTATTAAGTATATCGTCTAAGCAGCCATTTATCAACAGCTTTATCACTTAAATCTCATCTTGAATTCTTTTTCGGCTTCTCTCTGCTGATCTTTCTTGGCCATATCCGCACGCTTATCATACAGCTTCTTACCTTTGGCAAGACCGATCTCAACCTTCACCCTTCCGCTCTTAAAATATACTTCAAGCGGAACAAGCGTATATCCCTGAACCATCTTCTGCTGGTCAAGTTTTCTGATCTCTGTCTTGTGTAAAAGAAGCTTCTTAACCCTGAGCGGATCCTTGTTAAAGATGTTTCCTTTCTCATACGGAGTGATATTCATTCCCATAATAAAGGCTTCACCTTTATCTATACTGATCCACGCTTCCTTAATGCTGCACTTACCCTGACGTATCGACTTAACCTCGGTACCGAACAGTTCAATGCCGGCCTCATATTTTTCCTCTATAAAATAATCGTGATAAGCCTTCTTGTTATTGGCTACCAGTTTTCTTGCCTTATCTTCTGCCATAATTATTCCTTTTTATTTTCTTCTTTTCCCTTTGCCCTGAGCGCTTCTTGCAGCCTTACTCGTGGCAGACTTCTTGTATTTATGTACCTTGTAGACCTTGCGGGTAGATTTTTTCTTATCTCCGCCATCATCGGTCTTCCTTCTTCCGGAACGTGAAGTTTTTGCTGCAACACCTTTTACGGATTTAGAGCCTTTCCTGCGCTTTGGCTGTGGCTCGCCCGTTCTCGGATCGGGTTCATACTCGTTAAGGTCTATCAGCTTACCTGCATACTCGACGAGCCTCTTTCTGACTCTCTCTTTTGCAGAATCATCGGCATCATCAAGGGCTTCAAAATCATCAACATCACCCTGATACTCTGTATCTTCCCTGTCTTCTGATGCTTCGCTTAGCTTCCTGATCTTTCTTGCCTTATCCTCAGCGATTTTTCTCGCTTTCGGTACAAAACGGTCATAGCCTGTATAAAAAGCTGTCTCACCATCTTCACTATCGGGATCGATAAGCATAAAGTCTATGGTCTTGGTAATCCTGTCGGCTCCAAGAACACGGATCATCACTTTCATTCCGAGTGTATATTCTTTATGATACCTCTCGCCGACAAGCTTCATCGTATTTTCATCATATACATAGAAATCATCTTCCATAGAAGCGGCGCGTATCATGCCTTCACAGGAATTCTCAAGTTCAACAAACATTCCCCATTGGGTAACGCCCGAAATGATACCTTCAAACTTTTCGCCGATATGATTTTCCATATACTGCGCTTTTTTTAGCTTCTCTGTCTCGCGCTCAGCTTCTTCCGCTCTTCGCTCCGTCTCTGATGAGTGTTTCGCAACTTCATCAAGAATTTCCTCATAGTGAGACGCCTTAGCTTCATTCATCCTGCCGCGAAGATGGTCCTTGATGATCCTGTGAATCTGAAGATCGGGATATCTTCTGATAGGAGAAGTAAAATGGCAATAGTAATCAAATGCAAGACCAAAGTGTCCCGTACATTCCGTGCTATACTTAGCCTGCATCATACTTCGCAGAGTCATTCTGCTTACCACGGCCTCTTCCTTTGTTCCCTCGATTCCCTTGAGGAGCTTTTGGATCTCTTTGGGCTTAACGCCTTCATCCCTTCTTGTCTTGATATGAAAACCAAAATTATTTACAAAAACAGAAAGTGTCGCGATTTTCTCCGGATCAGGCTGCTCATGGATACGATACACGAAAGGACTTTGCATGAAATAAAAATGCTCCGCAACAGTCTGATTTGCAGCAAGCATAAAGTCTTCAATAAGCCTTGTTGCCGTATTTCGCTCACGCATCACTATATCTGTAGGATTTCCGTCCGCATCAAGAAGAATTTTTGATTCGGGAAAATCAAAATCAATGGCACCTTTCTTCTCTCTCTTTTTCCTGAGAATACCGGAAAGAACCGCCATATCCTTGAACATGGGAACAAGATCTTTGTACTTGGCAATTTCCTCTTCATCCTCATCTTCGAGAATCTTCGCAACCGAAGTATATGACATTCTCTCATTGACGTTAATGACCGACTCAACAATATTATGATCGACGATGCCGCCGTTTTTATCAACCGTCATAAGGCAGCTTAACGCAAGCCTGTCTTCGCCGTGATTTAAAGAGCAAATGCCGTTAGAAAGCCTGTGCGGAAGCATTGGGATAACTCTGTCTACGAGGTACACGCTCGTTCCTCGCTTTAGCGCCTCTCTGTCAAGCGCAGAGCTTTCCTGCACATAGTTTGTAACATCGGCTATATGTACACCCAGATGATAAAGTCCCTCATCATCAACATAGAGACTAACCGCATCATCAAGATCCTTGGCATCCTCACCGTCAATAGTGACCATAGTGAGGTCTCTTAAGTCTTCTCTTCCGTACATATCGGCTTCGCTTATGGAATCAGGACACTTATTGGCCTGATTGATAACTTTCTCGGGAAATTCATAAGGTATTCCGTTATTTTTTACAATAGACAGGATATCTACACCCGGATCGTTTATATTTCCGATTATCTCAAGAACTTTGCCCTCGGGCTTCTGTCTCTTTGCGATATTTCCGTAATCCGTTATCTTAACAAGAACCTTATCGCCCGTAACAGCTTTATTATGATGTTCTATCGGGATAAAAATATCGCTGGTAAACTTATCACTGTCAGGAATAACAAAGCCAAAATTCTTCTCAGCCTGGTATGTTCCGACAATCTCTTCAATACCTCTTACGAGAATATTTCTGATCCTGCCTTCCTGTCTTTTACCCGTCTGTTCTTTCAGAAGTTCAACTTCCACAGTGTCTGAATGGTAGGCTCCATGCACATATTCCTCAGGGATAAAAATATCATCCTCCATATCATCAACGCTCACAAAGCCAAAGCCTCTTGCGTTAGAGATAAATTTACCCACCACAAGTTCCGCGGACTTTTTCTTGCTTCCGCCATATATGCTGCCTTCTATTCTCTTAAGTCTTTTTCCCTTACTCATAATCAAGCTCCGTGACATTATGTCATATACGAAATAAGGCACTCTAAACTAATAGAGTGCCCGAAATCCATCAAAAAAATAATTTTAAAAAATATTCATATCAAGAACTACACTTATGATGATGAAAAGAACAGCAAGAACAACTGTTGCTTTCTTCATCAAACCTTCGGAAGAACGTCCCTTGTTCTTACTCCAGTATGTATTCTCAACTGAACCCTGAATAGCTCCGAGTCCCTGGCTCTTACCTTCCTGAGCAAGAACAAGCACCACAAGAGCGGCACATATCAATATGAAAATTACTCCTACAGCGTAATTTAAAGCATTCACAAAAATAGCCCTCCCAGTACATATTACTGAAATAAATATCTCTCGCAATTAGCGAACAAATAATACTTTAACATATTATCACTTTTTTATCAACAAAGACTTTCCTGTCATTTCCTCAGGCTGCTTCTCTCCCATGCACTCGATAAGTGTGGGAATGATGTCTGCAAGGCATCCGCCCTCTCTGAGTGTGTACGCAGAATCGTAATTTACAAGGATGAAAGGAACAGGATTTGTTGTATGAGCTGTCCAAGGCTCACCTGTCTCATAATCGATCATCATATCTGCATTACCGTGATCTGCGCAGATAAACATTGTTCCGTTTGTTGCCTTAACCGCTTCAACAATCTTTCCAACGCACTCATCAACTGTCTCAATAGCCTGAACTGCAGCAGGGATAACGCCTGTATGTCCTACCATGTCAGGGTTTGCAAAGTTTGCTACAACAACATCGTATTTCTGTGAGTTGATGGCATCAAGAATCTTCTCGCATACTTCGGGAGCGCTCATCTGAGGCTTAAGATCGTATGTAGGAACATCCTTAGGGCTGTTTACAAGAACTCTGTCCTCGCCTTCGTTGGGCTGCTCAACACCGCCGTTAAAGAAGAATGTTACATGAGCATACTTCTCTGTCTCAGCGATACGTGCCTGCTTAAGTCCCTTAGCCGCAAGCCATTCACCAAATGTATTTGTAAGAAGAACCTTCTTAAATGCAACTTCCTTATTGGGGATAAGAGGATCGTAATCTGTGAAGCATACATAAGTTACGTCAAGTCTCTTACCTCTGTTAAACTTATCAAAATCATCATCGCAGAAGCAATGTGTGATCTCTCTTGCTCTGTCGGGACGGAAGTTAAAGAAGATGATTGAATCCTTATCCTTAACTGTAGCAACAGGCTCGCCGTTCTTCATGATAACCGTAGGAATAACGAACTCATCTGTCTTGCCGTCCTTATATGTCTGAACCATGCACTCGTGAGCGCTGTCTGCCTTATTTCCCTCACCCTTTGTAAGAGCATTGTAAGCAAACTCAACACGGTCATAGTTATTATCTCTGTCCATAGCATAGTAACGACCTGAGATAGAAGCAATCTGGCCTACGCCAAGCTCTTTCATCTTATCCTCAAGCTGCTGAACGAAATCGATTCCGCTCTCCGGAGGAGTATCTCTTCCGTCGAGGAAGCAATGTACATATACCTTGCTGAGTCCGTTCTTCTTAGCAAGCTCAAGAAGTCCGTAAATATGTGAAATGTGGCTGTGTACACCACCGTCTGAAACAAGTCCGTACATATGAAGAGCCGAATCATTTGCCTTACAGTTATTTATAGCAACCATGAGTCCTTCATTTGTAAAGAAATCGCCGTCCTCGATAGACTTTGTAATTCTTGTAAGCTCCTGATATACGATTCTTCCGGCACCCATATTCATATGGCCTACCTCTGAGTTACCCATCTGGCCGTCGGGAAGACCTACAGCAAGTCCACTGGCATTACCCTGTACAAAAGGATATTCCTTCATAAGTGAATCCATTACAGGAGTCTTTGCCATTGCAATGGCATTTCCCTCAGGATTGGGATTGATTCCGTATCCGTCAAGAATCAAAAGAACTGTTGGCTTTGAACCTTTCATTTATATATTCCTCCATAATCTACGCATAAAGCGATTAAAATACTAATAAATTAATTTTTTCCTTGGATAGTATATCTCAAACAGTACCAAAATGACAAGATAAGTTTATTTTAGTACATAACCGTTTGAATCTACTCTTTTGACACGGCCGTCTTCCTCATTACAATCTATACTGATATAAGAAATAATAAGTTTTCCGCCGTCGTTAAGCGCAACAGGCTCCTCAATGACAGAATTAAGTTCCTCACTGCCTGCTCCCACTTTTTCCAGATTAACAAGTTTTTTTATCAAATCTTCAAGATTGACAACACCTACCTTCTCTTCTCCGCAGGTAACGTCATACTCATAACGGCCTGAATCCCCATCCTCAGAACCGGAATATGCGATATCGACAATATATAGCTTCTCATATCCGCCGGAAATATCAAAACAATTATCATCATTTCTGTTTGCATAGATATATGTAGTTCCACCGGCCGGATGATATTCGGTTCCCGCAAGTTCGATCATTGCATTATTCTGCTCGTCGCTTAGCTTTTTATGTATATAATTTTTTCCCGCAGCTCCGCATGAATACGCAATGGTTCTGTATGACTCCGAAACGGCATGCGTGGAAATTTTTTCTTTGTTATTCGCAAGATACTTCATCACGTTCCCCTTATGAGACGCGATAACAGCAGAATAAGCATTTATTCCGGGAGCCAAAAGAGCTACGTAAGAAACCGCAATAACTATGCAAAATACAACCGGCATAGCGTTCTTCTCTTTTTTCATGTTGTATATATACAAAACAAAATATGCGATCTCAAATACAATAGCTGCAATACCCGCGTATCTTGCAAGTGTAAGACCATATATGTAAATCTGCCTTCCAAGACTCACGATTTCCATGATGATGCAAGGAATAAAAAGAAGCGGCATAAATTTAAAAATTTTTCTCATGCTCTCTTCGCATATTCCCTGAGCCATCGTCCATATAAATACGCCAAAACCAAAGAGCGCCGTAAGAATACCAAACACCATATACATCGGAAACATCCATTTTACGATCACTTTGATTATATAGGCATAGATGATCACAAATGCAATTGCCAAAAGACCTGTAAGCACGTAGCTTAGCATCACTTTGCCAAACTTAGAGATTTCATCCTCAGTCTTGGAAATCCCCATAAGCATGCAAGGATACTGAACAAATCCGAGAAGCAATATCCACACGCGCTCATAAACGCTAAAATCAACTTCAAATATAAGTGCACTAAACGCCCCTATGATCATCATAAGACCTATAAGAACGACGCAAAAAACAATCTCCGCTTTCATAAGACCGCAAAAAGCCTTTGCGGTATATTCTTCAAACGTACAACCGCTCTTTTTTAAGAACAGGTATAAAGACACGCATATCACAGCGGCCGCAAAACATGCCACGACCCTGTAATCGTATTCCTCCCAGAGATCTACAGTAAACTCCGAAACACCAATTTTTTCCGCAATTGTATTGTGCCCGTATGTAAAAAATATTGCCGTCAAAGCACCTAGTATCGTGCTAAAAGCCATGACCGCAGCACTGATGGCCAGATATCTCTTATTCTTAAGAATATGATTCTCACCGCTTTTTATTTTATATACACGAAAAGCTTCACAGGGAATCGCTCCCAAAGCAAATATTAAAAAGAATATGGCAAGGCATCTGACAATGCGCGTTGCATCATCACTTCCGCCATCGCAAATGAAGCTGTACAGAATTGTTGCTATCAGTACGCTTATAACTGAAACCGGATGTTCTTTTACAATTTCAACAAAACCGTTTTTGATTTTTCTAAGTCCCAGCATACTTCCTCCTTAACTCTCTTTATGCCTTCTCTGTCTTATCTATGGTAATATCGCATTCGATATCGGGTTCCATCCTCTTTATCCTATCTTCGAGATATGAGGTTATTTCATCGTCTTTCATATTGTATTTGTAAGGAACGCTTAAATCGAACGCAACTCTCCTTCCCTTATCTTTGGAATGTTTAAGTCTGAAATCATGGAACTTAAGCTCAGGATCAAGCTCTTTTACAATACACCTAACCTTACGCTTAAGCCTCTCTGTATCCTCATCTCCGATAACAACAGGATCCATATGAATAACAACTTCGCAGCTGTACTTAACTCTTAGTTCATTCTCGATATCATCGATAAAATCATGAACGGTCACAAGATCGAGTCTTCCGTCAACTTCGGCATGAAGCGACATAAAAAGACCTGTCGGTCCGTAATTGTGTATCACAAGGTCATGCACTCCGAGGATGTTTTCGTGTGAAAGAACCGTATCCTCGATTTCTTTTACCAACTCCTTACTCGGAGGTTCTCCCAAGAGCGGATTGATCGTATCTCTTGCCGCCTCTATCCCGGTCTTTACAATAAGTATTCCGACCAGTATTCCCACATAGCCATCAAGAACAATACCTGTTTTGCTCGTAATTATCGCACATACAAGTACGACGGTTGTTGTAAAAACATCGGAAATACTGTCAAGAGCTGTATTATTAAGCGCAGGGCTCTCTATCTTCTTTGCAGCTTCCTTATTTCCCTTGTACATCAAAAATTTGACAAATATGGCAAAGATCAGAATACCTGCCACAACAGGATCAAAGCTTATCTCTCCGGGATTGAGTATTTTCCCAAAAGATGTACGGATAAGCTCAACTCCCATGAGAATAATAAGAAGCGCAACTATAAGTCCCGCAATATATTCAATTCTTCCATGTCCGAAGGGATGTTTCTCATCGGCTTCGCAGCCGGAAAGCCTGAAGCCCACAAGAGTCACGACAGACGAACCGACATCCGAGAGATTATTAAAGGCATCCGCCATAATAGAGATCGATCCGGTGATACAACCCGCGATCAATTTAGAAACAAAAAGAATACAGTTCAAAAAAATACCGACAGCACCGCTCAAAACGCCGTACTGCTGTCTTACTTTCGCATTTTTAACCTGTGTATAGTCTTTAATAAAAAACTTTGCAAGAAAACATATCATACATATATCGAGCATCACAAGCAGTTACTATCTGTTGTCTTCAAAAAAATGAATACATATCAGAAGTGTCCCTCTGCCCACAGATACCTCCGCCTCCTCATCAATGATGAACTCATTACTTACACCAAGCGGAAAATCACTTGTAAGAGTCCCGTTATCAAGCGTGTACATAAGTCCTTTCAAAGTAACTTCGTAGGATTTTTCGGAAAGAGAAAAAATTGAGAGATATCCCGTATTCCCCCTGTTAAACTTAACCGTCTCGTTCTCCGCTATCATGAGCATCTTGTCATGTTCCATGATATATCCCGTTCCGCCGTTATGTTTAATATACAACAAAGTCTGTACATTGGCAAAGCTGTGATCGAAGCGTGCGCCGCCCAGAGCTCCGTATAAATATATCTTCTTGTAGCCTTTTGAAAGAGCTATCTTTACAGCTTTAATTGTATCCGTGTCATCCTTTCTCACATCAAGGCGCAGGATTCTGCCCGGATCTGCCCCCGCGATCTCTTCAAGACTTCTGAGCGCCTGCGGTCCAAGTTCAGCAGTAGAATCAAAGTCTCCGACAATAAGATCCGGTAAAAGTCCCAGTTGCTCCGCATATGCAAATCCGGCATCACATGCGATAAGATAATCGCCTTCATTAAGTTTTATATCGACCGGAACAAAACTTCCGGCTGAAATTATTACACACTTTGGTTCTTTCTTTAAATCACTCACTACAATTTCCTCTGTTGTATGATATTTCGTAACTAAAACAATATTTTTATAACAGGTATTTTTAACTATATCATAAAGCTAATTTATTTTAAATCATATTGCGTGTTACGGAAAAAAGCACGCATTCTACAACCTAATGGCACTAGGCTAATTTTAGCCTCAAAATTAATTTACACACTAATATGAACGAAATCTTGCAAAAATTACACATTCCCCTTATAGGCATAGACATAATCATAAAAATTAAATAAAATCAGATTGTGGTTAAAAGTAATCACAACCACTGTTTAAGCTATCCTCAAAGTAAACCCCCACTTTTCTCTCTTTTCTAAACAGGGCAGAAATCGAAAGATTTCCGCCCTGTTTAACTTTTTACTACTTTTTATCATCTTTAATCCTAACCTAACTTCCTTAACCTCGCGTACTTAATCTCAATCAGAAAGCATTTCTCCCATCTCTTTGATCGAATCAAATACTGCGTCAGGCTGTACTTTGGATGCAGGAATATCATCTTTTTTAGTCTCACCGGTAAGAACCAAAACTCCCATAGCTCCGTTATTTACGCCTGTTGCCACATCGGTATATATCCTGTCTCCGACGAATGATATCTTATCTGCCGAAATGCCCGTAGATGCAACGATCATGTCAACCGTTTCCTTAAAAGGTTTTCCGACAAACCTTGGTTTAACACCCGTAGAAAGTTCAATCGCAGCACAGATGGCACCGCAATCGGGTATAAATCCATTTTTTACGGGACAGTTTATATCAAGATGCGTTGCAAGAAAAATCGCTCCTTCACGAATATATGTGCACGCATTTGTAAGAGTTTCATATGTAAGAGTCTTGTCAAAACCGACAACTACAATATCGGGACGATTGGCTTTTTTACCGTCCGATGACACACCATTCTCAGCGTCATACAAATTGATCCCCGCATTTACAAAGCTTGTTCTGAGCGGTTCTGTACCGAGAAGATAAACGGATTTACCCGGATATTCCGTCTGCAAAAACTTGATCATAACATCACCCGACGTCATGATCATATCGCTTGTTATATGACAGTTCATTTTAGCCAGTTTCTTTATGTATTCCTCGGATGATGTGGATGAATTATTGGTAAAAAAGATATATCTTTTTCCGGCTCTTTTCACCGCTTCCAAAAAATCAAGCGAACCGTCGAGTATATCATTTTCAAGATAAAAAGTTCCGTCCATATCAAGTACAAACAGTTCAGTTGAATTAAGTATCTTTTTCTTTGTTTCTAAATTAAACATACTAAGCATTTTAAAACCTCTTTATATATTTTCATTATGCAGATGTTTGTCATACAACAAGACAACGTCACCTGCCTTTATTACAAGATCTCCGCTCGGGATCAGCGTTTTATTGCCTCTTCTTACCACATAGATATAGCTCTGTCTCGATATATCTATATCTCTTACGGCAGTATTGTTCCAGGAATGTCCCTCATTTATGACTATCTCTTTTATTGCGACAGGCTGAAGCTCTTTGGTCTTCTCTGCACACAAAACAACAATGTCACGGGCGCAAAGAACCGTGTCACCGCGCGGAATTATTGTCTCATTGCCTCTTTGAACGGCAACGGCCATCATATCCTTGGGAAGCCCGAGATCAGAAACTTTCCTGCCACACCAGGAATCATCGCCTTGAAGCATGATTCTTATAAAGTGAATATTCTCCTCTTCGGCAAATTCGCCTATATCCTTAAGCCTTTGAAACTGCTCAACGAAACCCGCGGAAATGATACCCGTAGGGATAGCGACCATTCCAACGCCCAAAAAAGCTATTATTATCGCAAAAATCTTACCCATTATCGTAACGGGATATATATCGCCATAGCCTATTGTAAGAAGCGTCGATGCGGACCACCAGATTCCGGAAAACGCATTCTTAAACACTTCAGGCTGTGCTTCATGCTCAACACTGTACATACACAGACTTGCAGCCATCATAAGTATAAGTATTATAAACACGGAAGCCATGAGTTGCTGCTTCTTCCTGCTTATAACTTCTGTTATTACATTCAATTGATCGTAATAGGAATTTATCCTGAACAGCCTCAGTATTCTCGCAACTCTAAAGAGTCTGAATACAGCCGTTCCGGCCGGAAAGAACACCGGGAAAAATACAGATAAATAATAGGGCAGAAATGACACAAGGTCAACAATACCCGTAAAAGATAAAATATACTTCCTTACAGCCACAGATTCTTTATCCTTGGGATAAAGCTCATTAGCGGAAAGAAGTCTCAAAACATAATCAACCGCAAAGAAAAATGTCGTTACAGCCTCAATTCCAAGAAGGAGCGCTTTGTAATGCTCCTCCATGTATTTATAGGTAATCGCAAAAGCTGAAAAGAGATTTAGAACAAGTGCCGCAATACTTAAAAAGTCATAGAATCTGTTGATCGGTTCGTCTATCACACCGACACTGACCATATTAAATATCTTTGCTCTTAAGGTCTTGCTGATCAGAGTTTTTCTGTCTTTCACTGTTCTGCCTCCCTTACGCTCAGCCATAATCTTTACTTTTTGCGCTTTCCAAAGCTCTCCATTACAAGATCGTCGACATCCTGAAGATAATCAATACTTCTCTTTTTATTCTCTGCTTTGATATTTTTTCGCTCGGATTTTGATACGTTCATCGTATCCTTATCTTCGCCCATATACCATGCTTTTGTGGATTTCTCATCCTTTATATTGAGTCTTCCTACATTCTCAAATACAGATGCTCCGTCCTGATAAGACTTGTTTGAAGAACGCTCTCTTCTGGGTTTGGGAGAAGTATTCTCTCTTTCGGGGAGATCCGCATTTTTGTAAGAAGATCTGCGATTATCACTTCCTCTTCTGTCTTCATACTTTCTTCTTCCCGAAGATGAACCTCTCTTGCCGTCGGTAGCACGTCTTCCTTCAAACGCACCCTTTTTCATATCGGAAGCTCTTCTTCCACCGTTGGGTCCTCTTCTTCTGTCCCTCTTTCCGGTTCTCTCATCATATCTGAAATCTCTGCCGCCTCTGCGTCTGCGGTCTCCGTAATCACGGTCTTTCTCAAAGAGAACAAGATCCTCGATATCGGCACCCATCTTGAGCTTCATAAATCCTGCAGCAAGCTGCTCTGCGGTATATTCACCCTCTTCAATCTTCTGATTTACAAACTCAAGAGTTGAAGCAATATCGCCGTTTTCGATTATATCAATAACTTCGCCAAATACCTTCTGAGATTTTACTCTTGTTATCTCTTTGGCGGAAGGAACTCTTCTTTCCTCAATCTTGGTATGACAGATTCTCTCGATCTCACGGAGCTTGTACATTTCTCTGCCGCCGACAAGCGTAAATGATTTACCGCTTCTTCCGGCACGGCCCGTTCTTCCGATTCTGTGAACGTAATACTCAATATCTTCCGGAATATCAAAGTTAAATACAGCCTCAACGCCGCTTACATCAATTCCTCTTGCTGCAACATCGGTAGCAATAAGAATATTGATCTTATTATTTCTAAAGAGCTTCATAACGGTATCTCTCTGATTCTGTGAAAGATCTCCGTGAAGACCGTCAGCAAGAAATCCCTTGCCCTTTAACTTCTCCGAAAGTTCATCAACCATTCTCTTTGTGTTACAGAAAATAAGTGTTCTTCCGGGATTATAATAATCAAGGAGTCTTACAAGAACTTCCTCTTTCATTCTCTGAGGAATTCTGTAGTAAGTCTGCTCAATCGCAGCAACCGTTATCTCCTTAGGTGTCATCTTAATATATTCAGCATCTTTCTGATACTTTCTTGTTATCTGCAAGATAGGCTCGGGCATTGTCGCTGAAAAAAGAGCTGTCTGTCTTTCCTCAGGCATTCCTTCAAGGATAGTCTCAATATCATCCCTAAAGCCCATATCAAGCATTTCATCCGCTTCATCAAGAACAAGGACTCTGACATCCTTCATCTTCATGGTATGTCTTCTCATGTGGTCCATAACTCGTCCGGGAGTTCCCACAACAATCTGAACGCCGGCAGAAAGTGCTCTTATCTGCCTTGATATATCCTGTCCTCCGTAAACAGCAAGGACTTTAATGCCATGCATATATTTTGCAAAATCTCTTATATCATCTGCAGCCTGCATTGCAAGCTCTCTGGTAGGACAAAGTACAACTGCCTGTAAATGCTTATTTGAAGGATCTACCTTCTCAAGAAGAGGAATACCAAACGCAGCAGTTTTACCTGTTCCCGTCTGCGCCTGTCCTATAATATCTTTACCTTCCATCATTACGGGAATTGCCGCCTTCTGGATAGGTGACATATATTCAAAACCCATCTCTGAAACAGCACGGATTATCTTCTCATCAAGACCTGACTCGTCATATCTAATCTTTATTTCTTCGTTGTTATTATTTACTTCCATTCATTACATCCTTATTTTTTACAAGGTAATCCACAAGAGAAATGATGGTGAGCGCAAGTGCTATCCACATGATTACCTGAGTAAGCATATAAAAAACATTATTCTGTATATCTGCGATCATCAGGATTACCATAATCATTTGAAACGTTGTCTTAAATTTGCCCCAATAGCTTGCGGCAATTACCCTTCCGTTGTCGGAAGCTATAAGTCTGAATCCGCTTATAACGAATTCTCTTGCGATGATGACGATAACTATCCATGAAGGAATTCTTCCAAGTTCTATAAGTCCTATCATCGCACTGCAAACAAGAAGTTTGTCTGCCAAAGGATCCATAAACTTACCAAAATCAGTGATAAGGTTATATTTTCTCGCGATCTTACCGTCAAGCATATCGGTAAGACTTGCAATTACAAATATTCCAAGCGCGATCCATTTAAATGAAACGCTCGCAGGATCAAACAAAAGAAAAAATACAAAAAAAGGAATCAATATCACTCTGCATACTGTCAATTTGTTCGGTAAATTCATATTATTTCCTCCCCAATCAAGTCGTATTCATTAGAGCCCGTTATATGTACCTTTATATAATCACCGGTCATAAGTTCTCTCTGAACTCCGGTCACAAAAAGATAGCCGTCAATATCCGGAGCATCCTTATATGTACGCGCCACGTAAGACAATCCGTCATCATCATCGGAATCTGTAATTCTTCCCTCTATAACGGCATCAACATCTCTTCCGACCATATCGTTTGCAGCTTCAAAAGCAATTTCCTGCTGAAGCTTCATAAGCTTATTTCTTCTTGTAGTCTTAACTCTTTCAGAAACCTGGCCGGGCATAGTCGCAGCAGGTGTATCTTCTTCCTGCGAATATGTAAATACGCCCAATCTGTCAAATCTAAGATCTCTTACAAGAGCCATAGTCTCATTGTGATCTTCTGCGGTCTCCCCCGGGAATCCGCTTATAAGCGTAGTTCTAATACAAATATCCGGAATCTCTTTTCTAAGCTTACCGATAAGCTCTCTGATCTCGGAATTGTTCGTCCTACGTCCCATCTTTTTAAGGATCCTGTCAGATCCCGACTGAATGGGTATATCAAGATAATTACATATCTTAGGCTCATTCTTTATAGTTTGAATAAGTTCATCTGTGATCTCTTCAGGATAGCAATACAAAACCCTTATCCACTTAAAGCCCTCAATCTCGCACAGTTTATGCAAGAGTTCAGGGAGCTTCTTCTCTCCGTAGAGATCCGTTCCGTACAAAGTGGTTTCCTGAGCAACTATCAAAAGTTCAGAAATACCTTGTTCAGCAAGCTTTCCGGCTTCATCCAAAAGCTGCTCCATCGGAACACTTCTGTAATTTCCTCTAACTTTGGGTATTATGCAATAGGTGCAATGTTTATCACACCCCTCTGCAATCTTAAGATAATTAAAAAGACCGCCTGTAGTAATAATTCTATCGTTGCCTCCCACAGGCTTTTTATTGATATCATCAAAATAGTTCTTGTGAGAAAAAATTGTGTTTCGGGCTAAAGTCTCATCAATAGCTTCTATGATCTTATCAGAGGATGTTACACCAAGGATTTCATCAACTTCAGGAATCTCATCCTGAATCTCATCCTTGTATCTCTGTGCAAGACAGCCTGTAACGATAAGTGCCTTAAGCTGTCCACTCTTCCTAAGTTCGGCAAGTTCGAGTATCGCATCAATACTCTCCTGCTTAGCATCATTTATAAAGCAGCAGGTGTTTACAACTGCTGCTTCTGCTTCCGATTCATCATCTGTAAAGTCGTACCCACGGCTATGCAGCATACCAAGCATAACCTCGGTATCAACTCTATTTTTGTCGCATCCAAGCGATACAAACAATATCTTCATATCAGTTTTCTTCTGTACTCTCAACTTCCTCAGCTACGTCAGCATTTTCAAGCTTATCTTTTTCTTCGTCTGTAAGAATTCTAAGAGTATCCTGATTCATTTCCTCAACTGCGATTGAAAGAGGCTTCTGCTTGTCCTTAACCTTTACCATAGGCTCGTCACCTGCGATAATCTGTCTTGCTCTCTTTGCTGTAGCCATAACTACAGAATATCTTGAGCTGATTACAGGCTCTTCTCCCTCTTCAACTCCCTTATTTACTACTTTCATCAGATCTACATATGAAGGATGTATCATGTTGTTCCTTTCCTGCGGATTTCCGCAAATAACACTTATTTGATAAAATTAGCGAAAACGCCGGTCAAAGCATTTCCTTAATATTTTTCAAGCTGTTTCCTTATGTCGTCTATAAACTCAATATTCCTGTCGGGACTGCAATGAGCTGCACTTATTATCCTGTGCACATTCTCAACACACTCATCAAGTTTATCATTGACAACAATATAGTCGTATTTCTCTATTCCGACCGATTCCTCTTTTGCCCTTCCGAGACGCTTTCTTATAACTTCGTCCGTTTCGGTTCCTCTTCCGCGAAGCCTCTTCTCAAGCTCATCGGCAGACGGAGGAGTGATAAACAAAAGAACTGCGTCCTTATATTGTTCTTTAATCTGAAGTGCTCCCTGGATCTCTATCTCAAGGATAACATCAATCCCGTTTGCAAGCTTATCTTCCACATACTTTCTGGGAGTTCCGTAGTAGTGGTTTACATACTTTGCATGTTCGATAAGCCCATCCTCTTCGATCATCTTCTCGAATTCTTCGGTAGTTACAAAAAAATACTCTCTACCGTTGACTTCACCCGATCTCGGAGTTCTTGTCGTGGCGGATACCGACAGAGCATACTGATCGTATTTTGCCGTAAGCGCCTTCATAACTGTGCCCTTGCCCGCGCCTGAAAAGCCCGAGACAACTATTATAATACCTTTACGATTCATCTGTAATATTCTCACTCTCTGATTGTGCCCTTGCACTGATTGTTTCAGGCAAAAGAGCTGATAACACAAGCATACCGTTTTCCATGACTAAAACAGCCTTGGTCTTGCGGCCTTGTGTCGCATCAACACCTGTCCCCTGTTCTTTGGCCTTTTGGACCATTCTCTTTATCGGAGCCGCCTCAGGACTGACTATACTGATAATCTTGTCGGCGTTGACAATATTGCCAAATCCAATATGAATGAGTTTACTCAATGTTCTGAATCTGCTCCCTTACTTTTTCTATATTGGTCTTAAGTGAGATTCCCCTGTCGGAGATCTTAAGATCAGTTGATTTGGAAAGGATGGTATTGGCTTCTCTGTTCATTTCCTGTGCAAGGAAATCAAGCTTTCTGCCGATTCCGTCCTTATCATCACCGTTTCCGAGTGCATCCGAAGTCGCTTCTATATGGCTTCTGAGTCTTGTAAGTTCCTCATCCACACACACTTTATCAGCAAATATAGTAACTTCCATGGCGAGACGATTCTCATCAATCTGCTTGTCTTCCATAAGATCCTGAATCTTCTCTCTGAGCTTGGCCTTATACTCTTTAATTATCTCAGGTGAACGTTCGGTGATATACTCTACATTTTCAAGCATCTCATCAAGTTTCGCCTTGAGATCGGCACAAAGGAATTCTCCTTCCTTGGCTCTTGATTCCATGAACTGTTTGCCCGCTTCATTCAGAGCTTTCTTAAGCCCTGTCCAGACCTCTTCCTCATCAAGTTCCTCTTCTTCCATAGTAAAGACTTCCGGAAACTTGGATAATAAAGGGAGTCGGATCTCATCGTCAAGATTAAAATCTTTTATCATTTCCTGCAAAGCATCGTAATATTCCTGTGCGATGGCTTTGTTATACTTAACCTTAGACTCAGATTCCGAAAAATCCTCATAGCTGACAAACACATCTACTTTGCCGCGTTTCATATAGCCTTTTAGTTCTGAACGAATTGCAGACTCAAATGCATTGAATTTCTTAGGCATCTTGATATTTATATCAAGATAACGATTATTAACAGATTTAAGCTCAACAATGTACTTGCGTTGACCTTCTGTGACTTCACTTCTGCCAAAACCAGTCATACTGCAGACCATCTGTAAATCCCCCTTATTTTTGGGCATAATAATACACAAGTTATTATAATATAACCTAAAATTAAGGTCAATGCAAACATAGCCGCAAACCGTCCATTTTTGCAGCACAAAAGACTTACCTCCACTCCATTTGTTTACAATGGAATTTTGTAAGCCTTTGCACCAATAGGAACTATGTCATAAACAAAAATAGATAATAAGCTAATTTAATCGTTAAGAAGATCAAAGACAGCCGGCATACGCCGCTTCCGCGCCTTCTGTACGGATCTTCTTAAGGTCTTTTACAACCGCATCTGTAAGACCTGCTATATCATTAAGGTCGCGGTCCCACATCTTCTTATTTCCAAGGACTGCTCTTACAAGATCCTCCTCGGAATCGTTTCTATGTTCGTAGTAGAACTCAAGCGCCCATCTGTCATCACTTACGGTATATGTGTTTCCCGCGGGTCTCTTACAGATCAGACCTGCGTCCGTAAGCTCGGAAATATCATTGGAATAAAAAGCAATATATGCAGCAAGTGACATTGTAAGGCAAACCGGTAGCTTACCGTTCTTTTCAATATATTGAAGGAATGACGGCATGTTTCTTGCCTTCCACTTGCTTGTTGAGTTAAGTGATATCGACATAAGCTCATGATTTACGAAAGGATTGTTGAAACGATCCTTTACCGCACTTGCAAACTCATCAAGATCGTTCTTATCAAGGTGGTCTACAAGCGTAGGAATAACTTCATCGTTAAGCATCTTATTCATGAAACCTGCGATATTTTCATTCTGCATACAATCTCTTACAATATTCTGACCTGCAAGATATGCACCGAGCACAAATCCTGTATGTGCGCCGTTGAGAATACGGACCTTACGATGCTTGTATGGCATTACATCCGGAACAACATGGACATTGACACCCGCTTTCTTAAACGGAAGTCTGTCTTCAAGTTCTTTGGGACCTTCAATAATCCATACGCCAAAAATCTCGCCGACATCAATGAGTTCATCGTGGTATCCGTTTTCAGCTTCAAGCTTCTGAATTTCTTTTTCATCGCGGATACGTCCCGGAACAATCCTGTCTACAAGGGTTGAGCAAAAAATATTGTCATTGTTAACCCAAGCTTTGAATTCATCGCCAAGCTCCCACTGCTCAATATAGCTGTTAACGCACTTAAGGAGCTCTTTTCCGTTATTGTCTATAAGTTCGCAGGAAAGAACGACAACACCTTTCTTGCCTGCCTTGTATCTTGCATAAAGAACCTGTGTGAGCTTTCCGGGGAAACTGCTTGCCGGAACATCATCAAATTTGCATGACGGATCGTAGGCAATTCCCGCCTCTGTCGTATTCGAAACGATAATATCGAGTGAATCGCTTGTTGCGATCTCCATCATCTTGTCAAAATCAGTTTTCTCATAGGGATTAAGACAACAATCAACAGCGGAAATAACTCTTTTAAGGTCAACCTTCTCTCCGTTCTCGCTTCCTCTGAGATAAAGAGTGTAAAGACCTTCCTGATCGTTGATAAGCTTTGTAAGCCCCTGTGCTATCGGCTGCACCAGCGCAACCTTGCCGTCAAATCCGGCTTTTTCATTACTTATATCAAAAAAATAATCAACAAAAGCGCGAAGGAAATTGCCTTCACCAAACTGAAGAACCTTCACCTGCGCGTCCTTCTGTACAAATCCTGTGTAACCCGATTTTGCCAAAACATCATAATTTAATAATTCCATTTTTTGTAACCTCCATAAAATGTAACTTCTTACATTTCAAATCATACAAAATTAACCTCAAATATTGTTATAACACATTATGTAAGCGTTTACAATATCAAGTACAAAAAATGCAATATTCTCTTTCATTTTCTTTAGGGAAACGTTGATTATACAAAAGGCTGTGCACCGTTGTTACCCGGTGAACAGCCTCTGCTTTTTATATCATCATCTACTTATATAATCCGGTCTGTCATCCATTATGATTGCTGCAATAATGTAGATCAGCAGTCCGCTTCCGTATGTAAGCGCAAGTAACGCATAAACAAGGCGAACTATTGTGGGATCGATCCCAAAAAACTCCGCAAGTCCTCCGCAAACGCCACATATTTTTCTCTCATTACTTTTATAGATTCTTCTTTTTTCCATCTCTCAATTTCTCCTTACCTTTATGATATAGCTAATTCTTTTTTAAAAAAATACTTCTTGATAACTACAGCAGCTGCCAAAAATACCAGACACAGTACCGCGCAAGCAATATATCCCAGATTACCGTGATAAATCTTTGGAAGGAACACAGAAAGCGAATTATTGATCATGTGTAACAGTATTGCCGGAATTATCGAACTATACCTATATGCAAGATAAGCAAGCAGCATTCCCAGCGGAATCGCGTAAATACTCTGTATAGGATTAAGATGCACAATACCGAATGCAATACCGCTAAGCAACATACATCCTGTAAGCCCAAATACCTTCTTCGCATTCTTCACAAGAAGTCCCCTGAACACGATTTCCTCAGATATAGGTGCCAACAGAGCAGCCGAGATAACCCCGATTATACTTCCGTTGCCAAGAACATTCTCCATCATAGATTCAAACTCTTTGCCTGCTTCCGGCATAACAGCCACTTCAATCTGAGATACTATATTCGCAAAAAAGAATCCTGCAACCGAAAGTGCAATGATAAAAGCAAGATCTTTGAAGTGTAAAATCTTCTTTAATCCGGATTCATACACGCCTTCATTTTTATCTTTTTTTACATACTTAGTATAATACCAGATTCCAAATACAATAAGACACGCTATCTGAGATAACAGTACAGATATTGGGATCAGACTCTCATATACTAAATTATTCCCCGTCAAAACTGTTCCGAGCGAAACGGCAATACCTGCAAAAAAAGCTGCAACAAACTGAATTGCAAGCATTAGCACAATTAAAAGAACAGCAAATAATATTGTTTTCATTTTGGTTTTAAGTGATTTATCCATAGCATCCTCCGCTTTTCATTTTTTTGTATCACTCTTTCTTATGAAGTAATTATATACGACACACTCTTTGTAATATACATCATATGTGGCGAAAAATGTCTTTCTATTTCTATTTTTTAACGGATTAAAACTATTTTGACAGACCATCGCGCGGCTAGTAGACTATACAATATATTATTGACGTTTACACTTGGAGTAAAAAATGGCATTTGACGGTATAACCATAGCAAATATAACTAAAGATATGAGCGATCTTCTAACCGGAGGAAGAGTCTACAAGATTGCACAGACTGAGAGCGACGAGCTTCTTATAACAGTTAAGCTCTCCTACGAGAACACGGACAAATACGGAATAAAGCAGGCTAAGATGATAATGTCCGCCGATGCTTCTCTCCCGCTTATTTACATGACGGATGAGACAAAGCCTTCGCCGATGACTGCGCCGAATTTCTGCATGCTCCTTAGAAAGCACATCCAGAACGGCCGCATTATCTCGGTCACTCAGCCGGGCCTTGAGAGAATCATTCGCTTTGAGATTGAGCACCTTGATGAAATGGGCGACTTAAGGCACAAGGTTCTTCTCATTGAGATTATGGGCAAATACAGCAATATCATTTTTACCGACGAAGAAAATGTGATCATTGACAGCATCAAACACATTCCCGCATCGGTAAGTTCAGTCAGAGAAGTTCTTCCCGGACGCGAATACTTTGTTCCCTCTCAGGACAAGGTTAATCCTCTTGAGACAAGCGCGGATGAGTTCTCTGCGATTGTACTGAGTAAAGGTGTTCCCGTGTTTAAGGCTATTTATCAAGGCTACACAGGTCTTTCACCCATTATTTCTCAGGAGATATGCAAAAGAGCCGGCATCGACTCGGATAAGTCCGCCATCGCGCTTGACACCTCCGAATCCATAGCTCTTTACAGAGCCTTTTCAGAGATCGTCGACATGGTAAAAAACGGCGAATTCACGCCGGAGATCATTTATGAAGGAAACTCACCGAAAGAGTACTCTTCCATCCCTCTTACCATGTACAAGGATGCCCCCGGCTTTTCGGCAGCGCCGCAAAACAGCATCTCAGAGCTAATAAGCAAATATTATGCAGAGAAAAATGTTGTTACAAGAATAAGGCAAAAGTCCGTCGACCTCAGAAAAATCGTTCAGACCGCGCTTGAAAGAAACGTCCGTAAGTACGATCTTCAGACAAAGCAAATGCTCGACTGTGACAAAAAGGACAAATACAGAGTATACGGCGAGCTCCTTACAGTCTACGGCTACAGTGCAGAGCCCGGTGCCGATAAGATCACGGTCAACGATTATAACACGGGAAAAGACATAACAATCACTCTAGATCCTACTCTGACTCCGAACCAGAATGCCAAGAAGTATTTTGACAAATATACGAAACTTAAGAGAACAGCCGAAGCTTTGGAAGAACAGCTGAAAGAATCAAGAGAAGCTATCGAGCAGCTCGAATCAATAGAAAGCGCCCTTGAGATTGCCGAAAAAGAAGCCGACCTTGCGCAGATAAGGCAAGAGCTTCACGAAAGCGGCTACATCAAATCAGGCTTTGGAAAGAGCGGCCGTAAAGAAAAGATAACAAGCAAGCCCTTCCACTATCAGTCAAGCGACGGCTTTGATATTTATGTCGGAAAAAACAATATTCAGAATGATGAACTTACCTTCAAGACCGCCAACGGCGGCGACTGGTGGTTTCACGCAAAGAAGATACCGGGATCTCACGTTGTCCTCATAACAAAAGGCAAAGAAGTTCCCGACAGAACATTCGAGGAAGCTGCTGCCCTTGCAGCCTACTATTCAAAGGGAAAAATGCAGGAAAAAGTCGAAATTGACTATTTAAAGCGCAAAGACGTAAAGAAACCGAACGGTTCTAAGCCCGGCTTTGTAGTTTATTACACCAACTATTCGCTTTCGATTACACCGGATATATCCGCCCTGAAACTTATAAGTGATTAATAAATCAAGGGAAGTCAAGGGGACGGTTCTTTTGACTTATGACTAATAAGTCAAAAGAACCGTCCCCTTGACTCCCGCATATCCCTTTAGGTGCTTATTTTAATTACCAATCAGAGCCCCAGTCTGTATATCCCGAATCCCAGCTGTCAGAGTCCCAATCACTGTAACTGTTATTGTCATAATTATTGTAATTGTAATCATTGTAATAATAGTTATCAGAACCGCTATAACTTCTGCTGCCTGAATCAGATTCGGTATTAGACATTCCAATCATTAATATCATGCCTAATAAAACTATGATACAAGCCACAATCTTATCGCCATGTCTATTCCAAAAGCCGGATTTTCTTTTTGAGTTCAAATAATAAGGCGAGGAAAAATTAGTGCCTGCAAACGAGTTATTGTCACTCGCATTTCTGCTCGGAACATCTCCGTCGTAGTAATGCTGTTTCTGATTAACAATCTCCTTCTGAAGTCTGTCATAAAGTTCGCCTACCGCGAACGTTTCATCATATCCTCTGTAACGGATAGCTCTGTTACCATCATCCTTGTTCTTATAGACTATAAACTCGCCATTTCCTTCGTCCTTATAAATACCGAAGGCCTTGGGCTCCTTATAATTCTCTCCGATAAAAAACCTTGTCTTTTCCGAAGTAAAACCGTTATCTTCGCAATATTTTTTTAATTCTTCAATAGTCTTTGGCTTAGCGCCACTTATGAGATTCATTTCCATTCTCCAATACTTTGACCAATTTATTTCTTTTTTCTACCATAAAAACAGCCTCTTTGCAAAATAATTATTAACATTTTATCATGCGCAATAGTCTTTATCAATGTTAATTCATCATCCAGATATTCTTTATTATGTATATTTAGCCCCTCAAAAATTGTTGTCGTGTTTTCTTGCCAAATCCGCACTGCTATACGGTATGTTAACTAAAAATTGCCTTTTCATGCACCTCTTGATATAATAATACAAATATTAACCCTTAGGAGTACAAAATTGAAAAATATTATAATAAAATGCAGTATAATCGTTGCAATCATTGTGCTTTATATGATAAAACGTTCCGGATTTGCCGAACCTGATTTCGATACCGGTATCCCGCAGGAAGTAACATATACAGAGGATGCAATAAATATTTCCGGAAAGCAGATTTCTGTTCTGGACAAGATAGACACAACACTCTCCTCTTTGAATGATGAACCCAAAGATGTTTTTAATGCCAAAAATAGCGGTGTATATACATATAGGAATCTGGGGCTCGAAATAGAAACATTTACGATCAAGCAGACCGAATATCCATTGCACCTCTTTGTTGAGAAAGAGGGCATCACATCATACAGAAATATGGGAGTAGGAAATACCAGAGAACAAGTTCACGAAGCCTATGGCCTTCCTGTTGATCAGGATAAGGATTTCAACAATGATAGATTGGGAGCATTTCCAAATTCTGAATTTTATACTTTTAGCAACTGCCTAGTCCAATTCCAATATGACGATAATGATATAGTAAAACTGTTCTATGTCGAAAACTTAGATACTCGCTTAAGAATGAATCACTTTTGGAAAATAGATTAGTCACAACACCGTAAAGGCAGCCTTTTTCTTTTCTATGAAAAAGACTGCCTTTCTATGATTACTTAATTTGTATTAAGAACCGTCCCCTTGATTTAATTTTAAACTTTATGCCCTTCCAAGTATTGTTTCCACTTCATTCCTCTTCTCATACAAAACGCATCCGCCGGAATGATCGTCATTAAGCACGCCTTCATTCTGAAGCGCTTTGAATAGTCTTGAATTCATGGCTTCCCTCAAAGAAGTATCTTTTACATTTATATCGGAATATGGTGAAAACGGGCAAGGCTCAGCTCCGCCGTGAGAGTTGATGTGGAAGAATCCTCTTCCGGCCGCAATACATCCGCCTGAACTCTTCTCGTCTCCCGGGAAAGAAACAAATACCATCTCCGGATGTTCCTGCCTTAATCTCATGATCTCTTTTTTCAGATATTCTCTTTCCTCATCTCCGGGCGCCAGATGTGCCGAATCATCCGTAACGGGAACAAACTCAACAAAGATCACAGCTTTGCATCCCTTATCCGACAGCTTACCGATAAAACTCTCAGAAGATACATCCTTAAGATTTTCTGTCGTCACAGTCACCGAAGCGCCGTAAATAAGCCCGCGATCATTGAGCTCATCCATATTGGAAATAAGCTTGTCATAGACTCCGTCGCCGCGCCTTTTGTCGGTAGCGTCCTTCTCGCCCTCGATACTCATAATCGGAATGAGATTCCTGTTTTTATCAAACATGTCAAAATACTTATCAGCCATATATGTTCCGTTAGTAAAAATCGGAAACAGTATATTCTGCTTCTTTCCTGCTGCCTCTATCACACCTTTTCTAAGAAGCGGTTCTCCGCCTGCAAGAAGAATAAAGCTGACTCCGAGATCGTCGGCTTCATCAAAAACCTTAAGCCACTCATCATCTGAAAGCTGCCTAACAGGCTCAGTATCTTCCGTAGCATTGTTACATCTTGAATAGCAGCCCGCACAGTGAAGGTTACAGCTGCTTGTTATACTTGCAATAAGAAACGGCGGTATATGCTCGCCTTCCTCTTCCAATCGCACTCTCTTCTTTGACGCAGATCTTGATGCCATGGCAAATTTCGCCATATAGGCACTTTCTTTCGGATTCTTAAGCGTGGCTTTTATCGCATCCGAAACCACCCTTTCGACTCCGTGCGTCATATATTCCTGAATATCAAATTCCTTCATAAATACTACCTCTTGCTACTACTTACAACTACAATTGCTTTTTATAAATAATTTTGTACAATTGCATTTTATAAAATATATTATAATAATATCACAATTTTATTTTTCTTCAACAATTATTTCCCCGTATCAAAAAAGCTGCAAAAAAGATCTCCCATCTTTTTCACAGCTCCCTATTATTACTCCAAAGCTAGTTCTTCGCCAGGCTTAAGTATTATCTTTCCGGGTGCATCAAAGCTATCAGCCACTTTCATGTCAAAACCGCTTTTATCCTTTGCAGGTTCCATATGGTAAGGAACCGTATGCCTGGCGCCTATCATCTTTGCGCACTCAGACGCCTCCGTGACATCCATGTTGTAGACTCCGTCACAGCACAAAAGCGCATAATCAAGCTTCTTTTCCGCAAATCCTGACATAGAAGGTGTCGTTGAAGTATCGCCTGAAAAATATTTTTTTATGCCGTCAGAAAATGTAAGTATGTATCCGACACACTCCGAAACGTTATGATTCTTGTTATATCCGGCTTCCACTGTTTCAATGTTCACAAAGCCAAGATCATAATTCTTATACTCGCCGTCTTTAAGAGCATCCGACCACTTTATAACAGTGCATCCCTCATTCTTCGCAGTGATCCGGTTTTCCTGCGTATGATCGTAATGCCCGTGTGTCATGAGGACAAGATCTGCAGGAATGTCATAACCGTCTCCCATAAACGGATCTATATAGATCACCTTTCCTTCGGCGGTGATTATCCTTGCACTGCCGTGTCCCTGATAAAGTAGCGTTGCAATCTTATCGCAATTCTCAACTTTTTCTCCGGGTTCTGCCTGCTCTCCGACCTCTGTATTTGTTTCAGCCTCTGTCCTTACTTCGACCTCCGTATTTGTTTCGGTCTCCATCTGCTCTATGTCCTCTGTGTTCTCTTCAGCATCTACTTTCTCTTCGGCTTCGCTATGCGCATCAGACTCTTCGATGTTAGTATCTGTAGTCACCTTATCCGCCTGTCCGCATCCCGTAAATAGAAAGCCTATTATCAGAGATATCCCGGCAACATGCTTCAATACTTGTTTTCCATCAATCATTATACTACCTCTTTACTTATTCCAAAATATGTAGCTATATTCCATCTCTGTAATATTTAATAAATTGAAGTTAATCATCTGAAATGGCAACATCCTATTTTCCCGTCTTTATATTGAGAAAACTGATGCACATCATATTTTTATCTTATTTGATATAATCATTATTCCAATACCCAAAAGTAATACAACCACCGAAAAAATTATACATGTAACTTTTCTTTTTAAAGTCATTTTTTCCCATAATATAACAAATAATCTAATACATTCTTTAGCATCAGACATTTCTCCCTTAACATTAGCATAATAGCTATCATACTTACTAATCACACCACATAAATAAGCCTCTAATTCCTTTTCATTTTCAGCTTTTAATGCTTGGTACATTTCTCTATAGTTACTAATTGCCGTATCAAAAAGTGATAATAATCCAAGACAAAATATAATAACTCCATATGCATCAATCTGCTTTTCATCTATATTTACAAGCTGCTCGCTATAAAGCATTGCAAGCAAAAATAATATACACAAGGATGCAACAATTTTTGTCCAGCATCTCCGAACATGATCAATTATGATATCTGTAAAAAAGAAATAACCAGTGCTTAAATAAACTATACAATGCATCAGATTTTTTTCTATCGTATTCATTAACATAATATCACTGATTTTATCCATAATAGGAATTATCCGAACTGTAATAGCATATAATAAAGGGAATGAAATTATGATTCGAAATATATCGTTTTTTCTTTCATTTTTTGCAACCGTACTCAAATAATTATATTCAAGAATAAGTCTAAATACATTTGTTCGTTTTGAGCAAACATTCATCACAAAAATAATAGCAAGGCAACATCCAACAACAATAAAAGCATCTTTCAATAAAAATACAGATGCATCGCCAACAAAAATATACACCATAAAATAGCATATATAGGAAGTAAGTATATACAAGAAAAAAAACAAAAAAGATATAATAGGAATCATAATTCGTCTTTTTCGTTCCAATGAATAAAACATCACTTCAATAAGTTTACATGCCATCTCCCTTATCATCGCTTTTATCCCTTTAAGAATTCTTTTTTCTTCCGGACTCAATCAGCTCTTTTTTAAATGCCTCAGGATTCTTGAGATAATAATCCTGATGGTATTCCTCCGCCTCATAGAAATTCTTGAACGGCAAAACCGCTACCTGAACCTTCTTTCCCGAGTCTTTCGCTATTTTCTCGATTTTTTCAAGAGCTGTCTTTTTCTCATCATCAGACATATAGAAAATAGCAAGCGTGTAGGAAAAGCCCTTGTCGATAAACTGTCCTTCCGCGTCAAACGGATCCACGTTGGCAAAATAGATATCAAGAAGCTTATCGTAAGATACCTTTTCCGGATCATACACAAGCTTTATAGTCTCTCTGTGCCCTGTCTCCTGGTGTTTTACATGCTCATATGTCGGATTCTCCTCATCTCCTCCGGCATATCCGCAAACAACCTCATCAACTCCGTACATTTTATAAATAGGTGTGACACACCAAAAGCATCCCCCCGCAAAATAAGCTTCTTTCACGATCAATTTACTCCTTCAATCTTATATTTATTTTTAAAAGCCGATTCTTTTTATCTCATCTACAAGATTCCTTCCGTATATCTCACATCCAAGGCAATTGGGATGAAGATTATCAAGGAAATATTCAGGGAAATGAGGTATCATTTTCATTCCATCAACAATCTTTACGTTTTTGTACTGTCCTGCTATATTTCTGACTTTCTCGCAGAAATCCATAAGAACCGGAAGTCCGTCGACTGAATCGCCTCTCCAAAGAGGTGTTATGCAAAGGATAGGTATCTCTTTTCCATAAATCCCTATCAAAGTCTCGTAGTACTCTTCCACCACGCTCATATCGTCGTCGCCATATTGATTTGTTCCGAGCGCAACGATAATTTTGTCGGGATTGTATCCTTCCATCTTCATGAGTGAATTCTTATCATAAACATAGCCACCGATTCCTTGGTTTATAATATCATAATTTAAAATCCTGTTAGCGACACTGACATAAGTATTTGACGATCTGAGCGGACCGTAACCCTGAGTGATTGAATCTCCGAGCCATAAGACTTTCTCACCTTTAACAGCGGGCACTATCTTGGCGTCAATCGCAAAGTTCTTTATAAGAACGGTGGCGTCGGCAGGAAGGTAGATAACAACATTCTTTTCACCTTCTGGAAGTTCCCATTCAATCGTTCCGACATCCATAATGTCTTTTACATACTTAATTCCGCTCACAAGTCCGTCAACCGTGATTTCAAAAGAATCCGGGGATCCCTTCCATATGATCTTGTAATCAAATGACAACTTGTTTGCAGACGTTCTAAACTCAAGAGTTTTGGCCGTTGATGCAGTACAGCGCTCATACCACATTTCTAACGCACCTTTAAAATATTCAATCTGCTTTTTGGAATACTGAAAAGCTTGAAGATACCCGTCATCCGTCTCCTCAAATTCATATGCCCCAAAATAGATTGCTTTTAATTCTTCATTTGTCAAAACCATTTCATACCTCCCAATACACATTAAAAAGCCAAGTTTATCTTTTAATTTTCTTTTCCGATAAGAGTCGTCAACAGATCGATAACTCCGATATCTTGCCTTTCCGAGTACTCTTTAAGCTCATCTATATTATCTTTTCCAAAAGAAATGATACGTGCTATCTCGGTATTATCGGAACTGTTCTTAAACGCATCAAATGCTGACAGAATCTTTTCTGAATCCATACTTGAGTAAAAAACTGTCTGAATGCCATATTTCTTTTCATCGGTAATAAGATACGTATCACCGGTAGAAACGATGCTGTCTCTGATATCGCTTCCCGCTTCCTCTTCAAACTCTCTCAACGCAGCCTTCAGCGGATCTAAGTTTCCACTATCATCCCTGTCGTCAGGATCGATGACACCTCCGATAAACTGGATTTTCCCTTTATTCTCCGATCCGGTTCCGTTTAGTGAAACAAAAAACTTGCCGTCTGTAGATTTCAGGATTCCCCCTGCATATGTATTTTTGCAAGCATAGCGTCCAAGGTCGTTCACCTGACCGCACTGATAATTTGCATAATCGGAAAGCTCACATTCAAGGCTCACTTCTCCGTCATTATTTTCCATTTTCACCGTCGAATAAACAGGTCCGTTAAAAAGCCACGGATGCACTTCCAAAAGTTTTTTCCAGTGGTCGTTTATTGCTTGCTCCGCTTCTTTTGACAGCACCAGATTCCTGCCGGTATCGTTGATTGAAATTCTCTTGGTTTTTATTATCGTTGCCATTGTATTTATTCTCCGTCTTTCCCATATTTTTTCTTTACCGTTAAAAAGATAATTGCAACCGGTGCGGATTTCTGAAATTTCATTTAAATTACAATACCGGGTAGTCCCCTATGCCATATTTCAAATAACGCATGATGCGAAGTTCATCCACCGCATCCGTCAGTGCATTGTGAAACTCCGTATATCCGTCCTCGCCAAACATATGAAGGATATTCTCAACTCTGTAGCCGCTCTTTAAGCGTCCTGTCGAACAGCATATTGCATCCGCAGGTATCTTGGGATTGTGCTGCTTATAAGCTGCGAGCTTTAATATATCATGCCAGTTATAGTCATGAAGTTCCGGAAGTACCCTTGCATCAAACGATGCGTTATATGCAAATATTGATTTAATCCCAAAAGAATCAAGGTAATCCTTAATTTCTTTTACAGCGCCCTTGCGATCTGTAAGCTGCGGAGTCTTGCCTTTGATATTAAGCGCATATGAGTACATCCCTCCGACTTTGGCGGCTTCCTCGATAATGATATATTTGTTATCCAGAGCTACAAATTGCCCTTCTTCCGCTATTACTATGCCTACCGACATAACAACATTTTTCCAGTTAGTTTCCGTGTCTATTACTGCAAACTTCTCAGCCATTTATTTCTGTCCTATTCTTGATTATTTATTCTGTCATGCTCGTGCTTGATTCAATTCCTATTCTCTACTATCCTGTCCGGTTCTCAATCACTTATTCTGCACTATCATTGATACTTACTTGTCAAATCTGGTCAAATCTTAAATAACCACAGATAAAAAAATCATTTATGATACTGTTATCTGTGAAATTACGCCATTTTTCTCGTAAATCACCACAATCTCACAGATAAATTTTGCCGTCAAAGAATTATTATCTGTGTTTCAATGCTTTTCATGCCATAAAATCACAGATAAACCGCTTCATTTCACAAATCTTATCTGTAAAATTTCGGCTTTTTCCCTGTAAATCAGTAAATTCTCTCTTATACAAAAAATCCTTATGGCACATAAAGACGTCATAAGGATTATTATATCATTTATAGTAATTTAATCTTCTCAAGTGCTCTGACAATGCTTCTTCCCTTGGGGAACTTGAGAATATCCTCTCTTGCTGCGCCTCCGATTTTGATGAGCACCGCAAAGTAAACAAATATCGCGATCACTACAGCAACACCTATTGATGCAAAGTAAGGAATACGGATATTAACAGATGCTGTCGCAGGTGCAATAAGCATATACATTCCCTTGTAAACGCCGTAAGCCACGACTCCCATCACTGCAGCCGCAATAAATGGCAAGACATAAGTCTTTTTCACATCTACCTTTGTATCCATATACTTCCTGATTGAGATATTATTAAGCACACACATAAGAAGCGAATATACTATCGTTACGATGCAAAGTGCCTCACCGGTCATATCTGTAAATACAAGAAGTGCAACAAGCAAAACAGCCTGAACAACAAGGGCTACTGCAGCATTTACAACAGGCGCCTTAAGTCTTCCGGTTCCCTGAAGCACAGCATTGGACACTGTAGAAACACAATAGAAAATTACCGTTACCGCAAGAAGTGCAAGATAAAATGTAGCAATATCAACAGACATCTTCTGCGGGAACATTGCCCACATAATCGGATTTGCAAGTGCAAAAAGTCCCACTGCACATGGAATCGCGATCATCATCATTACTCTCATAACTCCAGCTATGGTTTCTTCAGCACCTTTTTTATCCCCTTTTGCAAAAGCGGTAGATATCTCAGGAATCATCGCTGATGCGGCGGCAGCTGAAAAGGCAATCGGAATATTTGTTATAACCATCGCTTTTCTGATAAAGATTCCGTAATAGAACTTTATTCCGAAATCTCCTTTATGTGCCATTCCACGTACATCTGAAAGCACACGACTAAATATTGTTGAATTAAGGAATCCCGAAAGATTATATATACAAGTACTGAGAATAAAAGGTGTGACAACGGTGATTATAAGCTTAAATGCATCTGAATCAGTCATCTCCGAGCCTTTATCACTCTCAATCTTCTCATAGATTGACTTCTTGTTCGATAAGTAAACAATGATCATGAATATAAGCGCAGTCAGCACTCCGGTTCCCGTACCAAGTGAGCTACCAACCGCTCCATAAACAGCTCTTTTACTCGGATCGGCATTTCCTGCAATATTAGTAAGAACAATAGCGCCTCCAACACTTACGATAGCATTAAGTATCTGCTCAAGAAGCTGTGATACGGAAGTCGGAACCATCGTTCTGCGTGCCTGGAAATAACCTCTCAGAACACCAAGGAACCCAAAAAGGAAAACCGTGGGTGCAAAGAACCTAAGAACCATCGCAGAACCGGCATCATCAGCAAACACATTTGCTCCAAAAAACAAAAGCAAGCTTCCTACTCCACCAACTATTGCAACATAATAAAGTGCACACTTAAATATCCTGTGTGCACTTTTATATTCATTAAGCGCCAACTTGCCCGCAATGATCTTTGATATAGCCGACGGGATACTAAAAGCAGATATCATAAGAACAATGGTATATGCCTGATAGGCAGTACCATAATAACCGTTACCCTCATCACCGATTATATTCGCAAGAGGAATATTATAAATAAATCCGATTATTCTCGATATAACACCTGCAATCGCAAGTATACCGGCTTGTTTTAACAAACTCTTCTTTGAATCTTCACTCATAACTATATATTATGGCCTTAGCCAATCGTACATCTCCTGATATTTTTCTGCCGAAACCTTCCATGAGAAATCAACGGCCATCGCGCGGTCTATCATCTTATTCCACTCGCGCTTTCCGTCATAGAAAACACTCTCAGCCTCACGTATCGTGGCAAGCATCTCATGAGCATTGTAATTAAGGAAACCAAATCCCGTTCCCGTGCCTTCAAACTTATTGTAAGGCTCAACCGTATCAATAAGTCCGCCTGTTTGTCTTACAATGGGAATAGTTCCGTATCTGAGAGCCATGAGCTGCGAAAGTCCGCAAGGCTCAAAAAGCGACGGCATAAGGAACGCGTCACAAGCCGCATATATCTTGTGAGACATCGGCTCCGAATAGTAAATATTTGCAGAAACCTTGTCATCATACTTCCAGTCAAAATGACGGAATGAATTCTCGTACTGCTCATCTCCCGTTCCGAGAACAACAAGCTCAACCGCATCCTGACAAAGTTCATCGAGAACACAGTTAATAAGATCAAAGCCTTTCTGGTCGGTAAGTCTTGAAACAATACCGATCATCATGCACTTCTCATCCACCTTAAGTCCGAGTTCTTTTTGAAGCTCTTTCTTATTCTTGTACTTCTCTTTACGGAAATTTATCGAATTATATCTGTATGGAATAAATTCATCGGTCTCGGGATTGAATTCATCATAATCTATTCCGTTTACAATACCGCGAAGATCGCCTGCGCGCGCCCTTAAAAGCCCGTCGAGACTTTCTCCGTAGAACTCGGTCTTGATTTCTTCCGCATAGGCATTACTAACCGTTGTGATCGCATCGGAATATACAATACCGCCCTTAAGAAGATCGGCATCTTTAAAGAGTCCCAGTTTGTCGGGAGTAAAATAGTAATCGGGAAGTCCCGTGATATCACGAACCGTCTTAATGTCCCATTTACCCTGGAACTTAAGATTATGGATAGTCATGATAGCCTTGATTCCTCTGTAAAACTCACTTCCCTGGAATCTCTCTTTAAGATATACGGGAACAAGCCCCGTCTGCCAGTCATGGCAATGAATAATATCCGGTCTGAAATCAATAACCGGAAGGATTGAGAGCGCAGCCTTCGAAAAGAAAGCATACTTCTCAATCTCAAAAACAGTGTCGTCACTGTAAGGTTTCATTCCGTTAAAATAAAACTCATTGTCGACAAAATAATATTTTATCCCGTCAACTTCTGACCTGAATATGCCCACATACTCATTCTTCCAATGGAAATCCATATAGAAGTTGGAAACATATTCCATCCTATCCTTCATCTGCTGGCTTATACACTTATAGAGCGGTAAAATAACGCGAACATCAAAGTATCGCCTGTCGATATTTTTGGGCAAAGAGCCAACAACATCGGCAAGTCCACCGGTCTTGATAAAAGGTACTCCTTCAGATGCAATAAACAGGATATTTTTCATCAGTCACCAATCTCCTCATACTTTGCAGATTGCATTGCAATAAGTTCTTTATCATCAAAATAATTGATTCTCATTGCGCTCTTTACGTCCTCAAGAGTCTTGGCAGCAGTCTCTTTTGCAACCTCACTGCCCTTTCTGAGAACATCATAAACATAAGGGATATCCTTCTGGAATTCTTTTCTCCTGTTGCGAATGGGCTCGAGCTCAGTCTGAAGAACATTGTTGAGGAACTTCTTAACCTTAACGTCGCCAAGTCCGCCTCTTGAATAGTGATCCTTGAGTTCCCGGAGATTATTGTACTCAGGAAGGAACTCTGCAAAATGCTCATCCTTGGCAAATGCATCAAGATAGATAAATACAGGATTTCCTTCAACCTGTCCGGGATCTTCAACTCTTAAGTGATTGGGATCCGTAAACATGCTCATGACCTTTTTCTTGATAGAATCGGGCTCTTCCGACAGATAGATGCAGTTTCCGAGTGATTTACTCATCTTTGCCTTTCCGTCAATTCCGGGAAGACGCAGACATGCTGCATTATCGGGCAAAAGAATCTCAGGCTCAACCAAAGCTTCTCCGTATGTAGAATTAAATTTTCTGACGATTTCTTTGCACTGCTCGATCATAGGCTCCTGGTCTTCACCAACAGGAACGACAGTTGCCTTGAACGCAGTAATATCGGCAGCCTGGCTGATAGGATATGTAAAGAATCCAACCGGTATGCTTGTTCCGAAATTCCTCATCTGAAGTTCGGTCTTAACCGTAGGATTTCTCTGAAGTCTTGATACGGTAACAAGGTTCATATAATAAAATGAAAGTTCTGTAAGCTCCGGTATCTGCGACTGAATGAAAAGATTCGACTTCGCGGGATCAAGTCCCACCGCAAGATAATCCAGCGCAACTTCTATAATATTCTGACGTACTTTTTCCGGATTGTCAGCGTTATCCGTAAGTGCCTGAGCATCCGCAATCATAATAAAAATCTTGTCAAATTCGCCGGAGTTCTGAAGTTCAACTCTTCTTCTAAGTGACCCCACATAGTGTCCTACGTGAAGCTTTCCTGTCGGTCTGTCTCCGGTCAAAATAATCTTGCTCATCAGTGTATTTCTCCTAAACCTCTAATTATTTTTGGATAAAAAATATGATACTCTATTTTAACTTAAGTGACAATGCATATTGTTCCTGCGAAACCTTAATAAGAACATTCCTTGTGTCCACCGTTGCACCGAGAAGTCCGAATTCTTCAGAGAAAAGAGCCACTCCGAATTTAAGTCTTCCGTTGCAGCGTCTTGCGACAGCTTCGTTTATCTTGCCCATAATGCTTGCCATTACTCTGTCTCTGAGGCCCCAGTTATTAAGAAGCGCAAGTATCTCATCACATGTGATACATCCCATGACTGTCCTTACCTGACTTGATGTACCTCCGACAATCGCCGTATGTGCGGCAAAAATCTCTCTTCTTCCGTCAGATGCGTAAGAATTGGTATTCATGATACCTGCCGCCATTTTTACAAGCTTTCCGACATTTCCGACAAGAAGGAGATTCTCAACTCCCGCATCGCATGCCGCATCTATTGCACTTCCCGGAAAATTGAAACAATTTACCGCTGTCTTTAATGATAAGTGTATTCCTTCATATATCTTGTCCGCGCAATAATCTCCGGGAGAAACAAGAATACTCTTTACTCCCAACTCGATTTGCTCACGGATCTGATTCTCGATGGAACCTGCAATATCCCTTTGGTGAACGTCCGATATGGTACCATAGTTTCCCATGATCCCTATACCGCCCATAAATGCGCTAAGTGCATTACTTTGCTTTGCAGCAATCATAATTCCTTCGGGACAACTTACTTTTATCAAAAGAGGCTGTGCTCCATCCGAAATTTCGCACACACCCGCAACCGCGTCAAAAATAAGCTTTCTAGCGTCTTTTTCGATATTTGCCTGTCCTTTTCTTGTAGGAGGCGCATCGACAGCCGCTATTCCGATTCCCTCTCCGGCATAAAGGAAAAGATTGCCGTATCTGACATCCATATATGCCCTGCTGTCAACCTTTCTGAAATCGGTCACTCTCGAAACACTTACGTGTATATCGGCTTTATCTCTTATATCAGGTGCCATTCCGCCTTCCATTACCGCATAGAAATGTGCCTCGTCGCGTGAACATTTCTCGGCATCCTTATAAACCGAAATAGTTCTGGTATTTCCTTCATGCTGTATCGTTACATATTCATAGTCAAATTTAAACAAAAGACTCGCCGCCGCTGCTCTTGCTGCCGCCGCTGCGCAATCCCCCGTTGTCAACGGACTAATTATAAGTCCCGAATCTCTTGCATCAAATCTGTCCATACACACCTTCCTCATAAAAAACTCTTAATCATTATTAATTATACATTATTTCGCTATGTCATAAAGCAAATAATAATATACAATATTACGTATATTAATTATTTATTATTTCGACTTTATTTATTTTAAATTTATAATTTGTCCATAATTTGTCCAAATTTAGAATTTACTATATATACTATCAGAAGAATAACTTCTGACTCCCCCAACAAAACTTTTTTCATACCGGGTCAGTCGGCTCCCCACCGGTTGACCCCTCCTCCCAAAAATAAACCACCTTTTAAAGGTGGTTTTTCTTATTTCTGTAGAGTTGCATCTTATGCCGTCATTTCTTTCTTTTCTTCCGCTTCGGCATTTTCCTGTGTTAGCTGGTCGCTCTTTCTGGGGCCTCTGACACCGAAACTTCCGTTGTATCTAAGATCTTTAAGAAGTTTCTTGATACTCTTAAGTTCCTTCTCGATATCATTGGCACTGTTACAGATAACTGTGGGAACACCGCTGGCACTGAATTCCGTTCTGTATCCGGCATCTTTAAGTGCCTTAAATGCCTTGAGTTTATCTGTTGTACCTATCTGTTCAGGTTGCTTATCTCTAATAGCCATATATATTGTGCCTTTCTAATTCTTTTAACACAATATACCATATTCCTCCGCTATTTTCAAAAATATGTATTCTTAAAACAACGTAATTACTTATTCTTTGTATATGCTTTAATAAAGAAGTCTTTATCCTTCTGGCAGTTAAGCGCCTTTCCGTCGTCGGAAATGTAGTAGCTCTTTCCGCTTGCAGCGTTGCTGTTGTGGATATTTCCCGTAAGATTGTTCCACTCGTCATAGTTCTTTTCATAAGTAACATCTCCCGCGCTCTCAAACGCAAGCTTTCCGGGAGTATGAGGCTTTATAAGAATAAAGAAATTGTCACCGGCTTTAAGATCTATCTTTTCATCAAGATCATAAGTGTGAAAACCTCCGCTTACAGAAGAAATCTTCTGTGTAAGAACAGGCTTTCCGAGGTCCTTAAGGCTAAGCTCTCCGTCGCCTTCGACAGGATTAAGGAAAATGCTGACTTCATACTGTCTGTATGCATCAAGGCTCATAAGTCCGATGGCATCAAGTTCTTCATCGCCGATTGAAGTATACAATACTCCGTAAGGATTTGAAGAATCTGTATAAGCTGTGACAGTATTTTTTGTATCTTCAAGCGCGCTTATCTCATTTGTGATAAATCCGCCGACCTGATAGTTGTTGTCGTAATATTGTTCATCGTTTTTGGCTTTAACACTGTAAGCAGCCGCATTACTTACCGCAGCGGTCTCATCATAATATGAAAGATAAAAGAATCCGTCGGATCCCGTCTTATCTCCCCAGCTGTTCTTACAGAGCCATGCCCCGTCGCCTTCGGGCTTTGCAGAAAAGTTGGATGCACTGTAATCATCATCCCATCCAATTATAAGAACTTCGTGATTTGCCGTTGGAGGAAGCTCTCCTCCAAAATGAGAATAAAGATTTCCGTGATTCTTGTTCCAGAAACCTTCATCGGAATTAACTCCAATGGTAGCTCCGGCGTGTTCCATCACCATCTGCTTGATAAGTGCGTTGTTATCATAGCTTCCGCGCACCTGATTGACGTCCTGAACATGAAACTCGGACGCATATGCTTCAGACGGCTTATCTGTATTGTCATTAAAGATATATTTGCTTCCGTAAATGCTCTTAAAAGAGTCCGTTCCTTTATCAAAAACAGGTCCCTTCCATGATGTAAGAAGGCTTATACAGTAGTTCGTAACTCCGCCCATAGCTATATAACCCGTGTCATTATCTACAACCCAGGCGCCATCTTCATTCTCACTGTTTACAAGTTCTCTGTAATCTTCATCGATATTTCCGCCGTAAGAACCTACAGCTTTGTGAACGTTGTAATATGCGATATGTTTCTCTGAAAGATCAAGTTCAGACGATCTGTATTCGGGATAATGCTTTAAGATATCGGTCTCCATTGCACCTGCAGAAGCAAAAGCCCAGCAAAGATACGAATATCCCTGATCTCTTACTCCCGTTACAAAAGACTTTCCGTCTACATTTCTGGAATCATACTTTGCAGGAATCTCGCTAAGTTTGGTTTCATCTATATCTCCGGGAAAAGAAGCAGCATCTGTAGGCACAACATTTTTGTACTCCGCATCATTATAGAAAGCATCGCGGTCGCCCGCATCTATAACAACAGCCTCTGAGATTGTCATTGTTCGAACTTCATCGACACTGTCAGAAACAGGGCTGTTTGAAACATCACCTACAAGTGTTTCCGCAGGTTTTTGCTTGGCATCGGGTCCTTTCGTACTTCCAAGCTCAGCATCCGGATCTCCGCCAACAAGAAGAAGGTCTTCATCTCCTCCGCCCGAAACAGCCGCACCGTCTCTTCTTGAAGAATTTTCCGCCTTTGGTGCTTCCTTCTTACCACAAGCAACACCCGATAATGCAACAACAACTACCGATATGATTACCGCAAATGCGATTTTTTTATTTTTCACTTCTTAAAACCTCAACTTCTTAAAAAAACTTCTATTAAAAAACTTCTATTGTATTAAACGATCCGAATATTGATTGCCTTATATCTCTTGCGAACGCTTTGTAATCAATATAGTGATATCCGCTCTTCCATCCGTCTATCACGCGGATCATGGGATATATCTTTTCCCCTACCTGCCAGATACAGTATCCGGAGACAACTACCGTATGGTCTTTGTAAAAGCCTCTTGCGATATTCATTATCACGGGCCTTCCCGCACAGATTTCTTTTACAACCTGCTTTTCAAAGCTCCATATATAAATGCCTCTGCACTTTGTCTTCACGCCGTATTTCGCAAAAGCCTCTCTCGCGATCCCCGATATAAAAAACGGTAATGTTCCTATCTTATCTGTGTATCCGTAACTTTCAGCTATTTCTTCAACATCTTTATATATATGCCTTATATCTTCGGGAACAGATTCAATCTTATTTCTTCGTCTGTAATAATCTATGACTCTTGTAACGGCAACCACCGAACAGTTCCTTGTCTTTCGTCCGCTTATGGTTTCCATTGATTTCGTATCCATTGCAACAGGCGGGCCTTGGCGTATCATCCTGCCTCTGTCGCCGTATTGTTCCAGAAGATATTGGGGAATATCATTTATTCCGCCATATGGTTTCTTCTTCATGTGTATCGTATGTCACCTTTTAAAAAACTAATACATATTTGACTGTATCTTATAAATATACATAATTTTATAAACTAAAACAACGATAAAAAACAAGTTTATAACATATTTATATCTTATTAAAAAAAATATTTTTTTAATTGTGACAGATAGCATCAAATACGCCTCAATCCCAGATAAAACCTGAAATTGGAGTTTTTAGCTTAACGACGGGCAAAAAAGAATTTGTGATAAAATTGTGTTTTTTTTGCGAACTTTATGTTTTTTTGTCAATTTGTATGTATAATTAATTAAACTTACTTGTACTACATAATAACGCAAAAGGGAGCGAGGAAAATAACTTTATGGACATATCGCCAAGATCTTCTGTAGAGTCGGTTAGCATCGGTATGACATCATATGGCGATCTAATCAATATTCCAACTGTCGATCCGTTGACAGGTCTTTGTTCCAAAGAGCAGTTTTTTATTCAGGCATATGATTACGACAACAAACACCCTTATGAAGGTGTTGATGCAATTGTACTGAACTATAACAAGTTCCACCTTATAAACGAGCTTTATGGCAGAAGTTTCGGAGACAAGGTTCTGTGTGCAATCGGTGATTGTGTATCTCAAACTGCAAAGGAACATGGCGGAATCGCATGCAGATATGATGCGGATAAATTCTATATATATATAAAGCATCAGGATAATTACGATTTTCTTGTACATCAGATTTCCGATAAGCTTGCGCTTATGTTAAAAACTCCGGATATTCGCGTCAGAATCGGAATATATCCGGACATAACAAGAGAAGCTACTCTTGAACAGCGTTTTGATCGTGCCATTCAGGCCTGCAACTCCATTTCCAAAGTAAGGCACTCCACTTCTTACGAAGTATATGATGCCAAAATGCATGAAAAGGAAATGTTTGAAGCAAGGCTTCTTGATGGTATAAGCAAAGCGTTTTCAGAGCACCAGTTCAAATTGGTTTTCCAGCCCAAGTACAACGTACACGGTAAAACTCCCAAACTTGCCAGTGCAGAAGTTCTTATCAGATGGAAACATCCTGAATTCGGCCTTGTAAAGCCCGATTTCTTCATTCCTTTGCTTGAAGAGAACGGTCTTATCAGACAGCTCGACAGATATGTTTGGAGAGAGGCTGCCGCTCAGGTTCGCAGATGGAAAAAAGAATTTGGCTACTCCATTCCTGTTTCCGTAAATGTATCAAGAGTTGATATTTTTGATCCGGATATAGTTGATTTCCTCCAAAAGACAATCGAGGAAAATGAGATCAGCCCTTCGGACATCCACTTAGAGATTACCGAGACGGCTTATACAGATAATGTTGAGCACATTGTATCTGTTGTTAAGAAACTCCAGAAAGCCGGATTTATGGTTGAAATGGATGACTTCGGAAAAGGTTATTCATCAATAAATATGCTTACCACTCTTCCACTTGACGCACTTAAGCTCGACATCGAGTTTATAAAAGATATTGCTGAGAACAACAGAGGAAAAAATCTTCTCGGATGTATTCTTGAGATGGCAAAGCTCCTCGATCTCACAGTTATCGCCGAGGGTGTCGAGAATGCAAAACAGTATTTCCTTTTAAAGAACGCAGGTTGTGACATGATTCAGGGCTACTACTTCTCCAAGCCTCTTGAAACAAAAGAATTCGAGAAATTGCTTGCTGTTGCAAACTGATTACTTTGTTAAAAAACAAAAAGAACGTGAAAGATACCTATCAAATATCTTTCACGTTCTTTATTTATATCATCTTTAATTTGATGATGTTGATGTTGTAATTGATGCTGCCGAAGACGATACCAGTACAACAAACATAGCCGCCTGCTGTGCGATAACTCTTGCTACCGTGCTGCTTGCAACAGATGCCTCGGATGTAGCAGAATCGCCGGTATAGCTTTCAGATACAAGCATTGCTGCAAACATAAGCCTTGTCTGCTTTGTCATGTACCAGAAATTGAAGCCTTTTTTATTCTTAAGATATTCGGCAGTTCCTATTACTTCCGCAACTATGTCCTTCACATCCATTTGAACGTTGATAAGAAGTCCGAGTGACGCAAGTTCGTATTCCTTGCCATACTTTGTGCCTGCTTCCTTGAAAGAATCAAACAAAGCGATTGTCTTTTCGCATTTTCTCTTATATGCGCCGTCTAAAGTAGTAAGCACCTGACACAGCGAATATGCCGAGTTTTTGTAAAGCATAAACTCATTCTTTATTTCAAGATATGTCGATTCAAGTTCGCTCAAAATATCCTTGCTACTCTTCTCTGTCATAGCAAGCAATACCGCAAGGCATGTGTCCTCATCGTTTGTAAGGAAAGGATGTGCCTCCTTCATGCCGTTAAGGAGTTCTTCCGTCTTTTCTATTATCTTATCCGATTCATCGGCTTTTCCCGCATCACATATGATCAATGCCGATAAAACCCTGTATGTGGATCCAAAAAATTTACCAACTTGAAGCTTCTCATATGTCTCTGTGATATCATCAAGGTACTTCTCCGGATCATCGGAAAGAGCCATCTTTGATGAAATAAAAAGCTCATTGTTTCCTCTAAGATATGAAAACGCACTGTGTTTTTTGCGCAAAATCTTTCTACATCTCTTTATAGCCTTAACATCCGCAGTCTCTCCGCGATCTACAAACGACATTGCCGCCAAAACCTGCATAAGGCTGTCTTCCAACATGAAACCCTTGTAAATAATATTTCTATTCTCTACAAGCATGTCACATTTTTCCATTACTTCGGTCTGCATCGTATTTCTCCTTCTATGATTATCCAAAATATCATATACAATATGATACATCGCTGTCAATGAAGATTGCAGACTATTTCATGTATAAATTATTACTTTTTCGCAAAAGAAATATTAATATCGCCGGTTTCAGATTTTGCCGTTATGCTCTTTCCGCTTAAGCTTTCGGATTTATAACTACCTTCAATCGTATTTGTTCCCATTTCAACTTCATCTCCGATGCCCGGAGTAAGGTCATATGAATAATCGTCTTCGCCGGATATTCTGATACTGATATCATCAAGCGCCTTAAGATTAGCGGTATCTACTTCGATATTATTAAGCTCGATCTTATCGCTCTTCGATTGTGCATCAAGATCGGTCATAATGCAATTTACTACAATAACTTCATCTGTACGGGTTTCAATTTTAAGTTTATCAAAACTGCCATTTTCGACGTATACTTCTCCCGTTTCCGAACTCACAAAAAGGTCGTCGGAAGAAACATTACTTATCTTCACATCTGCAGATTTTGCTTTAACTGTTCCGTTAACGAAAACGTCTTTTATTTTAATATCACCTGTATCCGAAACAATATCAACATTCAAGGTTCCACCATCCTTAGGAACCGTGATCACATAATCATACAGACTGCTCTCCATTTTTTCCGGATCGCTAAGATCAAACTCACCCGGAAATCCGGCAGAGAATACAAAAACACTTTTCGTACCATGCTCATTAACAGTCAAGTGCTTGCCATCCTGGCTGACCTCTGGAATATAACTTTTATTTGTTACTTGATACTCAAGTTTATATTCATCACCCCCGCGAATGAGTACATCGCAATTTTTGCTGTCAAGCGTAAGAGTATCAAATTCAGATATATCAATTGTTCCGCTTTCTTTTTTTCCGGTATAAAAACCGGCATCATTGTTTCCGACTTCAACAACGGGAGAAGCTCCTTTCGCAAGTCCAAAAGATGTAAGTCCTCCGCCTATGACTACCATCGCCGTTGCAGAAATAAGAAGTATCTTTTTATTCATTTGCATAAACCCTCGCTCTCCTCTTTGATGTAATTGACCTGATAATCTTTCTTAGTAATGCCGTAAGAGCATATGTAATTAAAACGCCTATTCCAAGCGATATAAGGCCATAGCCGAGTGTAAACATTTTCTGTGCAAATCCGGGAACAAATAAAGCCCACGGAATAGCAAGCGCCCCCGCGAAGATAACAACAACAGCCGCAAGTATGAGCACGATGAGAACAAAAAGAAAAGTAGCAATCAGTATGACTATCGGAAGAGACAACGGAAGCGACAATATTCCCAAAATAACCAGCCATGCTGTTTTGGCACTTCCCTTTACCGTCCTCTGCTCTTTTGTATCATCAATCTGTTTCTGAGTACACTGACTTATGATATCCGATGCAACTTCTTTTGGTGTTCCGAGCTTAGCCGTAACATCCTCATCATCGGAGAGTTCCATCTCCGATATATATTCGTCATAAAAACGAATCGCGTCCTCCCTGTCTGTCGCAGGAAGATACTTAAGTCTTACTTTAAGCTCTTTCAAAAATTGTCCCTTATTCATTAACCTTCTTCCTCCATTGCTCCCTCGGACTGTACCAAGCCGGTTCCGGTGATCAGTCCGTCAATTTTCTCCTTATATTCATTCCATTCACTCTCATAAAATTCGAGGATTTTCCTGCCTTCATCCGTGATCGCATAATATCTGCGATTTCTCCCCTGATAAGGCGCATCATATGTTCTTAAGTAGTTTGCCTTCTGCAAACGCCTAAGCACCGGATACAGTGTTGATTCGGAAATATCAACCACCTGCCTAACCTTCTGCGTCAGCGTGTATCCGTATGAATCCTCACTTCGAACAATCCCCAAGACACATGCATCGAGTAACGGTGCCGTTAATTGATACGTCATGCACTCACCTCGCATTTTAATTTTGATACAATATTATATATCGTATAATATTACGGCTGTCAAGTTTTCAGAGTAAAAAAATCTGCAAGGGTGTTGAAATCACCTTTGCAGACTCAGTTATACTTATTGTCTTTTTTTCTTCTGCTGCCCTGCAGTCATCATGATCACAAAGCTTTCAGGTAAAAGTCTTGCGCCGAAAGTTGCAACTTTCATTCGTAGCGTCGGTATGATAACCGTTTTCTTTCTTCGCATTCCCTTAAGGCACTCGTCCACACATCTCTCCGCCGAAATACCTTTAAGCGAAAAAGTAACGTCAGCATTTGCATTAAACTCAGTATCAACAGGACCCGGACAAAGACATGCAACATAAACGCTGCTGCCGATTTCTTTAAGCTCATGCGCGACGCCCTTCGTAAGCGATGTGACATAAGCCTTTGATGCATAGTAAGTTGACATATACGGTCCTGCAGGAAAAAGACCTGCCGACGAAGCGACATTAAGAATTGTTCCGTGTCCCTGTTTATGCATCTTTGCAAGCATTCCCTTGAACAGGATATGCATAGCGATGTCATTTACTTTCACCATAGAAATTTCTTTTTCAAGACTCGTCTCAAGAAAACTTCCCGCAGTACCAAATCCTGCATTGTTGATAAATACATCTATTTCTTCATCAGCTATATCATTAAGAAGTTCCTTGCACTTAGCCTCATCCGAAACATCCGCCGTTATGATAAGACACTCTGTACCAAGCTCCTCTTTAAGAGTGCTTAAACGCTGCGTTCTTCTTCCCGTGAGAATTAGCCTATATCCTTCTTTTGCATATCTACGAGCAAACTCGGCGCCAAGTCCTGAGGTTGCTCCCGTTATAAAAGCTGTTTTCATATATCATTACCTTATCACTTTAGTTAAATCTTTTTCCGATATTGTTTATATTGCAAAATATCAATACTCATCAAGGAAGTTATGCCTTACGCCATCTTTTTTATACTCGATGATCGTATTAAGCTGCACATTCTCAACGCTTCTGAAAATATTTGACTCAACAAAAGGATTGTCTTTTTTGAGCCTTTCGATAAGCTTCTTGGTCTCAAGTCTCTTTGATGATGTTGTTCCATCCGTATGACAGGTCGAGCACGTCTCCGTAAAGTGGCATGCGCACTGAAGGAAATGAAGTTCGTTGTAATCTCTCCACGCACAGATATCACTCTCGCGGATAAAGTACATCGGCCTTATAAGCTCCATGCCTTCAAAGTTAGTGCTGTGAAGCTTGGGCATCATAGTCTGTATCTGCCCGCCATAGAGCATTCCCATAAGAATAGTCTCTATAACGTCGTCGTAGTGGTGCCCCAAAGCTATCTTATTGCAGCCAAGCTCCCTAGCCTTGCTGTAAAGAGCGCCTCTTCTCATTCTGGCACAGAGATAACAGGGAGATCCGCCTGCAGCATCAACAATATCAAAGATATCAGAGTCAAAAACAGTGATCGGAATCTGCATGATCTTGGCATTATTAAGGATAGTCTCGTAGTTTATCCTGTTATATCCCGGGTTCATGACCATATAGACCACTTCAAAATTCTTTTTCCCGTGCCTCTCAAGCTCCTGGAAAAGCTTGGCCATAAGCATTGAATCCTTGCCACCGGAAATACAAACTGCTATCTTGTCGCCGTCTTTTATGAGGTCATAGGTATTGATTGCCTTAGTAAACTGGCTCCAAAGCTCTGCTCTGAATTTCTTGATAATGCTGCGCTCAATGTCCTTACATCTTTCCTTGGCAACTTCTTCATCAGAAAGCTGATTCTCCATCTGATATCTGTAGTAGCTGTAAATACCGCCTTCAATGCTGTATATTTCATAACCCTGTGGAGTAAGCTCCTCACAGATTTCCAAAGAGTGCTTACCGGAAAAGCATATCAGATAGATAGGCTTATCCTTAGGAACTTCATCGCTACGTGAAATAA
>JAEEGH010000651.1_pt1 | contig 115055 bp, 101 predicted proteins | sample 9134181 | NCBI WGS metagenome assembly JAEEGH01 (sample SAMN16246544, study PRJNA631951) | gut metagenome | biome: gut microbiome; feature: rumen; material: DP-attached | host: Bos | place: Iran: Karaj | collected 2018-10
GGTATGAACACCCTCTGTATCTATGTGTTCTGGAATATCCACGAGCAGCGGGAGGGCGTGTTCGATTTTACAGGCAATAACGATGTGGCAGCCTTCTGCCGTTTGGCACAGAAGCATGGTTTGTATGTGATTGTGCGCCCGGGCCCCTATGTCTGTGCAGAGTGGGAGATGGGTGGACTGCCCTGGTGGTTGCTGAAGAAGAAGGATATCCGACTGCGTGAGCAGGATCCCTATTTCATGGAACGGGTCCGTATCTTTGAGGAGAAGGTAGGAGAGCAGTTGTCGCCCCTGACCATTCAGCGAGGTGGCCCGATTATCATGGTTCAGGTTGAGAACGAGTATGGCTCTTATGGCGAAGACAAACCCTATATCACGGCGATCCGGGACTGTCTGCGCGGTATATATGGTGAAAAGCTGTCGCTTTTCCAGTGCGACTGGTCGTCGAATTTCGAGAAGAACGGGCTTGATGACTTGGTGTGGACGATGAACTTTGGTACTGGCGCGAATATCGATCATGAGTTTCAGCGGCTGGGTGAGTTACGTCCTGATGCGCCCAAGATGTGTTCGGAGTTCTGGAGCGGTTGGTTTGACAAGTGGGGCGCGAACCATGAGACCCGTCCAGCCAAGGATATGGTGGATGGGATCGATGAGATGCTGTCGAAGGGTATCAGTTTCTCGCTTTACATGACCCATGGCGGTACGTCGTTTGGTCATTGGGCAGGCGCCAATTCCCCGGGCTTTGCCCCAGATGTCACCTCTTATGACTATGATGCCCCGATCAACGAGTATGGTGGGGCTACCGATAAGTATTTCCTCTTGCGTCAGACACTGCAGAAGTACAGTAAGACGACCCTTCCTGACGTGCCAGCCCCACCGGCCAACCTGATCAGTATTCCCCAGTTTGAGCTGATGGAGTTTGCTGATATCCTGCAGGGGGCAGACTCGTTGGTGATGGATTCTCCGCTTCGTACGATGGAGGAACTCGATCAGGGTTGGGGTTCGATGGTGTATATCACGATGTTGCCCGAGATTACGTCGCCCTCTGTGCTGACGCTCAATGATGGGCACGACTTTGCGCAGATTTTCCTGGATGGGAAGTATATCGGTAAGATTGACCGCGTGCGTAATGAGAAGAGCATCCAACTGCCGCCGGTGAAGAAGGGTCAGGAGCTGAAGATTCTGCTGGAGGCGATGGGGCGCATCAACTTCGGTAGGGCTATCAAGGACTATAAGGGTATCACTGAGAGTGTGGTGATTACCACTGAGCAGGAGGGCCATGAGCTCTCTTGGAATCTGAAGCGTTGGTCGATCCTGACGATACCTGATGATTATCAGACGGCTGTCAAGGCTCTTAATGGGGCAGCGGCCAATGGTGGGGGCAGTCCTTTCCAGGGGCGTGGTTACTATCGGGGGTATTTTAACCTGAAGAAGAAGCGTTTGGGGGATACGTTCCTGAACTTGGAGCAGTTTGGTAAGGGACAGGTGTATGTGAATGGCCATGCTGTTGGGCGTTTCTGGAGTATTGGTCCGCAGCAGACGCTCTATGTGCCGGGGTGTTGGCTGAAGCCTGGTCGCAACGAGGTCATTGTCCTTGATGTCGTAGGGCCCAAGAAGGCGGTGCTGTCTGGTCAGAACCTGCCGGAGTTGGATAAGTTGAATATGGAAAAATCTCGGACACATAACAATCCGGGTGACAAGCCTGATTTGAATTCTGCCACACCTGTGGCGGAGGGGGAACTTGCCGCTGGTAATGGTTGGCAGAGTATCAGGTTTGCTTCTCCGCAGAGGGGTCGTTATATCGCTATTCAGGCACTTTCGACGCATGAAGGCAAGGATGAGGTTAGCATCGCAGAACTATATGCTCGTGATGCGGATGGAAATCGCTTGTCTCGTGAGGCGTGGACTGTCAAATATGCTGACAGTGAGGATATCCATCGGGGGAACTTCACTGGGGATAAGGTTTATGACCTTCAGGAGTCGACGTACTGGCGTACTGCCCGTAAGTCGCCACTTCCTCATCTCTTAGTGATTGACTTAGGGGAGGTTCAGACTGTTTCTGCTCTGGATTATCTCCCCAGAGCAGAACAGGGTGCTCCTGGGGCTATTAAAGCTTTCAAAGTATTTGTATATTAGTGTGGTTGTAAAAAGATAGAGGAGCGAAAAACGTCCTGGGCTCAGAGGCCGGATGTCCGATTATCGTAATCATTCAAAGAACTCGCTACGCTCAGACAGCTTTTCATGTCGATTTGCTTGTCTCGCTATGCGACACAAGAATCGAAAAAGATTCCGATAATAGTACATCCTCTGAAGACCTCTTCGTGCGGAATGTTTTTTCGCCCCTCCATCTTTTTCTGGTTTCTTATTTCCCATCATTGAGTCCCTTGGCTGCTTGATGCTATGTGGTGTTTGTTCCCTCCTTTATTGAGCCCCTTGGCAAGGGGCGGCGTAAGCGGGGATGTAAAGAGATTATGGCGAACCCCGAAGGGGCAAAGGCTGGAGAGCCATACAAGAAGCCCTTGACGGAGGGCGGTCTCTGCCCGGAGTCAATTACATCCCTTCCATATAGGGAAGGGCTTGGGATAGGTGGATGTCTCTTTTAGTTCTTTTCTCTGCGCCAGAGAAAAGGACAGGTTCCTTTTGCTTCTTTTCGAAAAGAAGTGCGAGATGTAATCTCGCTATGGATTGTAAGGCAAAGCCTTGCGAATTCTGCAAAGAAGGGGTAAAATTTGCATTAAAATGGGAAATTATTGCGAATTCTTTGGAGAATTGCGAGAAATGTTGTACTTTTGTAGCCGTTTTATAAACGGTTTATAAATAAGGATGAAGAAAATACTATTGTCATTGACATTATTTCTTGGTCTGAGCATGACAGCTGCAGGTCAAGGAATGAGCGATACGCAAGTCCAAACTTATATTCAACGTGAGCTGAAATCCGGAGCCAGTCAGTCGCAGATTGCGATGCGCCTGATGCAACGTGGTGTGACAGCCCAGCAGCTGCAGCGTGTGCGTAAAATGATGCAGGATGGTGCAGGTTCTGGTTTAGGATTAGGTGAAGACCAGTCAAATTCCCGTTTGCGTGAGAGCAATGGCTCAGTAAGAGTCGATGCAATGGGCACTCCTTTGGTGACGACCCAGGTACAGCCCTCGGGTTCTGGTAATACGGATGGATTGGCAGAGAACCGTGCGCAGGTTTATATTCCTGATACCGTGGACAATAAGGTCAATGGCAAACGCGTGTTTGGCCGTGATATCTTCAACAAGAAGAACCTCTCTTTTGAGCCAGCGATGAATGTGTCTACCCCACAGAGCTATGTGGTAGGCCCTGGTGATAAGGTGAACCTCGATATCTATGGCGGTTCCCAGAAGTCCCAGCAGTTGGAAGTATCTCCCGATGGCGTGATTGTGGTGGAAGGCTATGGCCCGATTCATGTTGGCGGTCTCACAGTGGCCCAGGCCAATGCGAAGCTCCGTGAAGAACTCGGTCAGCGCTATAAAAGCTCCTCTATCCGTATGACGGTAGGTCAGACCCGTACTGTTCAGGTGAATGTGATGGGTGAGGTAGCCGTTCCCGGTTCTTATCCCCTTTCTGCCTTTGCGACGGTGTTCAATGCCATTTATATGGCCGGTGGTGTCAATGGTGTGGGAACGTTACGTAATATCAAGGTCTTCCGTGGAGGCAGGCTGCTCTCTACGGTCGATGTCTATGACTATATCCTCAATGGCCGACAGGCAGGCAATGTCCATCTGCAGGACAACGATGTGATTATCGTTGGCCCTTACGAATGTATTGTCGATGTGCAGGGCTTTGTGAAGCGCCCGATGGCCTACGAGATGAAACCCAATGAGACCATTGCGACCCTGTTGAAGTATGCCGGAGGTTTTGCGAATAAGTCCTATAAGGAGGCCGTCCGTGTGCATCGCACAGCCGGTGACCGTTATTCAGCCTATCAGGTGAAGGAGTTCGACTTTGGTGAGTTCCGTCTGGCTGATGGAGACTCGGTGATTATCGACTCTATCCAGGGCCGTTATGAGAACACGGTTGAGATTCAGGGAGCCGTGTTCCATCCCGGTATGTATGACCTGGGTAACTGTTCATCCGTGCGCTCGATCATTGAGAATGCCGGTGGACTGACTGAGGATGCCTTCCTGGCGCGTGCGGTGCTCCATCGCATGAAGACCGACCGTACGAAACGTATTGTCTCTATCGATCTTGATGGTATTATGGCCGGTACAGCTGCCGACGTGACCCTTGAGAACGAAGATGTGCTTTATATCCCCTTCCGACAGGAGGCGATGTCTCAGCGCACACTGACCATCTGGGGTGAGGTACAGTTCCCCGGTACTTACGAGTATGCCGATGATATGACCGTTGAGGACTTCATCCTGCAGGCAGGCGGTCCTACTGATGCCGCCTCTACCGCCCGTGTGGATGTGTCCCGTCGAATCACTGACCCAGGCGCAACGACCTCTGACAAGACGATAGCCCAGACCTTCTCGTTCTCGATTAAGAACGGGTTTGTGGTCGATGGTCAGAGTGACTTCAAGCTTATGCCATACGATGAGGTGTTTGTGCGCAAGAGCCCCGGTTATCAGCCCCAGCGCAATATCAGTGTGGTAGGCGAGGTGCTCTTTGAGGGCGTGTATAGTCTCCCGACGAAGAATCTGCGTCTCTCTGAGGCGATCAAGGCCGCAGGCGGTGTCACTGACGAAGCCTATGTCCGTGGTGCCCGTGTCGAGCGTGTTCTCAACCCCGATGAGCGGTTCCGTGTGGAGCAGCTGCTGCGCATGGCCCGTCAGCAGACCGGTCAGGGTCTTGATACCACCCAGGTGACCCGTACCGACAGTATCTATTATGTAGGTATCAACCTCGACAAGGCCTTGGAGAACCCCGGCAGCGACTATGACATCATCCTGCGTGAGGGCGACCGGCTGGTAGTGCCTGAGTATACCGGAACGGTCAAGATCAATGGTAATGTGATGTATCCCAACACAGTGGCTTACAGCCCCGGCAAACCCTACAAGTGGTATGTCAACCAGGCAGGTGGCTTTGGCAATCGTGCCAAGAAGTCGCGCACCTATATCCTTTATCAGAATGGAACCGTCTCCCGGGCTAAGGGCAATGCTAAGATTGAGCCCGGTTGCGAGATTATTGTCCCGGCCAAGACGAAGACCGCCACTGAGACTATCTCTCAGATTGGTTCGCTCTCCACCACCATGGCAACCATCGTAACACTATTGGTTAGTGTTATGAACCTTGTCAAATAGCGAGAGAAGAATCAAGCTTGCTTGAATTCTTCCGAGCGTTGACAAGGTCAACCTTTTGTAAAAAGGTTAACTTGGTGAAGTAAATTTGAAATAAAAAATAAGTATATAAATAATGAAAAAGATTATTCTCTTTTGTTTATTCACCCTGGGCATGTCGAGCATGAGTTATGGCCAGGGTATGACTGAGACTCAGATTCTCCAGTTTGTGATGCAGGAGCGTCAGAAAGGCACGCAGGAGTCTGAGATAGCCACTAAGTTGCTTCAGAAGGGTGCGACGTTGGAGCAGATCCAGAAGATGCGTCAGAAGTATGCCAGTCAGTTGGAGAAGTCGAGCATGGGTCAGGCGGCTGATAAGGCCATTGGTGATGCCCAGAGCCGTATGCGTCAGAATAATGCCCCATTGAAGGAGGTTGACGATACGAAGGAAGGCATGTATGCCCGTCAGCAGCAGATGATGATGAACCGCCCTACTGAGTGGATGTACAGCAATGACCCCACGATGATGGGCATGTACCAGAGTCCCGACTCCCTTTATTTCGGTAAGCCCCAGGAGCAAGGCAAGAAAGTGTTCGGTCGTGATATCTTCAATAACAATAAGCTCACTTTCGAGCCCCAGATGAATATAGCCACGCCCCAGAACTATGTGTTGGGACCTGGCGATCATGTGATTATCGATGTCTATGGTGATACCCAGAAGAGTGAGATGCTCGAGGTCTCGCCCGATGGAGATGTGACGGTGCCCGACTATGGTCCAGTGCATGTGGCCGGTCTCTCTGTCACTGCCGCCCAGAGTAAGATCCGCAGCCGTCTGGGCTCTTACTACTCCAGTTCAGATATCAAGGTCACCTTAGGTCAGACCCGTACCATCATGGTCAATGTGATGGGTGAGGTGAAGACCCCCGGAACCTATACCCTGAGTGCCTTTGCGACGGTGTTCCATGCCCTGTATATGGCCGGTGGTATTAGTGATCTGGGTACCCTGCGTAATATCAAGGTCTATCGCCAGGGCCGACTCATCTCTACGGTCGATGTCTACCAGTTTATCCTGAGTGGCCGGTTGGCAGGCAATGTACGTCTGGCAGACAATGATGTCATTCAGGTGGGCACCTACGACGCTATTGTCGACATTACCGGCCGTGTAAAGCGCCCGATGGCCTATGAGATGCGTGAGGATGAGAGTCTCGCCACCTTATTAAAATATAGTGGCGGTTTTATGAGCGATGCCTATAAGAAGTCTCTGCGTGTGCTCCGTAAGAGTGGTCGCATGAAGAGTGTCTATAATATCGAGGAGTTCGAGCGCAGTGATTTCAAGATGGCCGATGGCGACTCTGTGATTGTCGACTCCATCTATGACCGTTTCGAGAATATGGTTGAGGTCAAGGGAGCCGTCTTCCGTCCGGGTATGTATCAGTTGGGCGAGAAGGTGACGAGTGTGCGCACCCTGGTTGAGAATGCCGATGGCCTCACCGAGGAGGCGATGCTCTCCCGTGCTGTCATCCGCCGTATGAAACCCAACCGCACCCAGGAGGTGCTTTCTGTTGACCTGAAGGGCATCCTGGAGGGTACTGCAGCCGATGTACCCCTGGAGAACGAGGATATCCTCTTTGTTCCGACCCAGGCCGAGCATCAGAACATCCGTACGCTGACGGTCGATGGCGAGGTCATCTTCCCAGGCGTCTACGAATATGCCGAGAAGATGACGATCGAGGACCTGATTCTGCAGGCAGGCGGTCTCACCGATAATGCCTCGACCATCAAGGTCGATGTGGCCCGTCGTATCATTGACCCCGAGGCCACCACAGCGACGATGGAGATTGCCAAGACCTACAGCTTCTCCATCAAGCCCGGCTTCGAGTTCGATGGCGATCGCAGTTTCACGCTGCAGCCATACGATGTAGTCTCTGTACGTCGTAGTCCTGTATCTACCGAGTTGTTCACCGTCCGTGTTGAGGGTGAGATTGCCTTCGAGGGTAACTATACGCTGGGTGTTAAGAACCAGCGCCTCTCGGACGTGGTTAAAGAGGCCGGTGGTGTCATCCCCGGTGCTTATGTGCGTGGTGCCCGTCTGATTCGTCAGATGAACGAGGACGAGTTGGCCCGTCGTGAAGAGCTCATCAAGATGGCCCGCCAGAGTGCAGCCTCTGATGCGAAGGACTCGCTGAGCATGGAGCAACTCTCTCTTGAGACCACTTATAGCGTTGGTATCCACCTTGATGAAGCCCTGGCTAATCCTGGAGGCGATGAGGATATCGAGTTGCAGGATGGCGACCAGTTAGTCATCCCCCGTTTCAATCGTACGGTAAAGATCTCAGGTGATGTGCTGAAACCCAATACGGTAGCCTTGAAGGATAAGAAGAATTACAAATACTATATCACTCAGGCCGGTGGTTATGCCAAACGCGCCCGCAAGAGCCATACCTATATTCTCTACCAGAACGGTACGATAGCCTTGGCGTCGAAGGGTAAGATTGAGCCGGGCTGTGAGATAGTGGTACCCTCTAAGGGTCCTAAGGATCCAGCCCAACTCACGCAGTGGCTGTCCATTGGAACCTCCGCCGCCTCCCTCGCCACGATGTTTGTCTCAATTGCTAATATGTTGAAGTAATGGAAGAAATAAATAAGAATCAGGAGTTGTTAGAGGAGGAATCCTCTATAGATTTCGGTAAGATCTTTAAAGATTTGCTCAAGCACAAGACTTTATATTACAAAGTTTTGCCTGTAGCCTTTATCTTGGCCGCCATTTATGCTTTAAGCCTGCCAAATTACTACAGCTGTCAGGTGAAATTGGCCCCAGAGCTTGGTGCAGGCGCAAAAACTGGAGGTAGCCTTGCCAGTTTGGCATCAAGTTTTGGAGTAAACTTAGGAGGAGCCCAGCAAGGAGCTGACGCTATTAATCCCACCCTTTATCCTGACTTAATGAATAGTGTCGATTTCAAGACCAGCTTATTCGAAGTCTTGGTGAAGCGTAAGGATGATCAGAAGACCTTCACCTATTATGATTATATGGAGAACGAGCAGAAACTTCCATGGTGGTCTGCGGCCATGAGAGGATTGTTCGGAAAGAAAGATTCTGAATCAAAGACCATTAATCCTTTTGAATTAACAAAGGACCAGACTGCAATTGTTAAAGCCATTAACAAGAATGTGTCTTGTGAAGTTGACAAAAAGACGTTTGTGATAACGATTAATATCACTGATCAGGATCCCCTGATTTGTGCCACTTTGGCAGACTCGGTCAAGACTCGTTTGCAGAAGTTTATCACAGACTACCGTACGAGCAAAGCTCGTGTTGACTTGGAATATAACCAGAAGCTTTATGTAGAGACAAAAGCGCGGTATGAGGAGGCTCGAAAACGTTATGCTGCGTTCTCTGACTCTCATCGCGAAGTAAGTTCTCAGTCTGCCCAGACGAAACAGGCTGATTTGGAGAATGAAATGCAAATGCAACAGCGTATCTATCAGCAGGTTGTAGCGCAGCTTCAACAGGCTGAAATGAAGGTTCAGGAAGAAACGCCGGCGTTTACGACGCTTCAGTCGGCAACTGTGCCGGTGCTGAAGGCGGGGCCCAAGCGTGCCCAAATGTGTTTGATATTTTTGTTTCTGGCGTTCTTGGGAACGACCGCTTGGATCCTCTATAAAGAAGATGATTTGAAACCTCTCTTAGGACTATCCTAAAGAGAGGTTTTTTTGCAGGCTTGCCCTGCACTCACGCAGCGAGGTGTTACCTCGCGTTGGGGGATACCCCCAAACCCCATTCTTGTCCTTTTCTCTGGCGCAGAGAAAAGAACGAAAAGAGACATCCACCCCCTCCAAGGCCTCCCCCTATATGGGGAGGATGCAACCGCTCCTCCTGTCGCTCTTTCATTAAGGTATCCTCGACCCATCAAAGGGTCGGGATGGTTTTTTATAGGCTGCGCCTTGATACCCTTTCCATCCCCAAGAATGGGGTTTAAGGGGTTAACCCTTCAATTTATTTAGGTAGTCAAGGCAAGTGGCTTTTAGCTTGCTGGTGTCTTTGAGTTTTTCTACGGCATTTCTGAGACGTGTTTCTGCCTCAGGAATGCCGTCGTTAAGCTTAACCGCCGCCAAATACATTGGCAAGGCCAGTTCGGCTTCGGAGGCGGGGGTGTAGCCTTTGAAGGTTTTGAGGCGCTCTCGGGTGCGTTTGAGTTCAGAGAGGAGGAGGTAGTATTCGTTCTCATTTTGGTATTTGTCGGGGATGTCAAAGAGGAGACGGTGGGCTGTCTCTAGGAGGAGCTTCTTGTCTTTGTCTATGTCTTTAGATGGTCTTTCCCTCAGGGCGGTGGGCGGGGTTTCTATCATTTCAGGTGATAGTTCTATCGCCGCGACGAGAACACCTGGTATTTGTACAACGAGGTGCTTGTTGCGCTTACCCTTGATGCGCATGATGATACCTTCGCGGCCATCATAGAAGCCCCCTTTGATGCGGATCTTGTCACCCTCCTGAAGACTGATTTCCTCGGGGCGGAAGTAAGTGACATGCTCCTCGTGGTTTTCTGTGACGGCGATGAAGTCCTCCATGGCCTTGGTGGAGACGGTGAGGTAGTCCTCCTTGTTGGAGAAGGTTGACTTTCTGATAAAGACGACATAGTGGGCATGCTGGATATAGTCCTTGACCTCATCCAGGGTACCCTTGACAAAAAGCAGTTTGCTGACGGCAGGAACAAGGGCCCTATGTTTCTGTCCCCTAATGGTTTTAACCACATAGGTGAGAGGTACGAACGCCTGCAGCCCGTATTGCCTGGCATCATCCCTGACCTTGAGTTCCTTCTGTAGGCTGGTACAGCCAATAGAGAACCATTTTTTTTCTTCGCTATTCTCGCTCATTATGCCTGCAAAGGTAATTAAAATCGATGAAAGTACCAAATAAAAGCATTTTTATTTTGTATTTTGGTTATTTATTCGTAACTTTGCGGCGGAAATATGGAACCGGTTCCCCTTGGTTCCCCATATTTTCATTTATAAAAGAATGTTAAATTTATCCTAATGGACTGATTTGCAACCTTTTGCGCTCGTCTATCAGGAAAGCAGTTATTGGAGTTACAGGTAATAAGGTGCGTGAATTAGTATCCATTATTATGCTTTCTCACAACCAGGCTCAGTATGTTGAGGAGAGTGTGAGGAGTGTGATGGCCCAGACTTACCAGAATTGGGAGCTGCTGTTTGTTGACGACAACTCGAAGGATGATGCGATTACCCTGATGATGGACTTGAAGGAGGAGGCTAAGATCAGGCGTGAGGATTATACTTATATTGACCGTATCAAGGTGTCTCAGACTGTTTTCGACCGTGGCGAGTCTGTGAACAGGAATAAGGCATTGAAAGAGGCTCGTGGACGCTGGATTGCTTTTCTGGATGTTGGCGACGTCTGGGCTCCTGATAAGTTGGCGAAGCAAGTCCGGTTTATGGAGGAGAATGGCTATTCGTTCACATACACGCAGTATGGTCTGATGGATAACAAGTCTCAAGACCGAGGCGTATTGATAAGCGGTAAGGAGCATGTAACCAATAAAGATATGCTCAAGTGCTGTTGGCCGGCTTACCTGACAGTGATGTATGATGCAGAGAAAGTGGGTCAGTTTAGGTTGCATAACACCAAAGGAAACAATGATTATGCCTTATGGCTGGCTATTAGCGAGAAGAATGATTGTCATCTGCTGTCCGAGAATCTGGCAACGATGCGTACACCATATGGCCTTTTTAGTAGATTTCTGAGAACAGATAAGGTAAAATGGCGTTATGAAGTGTATCGTATTGAGGAGGATTTAGGACCGATTACTTCATTCTTTTATACCATCAGGAATGGTTGGTATGGTATTATGAAGTGGATGAAGTATGTCAATAGATCATATCAGAATAATCATATTGGCAGGGGTAGCGGGGACAAGTAGTTGGTTATGAGCAACTCCAACTGCTTCCGCTCCTTGTCATTCTAACCATTCATTTGGCAGCCAACAGGAGTAAAGGAAGTTGACAGAATTGGGCGGATTTTAGCTGAAGGCCGTGGATGGACACCTTGAATGGTGGTTGAATGGTGGTTGAATGGTGATTGAATGGTGCTTGAAGATCGAGGAGGAGTAAAGAAAGTTAACAAAGTGGGCCTTTGATGTGACTACAGAGTCGTTGGTGAATCTCTATTGTGAGAACCAGATTACGTATGAGGAGTTTACGAAACTGCCTGAGGTTGAGATACAGAGGATCATTGATAAGTCAAAGGCTGCGATTGAGCGAGAGGAAGAGTCAAACTTGTTTGAACTCGCCCGAGTGTGAGCAGACTCGACAATTGTCAAGCTTGGAGATTAGCAAGGAGCGCTTCTTTTAACTTGTGGATTTGTAATTACGTAGGAAGGTCGTAGCGAGGGCGTAGCCCCGAATTGGCAAGGGTGTAAGCCCGAGTGTGTTTAGACTATGGGTGAGGATAAGAACAAGGCATTAGAGAAAATTAAGGATAATGCGCCAACGGCGCTAGCTTGGAGTAGGGCGTTGGTTGCAGGTATTCCTTGGGTTGGCGGTAGCTTAGATCACCTTTTCTTTGATAAGGCAGAAGAGATACGAATGCAGAGACTGGAACAGTCTGTAAAAAGCATTGAGGAGATTTTAAAGAAGTTAGATGAGAGTCGAATAAAGTTAGAATGGTATGAAAGTGTTGAGGCGCTAGATATGTTCAAACAGCTTATAAATAGGATAGAGTTTGAACCAAGCAACGACAAGGTTAAAGCATTGGGTCAAATATATGCATTGTTTGGTACTAAAGAACATGCTGAAGACCCCAATAAGTTTGCAATGCTTGATACCATTTCGAAAATGACAGATAACCAAAGAGTTGTCTTTATGGCAGCAAATGAAGTTCCGCAGGAAACAAAAAAGATAAGCGCAGGAGCAATAGTACATACAATTCCAGGGCGATGGCAATCTACAATGCTTAATTATATTAAGCAAAACAAAAAGTTGATGGATCAGCTGAAAGGTCATGTCCTTATTAATGTTGATCTTGATATTTTGACTTCATTTAATTTACTATATAATTTGGATGCACCAAGCAACGAGGATGCCGCTTATAGAATTACCCAAATAGGAAAATTGGCATATTCCTATCTTAAGGAAACAGAGTAAAATAACAGTAAGGAGGAGACAAGATGGATAAAAAAGAAGTAATTGAATCATTGGAAGCTAAGAAAAAGGAGTGGGCGAAGAATAATGATGAGTTAGTGACACACACATTGAGTTATAAGCCTTCTAATGATCCTGATTATATTAAGGATTTTAAAGATAAGCTTGTAAAATTGGGTGATGAGCTAAATGACATAGGTAAGGAGTATCAAGTGGAGGTTAAAAAGAAAGCCCATGAGATAGCCAACGGCTATGAAGATAATCCAATTGTTCAACAATTGATTAAAGAAATTGTTAGTGGTATGGAGTTAACAGGAAGCATATCTTCAGGTAGTCGTGAAGATAGGTTGTTACTCCTATATGATTTTATTGAAATTCTTAAAAATAGGCCATAGTTGAATTCTTTAGTCTTAGCGCGGCGCGACGAGGAGGTAAATAGAAACCTATCAGTGGGGCCAGGCCCCACTGATACAATATAACTAAATTTTGGTATATATATGATAAAAGAGTATAACACTGAGTATGAGTTTTTTCAGAAAGTGTATTCTTATATTTCGAAGAATCTATCCGAGAAGGAAACAATTGATTCAGAGAAAGCTTTTGAAAAAGGTAGCAGATATTATAGGGCAGACCTTTATTTGCCAGCTGGATGCCGTAATCTTGATATCCTGCCATGCTCGATTATAGAACTCAAAATGGGTTTAAGGCCTGATACACTTTTTTTACTCCATGATTTGTTCTTGAAAAACCGAGAAATTTGGGGCATTCAGAATTTCTATGTAGTTTATTCTAATAGAAACCAATTTTCCTGGAGACTTCTATCTGATTATAAGAAATATAATAAGGATAAATTTTATGTATTTTCAGAATCTGAATTTATTAAGGGAGGCTTTACTTCTTCCAGTCAATATGTTCACAGACCCTCTTGGAAAGAAAGAAGAACTGAAATCATAAAGGATGCCAGACAGGATTTCTCATTGGGTCATAATACATTTTTCTTTGGTGCAGGTTTAGGACCTGATGTTAAAATGCCCACATGGAATGAATTACTTGGTGACTTAATGGAAAAGGCTCAAATAAAGTCTCATTCAGCGATAGGACGTGATGATTATTCTGATATAGATACATCATGTAATCATTCTGCATTGATAATTGGACGATATATTGAAAGTGGCTTTGCTTCGATGGATGAATTCAAGAAACAGATGCATGCTTCTTTATATAAAAACAGTCCCAAACCTGATTCAGAGTTGTTCAAAGCGATTGTTGCGGCAATTAAGACAAATAAGGTGAATCAAGTAGTTACTTTTAATTATGATGACTTAGTTGAAACAGCATTGATAAATCATGGGATAGACGTACATTCGGTTTTTGACAGGACACATTTTAGTGGAAATGAGTTTCCTGTATATCATGTTCATGGAATGATTCCACAATTCAGACAAATCGATTCAACGCCTGTGTTGAGTGAAAAAGAATATCATACATTGTATAAAGAGTCTTTTCACTGGTCAAATGTTGTTCAATTACAAGCATTAAGTAGTACAACATGTTTTTTCATCGGATTATCAATGAACGATCCAAATCTTCGTCGGTTGCTTGATATTTCAAGTAATGGGATGGGAACATTAAGTAAAGATACTGCTACAGGAAGAGCATGTCACTATGCCATCTTAGAGCGTAAACCACTTAATTCACAGGCACCTAATGCTGAAAAAGATAATGAACATTTCACTCTACAAGAACGAATGATGCAGGATTTAGGCATCAATATTATTTGGTATGATTATGGAAAATATGATGAAATTCCTTCGATAATTAGAAAATTAATATAGAGTATTAAGACTAGATTATTAAAAGCTCTGGCTCATTTGTAGTATCAAACATCAAATTTTCGTTTATTCAATACTTTCAAGAAATTTAGATATGGTTCCATTTGAAAAGGAATGTGGGCTGAAGATCATAAGGGATCTGGTGAAAGGTGATAAAACCCTTTCGAGGATTTATGGCTTTATACTCTATACTGACAACGACCCTTATGTTGCGAAGGTTCTTCGCGACGAGGATTTTTGGAATGCTTTAGATAGTATCTCTGGGACTAATTGGCCAATATTCGCAGTAAGACCACTTTGTAAAGGCAAATATTCCATTCCCGCAAGTAGTAGTTCTGATATTATTAGTTATATGGTGCCGACATGGGTCGAACCAAAGGCCAATATGCAGGTGCTGCGTGACTTTGGTCTGGAAAACACAGGGAGTCTTCCTCTCTTTGTGGCATTTATGTGGGATGATACAGATGAACTCAACCAAGTTGCTATTCCTATAGAAGGAAAAACTATTGATACAGTATACAATTCTTTACAGGAAATAGTGAAAGTAATAACAAAAGCTGAGGCAGAAGTATTGCCACAATATAAAGGAACCGTTAACGTGTTTAGAAATATTGTTACAGAACTTAACGCTTTAAAGTTCAAACATACTGTAATAAAGAGAGGAAAGATAGTCTACCGCCTCTCTGAATTCCTTAGTGTTTTTGTGTGATTTTCTAAAGAACGTAAGAGGAAAGGTTGAGGGTGGTAGAGTAAAAATTCTCCTTTATGAACCTATTTGATGATCAATGGTACGAATCCGCTTATCAAGACCCGGAGACGGGCGAGATGAAATTTGAGCGGAGAAAGTTTGAGGAATTACCAGAACAAGAGCAACGTTCGTGGTATGAAGGCGTTTGCTCAAATAGCGAGATAGAAAGGATACTCCATATTCAGAATGCTTCAGATTATATCCTTAAACTTAGGGCAGATGAAATCATAGATCATACTAGAATTTGGAGATATTTCCTGAAACTGAGTCGTTATTATGGTCAGGAATGGTCCCTTGAAAGATATTTTAGCGCGAAAAATTATGTGATATTTAAGCATGCGCTGAATAGGGATAAGCAAGAGAAGTTAGAACAGGTCAGTTATGGTTCTTTATTGTGTAATGAACCAAATGGCTTGATTTTTTCAAGCCCTTATGGTATTTGTTCCGTTTACTCGACTTCACTTCGTTATTTTTCTATGTTTTCTAATCTAGCATTGCTTGATTGTGACGGTAAGGTGCCTCCTCATGTATCCTTTAATGGCTTACGAATTGCTGCAAGATTAATGTTAGGAACTGAGTCTCTGGATTTTGAGATGGATCCTAGAGGTATAATACCTCAAAACGTATCCGAGATTATTAGAAAACCTTTCCCATTTCAGAGCATTTTTCTTGCAGGACATGAATATTCTCACTACTTGTTAGGGCATCTGGATGATAAAAAGACTCAGTTGCGAGGATTGAATAGGGTGCATTTCAAAGATGATACTGATTATAAGAAGATAAATGCCTATACAATAGACCAGAAACACGAGTTTGCTGCAGACCTGGGAGCTATGAATGAGCCTCTGTTTGAAGAAGATTATTACGAAACTTATTATTTCTACACGCTGCTCTGGTTTGCTGCATTATCTGTCTTTGAAGCAGTTGAAGATACGATGTTCCCTCCAATCGGACATCAGTCGCACCCTGGTGCCATTGCGCGATATAATAATATTATCGAACATGCGCGCAGACCCAAAAGATTTGATGAGAAACTATTCTTAGAAGAACTTCCATCTATGATAGATTTTTACCGACAACTCATGATCGAAGACTGTCAGATTTATGCTGATGAGTACGAAAGATACGGCTCGGTCTATTTGGATGCCCCAAATACAGAATGGCGCGGACAAGAACTTATAGATAGAAAGGACTATTAAATGACAGTTTACAATCTGTTCATACGAGTAAATCAATCAAATGTGTTGAGTAAAAAGGATAATATAATCCGAGTGAGAACAAGACTTCTTAATTATTATCAGATATGGAATACTTGATTACTACACCAAATGCAGCGCGGTTAGTGCGTACAATTTTTGAATGTGTAATTAATTGCGAAGATCCCCATGGCAATAATATAGAGACTTGGGAGGCCAGATATACGAATAATGGTGAGAGACGCCTGGTTCATACTACAAACCAATGGGAGGATAAAGGAAACATAGAGATTGTATCAAAACGCAATTCAAACAACCATACTGTAATAGCTAAGTTTCACTATTGGCGGGGTTTCCCAGTGGATCAAAGAACGGGAGATGAAAAATACTATTACTTTGGCAGGCTAACAGAGTTGCTTTTAGTTCATTTTAAGGATTATTATAGTGATATCACAATACATGAAATATGAGTGTGATAAAGCAGTTAATCCCGCGCGGATTAACCGAAAGAGAAACTGAAAAACGGTAAAACAAACAAAATAAATGAATCATTTTAATAATAATGGGAAGTTGAAGCTTCTCATCATAGTCGGTACACGTCCCGAGATTATCAGACTGGCGGCGGTAATCAACAAGTGCAGAACCTACTTCGATACGCTGTTGGCGCATACGGGACAGAACTATGACTATAATCTGAATGGGGTTTTCTTTAAGGACCTCAAGTTGGCTGATCCTGATATCTATATGGAGGCAGTCGGGGATGACCTCGGGGCAACCATGGGAAATATCATTGACAAGTCATATAAGGTGATGGTTGAGACAAAGCCGGATGCAGTCCTTGTATTGGGCGATACGAACTCATGCCTGAGTGTGATTGGAGCCAAGCGCCTGCATATTCCTATTTTCCATATGGAAGCTGGTAATCGCTGCAAGGACGAGTGCCTGCCTGAAGAGACCAACCGCCGCATTGTGGACATCATCTCCGACGTGAACATGGCCTACAGCGAGCATGCAAGAAGATATCTGGCCGATTGCGGTCTGCCGAAAGAACGTACATATGTCACAGGCTCACCGATGGCCGAGGTGTTGCATCAGAATCTGAAAGAAATCGAATCCAGTGACATTCACCAGCGTCTCAACCTCGAGAAGGGCAAGTACATATTACTTTCCGCTCATAGAGAGGAGAATATCGATACAGAGAAGAACTTCTTATCACTCTTCACCGCCATCAATAAGATGGCCGAGAAGTATGACATGCCTATCCTCTACAGCTGCCATCCCCGCAGCCGCAAGCGCCTGGAGTCCAGCGGTTTCAAACTCGATAAGCGAGTGATTCAGCATGAGCCTCTTGGATTCCATGACTACAATTGTCTTCAGATGAATGCCTTTGCGGTAGTATCCGACTCAGGAACCCTCCCAGAAGAAAGTTCATTCTTTACAAGTGTAGGGCATCCTTTCCCTGCTATCTGTATCCGCACAAGTACCGAGCGTCCTGAGGCTTTGGATAAAGCTTGTTTCTTCATTGCAGGTATTGATGAAAACAGTTTATTGCAGGCGGTTGATACAGCTGTGACGATGAATCAGAATGGCGATTATGGTATACCTGTTCCTGATTATATCGAGGAGAATGTTTCTACGAAGGTAGTGAAGATTATCCAAAGTTACACTGGAATAGTTAATCGTATGGTTTGGAGAAAGGAATAAATCCCTGGCTTAGGCCAGCCCCTTGTAAGGGGCTTCAAAGGTCTGGAGAAAAAATTAAAAAAACAAATATCATGTCAATATTTAAAGATAAGGTGCTCCTGATTACTGGAGGCACGGGAAGTTTTGGTAATGCGGTGTTGAACCGTTTCCTGAGAACCGACATTGGTGAGATTCGTATATTCTCGCGCGACGAGAAAAAGCAGGACGATATGCGTCACGATTTTCAGGCTCGTATGCCTGAAGTAGCCAATAAGATAAAATTCTACATCGGTGATGTACGCAACAAGAGCACATTGAAGTACGCTATGAAGGGCGTTGACTATGTATTCCATGCCGCAGCCCTCAAGCAGGTGCCCAGCTGCGAGTTCTTCCCCATGGAGGCCGTGAAAACCAATGTCATTGGTACCGACAACACTCTCGATGCCGCCATCGACGCAGGTGTAAAGTGCGTAATTTGCCTCTCAACAGATAAGGCAGCATATCCCATCAATGCGATGGGTATCACCAAGGCGATCGAGGAAAAGGTCGCTGTAGCAAAATCTCGCAACTCCGGTAGTACTAAAATTTGCTGCACACGATATGGTAATGTGATGTGTTCACGTGGTTCTGTTATACCTCTCTGGATTGATCAGATTCGTAAGGGGAATCCCATTACGCTGACAGAGCCAAAGATGACTCGCTTCATTATGTCCCTTGAAGAGGCTGTTGATTTGGTACTCTTTGCCTTCGAACACGGTCAAAATGGCGATATTCTTGTCCAGAAAGCTCCTGCATGTACTATTCAAACGCAGGCAGAGGCAGTCATAGAACTTTTCAAGCACCAGGCACCTGCGAAGCCTGAGATTCGCGTAATTGGTATTCGTCATGGTGAGAAGATGTACGAAACACTTCTCACCAACGAAGAGTGCGAAAAGGCTGAGGATATGGGTGACTTCTATCGTGTTCCTGCTGATAACCGTACTTTGAATTATGACAAGTATTTTACAGAAGGAAATGTTGAACGTGAAGTTCTTACAGAATTTAATAGCAATAACACCAAACTTCTTGATGTTGAGGAAACAAAGGCTAAGATTGCTTCGCTGACTTATATACAGAATGAACTTAATGGAATCTCAAACCTTGTGTAAGGTCAAATAGATAAACTCATGAAAATACTTGTTACAGGAGCCAAGGGGTTTGTGGGTAAGAATCTCTGTTGGGCACTGAAGAACATTCAGCAAGGGAAGGACAAAACCCATCCGGGATTGTCCGTTGAGGCTGTCTATGAGTATGACTTGGACTCAACTCCGGAAGAGTTGGATGCTTGGTGCAAAGATGCCGATTTTGTGTTTAATCTGGCAGGCGTAAACCGTCCTCAGGATCAAGAGGAGTTTATGCAAGGTAATTTTGGTTTTGCCAGTACACTTCTTGATACACTAAAGAAATATAAGAATACTTGTCCAGTGATGCTGTCAAGCAGTCAGCAGGCATCTTTAACAGGCCGCTTTGGCAATAGTGAATATGGCCGCTCTAAGAAAGCCGGAGAGGATCTGTTTTTAGAGTACAGCAAACAGACCGGTGCTGACGTGCATGTTTATCGTTTCCCTAATCTGTTTGGTAAATGGTGCAGGCCAAACTACAACTCCGCAGTAGCCACCTTCTGTAACGCCTTTGCCAACGACCTGCCGTATACTGTGAATGACCCCAACGTAGAGCTGGAACTTCTCTACATTGATGACTTGGTGGATGAAATGATTTCTTTGTTTGAAGGTAAGGGCCATCATTGTGAATTTGAAGGATTAGAGGTTATTCCAGGTCCACTTGGTAAGTACCGTTATTGTCCTATTACTCATAAGGTGACACTGGGTGAGATTGTTGAGCTTCTGAAGAGTTTCGCAGAGCAGCCCAAGACATTGATGATACCTGAAATACCTGCTAATAGCTTCGCTAAGAAATTATACAGTACCTACCTGAGCTACCTGCCCTACGAAAAGACCTCATTCACACTGAAGATGAATGTGGATGAACGTGGAAGCTTCACAGAGTTGGTACATACCTTAAACGCAGGACAGGTGAGCATCAACATCTCAAAGCCGGGTATTACCAAGGGGCAGCACTGGCACAATACAAAGTTCGAGCAATTCATTGTAGTAAAGGGACATGGACTTATTCAACAGCGCAATTTAAACGACCCAGAGGGAAAGGTGTTGGAGTGGGATGTAAGTGGCGATAAGATTGAAGCCGTACATATGTTACCTGGTTATACGCATAATATCATTAATTTGAGTGATACGGAGGATCTCGTTACGGTAATGTACTGTAACGAAATCTTCAATCCCAATAAGCCAGATACTTTTTTCGAGAAAGTATAATTTGGTTAATAGAAATAGGGATTTACCGAAATAAGAATAAAGTGGTTGGAATTTTTCTATCCGGCGTTGCTAAATAACAAGAAGAAAAATATGGAGGTAATAAAAACAGCAATAGAAGGTGTACTCATCATTGAACCTAAAGTGTTCGGTGATTCACGTGGCTACTTCTTTGAGAGTTTTTCCCAGAGAGATTTTGATGAGAAAGTTGTACCTATTTTGGGGCACAAGGTGATTTTTGTTCAGGATAATGAAAGCATGAGCACATACGGAGTTATGCGTGGGTTGCATTTTCAGCGTCCACCATATACTCAAAGCAAACTCGTTCGTTGCGTAAAAGGAGCCGTTCTAGACGTGGCTGTAGATATTCGTAAGGGTAGCCCTACTTACGGAAAACATGTAGCTGTGGAACTGACAGAAGACAATCATCGCCAGTTCTTTGTGCCTCGTGGTTTCGCTCATGGCTTTGCAGTTTTGAGTGAAACGGCTGTATTCCAGTACAAGTGTGACGAGTTCTATCATCCTGAGGCCGATGACGGTATCAACATTCTAGACAAAAACATGGGTATTGATTGGAAGATCTCTATGGACAAAGTCTTATTAAGTGAGAAGGATATAAAGCATGTTTTATTCCAAAACTTTGAAAGCCCATTTGATATTAATGTAAGCCTCTATTAATTATTACTAACCATATTTGTTATTGGGAACAATAGTTTGGTAGGTAATGGAATGAGTATTTAAGGAAAGGGTCGAAGAATAAGTCTATTTTTGCAGCTATAGAAATAAAACATAAGCAGGCTAGGAATGATGAGAGATTGTTTTGTACGAAGAAATACTTTATAAATTTTTATGTATTGCGAAAAAAATAAGAAATTATGATACATTTTGGGATAAATGGTTTATTTGTACATACAATAGAAATTGATTAAAATTATGAGATTTGTTTTTTTTATTATCTTTATTCTTTTTCCTAGTTATATTTTTTCTTTGACTGTCCTTAATTTAAAAGTGGACAATCTCAAGGACCCTATTGGTATTGATAACGCTCCACGTTTTAGTTGGGAAATAAAGAGCGATAGACGCGGATGTTACCAAGAGTCATATAGAATAATTATCAGCAGTAATAAAGGAATGGACGATTTAATTTATGATTCTGGATTTATAAGATCTTCAGAATCAGTTAATGTTCAGCCAAAAGATTTATCGATACATCCCTCTCAGCGTTACTATTGGAATGTTTCAATCATAGACGACATGGGCATAGAAGCAGTATCAAAAGAAGATGCATTCTTTGAGACAGGGCTAATGGCATCTGGTTGGGATGGTGCTCAGTGGATATCAGCTCCTACAAAAGAGACATCCGTTCCTAGATTCCGAAAAGCACTAAAAATAAATAAAACAATAAAAAAGGCTGTTCTTTATTCGACCGCTTTAGGTATATATGATTTTTATATTAATGGACATCGTATCGGTACTATACAAGAAGACGGAACAATATTATATGAGGAATTGAAACCGGGCTGGACCTATTATAATAAAAGTGTGGCTTATTATACACACGATGTAACCTCCTTTTTAAAAAAGGGAAATAATATTCTTGGCGCAATAGTGGCAGATGGATGGTGGAAAGGAAATATTTCTAGGGGGATGTATGGCAATAAAGATGTTGCATTATTAGCAAAACTTCAAATTCAATATACAGATGGGAGCTGCGAAACGGTGATTACTGATAGTACCTGGGATGTAAATTCAACAGGACCATTGATTTCAAGTGATATATGGGATGGAGATAATTATGATGCAAGAAAAGAGGACGAATGGATGACTTCAGTATCACCCTTATCATGGGACAAGAGTGTTATGTCAGATTATAGCGGAGATGTTATATCATTACTAGGAACAGAAACTAGAATGGTGTTGGATAAGAAGTTAAATGTAAAGTCAATTAAAATATATGATGAAGTCGTTAAAGATAATGGGACCGACTTTGGAATAATGAATCTTTTTGCAGAATATAATAATCCCACTTTTCCTTTTGTTTTGAAAAAAGGACAAACCGCAATCTTTGACTTCGCCCAAAATATGGTGGGATGGACCCCTTTCCGAATTAAAGGTGGGGATGGAGTTAAATTAAGAATAAGATATTCAGAGATGTTGAATGATACTGGATTGAAAAGTCGAGGAAATGATGGACCAGGAGGAAGCCTATATTTAGAAAACCTACGTGAAGCTAAAGCATTGTTGTTTTATACGTTTAAAGGATCTTCAACTCCCGAATCATATTGCCCTTTTTCAACCTATTATGGATTCCGATATTGCGAAGTTACAGCTACTGATGATGTGGAGATAGAGGAAATATATGGTATCCCTATAAGTTCTGCAATAGAAAGCACAGGATATATAAAAACTGATAATGAACTCATCAACCAATTATTTTCTAACATACAATGGGGGCAGCGTGGTAATTTTATAAGTATTCCGACTGATTGCCCTCAAAGAGATGAAAGGTTAGGATGGACAGGGGATGCTCAGGTTTTTTCTAGAACAGGAATATATAACTATTCATCGGAATCTTTTTATAGAAAATTCTTGTATGATTTGCGAAATACTCAATATGTTGATGGTTCATATACAGATATGTGTCCACCAACATGGATAAGTTATGGGAATGCAGGATGGAGTGATGCAGGTATCATAATTCCATGGAATTTGTATTTAATGTATGGTAATAAAAATATAATTTCCGAGCATTTTGAATCCATGGAGAAATATATGGATTGGATGTCTTCATTATCGGGAGAGGGTTTTAAATATCAGGGGGCTATTCCTACCTATGGAGATTGGCTCGCATACGACAAGTGTAATAATCGATACGTTAGTGTTGCATATTACGCATACGATGCTTTACTTATGTCCAAAATGTCTTCTGCATTAAGTAAGGAAAAGGATGATGTTTATTATGAGAAAGCAAATAGTTATTATACATTATATCAACAAATTAAGAAAGAATTTAATGAACGATTTTGGAATCCAATCCCTGAAGAATCAACGCAAGCGACTTATTTGTTGCCTCTTGCTTTTGATCTTCTGGATGTTCAAAAGCAGGAAATCGCTCTAACAAAATTAAAAGAAAAAATCAAAGAGAACAACGGTTTAATGTCAACAGGATTTATAGCCACGTCTATATTTTTACCGACATTATCTAAAATGGGATTAGGAAATGAGGCGTATGAATTGTTGTTACAAAGATCGAATCCTTCTTGGCTATATAGTATAGAACAGGGAGCAACAACAATATGGGAAAGGTGGGATTCTTATACAGCAGAAAAAGGGTTTGGCCCAGCATCAATGAATTCATTTAATCATTATGCTTATGGGAGTGTAGGTGAGTGGTTTTATAGAAATATGGCAGGAATTAGCACAGATGAAGAAGATACGGGATTTAAACATATAATAATTTCACCAGATTTTGATCTAAGAAATAGAGAGGGAGCAGAAATAATCAATTTAGTAGAATCTGAATATAAATCCTATTATGGTAGTATTGTCTCGAATTGGCATATAAAACATAATGGAGATATTGATATGATATGCAGTATACCTGCAAATACAAATGCCACATTATATCTGCCATCTTCGATAGAAGAAAGTGATATTTTTGAAGGTGATCATGTCGCGTCAATATCTGAAGGCATAAAGTATATAGGTAGAAAAAATGGGAAACATATTTATTCCTTGAAATCTGGGGTATATCATTTTTATCTTCATCGTATAACAACTAGTATAAAAGAAGATGATTGTATCAATAATTATATGTTAATAAAAAAAGATCTAACGAATAAGGATTATAGGGTTTATATAAATGGTGTAAAAAGTGAAAATATTAAAGTTGTCGAGTTGTTTACTCTACATGGTTCTTTACTTAAAGTATGGGGAAGTAATGTAAACACGATAGATTTAACGGGTGCCACTCATGGAATTTATTTATTGAAAGTCATAACATCAGAAGGTATACGGACGTATAAAATAAATATATAAATCCGAAGTTATATGGATGCGTCAAAGAATAAAGTTATAGCCCAAAATACAATTTATCTATATACCAGGACAGGTGTGCTACTAGCGATATCCCTGCTTACATCCAGATTCCTTTTAGAGACTTTAGGTGTTGAAGAGCTAGGTATATATAATGTTGTGGGGGGGATTGTTGCCCTTATGTATTTCTTACGAGCTGCGCAAGCTAAAGCCACAACTCGGTTTGTGACTTTCGAGCTTGGCAAGAAATCTATAAATGAGGATAGTAAAATTTATCCAATATGTTATACAATTCATATAATATTAGCTATTATTGTTCTTATAATAGGTGAGACTTTAGGCTTCTTTATCTTGAATTTCTGGACCAATATACCTCTAGAACGTCATTTTGCTGCTCAATTAGTGTATCATTTTTCATTGTTCCTTTTTTGTATTAACATATTACGAATTCCTTTCGATGCTGTTGTGATATCTCACGAAAATATGAAACTATATGCATACATCTCCATTGCTGAGGTACTAATACAGTTTACAGGCGTTTTATTGCTAAAAATCTATACAGGAGATAGACTTGTCGCATATTCTGTTCTCTTGTTGTGCGTATCTGTAATTATCTACAATGTATATTTAATTGTTGTACAAAGAGAATACAAAGATTATAAGATAAAGTGGGTGTGGAATAAGAAAGAAAGTGTTAAGGTGTTATCTTTTTCGGGATGGTCATTGCTTGGCAGTACTTCCGATACTGTGGCTCAACAGGGAGTAAGTCTATTGTTTAACAACTTTGTTAATCTAGTTGCTAATACGGCATTGGGATTTGCTTATCAAGTACGCTCTGCAGTGGGAACATTTGTTGGTAGTTTTACCATGGCTTTTGATCCTCAAATAATAAAATTAACTGCTGAAAATGATAGGCCTTCTTTGCAGACATTAATTATCAGAGCTTCAAAACTATCTTTTGTTTTGGCCTTTTTAATGGCATTCCCTTTATTGCTAAATGTCGATTTTATTTTATCTATATGGTTAGGGGAGGTTCCAGAATATACTGAGGCATTTTGTGTTGTTATTATAATCTCTGCTTTATTTGATGCAACTTCTTGTTTTTTTAACACTGCAGTAAATGCGACAGGTGAGATAAAGAATTACCAGATATGCATCTCAATTTCTTTTGTAATAGATATTCTATGCACCTTCCTACTTTTGTATTTAGGAATTCATCCTGCTATAGCATTTAGTAGTAGGATATTTGCGAGGGGATTTATTAATATGTTAATAGGTTTACTTTATTGTCATCATAAGGTTGATTTAAAAATCAGAGAGTATTTCTTGTTGGTTATAAAACCTGTTTTTATTACCATTATTCTTTCTTTATTTATTTGCTATCCCATATCATATCTTTTATCTGGATGGGTAAAATTACTCGTGACAATAATTATATCGACATCAGTAGTTATTTTTTGTGCACTTGCTTTTGTTTTAACCAAGCAGGAACAGTCTTTAATAATAGAAGCAATAAAAAATAAGGTTAGACGATGAATATCGTTACTATTATTATCTTCTTACTTTTTGTTCTAGGTGCTATTATCCCAAGGTCGAAGTTTGTGAGTCTCCTTATATTTCTTTTTATATGGATACTTAACATTAACATCTCAAATCCTGATTACATACCACTAAGAGAGGCATATGAAACAGAGCCTTATGGTGAAATCGGATATAGGTATCTATGTGAACTCTTTTTTTCACAGGATATTGATTTTTTAGTATTTAGATTAGGAATTGTAGCTATATCATTATTACTATTCTATAGGTTTATTATTCACTTTTCGGAATTACCAGCATTTGTATCTGCAATCTATTTAATTAATTGTCCCTTAGATTTTGTACAATTCCGAAATTTTTTTTCTTTTACTTTATTAGTTAATGCTATACCATTGTTAGGTCAATTAACAAGAAAAAATATAATTCTTTACATGACTGCGCTATTTATTGCTGGTTCCATTCATGCTTCAATATTTCTATTCATTATAGCTTTCGTTCTGCAGAAAGACCTCTTATTGGATATGAAAAAAACGAGGGGTTCAATAGTTATGATGTGTTTGTTATTACTACCTCTGCTTTACTACTTATTTTTTATATTCGTAGATGAAGAGGTTACAGCTAGGTCACAAGCATATTTCGTTGATTCTACATCTATTATTACAAAGTCTGGAGTTCTGTTTTTGTGTAGTTTTGTCTATTATGTGGTCAAACGGTATAATAAGTACTCGTTAGAAGGAACAATAAATCCTAATTCCCCAAAATCTTGGGTCGTTTATAACCCTAATCGTTTCGTAATTACACTCAGTTTTTTATTTGTGTTATTAATACCTGTAATAATGTTTAATATTACTTATTTGCGACTATTGAGGTTTGTATTGTTTGTAAATGTGGTATATATGTTGAACGTAATTTATTATACGAAAAAAGGTTCATTTATAGTGGTATTTTGTTATTCTCTTTTATCACTATTGATAGGTTTTGTATTGCACCGAAATACATTCACAAATGAAGTAGTATACACTTTCTTAAATGAGAATCTAATTTTGAAATGAATACAATTTTAATATTACCACATAAAGATTATTTTTATAATCAGTATTCACAATATGTGGGTACTTACTACATGTTTAATGAGGTACATTCTAAATTAATGCTTGTGTTAAGGCGATTACACTTTATGTATTTTCCTTTTTTTTATTCCATTTGGTTTTCACATTCCCTTAATGGATTAAATTACAAAAAGGTAAATAGATTAATTGTATTTGATTCTTTGTATTCTATCTTTTTTGCTAATTATATAAAAAAGGAATATCCATGGATAGAAGTTTCGGTATATTATCGAAATCATATTGATAATCCTTCAGAAATAGAGAAAGCGAGATGTGATATAAATATTTGGAGCTATGATAAAGATGATTGCATTAAATACGCTTTAAAGTATAATGCTCAGTTCTATTTTTCCACCCTCGCCATGTGTGATAATGAAGAACACCCAGATTATGATTTCTTCTTTATTGGACAAATTAAGGGAAGAGGGGCAATAATAAACGAAATTAAACATAAACTAGAGGACCTCGGATATAAAGTTTTTTTTCATGTTATAGATGAAACAAATAAGAAATCCCCCGAATATAAATATCTAAATTACAATGACATTGTTGGTTTTATAAAAAAATCAAGATGTATTGTTGACATAGTAGGAGAATGGCAGACTGGTATGACGCTGAGGCCCTTAGAGGCATTGTTTAACAGAAAAAAACTTTTAACAAATTATGAAAGAATCTCTTGTTTCAATTTCTATACTCCAAATAATATCTTCATATATGGGAGAGACGACTTGTCAAGACTGGATGAATTTCTAACACTCCCATTAGATGAAGATAGTTTTCGGTATATAAATGAGTATGACTTTCCAAATTGGTTAAATAGGTTTTGATTAGCTATAATCCTTTCGATATCGGTTTTTGAATCCAAAATACAAAAATAAATGAAAGCATTAATCTTAAATAGCGGCTTAGGTTCGCGCATGGGTTTTATTACCAATGAACATCCGAAATGTATGACAGAGATATCTGCTCATAACACTATTTTGAGTAGACAGTTACGTATGCTCACTTCTTTTGGTGTGGAGGAAGTTGTCATGACCACCGGTTATTATGATAAAGTGCTGGTGGACTACTGCAACGCGCTTCACCTTCCGTTAAAGTATACCTTCGTAAACAACCCGCTTTACGACAAAACCAACTACATCTACAGCATCTATTGTGCAAAAGACGCACTGAAAGATGACGACATCATTTTGATGCATGGTGACTTGGTGCTCGAAAGCCGTGTGATGGAGGCTGTGATGGACAACGAGAACAGTTGTATGGCAGTAAGCAGCACACTCCCTCTGCCGGAGAAGGACTTCAAAGCAGTGATCAAAGACGGCCGCATCGAGAAGGTGGGCATTGATTTCTTTGATCACGCAATGGCTGCTCAACCTCTTTACAAGATTAAGAAAGAGGACTGGCTGGTTTGGCTTGCCAACATAGAGAAGTTCAGCGAGAATGACAACCGCAAGGTGTATGCAGAGAACGCCTTCAATGAAGTAAGCGATAAGTGCAAGATCTATCCTTGCGATGTTCAGGATATGCTCTGTGCAGAGATTGACACACCCGAAGACTTGAAGGTGGTTAGCCAAAAGGTGGCAGAGGTCAACGAACGTACTGTCTATATGTGTTTCTCTACGGAGTACATCCACAGTGGTCATATGACCATCATCAACAAGGCTCGTCGTTTGGGCCGTCTGATTATTGGAGTTCTCAGTGATGAGGCTGTTTCCAGTTTCAAGCGTTATCCTCTGATTCCTTTTGCAGAACGTAAGGCTTTGTTTGAGAATCTGGCCGGTGTAGAGCGTGTGGTAACTCAGGACACTCTTTCTTACGCCAAGAACCTCCGTGAATTGAAACCCGACTATGTGGTTCACGGCAATGACTGGTGCGAAGGTTTCCAGAAGCCTATCCGTCAGGAAGTATGCGAAGTGCTTGCAGAATATGGTGGCAAACTGGTGGAATATCCTTACAGCAACAATCCCGTTTACAAGGAACTGGATGCCAACCACCGTTCCGAAGCATCTATGCCGGATGTCCGCCGTGGACGTTTGCGCAAGCTCATTAATATGAAGGGCTTGGTAACTGCTATGGAGGCTCACAGCGGTATTACAGGTCTGATTGTGGAGAATACCAAGGTGCTTCAGGATGGTAAAACCTATCAGTTTGATGCTATGTGGGTAAGTAGTCTTTGCGACTCTACCGCCAAGGGTAAACCCGACATTGAACTGGTGGATATGACCAGCCGATTCCGTACCATTGATGATATTATGGAGGTGACCACTAAGCCTATCATCTTTGATGGAGATACTGGTGGTTTGACGGAACACTTTGTTTACACTGTTCGTTCCCTGGAGCGTATGGGAGTCTCTATGGTTATCATTGAGGACAAGACTGGCTTGAAGAAGAACAGCCTATTTGGAACAGAGGTGAAGCAGACACAGGCTGCTATTCCTGATTTCTGCGAAAAGATCCGTGCCGGTAAGAAGGCTCAAAAGACCAAGGAGTTTATGATTTGTGCCCGTATTGAGTCTCTGATTCTAGAGCAGGGAATGGAGGATGCATTGGAGCGTGCCTTTGCTTTTAGTGAGGCCGGTGCTGATGCCATCATGATTCATAGCCGCAAGAAAGATCCTGCTGAAATTTTTGAGTTTGTGGCTAAGTTCCGTGAGAAGAACACAACAACTCCTATCGTGGTTGTACCTACTAGCTTCAATACTGTCACAGAACAGGAATTCAAGGATAGGGGTGTGAATGTGGTTATCTATGCTAACCAACTCACCCGTACCGGTTTCCCTGCTATGCAGGATGCAGCCCGTACCATCTTGGAAAATCACAGAGCGAAAGAATGTGATGACAAGTGTATGTCAATTAAGGAGATTATAACTCTCATACCAGAGGAATAAATTTCAATTATCAATTCTCAATTTTCAATTTGAAAAATGATTAGACCTGAGTTTTTTATAGAAGCATTAAGAGAGAAAGGAATAGACTGCTTTGCCGGTGTTCCAGACAGTCTGCTGAAGAACATCTGCGCATACATCACAGACCACTTTGATGCAGCTCACAACATCATTGCAGCCAACGAAGGTGCAGCTGTAGGTCTTGCAGCCGGTCATTATCTGGCAACAGGACAACCTGCCTGTGTGTATATGCAAAATAGTGGTGAAGGTAATATCATTAACCCGCTGGCATCACTTACTGACCAAGAAGTTTATAACATTCCTGTACTTCTTCTGATTGGTTGGAGAGGCCGCCCGGGTGTTCACGATGAACCGCAGCACGTAAAGCAAGGTAAGGTAACCACCGGCCTGCTGAATGTGATGGGCGTGAACTATGAGGTTCTCTCTAAAGAAGAAGACAAAGCTGCACAGCAGATTGAAAAAGCCGCCAAGGCTCTTGCCAATAAAGAGGTCTTTGCATTGGTAATAGAGAAAGACACCTTTGAGGATTACAAGCTCCAGAATGTAGAGGTGAATGACCTTACCATGTCTCGTGAAGAGGCTATCCAGACTGTAGCCGCTGCACTTGGTGGGAAAGATTGCATTGTCTCTACCACCGGTATGATTAGCCGTGAGCTCTTTGAGTATCGTGCGGCTATGAACCAAGGTCACGAGCGTGACTTCTTAACTGTTGGCTCGATGGGGCACGCCTCTCAGATTGCCCTGGGTATCGCCCTTGCACAGCCAGAACGCAGAGTATGGTGCTTTGATGGTGATGGTGCTGCTATTATGCATATGGGTAGTATGGCTATTGTAGCCATCAAGGCTCCCAAGAACTATGTTCACGTTGTGTTCAATAATGGTGCTCACGATTCTGTTGGTGGGCAGCCTACAGTTGGTTTGAAGATTGATTTGCCTGCTGTGGCAAAGGCGGTTGGATATAAGGCTATTTATAGTGTCGAGACCAAAGAATGCCTAAAAGAACTCTTGGATAAGATAAGCACTAAAGAGGGGCTGGTACTGCTCGAAATTAAGGTAAAGAAGGGTAACCGCAAAGATCTTGGGCGCCCTACAACAACACCTCTCCAAAACAAAGAGGCTCTAATGGCATTTTTGAAAGATAAATTTTTGTAGACGATTGGTACACACTATCGTATTTTATAATATTTATGTGAGTATGTGTCAAAAAATAATAAACGGGATAACGAATCTGCCTGAGATATTGAAGACGGTTGACGGCAAGAAAGTTTTTCTTGTAGTTGATTCATCTTTCCCTTTTTTGAATATCAAAGATGATATTGAGAATATGGGGTATCCCCATGTTATGTTCTCTGACTTTACACCTAATCCTTTGTATGAGCAGGTATGTAAAGGCATTGACCTCTTCCAAATTACTAAATGCGACAGTATTTTGGCTGTAGGAGGTGGTAGTGCAATAGATGTTGCCAAGTGTATTAAACTGGCAGTACTGGCAAAAGAGGGCAATGCTTCTATTATTCCTCCGCTAGTGGCTCAGAGGCTACCCATTAATGGTACTATGATTCCGTTTATTGCTATTCCAACAACAGCCGGTACCGGTAGTGAGTCTACTCATAATGCGGTAATGTATTACGAGGGGGCGAAGCAGACAGTGACTAATGATGGCGTTTTGCCTGATTATGCAGTGCTGGAACCTTCTGTGCTGAAAACATTGCCACTCTATCAAAAGAAATGCACTATGATGGATGCCCTTTGCCAGGGAATAGAGTCTTGGTGGAGTGTAAACTCAACGGAGGAGAGTTATGAGTATAGCCGGAAGACCATTGAACTCATTATGGCCAACTGGCGGAAGTATATCTTTGAGAATGATGATGAGGCTGCAGCTAATATTATGCTTGCTGCTAATTATGGTGGGCGTGCCATCAATATCACCCAAACAACAGCAGCTCATGCTTTCAGTTATAAGATAACCTCATTGTACAAACTGCCTCATGGTCATGCTGTCGCCGTATGCTTACCAATTATTTGGGAATACATGTTAGACAATATTGGCAATTGTATTGAAAAACGCGGGCAAGACTATCTTAAGGGTATCTTTGATGATATTACAAAAGCAATGAATTGTGATAATCCTAAACAGGCAATTGAGGTATTCCGTAAGATGATGCACCATATGGAATTGTCGAATCCCGTATCGTTTAATAAGGAGAAAGACTTGAATGTGTTGTCAAAATCTGTAAATCCGATACGTTTAAAAAATAACCCATGTGAACTAGGAGAGGATAATATACAGGATTTGTATAATAAAATTATTTTATAAAATGAAGAATGCAATAACAATACTAGTGGATTCGGTTATTTGGGATTGTATAGGCACTACCCGATGTAAAGTGAGTTCTACCCCCTTCTTAGACTCCTTAAGATCTGAAAGTATTACGGCCTCAAAGCTTTATTCCCATGGCCCTTATACAAATGCAGCAACACGTAGTTTATATACTGGACGGAGGTGTTTAGATGATTTTGCATATTTTTTTAATTTGAACACATCTCCAACAAACCATTATAAAGTATTTCATGATAATGGGTACGAAACCTATGGCTTGTACTACCCTTACTACATGGTAGGGCGAGACATGAGGAAAGACATTGATCATACATATTATACGGCAGGCTTTATATGGGGAAGTGAATGGGGAGGAATATTTAGTTATTATTCTGAAGTGATAAAGAGTCGCAGTTTAAATAATGACGAATTAAAATTACTTTACAAGAGGGTTGGCTTGATGCTTGAAGTGTGGGGAGATTTTTATAAAGATGCGCTAAACGACCCAAACACTGTTTCTATGATTTCTGATGTTATAGAAGATTCTGATCTTATAGAAGCTCATAATGTGGTAGAAGAGGAGATTAAAAAATTTAAACAAGATCAGGAAGCCTATATTTATGAAATATTACAAAAAGGTAAAGCCCACAAACTAGCTTCCCTTGATAGTATTGATGTAGACAAAAAAATCAACAGGGATTATTTGAAAAAGGGTGTATATGAGTACTATTCTGATTTTTTTAAATTCGCGTCATTTATAAATTTTAAGGCTAATTGGATTAAGAACAAGCCTTCGCTCAAAAGAATAATTAACTGTTTAGTAAAATATGTTAAGACTCATGATAAGGATGATATTATGCTCATCGCAAATTACTTCATGTGTATTAATTCTATAAATAAAGTAAAGAAGGAAAGTTATTCGCATTGGCAAGATGTTCCATCGGCTAAGACACAATTAGATTTTGCTATTAAAATACTTGAAAATCGCAATACTTCTAGTAAGCCCTTTTACATGTCACTTCATTTTTTAGAACCTCATAATTACTTGTCATTCTTTACCTTTGATTGTCAAGATAGAGTTGTTCTTGATGAAGAATTTGAAATGTTGTACAAATATTGTAAGGATTTAGGGCATGATTTTATAGGGAATTTAGCCTATTTCCTCTCTATTAGATATACTGATTATTGTATTGAGAAGTTTTGCCGATATTTAAAGAAGGCGGGGCTATGGGATAATACGGTTTTAACTGTTGTGTCTGACCATGGTTCATCATATAGCTTTTATCCATTGCATGGTAGACATGTAAATTGTTTCGATGAAGAGTGCTATCATGTGGCAATGCAAATAAGAAATCCAGGGGGAAAGGCATATGAAATTAATGATTATCATAATTCATTGGACGTATTACCAACATTATATGACATAATGGGGTTTGATCCGCAAGAAGGAGTATTAGGGCACTCAATGTTGAATCAGGACATACCCCACAAAAATTATGTTATGACTGAGTATATGGGGCCGGGATGTCCAGATATAATGTCACGGCCAATATGGTTTAGTATACGCGATAAGCATTATGCTATAGGTTATAAAGTTGGTATATATCAAAACTTCGAAGACGGCATATTGGCTGAAGTCTATGACTTATCTCTAGATCCTCATGGTTTTTACAATATTGCTGCTGTAGTTGATAAAAATAAGATACAATACTTGCTAAGCCATTTAAAGGTAAGATTAAGTGAGGTAAGAGAAAGCAGCTATAAGTTCATTAGTAATATTTAACTTAAACATTTTTTGTCACAATGAAATACCAAGAATTATTATTTCAATCCAATAGCCAATTTCTTATAACAGGGGGAGCAGGTTTCATTGGCTCCAACCTCTGTGAAGCAATATTAAAAATGGGTTATCGTGTGCGTTGCCTCGATGACCTGAGTACAGGCAAACAAGCTAATGTGGATTTGTTCAAGGACAATCCCAATTACGAGTTCATCAAAGGTGACATCAAAGACCTTGATACTTGTATGAAGGCTTGCGAAGGTGTGGACTATGTGATGAACGAAGCTGCATGGGGTAGTGTGCCTCGCTCCATTGAAATGCCTCTGTTCTATTGTGCCAATAATATACAGGGCACACTGAATATGATGGAGGCCGCACGTCAGAAGGGCGTAAAAACCTTCGTGTATGCATCCTCCAGCTCAGTTTATGGTGATGAAGCGCACTTGCCTAAGCAGGAGGGAGTAGAAGGTAATCTTCTTTCTCCTTATGCGCTAACAAAGCGAGCTGATGAAGAGTGGGCAAAACAATACACCAAGCACTATGGCTTGAAGACTATTGGCCTTCGCTACTTCAATGTTTTTGGCCGTCGTCAAGATCCGAATGGTGCTTATGCTGCAGTGATCCCTAAGTTCATAAAGATGCTGATTAACGATGAACAGCCTACCATCAATGGTGATGGCAAGCAGAGTCGTGACTTTACGTACATTGAGAACGTTATTGAAGCTAACCTGAAAGCTTGCTTGGCTCCCGATGAGGCAAGTGGTGAAGCTTTCAATGTGGCATACGGAGGTCGTGAATATCTGATTGATATTTACTATGACCTTACCAAGGCTCTGGGTAAGAATATAGAACCCCACTTTGGCCCCGACCGCCCTGGCGACATTAAGCATAGTAATGCGGACATTAGCAAAGCAAAGCGTATGTTGGGTTATGATCCGCAGTATGACTTTGCCCGTGGCTTGAATGAGGCCATCGAATGGTATAAGAATAATTTATAAATCGCAAGATAGAGAACAAATAAATAATATAACAATGAAGGATACTAAGATTTGTGTAATCGGTCTCGGTTACGTTGGCCTGCCTCTGGCTCGCTTGTTTTCCACAAAGTACCCCACCGTGGGTTTTGATATGAACCAGAAGCGTTGTGACGCTTTGATGGCTGGTCATGATGCGACTCTTGAGGTGGCAGATGACATCCTCCAGGATGCCATCAAGAACCACGGTTTCATCTGTACCAGCGACATTGAGAAGATTAAGGACTGCAACTTTTACATTGTGGCTGTTCCCACTCCTGTGGATGCAGACAACAATCCTGATTTGACTCCGCTGGTTGGTGCTTCTACTACCGTTGGTAAGGTTATAAGCAAGGGTGATGTGGTGGTTTATGAATCCACCGTTTATCCTGGTGTTACAGAAGATGAGTGCATCCCTGTTGTGGAGAAGGTTTCTGGCATGAAAATGAATGTGGACTTCTATGGTGGCTACAGCCCTGAACGTATCAACCCAGGTGACAAGCAGCACACTGTTGAGCATATTAAGAAAGTGACCTCTGGTTCTACCCCTGAGATTGGTAAGTACATCAATGAGGTATACTCTAGTGTTATCACCGCTGGTACCCATCTTGCACCCACGATCAAAGTAGCTGAGGCAGCAAAGGTGATTGAGAACAGCCAGCGTGACATCAATATTGCCTTCGTGAACGAGCTGAGTAAGATTTTCAACAAGATGGGTATTGATACCCTTGATGTTTTGGAAGCCGCTGGCACCAAGTGGAACTTCCTTCCTTTCCGTCCTGGACTGGTAGGTGGTCACTGCATTGGCGTTGACCCGTACTATCTGGCACAATGCGCACAGCGTCATGGTTACAATCCTGAGATTATCCTTGCCGGTCGTCGTATGAACGATGGTATGGGTGAGTATGTGGCTACTGAGACCATTAAGCTGATGTTGAAGAAAGGCATTCAGGTATTGAATAGTAACATCATCATCCTTGGCTTCACTTTCAAGGAGAACTGCCCGGATGTACGTAATACTAAGGTAATTGACATCTATAAGGCACTGAAGGAGTACAACCTGAATATTACTGTATATGATCCTTGGGCAAATCCTGCCATTGTGGAGCATGAATATGGTATCAAGGTGGTGAATGAGCTTCCTTCAGAGAAGTTTGATGCTGCTATTGCTGCTGTGGCTCACAAGAAATTTGACGGACTGGATGTGCCTGCTCTGTTGAAGGAGAAACACGTTATCTTCGATGTGAAGTGCACGTTGGATAGAAACATTGTTGACGGAAGACTATAAAGAAAATACATATTAATTATTAAAATGATTAACGCTAAATAGTTAATGGATATGGGTATTTTTGTGAGAAAAGTCATAAGGTTTATCGTGTCAAACTATTTAAATGGCCTGTTTGATGATGAGACATATTTAAAAACTGTTTTTAAACTATATAATGGCTATAAATTAGATTTGAATAATCCAAAAACATTCAACGAAAAAATGCAGTGGCTTAAACTTCATGGTCATAGGCCGGTTTATGCTACTATGGCAGATAAATATGCCGTTAAAAAATTTGTGGCTGATTTGATAGGAGAAGAGTATGTAGTACCTTGCCTTGGTGTATGGGAAAATGCTGATGATATTGATTTTGATGTGCTTCCCAATCAATTTGTACTTAAATGTACGCATAATTCTGGTAATGGAAGGTGTATTTGTAAGGACAAGTCTAAAATTGATATAGAGCAAGTAAGAAAAAATATCGCAAAGGGCTTAAAAGAAGATTATTTCAAGCCTGGAAGGGATAAGCAATATAGAGATATCCCCAAAAAGATTATTGCTGATAAATATCTGGATGATGGTATGGGGAGTGAATTACGCGATTATAAATGGTGGTGTTTTGATGGTGTCCCAACTTATATGTACTGTACAAATAAGGGAGAACATGTTTATGAAAACTTCTATGACATGGACTTTAATCCTGTACCTATTGATCACGGATTCCCCAGACTTCAACCTGAGATGGAAAAACCAGCAGAATTTGAACAAATGAAAGAATTGGCGGCCAAACTCTCAAAAGGAGTTCCTTTTGTTCGTATAGATTTTTTTGATGTAAACCACCATATTTATTTTGCTGAATTTACTTTTTTTGATTGGGGGGGATTTCAGCCCTTTGGAGGAAAATGGGATTACGAACTCGGCAAACTGATTAGATTACCTATCAAAAAGTCTGAATAAGGCTTTTTACTTAATAATTGTTGAAGTTTAGTTAACGAGTATGGAAATAGCGATTTCTATTGACGAGTATATTTTTGAGGCAGATGGTAAATTCTATGGTGACAATGTCGGTTATGACATTGTAAAGAGGTATGCGGACAACTTTGAGAATATCAAATTGATTTCTCGTATTAAGCATGTTGATGCGAATCATCTTGATATGCATAACAAATTGCTGCCTTGGGAGAATGTTCACTATATTGACGTGCCTTTTTTTACATCAATTAATGAATTATTCAAACACTATAGCAAGATCTCTTCTAAAATAGGTAAAGCCGTTAAAAATTGCGATGTTGCTTTGGTAAGAGCGCCATCTTTAGTTGGTTTTATCACTCTTAGAAAACTGCCGAAGAGAACCCCTTACTGGCTCGAGGTGGTAGCTAACCCTTATGAGATGTATAAAGGTTATGCCGGATTGCAAAAGATTCAGGCTATAATAATGCATTTTGCTCAAAAGCATTATTGTAAAAAAGCAAGTGCCATAGCCTTTGTGACCAAATATAGCCAACAGAAGCTGTATGAGTTAAATCCATCCAAGGAGAACAACACGCACTATTCAAGCATAGAGTTAAAGAAGGAATTCTTCTCTGATAAACTTTTGAAGCATGATTTCTTTGAGGATAAGTCATTACCCTTAAAGATAGTTCATGTGGCAAATGTAATTTCAGGTAATATCAAAGGGCACCAAGAAGTTATTGATGTTTCAGCTCGTTTAAAACAACAAGGTAAGAATGTTGAATTAGTATTTGCTGGAGATGGACCCGACGTGGATTATTATAAGAATAAGGCAACAGAGAATGGAATAAAAGCAACTTTTCTTGGCTTTATTGACAAGAAACAGCTGCATGAATTGCTGCTTGATAGCGACTTCTTTCTGTTCCCCTCTAAGAGTGAAGGTTTGCCCAAAGTGTTAATTGAAGCAATGGCGATTGCCGTACCGTGTGTGGCATCTAATGTAGGTGGAATACCTGAGTTATTACCGTCAGAGAGTGTCTTTGATAGTTATGATGTCGATGGCATGACTCAAAGAATTATGGAACTCGCATCAAACAAACAGAAATACCTGGATAATGCACAGTTGATGTATAATACTGCTTTGGAGTATGAATCATCTGTCTTGGCGTTAAGACGTGGAGCTTTTTATCAAAAGTTGACTGAAGTTGTAAAATAAACTAACCGAAGGAAACCCCCTGTTTTAGCTTTTTAGTGGCAGGTCCGGAGGTATAAAACATTAATAACAAAAAAAGTATATATTTATGAGTGAAAGAAAGTATCAGGTATGCTCACGTTGCGTGATGGATACCACAGATTCAGACATCCAGTTTGATGAACATGGAGTCTGCAAGCGTTGTAGGGAGTATGAAGAGCGTATTCTCCCAGACTGGAATCATGGTAAAGGTCACGAAACTGAGCTTCAGGAGTTAATAGCAAAGATTAAGAAGAGTGGAGAAGGTAAGAAGTATGACTGTATACTTGGTTTAAGTGGTGGATTGGATTCTACTTATATGCTTCACCTAGCCGTGAAGGAATGGGGGCTTCGTCCTTTCGTGTTCCATATTGACTGTGGCTGGAATCTGCCCGTGGCAGAAGAAAATATCCGTAAGGTTTGCAAAGGACTTGGTGTGGAACTCCATATTGAGATAATGGATTGGAATGAGTTACGCGAAATGCAGCTGGCCTGGTTCCGCACCGGTATGGAAATGCTGGATGCGCCCCAGGATCATGCTTTCATTGCATTGATTGACCGTTTCTCCCGTGAACTGGGTGTGAAGTACATCATGAACGGTTACAACATCTGCACGGAGATTGTGGCAGATCCAGTTTCATGGACAAGTGATGGCGGTCCTACTGGTGATGGTACTTATTTGAAAGATGTGATCAAGAAGTATTGTAGCATTCCCATTAAGAACTATACCTTCACCAGCGGTTTCAAACACAAGTTCTGGATTCCTTATGTATTGGGTGTAAAGACCTTGAAACCCCTGAACCTTGTAGAATTCACCAAGAAGCAGATGGTGGATACGCTGGTCAAGGAGTATGGCTATGAACCTTATGGGCAGAAGCATTTTGAGGACCTGCTGACCAAGTTCCTGGAAGGTTACTGGATGCCTAAGCGCTTTGGTCATGACATCCGTCGTGCACAGCTTTCCAGCCTTGTCGTGACTGGACAGATGACCCGCGAAGAGGCCTTGAAGATTCTGGAGCAGCCGCCCGTAACTGAGGAGGAAGGACTGGCTATGTTCAAAGAGGTGGCAAAACGCCTTGAGATCTCTGAGGAAGAATTGCAGAAGTTCTTTGAAATGCCCAAATGCACAGAGAAGTTTAAGAGTCAGGAGAAGTTGTATAACTTTGGTATCCGACTCTATGAATGGTTAGGAATTGAGAAGCGTATCAGGAAGTAAATGAAGAGGGGTGAAAGACCCTACCAGCGTTGCACACAATGTGTGATGGACACCACAGACTCGAAGATTACCTTCGACGAACATGGTGTCTGTGACCACTGCCGGAATTTTGAGCACAACATCAAACCCTACTGGAAACCTCAGGAGAATAGGTTTGATGAACTGGAGAAACTGGCGGCAAAGATACGCAAGGCTGGTAAGGGACACGATTACGACTGCATCCTTGGTTTAAGTGGTGGTGCTGACAGCAGCTACTTGGCATACATTGCCAAAAAGATTATGCATTTACGTCCGCTGGTATTTGTTGTGGATACTGGTTGGAACCTGAATGTGGCGGTAGAGAATATCGAGAAGATTGTCAAGGGACTTGAATTGGATATGTACACAAAGGTGATTAACTGGAAAGAAATGGCAGACTTGCAGCTATCCTTCTTCAAAGCCTCCATATCTTCCCAGGATTTCCCGCAAGATCATGCCATTTTCTCTGCACTATACAATTATGCCGTAAAGCATCATATCAAGTATGTATTGACGGGTTCCAACAGTGCAACGGAATTTATACGTCCGCCTATGCAGTGGATTCACATGAACGACCTGCGGATGGCTTTGGATATTCATAAGAAGTTTGGGCAACGGGAATTGAAGACTTATCCTACCTGTGGCATTCTGAAGTATAAGATTATTTACAAGCTATTCTATGGCATGACCCGTGTATATCCCTTGGATTATGTGGTGTATGACAAAGCCAAGGCTGAGGACTTGCTTCATGAGAAATACGGCTGGACCAAATACGCCAACAAGCATTATGAGAATGTGTTTACCCGCTTCTTTGAGGGTTATTATATGCCCCATAAGTTTGGCTTTGACACTAGAAAGAATGTATTGAGCAACGAGATACTGGCTGGTACAATGACCCGTGACGAAGCATTAAAGATACTAAAGCAACCACCTTACGACCCAGAACAAGCAAAGCTTGATAAAGCATACATTGCTAAGAAGCTTGGCGTAACTACTGAAGAGTTTGAAGAGATTATTGCAAGACCCAATAAGACACCGGAGGATTATAAAAATTCTCTGTGGTTGTTGAAGATGGGTGTTTTCTTCAGTAGGTTGTTTGGAATTGAAAACCGTAATATCAGATAGTAAGATGGTAGCGATAGTAGATTACGGATTGGGCAATCTGGGTTCGATTGCCAATATGCTGAAGGTGATTGGTGAAAAGTCAGTCATCACAGCAGATAAAGATAAGATAGCACAAGCAGACAGAATCATACTTCCCGGTGTAGGCGCATTTGATGCCGGTATGTCAAAGCTGACGGAAACTGGATTGGTGGATTTCATCAAGGAACAAGCCTTGCAGGAAAAGAAACCAATTCTGGGTATTTGCTTAGGTATGCAGCTGCTTGGAAGGAAGAGTGAGGAGGGGAGTCTGGAAGGATTGAATCTGATTCCCTTTGAGTCTGTCCGCTTCCAGTTAGATGGCACCAATCTGCGTGTTCCTCACATGGGATGGGATATTGTGGAGTTTCAACAGAAGAGTCCATTACTGGAGGGCATGACAGGAAGACAACGTTATTACTTTGTACACTCCTATCACGCCAAGTGTGACAGTAAGGAGAATGTACTGATGACTTGCGACTATGGCTATGAGTTCGCTTGTGCCGTAGTGCGGGATAATATCTATGGCGTACAGTTTCACCCTGAGAAGAGTCATGACTTTGGTATGGCCCTGCTTGATAACTTTATAAGGAGGTGCTAGTATGTTTACAAGACCAAGAATTATACCCGTCTTGTTAATAGACGACCGTGACTGCATCAAGACAGTGCAGTTCAGAGAGCGCACCTACCTGGGTGATGTGGTGAATGCCGTCAAAATTTTCAACCGCAAAGGCATTGATGAACTGGCTATTTTGGATATTGGTGCCACCAAGAGTCATCGTGAGCCTGACTTTGAGTTATTGAAGGACATAGCCAGCGAAGCTTTTATGCCGCTGAGCTGTGGCGGAGGTGTGACTACCATTGAACAAGTTCATAAGCTTTTGGCCATAGGCTATGAAAAGGTGGTTATTAATACCTCTCTGATTACGAATCCCGATATGGTACGCGAGGCTGTACGGCTGTATGGTAGCCAGAGCATTGTGGCCTCTATTGATGCTAAATTGATTGATGGCGAGTACAAATGTGTGATTTGTGACGGTCAGCAGGTAATAGACAAGTATCCTCGCGATTTGGCTATTGAGGCAGAGCAGATGGGATGCGGTGAAATCATTATCAACAGCATTGATCGTGACGGTATGATGCAAGGCTATGACCTGAAACTGGTCAAGATGATTGCGGATGCTGTGAAGGTTCCTGTAACTGCTATAGGTGGAGCTGGTGGCATCAAAGACCTGAAGCAGGTCATTCAAGAGGCTGGTGCTCATGCGGCTGCTGGAGGTAGTATGTTTGTGTTTTATGGTAGATTAAGAGCTGTACTTATTACGGCACCAAGTGAGCTTGAACTAACTACGGCAGGTGTTTATCATGAGTAGTCGAATACATAGAAACATGAAGAGAGTATTAATACACACATTAATTTTCAGCCCTGATGGTGTTTCAACGGCATATATATATAATGATATTGCCTTGCGCTTGCAAGAGAGAGGATATGAAGTCGTGGTACTGACAACAACGCCACACTTCAATATTGTGCCGGAACAAGTAGAGAAGCAGCCCATGCGGTGGAAAGTATGGGGTTTTTGTAAAGTGAGTAAATTCAATGGTATGACGGTACTGCACGTGCCGCAGAAAAAGTTTAAAAGCACTGCATTAAGACTCTTGGGATTTATTTACTGGCACATTGTATCCTTCTTTATTGGGCTTACAATCCGTCACGTGGATTTGATACTCTCACCATCTCCGCCTTTGACACTTGGATTCCTTAATCTTGGGTTAGCCAAGTTAAAAGGTTGCAAGGTGGTATATAATGTTCAAGAAATTTATCCTGATATACTGAAACTGAAAGGAGGCATCACGTTGAAGTCCCTAAGCTGGATGGAAAGGAAGGTTTATAATGGCTCAGATGCTGTCACCACGATCGACAAGGTGTTTCACAATACCATTGCTCCTCGTTTCAAGGATCAGAGTAAACTTCATATTATTCCCAACTTTGTAGATACTGAACTTTATCAAGAAGTTGAATGGAAATGGAAACTGGATAGCAAGTTATTCCCCCAGACTGATAGCATTAAACTATTGTACGCTGGCAATATTGGTCATGCACAATCTTGGGAGCCATTGATTGAATTGGCAGATAGAACACGTGATTTAAATGTTGAGTATGTCGTAATTGGGGAAGGCGCAAAGAGGGCTTATGTAGAGGAAGAAATACAGAAACGTGGTTTAGAAAAACTTCACTTGCTACCTTATCAGCCTCGTGAATTGATGCCATCCATCCTTTCATATTCTGATGCTTCGTTTATTTTTATGGCACCAGAGATGGACGGTGACGGATTTCCGTCAAAGGTCTATACCATTATGGCTTGTGAACGTCCGATGTTGATCCTTTCTGGCGAAAATACACCTATCGTGAACTTCTTGAAGGATAAGGGATGCGCCAAACTGATTAAAGAGAGGGACTTTGATGCGAAGGTAAATGAAATGGTCTCATGGTTAAGAGGTATTACAAAGGAAGAATTAAAAGAGATGGGTAAGAATGGTCTTGCAGAGATACAGGCAAAATACACGAAAGAAAGAGTGACTGGTATGTATGCAGATCTGGTTAAAGAATTGATAGGAGAATAAGCAATGAAGATACTTATTACTGGCGTTCATGGATTTGTGGGAAGCAATTTGGTGGCATTTTTAGCTACCACAAATGAAATCTATGGAATTGATATTATCGCACCAGAGAAAGAGGGCATAATCAAAACGTATTCATGGGAAGACCTTAATACAGGACTCATACCAGATGTAGACGTCATCATCCATCTGGCAGGGAAGGCTCATGACACGAAGAATCAAGCTAAAGCTGATGTGTATTTCCAAGTGAATACAGAGTTGACAAAAACAATATATGATTATTTTATGAAGTCATCAGCAAAGAAATTCATCTTTTTTAGCTCGGTGAAAGCTGCTGCAGACAGAGTTGAAGGTGAATATGTGGATGAAAATGTTATTCCATCACCTAAAGGGCCATACGGAGAAAGTAAGATTGCTGCAGAAAGATATATAATTAATAAGGTGGCTGATTCGGATGCTCACAGATTAGAATTTCCTCATGATCAGCAAAAGCAGACTTATATTCTCAGGCCTTGCATGATTCATGGCCCTGGAAATAAGGGAAATCTGAATCTACTTTATGGCGTGGTGAAGAAGGGTATACCTTGGCCATTGGGAGCATTCGAGAATAAACGCACGTTTACATCTATTGATAATTTGTGCTATATAATCGATGGCTTATTAACGAAGAATGTGGAACCAGGCATCTACAATATCAACGATGATGAGGCTGTATCCACAAATGAACTGATAGAGATTATTTGTGAGGCATTAGGTAAAAAGGCCCATATTTGGAGGATCCCCTGTGGATTTATGGAAGCTGTTGCTAAATTGGGTGGCATTCTTCATTTGCCCTTGAATCCTGAGAGGTTGCAGAAATTAACAGAGAATTATGTTTCCTCGAATGCAAAGATAAAGCGTGCGCTCGATATAGAACAACTGCCAGTCCGGGCCAGAGATGGTCTCACTAAGACAATCATGTCGTTCAATGAGTAAGTTCTTTTATGGTTTATATCTTATGTTGTTACGTACTTTCGTTTTACTTCTGATATTCTGTGGAGGAACATGCCTTTCAAAGGCACAGGAGCATGTGTCCGCAGCGGACTCGAGTGCAGTTATAACAAACTCTTTATGGGATAACTGGTATGGACAGATAGGCGTAGATATGAATTTACTATTCCCCAAAGGACATAGTATGAAAGATGTGTTTCCCAATGGTAAGTCATTTGGCATGAATGTTGCTGTGGGCAAATGGTTTTCTCCTGAATTTGGAGGACGTTTTAAGGTCGTATGGAATAATGGTATTCTGCCTAACGACCATAATACATGGTTGGCACCATACGGCGTTCCAGGTGAAAATCATCGACAAGGGGGATTCTTAAATTTTGTGTGGGATGTGCAGTTTAATATGCATAATCTTATAGGTGGTTATAAGCCAGATAGAAAATGGGAGTTAATAATCGCCCCACGGGCAGGCGGATGGTGGGATATTGGTACAAGCAAAGGCTGCCCTTTATTAGGCGTGGGTATTATGAATACTTATCGTTTAAATGACAAATGGAGCCTATTTATTGATGCTGGCTATCATTTTGTTGCAAGTATTAATGGATCCTACTCTGGTACAGATCATGGTGGGAATAGTTTTGCAGAAGTTAATATTGGTGTGCAATATGATTTGCAAAGAAAGAATCATGCTCAGAAATGGAAACGAATTGGCGAGGCTTGTCAGAAGGATGATGGAGTCTGCTTGAATCATTTGTGGGATAATTGGTTTTTGCAGGCTGGTGTAGGTATGTCGCTTATCAAACCATACGGGACAAGCTTTTCAGATGTGTTTCCGAATGGTAATACATTCGGCATAAATCTCGGTGTCGGGAAATGGTTTTCTCCAGAAGCTGGCATTCGAGGTGGACTCAATTGGCAAAATGGCCTTATCCCAAACAAGCGTGCCACTTATTTGGACTCTGCAGATGGTCAAAAGAAAAATTATAAAGAGCATGGCTTTGCATCCCTATATGTAGATTTTTTATTTAATCTTCATAATATCTTTGGTGGATATGATAATACTCGCAGATGGAATGCCATTGTATATCCAAGGATGGGACTAGCCATGAACTTTGCATCGAGCAATAAGGAGAGTTCTATGTTAGGAGTAGGTACAGAACAAACATATGCTATTAATAATCGACTAAAACTTTTTGCTGATTTGACATACCATGTGACAACAGGTGGATTCTTAGATGGGAAATATGCAGGGAAAGATGATAAGGGATTATCTCATAATGGTTGGTTCGATATTAACGTCGGAGTCCAGTATGAGCTGGGGCAAGTTGTTGGGTGGAATAGGCCTAAAGAGATACGTGCATCGTCGCATATAGTCGGTGGCCATAACTGGCCTCGCTTTATCGTCAATACTGGTGCATCGGTAGTGGTGGCCTTTGGCGCAAAGACAATTCTTAAGAAGGTTGTTAAAGAAGATCGCCCCGATCATTCTGATAATAAATCATTTCCATCCGGACACGCTTCGATGGCGTTTGCGGCTGCGAGGTCGATTGACAAGGAGTTTAGGAAAGACTGTATCTGGATTCCCATTGCGGGCTATGCTGCAGCTACGGCCATTGGCGTAGAACGTGTAGCAAACAAGCATCATCACTGGTATGATGTAGCTGCAGGCGCAGCTATCGGTATTGGCTCAGCTGAACTCACCTGGTGGTTGAGTGACATTTTGTTAGCAAAGCATAATAGGTACGTTGCCATTGGGGCTTCTGGTAATACTTTGGATGTGGCGGTGAATTTCTAATATAAAAATATGCAGACTTACATTTTGATTTTGGCACTGCTTTTCGTGTTGGAAGTATGTTATTTTAAGATTGCAGATCGGTTTAACATCATTGATAAACCGAACGAGCGGAGTTCGCACAAGAGAATTGTATTACGTGGCGGAGGAATCATATTTACCATTGCTTTGTGGTTATGGTCGGCGGTGTATGGATTCGAGTATCCATGGATGTTAGCAGGTGTAACCTTGGCTGCAGGATTGAGTTTTGTGGATGATATACACTCGTTACCAGATTCTATCAGACTGGTTGCGCATTTCGTAGCGATGTTATTGGTGTTTCAGGAGATCGGTATATTACAATGGAATATGTGGTTGATCTTACCATTCGCACTGATTGTCGCTGTGGCAGGGACAAATATCTTTAACTTTATGGACGGTATCAATGGTATTACAGGCGGCTACTCAATAGCAGTTTTGATACCACTCGCCATAAAAAACGAGGAGTTGAAAGTGAAAAATGGAGCTGGATTTATCGATGAAACGATGTTGATAGTAATTCTTCTATCAGTCTTGGTTTTCTGTTTCTTCAATTTCCGCCAAAAAGCAAAGTGTTTTGCAGGGGATGTAGGCAGCATCGGTATGGCGTTGATATTGGTATTTTGTATCGGAAGGCTGATGTATGTCACTGGTGACATCACCTGGATTGTACTCTACTTAGTTTATGGCGCAGATGGTATGATGACTATCTTCCATCGCATCATGCTACATGAAAACTTGGGCGAGGCGCATCGCAAACACGCCTATCAATTGATGGCGAATGAACTGAAGATGCCGCATGTGGTAGTAAGCAGTATTTATATGGTTCTGCAAATGGTAATCTCGTTGATCGCTATCTTTGTCATTCCAGATAACCAACTATCACACTGGATTTATTTAGTCTTGTCAAGTGTGATGATAGGGGGTGTGTACCTATTATTTATGATGAAATATTATCATCTGCACGAGGAATATTTGGCTTCGCTGAAGAAATAGCATTATGGATGTACAACTGATAAACAAGGAATTGCTCGAGGCATTACACCAAAAGGCGCAGGCCTCCCCTCGCCTTCGTCAGAACTTCGACCTCAGGACATCCCCCGAGGATACTTCCCAGCGCATGCTCAATGCCTTGGAACCCGGCACGCATGTCCCCATCCATCGCCATTTGAAGACGTCGGAGACGGTGATTTGTATCGAAGGGTGTCTGGATTGGGTGTTTTATGAGGAGCTGCCCAATATGGATGCAGGTGGTCCCATCCACAATGGCGAAACGGCTGCGGATGAGAGCAATTTTCAAGAGATAGCCCGCATCAGAGTCTGTCCCCGCGAAGGTCAATATGGTATACAAGTACCCAAAGGCGCATGGCACTCGGTCATCGTCCACGAACCAAGTACGATTCTCGAAGCCAAAGATGGGGCATACATCCCCAAATGACACAATAAAACCGACGCACCAGCCGTTATTATAAAGAAAAACATGGAAACAACAACGATGCGTCACAATGTTCCAGGGTCCGCTCCTGGAATTCTTTTTCACTTATTTTCGTTTCTTTCGGGAAAGAAACCTGAGGCGCTTTATCCTCGGTTCCTTCGATATATCGATGAGGCCCACCGCGATGGGGTGATGGGGGATGGCCGCTATGCAGTCGCCTTGGGCAAGGCCGCCAAGTTGAATCGATTTCTCATCATCACTGGCAGGCCATCGATGACGGTTTGTGAATTCTCGACCGACAAGCTGCTCGAATTCCGACAGTTCATCTTCGACGAGTACAAGTACGTAAAGCTGTATCCAGGGTTGTATCCTCGAGGGTCAGGCCATCGACCGCCCCAGAAGCGCATGAAAGAGTCGACAGCAGTCCATGACCTGAAGTTGCTACAGGCCTTCTTCGAAGAGCTTGAGAACACAGACGAAATACGCCGCTCCCCTTTCCGATCAATTTCGGTGGAGAAGCGGCGTATTATCATGCATGTGATGTATGATGCCCCGATCTATCTGAAGACTGAGGAGCTCAAACAGGTGATGGCGACGGAGGTGCCTGAGGAGTTACAATGGGTGAAAGATCTGTTTGTGTTGAATTGCGCGATTGGTTGCAGGATCAGCGACCTGTTGCGACTATCGCCCAAGAAAGTGAGTGTGTCGGAAGATGGCATCCCGTATGTCCATTATATCCCGATGAAGACGATGAAGACTCAGCGCGTCAATAGTGAGGTGATCACGCCCCTGATCGAGCCTGCGCTGGAGATTATCCAGAGGACAGGGCTGAAGTTTGTGGACCCGAATCTGAAGTATGAGAAGCAGCGGTATAACAAAGCCCTGCGCCGGTTGCTGGAAATTTGCGGCATCACGAGGCCGGTGAGCATATATTGCCCCGAGACGAGAGATAATGAGTACCGGCCATTGTTCGAAGTCGCCACCTCGAAACTGGCAAGGAAGACGCACATCGACATGCTCAACAAGGTTCAGATCAATTATTACGCCGCAGGATTGCATCGGGCAGGTTCGGATGCGGTGTTCCGGTATACGAGCTTGGAGTTGAGGGACCGGTACGAGTTGCTACGGGCGGCGTTTGGGGTATAAAATGACGGAAGGCTGATGCACTATTTGCATCAGCCTTTCGTTATTCATGGTGTCTTCCCCATTGTGGCACGAAGATGAATAAGCAGATTTGCCAGAGAGCTTTTAGGAACTTCATCATCATTACCATGTCACTGCAACGTCGAGGGTATTCCCAGAACTCCCGACAGCCACATTACTCCCCTTGCCAAACATCAAATCACTCAGCCACCACGTCAACTCTGCAGCGCCGAAACCAATCCCAGCCCCAGCCACCACATCATACCAATGATGCCTGTCACTAACCACTCTCTCCACGCCAATAGCCGTCGCCGCCGCATATCCCGCTATCGGAATCCAAATACTCTCTCGACGAAACTCCTTATCAATCGACCTCGCCGCTGCGAACGCCATCGAAGCATGTCCTGACGGAAACGACTTATTATCAGAATGGTCAGGCCTTTCCTCCTTAATCGCCTTCTTGAGCACCGTCTTCACACCATAGGCCACAATCACCGACGCGCCAGTATTAAATATGAAACGAGGCCAATTATGACTACCTTCCCAATGTGATGCAGTGCGCTTCTCGCCTGGTTTATCCCAAGTATTCCGTCCGAATTCATACTGTACGCCGACATTCAGGTCAAACCAGCCATTGCTACCAGATCCAGTTCCTCTGTCCGTACTCTTTCCATTCATAAATTCGCTTGAAGTCACTTGATAAGCAACATCTGCAAACAACTTTATTCGGTCACTTAACTTAAATGTCTGCTCTGAACCTATACCAACTAATGGCGAACCTGTTGATCCTTCCAGATTACTGTCCAATCCTGCTCTAATTAAAAACATCGCATTCCAGAGACGATTCTTATCATACCCGCCAAACAAATGATGCAAATTCAGTAATGCGTCCACGTAGGCGGCTATATATCCACCACCTCTGTAATTACTGCCCGGATTACCTTCCTGATCTAGCCAGCTCAGACGATTATTCCCAATAATACCATTCTGCCAATTGAAACCCACACGAGTACCAAATTCCGGCGTGAACCATTTCCCAAAGCCCATGTTTACTCCAACTGTAGCACCATTGGGAAACACATTCATAAAATTATTACCATGAGGATTCAACAGCGACATACCCAAACCTACCTGCATAAACCAGTTATCCCAGAAGGAGTTCAAGACCACTGCGTTCTTATGATGCATATCACGTTCAGAAACCCGATGGAACCCCTGCTTACCCAGATTCAATTGCATGCCAACATCGATTGTGAAATAGCCGTTGCTCCCGGAACCAGTATCCGTGCCAACACCATTCACACTTGTAACCGCATTATATGCGATATCTGTATAGATACCCCACTTATTATTTAATCGAAACGTATTGCCAATGCCTAAACCCAATATCGGAGAACCTTTTCCCGAATTCAAATTAATAAAAGCACCAGCCCTTGGATACAGCGTCAACGTCCATGTCCTGTCACGTTTATAATCTCCAAAGAAGTTTTGAAGGTTTATCAGAAAATCGCCAGTTACTGTAATGTATCCCTTATCAAAATTCTTCACCCATTCAGCATGATCACTCTGGAAGAATGCATTTTCTAGGTTCAGTTTTCCTCTGACTCCGTATTCTGGCGTAAACCACTTACCTAATGCTCCGTCTATTCCGAACGATTTCCCATTAGGGAATACATGCAAAAAATTACAGCCGTAGGGATTCTGTAGTGACATATCAATACCCAACTGTCCGAACCAGTTACTCCAAATAGAATTGGTTACAATCGCTTTCGAATCATGTAGAGTTTCGCCTAATGCCTCTTGTGCATCTACATAACGGCTCATATAGGAAAAGAGAGCGTTTGTAGTTCGGTCATCAGAGACTCCATCTACAAATCGGAACACCATATCTGCCTGATTCACATCAGCCTTGTTTTTATCTGGCCATACATTCATTAAAATTGTAATGATATCGTCTTGCTTGGAGGCATTTGCCAGCTTCATTTTCTTTATCTTATAGTACAAATGCCGCAAGCTCTCATTTTGCTCACCCAATATCTGGGCTATCTGAAGTTCATAAGTATCCTGATTGTAGTTTTCAAGGAGATAGTTTAGGAGATTGGCCAGTCTTGATCCCATGACCTTCGCATCGATCTTCTTCGTATCGAAATCAGGGACCGTCGTGTCCAAACCAATCGTCTTTTTAAATTCAGCAATCCTTTCGGAATCAGCCCCAACAGTCGTGAGTTGAGAAAAGACATTTACCTTTCCAACAAACAATAACAATATTATCAATAAAACTATATTTCTCATTTTCATTAACATTTTACTTTAAGCCATAAACCATCCGATACACTCCATACCCTATCACACATCCAAATGCATTATGCATCACATCATCTATTTCCGATAATCCTTTCTGTAATACCAACTGAAGTAACTCTATGAATACAGATAAGCAACCACCTATCAACAACACCTTCCGCCAATTCTAGCCTCTGATAGCACACCCAAGTAACAATCCTACAGGCACAAACACCACCACATTCATAACATTTTCTATCCGTAATTCAGGTTTATCGTAACTCCAGAAAGGTGTATAGTAATATTCTCTCACGCCCTTAACAATTCGAAAGAACACCGTCGAACAATAGACCAAGAAAATGTATTCTGTCAATATCAGTCCTGCAATCCCCCTCCATCCACGTTCGAATCCATAACAGGCAATAATTACAACCGTTCCAAGACACAATACCGACAGCAATCCTTCATATACTGCCATCGGTATGTCTCTATATAGCGATATCACATATTCCGCTATCTGTTCTCTCATTCGTTCCTGAATTCCAGAAACTCGCCATAATCTCTGATATAATCTTCCTTCTGATAAATCTCACTAGCTAGCACCATACACACAGCTCCAGAAGAGAAATCCTCCAAATCTCGCCATAGTCCTGGCTTTACATAAAGGCCCTGATACGGTCTATTCAAGAAGAAACTCTTTTTATTAATACCATCATCCATTACCACTGTAAAAGAGCCAGAGGCTGCTACTATTAACTGTTCCAATTCCCTATGAGCATGAGAACCTCTTGACTCGCCGCCCGGGACATCATATAGGTAATACACTCTTTTTACATCAAATGGTAGTGTTTCACCATTCTCTACTACGGTTAAGTTACCCTTTCTGTCGCTATGGTGTTTATCCAATTCTATAATTCTGCAATCTTCAACGTTAAATTTTGCCATCTTTCTTCAGTTTTAAGAATTCACCATAGTCACGAATGTAGTCTTCCGCAGAATAAGCTACAGAGCCAAACTCCAAAGCAAACGAATTAGTAGAGAAATTCTCCATTGTACGCCACAAACCTTTAGGGATATATAACCCATAGTATGAGCGATTCAATGTAAACGTTTTTTTATTTATTCCATCTTCCACAACCACATCGAATGCCCCAGAAAGAGCAATAACAACTTCCTGATTCTCCCGAAATGCATGCCCTCCACGGTCCTCTCCCCCAGGGACATCATATATCCAGTATGTCCTTTTTATTTCAAAAGGTATCTGCTGGTAATTCTCAGCGAAAGAGAGATTCCCTCTTGCATCAAGGAACTTCGGGAGCTCTATTATTTTAACATCTTCAACTATCATTTGCTCAATATTAGCGCCCTGCGTACATGTCCTGATAATATTTCAAATAGTCTCCAGAAGTAACATTATCCAACCATTCTTGATTATCGAGATACCATTTCACGGTCTTCTCAATACCCTCTTCGAACTGGAGGCTTGGCTCCCATCCAAGTTCCTTTTGGAGTTTGGTGGAATCAATTGCATAGCGAAGGTCATGTCCAGCTCGATCAGTTACATAGGTTATCAAATCCATGTCTGCATCTTCTGGACGTCCAAGCAAGCGGTCAACAGTATTGATAAGGACCTTAATAATATCAATATTCTTCCATTCGTTGAAACCACCAATATTATACGTTTCAGCAATCTTACCATTATGGAAAATGACATCAATAGCCCTTGCATGATCCTCAACATACAACCAGTCACGGACATTCTCACCCTTGCCATAGACGGGCAGTGGCTTACGATGACGGATGTTGTTGATAAACAGAGGAATCAATTTCTCGGGAAACTGGTAAGGACCATAATTATTACTACAATTTGTGACAATAGTTGGCATACCAAAAGTATCATGGAAAGCACGAACAAAGTGATCACTGCTGGCCTTGGCAGCACTATAAGGGCTATGAGGTTGATATTTCAATTCTTCAGTAAAGAACTCTTCTCCATAAGCGAGGTGATGTTTTCCGCTGGATGCCTTAGTTGTAAATGGAGGCTCTATACCTTCTGGGTGCGTCATCTGCAATGCGCCATACACCTCATCGGTACTGATGTGATAGAAGCGTTTACCCTCATACTTCTCAGGAAGAGACTCCCAATAAGCTTTTGCAGCTTGGAGCAAACTCAACGTGCCCATCACATTAGTCTGGGCAAAGGTGAAGGGGTCCTTAATGGAGCGGTCAACATGGCTTTCTGCTGCAAGATGAATAATGCCATCCACGTGGTCACGCTGCATAATATCAAGCATAAACTCAAAGTCGCAGATATCAGCCTTGATAAAATGATAATTGGGCTTATCCTCGATATCCTTCAGATTTGCGAGATTACCCGCATAGGTGAGCTTATCAACATTGTAGATGTTATACTGCGGATACTTTTTCACAAAAAGTCGTACTACATGACTGCCTATAAAACCAGCACCTCCAGTTATGATAATGTTTTGCATCCTAACCTTCGTATTTAAAATTACAATCACTTTCTGATAGCAGAGGAGCGGCAGCATCCTTCTCACTTAGCATTGGCGCTTCTAATTCTAGTCCTAATGCCTTCCAATCCACATTAATATCCGGATCATCCCAACGAATATTGCGGTCGCACTCTTTGCTATAAAGATTGTCACACTTATAGCAGAATTCGACATCGTTCGTTAATGTCAGAAAAGCATGTCCAAAACCTTGAGGCAAATAAAACTGGCGCTTATTCTCCGCAGATAACTCAACGGCAGTCCACTGTCCATAAGTAGGTGACCCTTTGCGAATATCTACAGCAATATCCACCACAGCACCACGAACTACACGTACCAACTTGGCTTGTGCCATAGGATTCTGCTGGTAATGAATACCACGAAGTGTTCCCTTCTTTGCTGTAAAACTCTGATTATCCTGCACAAAGTTGACATCAATACCGATATCTTCCATGTTTTTTTGTGACCATGACTCCATAAACCATCCACGATGGTCTCCAAAAACCTGAGGCTCTAATATTACCACCCCAGGCAACTTAGTTTCTATCTTTTTGTATGCCATTATTCCCAATCTAAAGTTTTAACCCATTCAGCAGTCTTCAAGACAGCCTCTTTGAAATCCCATTTAGGCTGATAGCCGGTGTCACGATACAGTCTGGTTACATCCACACTGGTATAATCCACATGGAAGTCCTCTTTATAGGTTCCCAAGCGGATCTCAACACCAGGAGCAAGGATATCACGCACTTCACCGACAATGTCCTTCAACGGACGACGACGGTCACTACCAATGTAATACACTGCATCTTCTTTACCCTTCTCACCAGCCAATACAAGACCAGCAAGGGTATCTTCTATGTAGTTCCAATCATAAAGATGGATACCTTCTGTAAGGTCAAGAGCCTCACCTTTAAGGAGCTTATGAACAAAGAGGTTGGTTGAACGGTGAGAACGGTCGCCTACTCCAAAGGTGTTAGCAAACGCCACACACAGGAAGGGCACACCCTTCTGAGCAGCCGTTGCATGTGCGAGAACACGTGCAGCTTGCTTTGCCGCACCATACACGTTACAATGAGCACCTGCATTGTGGCTTAATGCCTCGTGCTCGCTAATCATATATTCAGAGAAAGAGGTGCTAAACAAGAAACGTTTGCATCCTATTTTAGAGGCCTCATTCACGGCATTGCAGATAGGAAGAATGTTCTGCTGTTGTGCTGCATAATCATTCGTTGCCTTACCATAACCGCCCCATGACAGATAATAGAATATATCAATGTCGCGAGTTTTAGTCATTTCTGACAAACGCCCAAAATCCTCAAAGAAAGCTTTGACTACTTCAAGGTTCGCACAGGCGTACGGTTCCAAAGTCTCAGGATCAGGAACAAAAGCTATCACTTTTGCTCCCTCATCCAGATAATGCTTTAAAAGGTGCTGGCCAATAAAACCTGATGCGCCAGTAATTGCTATCGTCTTCATATATCTCGCTTATTTAATAATTCTAAATGTATCAGCATCAACTTCACGTTTCTTCTCTTCAATTACTTGCAATAAGTATTGTCCATACTGATTCTTCAGCATAGGTTGAGCAAGTTCACGCATTCTCTCTTCTGTTATCCAACCCTTGCGGTATGCGACAGCTTCCAAACATGCGACCTTCAAACCTTGACGTTTTTCTATTACTTCCACAAAGGTAGAAGCCTCACTTAATGAATCATGAGTGCCAGTATCAAGCCATGCAAATCCACGGCCAAAGACTTGAACCTTAAGTTCTCCATCTTTGAGGAATTCCTGATTCACCGTGGTTATTTCAAATTCGCCACGAGCAGAGGGCTTGATATGCTTTGCCACATCCACAACTCTGTTCGGATAGAAATACAATCCTACCACAGCATAATTGCTCTTGGGATTCTTGGGCTTCTCTTCAATGCTCAAGCAATTACCATCCTTATCAAACTCTGCGACACCGTATCGTTCTGGGTCATTCACCCAGTAACCAAACACAGTAGCCTTGGAGTTCTTTTCTGCATCCTCGACTGCTTTACTCAGCAATCCAGTAAAACCAGCTCCATAAAAAATGTTGTCACCCAATACAAGGCAAGCGTTATCATTACCAATGAATTTTTCACCAATGATGAATGCTTGTGCCAAGCCATCCGGTGAAGGCTGTTCCGCATACTCGAAATGTACGCCATAGTCAGAACCATCTCCAAGCAAGCGCTTGAATCCAGGGAGATCGTACGGAGTGCTTATAATGAGTATATCCCTAATTCCCGCCAACATAAGAACAGAAATAGGATAATAAATCATTGGCTTGTCATAAATCGGGAGCAGCTGCTTGCTCACACCCTTTGTTATGGGGTAAAGACGGGTACCGGATCCGCCAGCTAAGACTATACCTTTCATCTGTGTAGATATTTTTTATTTTATTATTGCTTCTTTTATTGTGTCAACGATAAAATTGACATCCTCATCACTCACATAAGGACCTGCGGGCAAACACATACCCACCTTAAACACAGCCTCAGAAACACCATTTACATATGCAGGAGCATTCTTATACACGGGCTGTTTGTGCATAGGTTTCCATACAGGTCTTGCTTCGATTCCTGCTTGATCCATAAAGACACGCAGCGCCTCTACGTTGTCATTGGGTTGGCAATCTGTTGTCGCACTGTCTGCAACATGTATAACTCCAGCTGCCCCCCCAACAGCACCCTTTACTATGGTCTTATATGCATTCTCTTGACCTTTAATTTTAACATCTGGATCTATGGTTATCGTACATAACCAATAATTCGAATCATACTCTCCAGTTGCAGGCTGGCTATGTACGGTCACCCCCCTCACATCCTTCAGCAACTCTTCATACAAAGCTTGCACATGCTTGTGATGGGCAATATGTTCATTCAGTACGGTCATTTGACCACGGCCAATACCCGCACATATATTACTCATACGGTAATTATACCCAATCTTTTCGTGCTGGTAGTATGGATAGCTCTCACGATACTGAGTTGCGTACATCATGATTTCACGCCACTCATCCTCATTTTCTGTAATCAGAGCACCACCACCAGATGTAGTAATCATCTTATTACCATTGAAACTAAGTACGCCATACTTACCAAAAGTACCAAGCACTTGACCATTAAATCTGGAGCCAAATCCCTCAGCTGCATCCTCAATAACGGGGATTCCATACTTATCTGCAATGGCCATAATCTCGTCAATCTTATATGGCATACCATAGAGTGCCACCGGAACAATGGCTTTCGGGTACTTTCCTGTTTTCTCTTTGCGGTCAAGGATAGCTTTCTCTAACAACTCAGGATCCATATTCCAAGTGTCTTTCTCGGAGTCAATGAACACTGGTGTTGCTCCCAAATAGGTAATCGGATGTGATGAAGCGCAGAAAGTAAAACTCTGCACACAGACTTCATCGCCAGGACCTACACCACAAGCCTGTAAGCTTAGATGTACTGCCGCCGTTCCTGAACTCAAAGCAACAACCCGTTTATTTTGACCACAAAATGCTTCGAGGTCAGCTTCAAACCCATTCACATTCGGTCCAAGGGGAACCACCCAGTTGGTATCAAATGCTTCTTGAATGTACTTCTGCTCTAAACCATCATCGCTCATGTGCGCAAGACACAAGTATATACGCTTATTAGCCATATTTTATATGATATTTACAATTCTACTTAATGTGGTAATCAAATCATAACCATCCCAAACAAGGGTGAAGTCCATAGACTTGCCCAGTGGTACAAACCTATCCACACCCTGTGGATGGTCTTCATTCACAAACTTAATAATCTCCTCACGGGTGAGGCCAAAATAAGTGACCGTCTGGCTCTTGATGGTTGCAATAGGCAATAGGTCGGCCAACGACTTGGCATCATACTCATAGAAGAAACCACTGTTGAAACGGTAATCCATCAGTACAGGTCTCAAACTGTCCACCTGAATACGGGTCAACAACGGTTGTTCAACAGTCACCTTACCCAGCTTCAGATTGGCAGCAGCCTTATACAAAGCATTGATCTTACCAATGGTCTGTACAGGTGCAATGTTGTAATGCTCTTGGGCATACTCAACAACTTTTTTCCAGAACAGCTCCTTAGCTGCAGCCTTCTTCTCTCCTACCCAAACGATGATTCTCGGAGCCGTACAAGCATTCTGGTCTGAGAAATAGGTGTCGTTATAGAAATTCTGTACCACCTTGTCTTGATCATCTGCAGCCAGGAATGAATCTGCATTCAATACAGAGAAGCTGTAACGGTCAGCAAAGTTCACCTCATTTGCACGAGGCTGCAGAGGAGACTGACGGATTTCAGCAATGGTAGCATCACCACCCCAAACTACACGGCTCTGGCACATACCGGAGAACAGGTCGGTAATCTCCTTGATGGGCGGATACTTTACAAAGCAGATGTAAGGAGCCATATCCTTGTGAGTGGTCTCCAACAACTCACGCACACAATCACTGATAATCTGCACCTGCGGGAAGTCCTTGGCAGGCAGACGAACAATGTTGGCATTACCAGCCAGCAGACCGGCGGCAAAGCTAAATGCACAGTTTACAGGCACATTACTCGGAGTGCTATGGAATACAATACCACGGCCCAATCTGCGTTCCAGGTCAATGTACTTTGCTTTCTCCTGCATCAAAGCACCTTTACGGCACCAGAATCCAAAGGTCATGACATCAGAATACTGACGGCCTTTCTGCATAACCAGTTTGGACAGGTCATTGAAGAAAGAAATCACAGGTTCAGCAAACGGAGGCAATGCAGGTACATGCGGCATTTCCTCAATGGTCTTGTCATCACCAATCACATACTCCAGTCCGCTCAGTTTACCAAACTTTGCGGCATAGGTATCGGAGCAACCACGGATTTCTGCGTTCTTAATACGGCCGTGGATGTGGAAATACTTGCCTTTACGTCCGCAAGGACAATCATCTTCACCAAGAACCACACCTTCGTCTTCTGTTAGCAATACGTGACCAGGATAGCTCTTAGGCAGTACGCTCACTACCTCAATGATACCCGTCTCACCATTCTTGGCTACAGAAAAGTCCTTAGGGTTACGGATGATGATATCAGAGAAGTTCGAGGCGTGCAAATGGCCACATTCACACTCAATATAGATGGTACCGGTCTGTTCCACCATACCATAGTAGTCGTGAACATTCTCTACCTTGATACCACAGACATCATTCAGGCACTGCTTGAACTGAGCCGTAGAAACAGATTCTGCAACCAGTTTCTTCCAGCCGCCACCGTGAATCAGCACACCCTTGGAAAGGTCAGGCTTGTAGCCACTCTCCAAAAGCTTCTTATAGAAGTGCTGCCAAATCATAAAGGTAAAACCAAAGAGGAAGATGGTCTCATCTTTGTGCTCCTCCAAGAAGGCCTTCATGCCCTCGATGTCCAGCTCCATATTCTCATCCAGCGCATACATACGCTTACTGCCAAACATAGAGAATCCCAGAATACCGGCTCCACGGGCAGAGAACATATTGCGGTCCTTCACCACATTGCTGGAGTCTAGGATAATCATCGGGACACGTTTGTTGCCCAACAGGGAGGCCACAATCTTGGTGAGCGTCTTGGTCTGGTTGGCGGAAGTCTCACGGTCCAGATAAATCTTGGAGGTCTTCTGACCAGTAGTACCAGATGAAGTCATAGTCTTGATGACCTCATCTTCTGCAACACTTCTCAAAGTAAGATCCTTGAAAAGGCTTACCGGAAGATAAGGCAGATCCTCATAATGCTTGACCTTACTGATGTCAAAGCCCGTACCGTCCAGCATCTTGCGGTATTCCTCACTGCGCTCATAGTGGTACCTGGTAAAGTTCACCAAATACTCATCCAGCACTTTATGCTTGTCTTCCTTACCTAAGGAATAAGGAGCAATCTCTAATAATTCTTCAAGTGTCATATATTCTATACTTTATTTATTCTCTATCATTTGTTGCATAGCCGGATAATCAATCTTGCCTGAGCTTTTAACAGGAATAGCATCGATTACACGTACTTCAAATGCCTTGTTGTTCAGGCCGGTCTTTTCTACCAGCAGTTTTTCTATCTGTTCTTCCAAGCCTTGCTCGGTTACGAAGATAGTTATCTTATCATCCACACCCACACAGGCGCAACTAGTGGTGACATTGCTCTTGACTATCTGTTCTGTAGCATCCAAGTTACAACGGTTGCCCCAAACTTTTACGAATCTCTTCAAACGGCCTGTGATGTAGTAATAGCCATCAGCATCTCTACGAGCCACATCTCCCGTATGTAATACACCCTGGTTTTCATCTCCCTTGGCAAGGTCAGCTCTACTTTCTGCATAACCAAGGCTTACATTAGGACCTTCGTAAACCAATTCACCGTCCACATTCGGCTCTTCAATGGCGTTACCGTTAACGTCAATCAGCGAAAATTTTCCTCTTGGGATAGCTATACCTATGCTTGCATATTTATCCAGGGCATGCTCTAAAGGAAGGTAACTCATACGAGCAGTGGCCTCAGTCTGGCCATACATCACAAAGAAACGTTTTTCTTTGCTTTGTGCCCACTCTATGTATTCTTTTGCCAAATCCTTATTCAGTTTGCCGCCGGCTTGCGTCATTGTCTTTAGGTAGGGCAAGTCCATTCGCATAAAGCGCAACATTTTGAGCATCTCGTAAGTATAGGGTACACCGGCTATGGAAGTTGCTTTCTGTTCTTTCATGAAGTTCCAGAAGTCTCTCTGAGCAACTGTCCCTTCTGTAAGAAGAATGGTTGCACCCTTAATCAGGTGACTATTAATCACAGAAACACCATAACTGTAGTATGAAGGCAATGTGGTTACCGGACGCTCATTCTCATCAATCTCCAAGTATTCAGCAATAGATTCCGCATTGGCAAGAACATTCTTGGCGGAAAGACGCACAAACTTAGGTGAACCTGTGCTACCTGATGTGGTTAAACACAAAGCTAACTCTGGATTGATTCCTGGTTTCTCTACGTCCACCTCATAGCTCATTTTCTGCAATGAGTAAGATGAGTACTTATAAATAGTCTCTCCACCAATGTCATTCACCTTCTCATTATCTGCCCAGATATATTCTGGCTGGTAAATAGATGTCAGATTCTGCAACACAGAAAGATCTTTACTACCATCCAGCAACACAATGGGAATATGATGCTCCATACAAGCCACATAACCCACCAATGAGCCTATACGGTTCTCGCAAAGGCAGAAAAGTAAGACTTTTTTTATTTCATTTGCAAATCTTCCTGCCTCTTCATTTAATTCGCCATAAGTCAGTCTTTCTCCTTTGTCGGATATAATGGCTATCTTATTTTTGTATTTTTCTAGATTAAACATATCAATTGTGATTATTTGTGTTCAGAATACTCTTTGCTTGCTTTCCATTCGCCAATAGATATTACATCTCCATGACCAGGATATATTTCAGTTTCCGAATCATACTTCTCAACCATCATTGTAACAGAAATGTCCCACTCCTCCTCGTTACTTCCTCTTCCATTGAAATACGGAGGAAATGGCATCATAGTATCTCCTGTAAACAACTTACCGTCAATATCAATACACATAGATCCTAGACTATGACCAGGTGTTAGCACAAATTTGATGTGGTGATCATGCCAATTCCATTCTGTATTACTGTCTATAGTTATATCAGCAGGCATTAGATTATAGTTATATGTTTCATCCTCATGCCACATCTTAAAGAAAAGCATAATTGAACGTTTCATATTTTTGTAACATGCCGCTGAATAAACTATCTTTGTTTCTGGGTAACGATCTTTTAGTGTATTCACGCCCCAGCAATGGTCTGCATGGGCATGAGTTACTATAATATAATCTAAATGCAATGATTTTTCTTCAATATATTTAATTTCCCGTTCCGATTTTTCAGAAGCAGGGTCTATTATTATGCACGATTTGGAGTGGCAGTCAACAACGATGAAGCAATTAGAGTTCATCAGTTGATTTTCAAGTCTTATTATTCCTAATTTCATTAAATAAAATCTGTTTCGCTCAAAATAAAGGGTTCGCCATGCCCTGGCATAATAATCGTGTCTTTGGGCAATGCCCTCAAATAAGGCAATGCTATCTTCTCATAATCATCTCTTACGCTTTCACAGAAGTTGAGAATTACAGGATTATACTGTAAAAGAGTGTCTCCCGTGAAAACCATTTTATCAAAGAGTTTGTAACAAGACGCACCCGGGCAATGACCTGGCGTTGATGTTACATGAAATTCATATTCACCTATCTTTAAAAAGTCTTCTTTATCAAATATCTTATCTACTTTGATGGTATATGGCACAAAACGTTCCTTGAAATCTTTATACCTATGCCCACCGTCTTGTTTATCCATATCTGCCCATACTAAAGCAATCAAAGCGGGATTATTTCCTTTTGGGGTTTTGATAACTTCGGCACATTCTTTCTGGCAATACAAATCAGCAGCAGTATGCCCAACCAACCAGTTTACGCCATTCGTATGGTCGTAATGCTCATGGGTTAAAAGGATATGGATCTTTTCAACTCCCTCCTCCTCAAATAATTGCAGTAGTTCTTCGCTTTCATTGGGGTCAAAGACAACTGCTTCTTTTCCAGTTAATAGTACAAACATATTGGTGTTTACAGGAGCAAAAACGCTCCTGTAAACCAATACGTCTTTTCCATTGATTCTAAATGAGAATTGATCCATTAGAATTCAACATCATACTTTTTCAAAATCTCCTGAGCCTTTTCGAAAGAGCTCATATCGATGATATCATCGGTATCCAGAGAGATGTCAAAAGCATCCTCAATGGCGGCTACGAGAGACATGTGGCCAACAGAGTCCCATGCTTCAATTCCCTGATACTGCAAACCTGCAGTCTTGGAAGCATCAATACTAAACGTCTCGACGAATACGTTCGTCAACTTCTCTAAATTTGTCATAATTGTAATTGTTTGAAAAATTAATTGTTATTCAATATCTTTTAATTTCAATAAAGTGTCTGCCTCAACATTGTTGGCAAGTTTCTTACCTACCATCTCGTCCAATTTATCAGCAGGAATACCCGTTCCAGGACGCTTTGCATCTAGGTCGTCTTCCGTTAAGACATGTCCAGTTTGCAAGTCTTTTGTAACAATCAAACTACGACGCATCTTCTTCATCTGCTCTTGCTCAGCTTCACGGACTACACGCTCTTTATTACCCAAAGCGATATGAGTATTGTGGCAGCAATTCACCATTAGTTTCATCTCCTCAGGTTCCGTTGCCATCTGGTTATCCATACCAATCTTTTTGCTGTCAAGCGTCAGGTGCTTTTCAATAAGAGCAGCACCGAAGGCGGTAGCAGCTACTGCCATCTCTACCCCATGAGAGTGATCTGAGAAGCCAATGGGGAGCTCCGGAAATGCTTCACGCAAACCAATGATATTATTCAAATGGATTGTATCCAACTCAGGAGGATAAATTGAGATGCAGTGTAATAAGCAAATCTGATGGTTACCCGCATTTGCAATAATATCTACCGCCCTTTTCACCTCATCCAAAGTGCTCATACCCGTTGAAAGAACAATAGGTGCACCCTTTCTGGCAATATAGCGAAGGTATGCCAGATTGTTGGAATCCATTGAGGCAATCTTTACAAATGGCGCTCCGCACTCATCCAGAAGGAAATCAACCTCTTCACGGGAATATGGAGTTGAGCAGTAATCAACGCCCTTTTCACGACAATACTCAGCAAGTCCCTTAAGCTCTTCAGGGCTCAGAGAGAACTTGGTAACAATGCGCTTAGAAATAGGGTTCTCTTTGTAATAAGAGGTGGAATAAAGAGATTCTGCTGACCAGGATTGAAACTTTACGCAATTGCACCCTGCATCTGCGGCAGCATCAATCATCTGGCGGGCGACTTCCACACTACCATTGTGGCTGGAATTAACTTCAGCTACTATGTATGGATCTCCATAGTCCGCTAAAATTCTACCAGTTTTTAACTTTATCTGTGCCATAATTATAAATCTATTGGTTCAATAATCATTTCACGCTTTAGCTGTTCCCTATCCATGAACGGCATCTGGTCTTCCAACGGACGTACCACAAATTTCCGCTGGGAGTTAAAGCCTGCACCATTGCGGATATACACCTGATCTTCCACAGCCATCACTTCACAGATAACAGGTCCTTCCATATTCATCACCTCATCAAGCTTATTATCCAATTCTGTGATATCATTTATCTTCACATACGGAATCTTAAAGCACTGGGCCACATCCTTGAAATCTGGAGTGGTAACACCATTCTCCGGATTGGTACCAATGGTACGGTTACGGAAGAGTTCAACCTGACGGGTCCTGATGACAGAATATACTTTGTTATTGATGATGATTATCTTGATACCCATCTTGTTGGCACTGATGGTCTGCATTTCCTGGATATTCATCATCACAGAACCATCACCAATCACTGCGACTACATCGTGACCACAGCTGTACCAAGCTCCCATTGAAGCAGGTAGAGCAACGCCCATACAACCTTGTGATGCAGGATGGAGGCAACGTTGTCCATCCTTGAATCCAACAACCGTCGGAACAATTACCTCCTCAAGGCCCGCATCTGTCAAGATAACTGCATCATCTTTTAAATGTTTGGTCAGCCTGTCTGCAAAATCATAGAGATCTACTTTATCCTTGCTCTTGAAGGCCTCTTCACATTTCGGGAATACTTGCTTCCAATGCTTGCATTTGTCTTGCCATTCTTTTGATGTCTCATGAAGGTTTTCTTTTAGAAGGGCATTTATAAAATATTTCGCATCAGAAAGAATCAGTTTATCAATTCTAACTGTTCCTTTGGAATGCTCGTTCTCATCAATGTCAACAACAATCAATTTGGCAGCTCTGGCAAACTTCTCATACTGAGAGTCCGTGAGCATTGGAGACAATCTGCATCCAATGGAAACAACTAAGTCTGAATTCTGAACGGTAAAATTACCTGCACGTGTTCCGCCTATGGTACCAACCGTACCCATTGACAGTCCATGACTGATACCGTATGTATCCACAGCTGATGCTGAGAAGCAAACCGGGACTTTCGTCTTTTCAGCCAATTCCTTAAACTGCTCAATGCTGTGAGAAGCACGGATGCCACTACCGATAAGGAATACCGGACGTTTGGCTTCATTTAACGCTTTGGCCACAAAGCTTACATCCTCAGAAGATGCCTCTTTAACACTATCTTCACCATGCCAACGAGTCAACTGATCTGGCTCCACACGAGCATTTTGTACATCTACAGGAATATCTAACCAAACGGGACCTTTCACGCCATGAGTGGCATAGTAAATGGCTTTATCCATCTCCTCACCAATCTTGTTGGCATCAGTAATGATGTTGGCATATTTGGTAATGGGTTTTACAATAGGAATCACATTGGCTTCCTGCGAGCCCCATGTACGAATGTTCTTACCTGTATAAGCTACGGTTTCATGCAGTTTGTTTTGTCCAGAGATAAATATCACTGGCACGCCATCCTGCCATGCATTCAGAACGCCAGTTACAGCGTTAGTGGAAGCGCAACCGGTGGAAACCAATGCTGCCCCAATCTTGTCATTATACTGTGAATAAGCTACCGCCGCATAAGCTGCCGCTTGTTCGTGATGAACGGAGATAGGCTGAATATCTTCATTCTTAGCCACGGCATCTGAAAGATACAAGATACCACGGCCAGTAATTAGGAAGATATGCTTAACACCCTCATCTACTATTCTCTGGATGACGTAATCTGCAAGTCTTACCATTACTTATTCTCCTTGGGTTTAAACTGGTTTAACACATCAGGGATTCCAATAAGGAACTCCGCAGAAACAGCCTCTTCACCATCCACATATCCGACAGCAGAACCAATGGCAAGGCCACGACGGTATGATTTAAGGTTTGCCTCAATATCAACTCGCATGCCTGGAACCAACTTTTTCTTGTACTTAACGTTGTAGTTAAGTGCCGCAGTCTTCTTACCTTTATTCTCCGGAATGGTCAGGAATGTCATTAAGAACACTTGCACCAACATTTCAGACTGAATGAAGCCTGGCATATTAGGCTCGTCAGCAAAGTGGCAAGGGAAATACCACTCATTATATGATAAACACTTGTGGCCTTTGGCTGATTTGCCTACCACCACCTCATCAATATAATCAATGAACAGACAAGGGTATCTGTTCTGCTGATATTTCTGGATTTCAACCACATCCAGATCTTTTAATACCATGTTTTCCATTATGCTTTAATTGCTTTTTCGTCTCCTTCTTCAAATTCTAACAAATCAGGAATTACAAGGTCTTCTGTCTCAAAATACAGACTACCCCATGACATACCTACTCCAAAAGCATTTCCTACAACCCGATATTTACCATGGCGAAGTTGTTCTGCTTTCTCTGTTACCATAGCAAACGGTATGCAGCAAGGACCAACATTACCAAAGTTCTTCATTGAAATGGGCACCTTCTCCGGGTCAAGTTTTGCCTTCTTTACGATCTTCTTAATCAGGTAATAATTGGCCTGATGGAATACGAACATATCTACATCGTCAAGTGTCTTACCTGCGAATGCCAGCACGTCATCAATACTCTTAGGTCCTGTCTTTAAGCCGAAAGCAAACACTTCCATTCCTTTCATCTCCTGATGTAGGCGTGTACGTTTGATATTCGTGCCATATTCCTTTAGCTCCATACTCTCTACTGTAACAGGATTACGACGACCGCCATCAGGTATCATCACATCGGTATAATTCGCACCAATTGTTCCAAGTTCACAATAAATCGGAGATGCGTTTTCATCATATTCCAATGCAGTGGCAGTACCGGCATCACTAAATAGAGGCCATGTCGTCTTATCTTCAAATGCATTCTCAGCAGAGCCCATGTTACCATTGATAAGAATCGCTCTCTTGACAGCACCATTCTGAAGAATGCTCAGCGCTGTTGACATTCCGTATACCCATCCCGTGCAGCCCAATGTCATGTCAAAAGCCATAGAACTGGTGGGAAGCCCTAATTTACCATGAATGATACAGGCTGTATCGGGGAACGTATAGTCTCTTGCAGCTGAACAATACAAGAGGAGTCCTATAGATTCTTTTTCCCAACCCAAATCCTCAATCAATTTCTTAGCTGCTTTGTAGGCATAATCACTACAAGTTTCACCTTTGCGTGCTATACGTCTACGTTCTACACCAATAGTAGGTATAATCTTATCTATTTCGTTAGGGTCGAAATAAGGGTAGTCACTGTTCTCTTCGATATTAGAAGGGACGCAAGCTGCCATTCCCTTAATTCGTACATTTTTGATTTTAACTAATGCCATTATTTTACTTTATTATGCTATTGTATAACCGCCATCTATCACAAGGTTCTGTCCTGTTACCCAACTTGCAGCGTCGGAGAGCAAGTAAACAGCTCCATTGGCAATGTCATCTACTGCCCCAAGTCTTTTCATGGGATAGTTAGGTGCCATCTGTTCTTCCAGTTGTTCTCTCGTATACATTTCTTCATTCATACCGAGCATGCTGGTGGGTACAAGTCCCGGACTTATCGTATTAATACGGGTTCCTCTTCCGGCCAATTCCAATGCCGCAGCCTTAATAAAGCCGCTTAGTGCACCTTTACTAGCCGAGTAGGGAGAAGACCCTGCATTGCCAATACAACATCCATTGATAGATCCTATGATAACAACGGATGATTTATTCTTTAATTTCTTCTTTTTTACCAAGAGGGCTGTAAGAGTTATAGGGGCAATCGTGTTGACACCCAAGATATTCTCCATATAGGCTCTGCTGATATTCTTTAAAGGAATCAATGAAGGAATACCTGCACTGTTGACATAACCGTCAAGTTCTGGAACTTCCGAAGCTACCGTCTCTATTCCCTCCTGCGTCGCAATGTCTGCACTGACTATAAGATGGTTTTCACCTTCCATTTGAGAAAGGGTTTCTTTTAGTCTTTCCGCATTTCTTCCATTGAGTACAACTCTTGCTCCCATCTTGGAACACTGGATGGCGATGCCTTGTCCAAGTCCAGACGAGGCACCGGTCACCAGTATTGTTTTTCCTTCTAATGAAAAGGGATTAAACATCACTTATTTAGCCATTACGAGATTATACAAATCTTCAATGGTCTTGCTGCCACGGATGTCAGCACCAGTGATAGTTTTGTCGAGTTGTTCGTCAACCATTGAGATGATTGAAAGTGCAGTCAGACTGCTCCATTCATCAAGTGTTTTAAACTCGGTTTCGGGTTTGAACTCGCTCAATTCAGTGTCATCAAACTCTTCGGCAAATGCCTCAATAAATTCATTCAGTGTCATAATTCTAAACGTTTAAAATGTTAATTAATATAGTATTTATTTTTCTTCTTTCACAATAGAAAAATCTTGCACCTTACCATCGTAGGTAGGACAATGTAGAATGCTTGTTACCAAAGACTCCGGTGTCATACGTTTTACTATCTTCTGTAACGTGTCGTCGGTACCACACTCATAGAATTCTGTCACACCATCTTTTACCATATTAAAGGTGATGTTCGTCCATTGTACAGGATAGGTCATCAACTTAATCTGGTTCTCTAATATCTCCTTGGGATCTGTGTGTGGCAGACCATCAGCATCCTGATAGATAGGAATCTGTGATGTCTTAAAGTTCAACTTCTTCAACTCCGCACCAAGGATAGCACCCTCTTCAGCAGAGTTTGGCGAATGGCCAACCCCCTTCATAGGTAAAACCAATGCACGTTTGGCTCCCAATTCCTTCAATTTCTTGCAGGCTTTCTTAATACTGGCTCTTGCGCCTGTAACTACCAACTGGCCTGGTCCATTGTAGTTTGCAATATAGAGGCTTTCACCATCTTCGTCACCTACTTCTTTCAATACCTGCTGCACTTGCTCATCAGGTACACCAATGATAGCACCCATGGCACTAGGATGTTTCTGGAATGCCTCATAGAACACCTGACCACGAGTCTTAATGAAAGGAAGTGTCTCCTCAAAGCTCAAGGCTCCGCATACCACTAATGCAGCATATTCGCCAAGTGAATGACCAGCAACACAATCTGGTTTTACATCATCTTGTGCCAAAGCAGCAGCCACTTCATAGATAAAAATGGCCGGTTGTGTATAGCGAGTATCCATCAACAATTCCTCTGATGCACTGAACAACGTATCAGAGAAACGCTCTCCGAGAATATCATTCGCTTGTTCAAAAATGGCTTTCGCCTTTGGGAAATTATCATAGAGATCTTTTCCCATCTTCTCTTTCTGGCAACCTTGCCCAGGAAATAAAAACGCTTTTTTCATATTTCTGAATCCTAAAAATCAAGTTTTCTTGCAGGGTTACCGCTTACAGTAGTCCCTGGTTTTACGTTCCTTATAACAAAACTAAGTGCTCCTACTGTCGCATTTTCCCCGACTTTTACATTGTGATTGATAACAGCACTTGTATGGATGGTTGCACCACTGCATATCTCAGTACCTCCGACACATGTGCAATGAGTATCGATTCTCACATAATCGCCTACCTTACAATCATGACCAACTATAGCAAAATCCTGTATAAGATTATTTTTGCCAATAAATGTCTCGCATCCTACAATGACCCAATCAGCAATGATACTTCCATCGCCAATAATAACATGATCTTCTATCTTTGCAGTTTTTGATATCAGCGATTGAAACTTAGCACCTCTAGATTCCAAATCCTCGCAAACATTTTGCTTAGATATCCGTTCTCCAATAGAGCACACGAAGACATCATCTTTCTCAATCTGATATTTTTTTATTGTGCCTAACAATGGAGGATACCCTGAAAAACCATCTAATGCATTCAAATTATCATCAATGAACCCCTTTATGTCAAAAGACTCGCCATATCCAACACACCCTTTTGCACTAAAGCTTATGCTCCGGCCCATACCTCCAGCACCAATTATTATAAGATGTTTCATTTCCTTATTTATCAGTTCGTACCATCGAAAGGCTTTAATTCAACATGACCATCTGGATTGATTCCTTCTCGAACGAAAACCTTCTTGATTGTTATAAATATAATTTTAATATCTGTCCATAACGTGCAATGATCAACATACCACACATCCAACTTAAACTTCTCTGTCCACGAAATAGAATTGCGACCATGACATTGTGCCCATCCACTGATTCCGGGCCTTACTTCATGCCTTCGTGCCTGCTCTTTGGAATATAAAGGCAAATAAGCAGGCATCAAAGGGCGAGGCCCAATAAGAGACATATCCCCTTTTAACACGTTTATCAACTGAGGCAATTCATCAAGGGAAGTTGATCTAACGAAATTACCCACCTTTGTAAGCCTTTGGGCATCTGGCAACAGGTTTCCCTCCGAATCACGCTCATCAGTCATGGTCTTATACTTTATTACCTTAAAAATCTTCCCACCCTTACCTGGTCTTTCTTGGAAGAAGAATGCACCAGCACCCTTATTCGCGAAATGAAGCCAAATTGTAACCACCAAAAGAATCGGTGATATACATATCAGCACAATGAGCGCAATCCAAAAGTCAAAAAAACGCTTAAAAAATTGTTTGTACATTCTATATTGTTATCTATCATTAATTCATCGCCGCCTCTATCACTTTTATCTCTTCAGCGGCAAGCACCTTGTAATCGAACCTTTCTGCAGTCTTACGAACCCTCTCACACATGCCTTGGTATCGATATCCTAACTGTTCCGCACAATTGCGTATTGCTTGGGCGAAGGCTTCTGGGGTATCTATGTCCTGAGCCACGCCTAAATTGTTATCAGTGATAATATCATCGTAGGCAATCTTGATATTGCATACAATAGGCCTACCTGCAGCCAAATATTGGAACATCTTTCCCGAAGACACCCCCATATAACCGAAACCTTTCTCATATGTCATGATATTCACACTTGCCTGACTAACAACCCAAGCACACTCTGCCAACGGAATATGTTTCTCCTTGAAATGGACATTAGCGACATTCTTCTCCTTCACATATTTCTCTAATTGTTCACGATGATCACCGTCTCCATAGATGAAGAAATGATATTTAGAGTCTCCTTGCAACAAAGCGGCTGCATCTATCAGCATCTGCACATGGTTCGCAAATCTAATCGCGCCCATATACACCACCTTGAAAATGTCCTTGCGATTCATATCCGCATCCCTACGGGGATAACTATCTCTATCATGGTCGAATTGTTCTAAGTCTACACCATTATTAATATAATGTACACGAGCCATGTCGATCTTACCGCCCGTCTTAGTTGTCCATCCCTTTTCCTGCAGATACTGCAAAGCACCGGGAATAGTAAAAACCAACTGGTCAGCATGCTCATATATCCATCGCTCAACTTGATAAAACACCTTCATAGCAGGATTACTGCGTGCGACCATACCAAAGTTTGCAAAGTTATCAGGCCACAAGTCCCATACCTCAGAAACATACTTAGCTCCGACCTTCATTGCAGCTTTCACTATTGGATAATCAAAGGGGGCATGAACATTATGCAGAATAACATCTGGTTTCTCAAACTCCTTGGCATGTTTACATATGTCATGAGCAAACTTCCAGATGGAATACATTCGCTTTAGGTTGCTACTCCCATATCGCAGAGCCTCTACACGAACGAAATCTAATTCATCAAACGTTTCTCGTGCAAACAGCTTTTCTCCTTTCTTCCCTTGGAACTTTGCATAGAAAGTAGTAACCCCCCAGCCTTTGGCCGTGAAATACTTCGCGAACTGCAAATAACGAGGATTTGGGCAATCAGGACTCGTATAGTAATTAACTATCCAAACGCGCATTACTTAAACTGATTAACCAGTTCAAAAACTTGTTTAACTTCTTCAAGAGTAATTGAGGGACCGATTGGCAAACTCAATTCTTCGTCTGCAATTTTCTCTGTGATAGGCAAGCTCAATTGCGGGACATTCCAAACTTCTTTAACATAGCATTCCTGCTTGTGCGGAGCAATGGGATAATGAATCACTGTTCCTACACCATTCTGCTCCAAGTAATTATGCAAAGAATCACGTTTACCATCAGATACCAGAATCGGGAACAGATGATATGCATTCTGTTTGTCAGGAAGCAAATCTGGCAGTGTAATCAACGGATTGTTGATATGCTCATAGTAATAATGAGCCACCTCTTTGCGGTGAGCATTATCATCTACTAAGTACTTCAATTTCACATCTAACACTGCTGCCTGAATCTCATCCAAACGGCTATTACGACCGGTGTACTTGAACACATATTTTTTTTGTGAGCCATAGTTAGCCAAAGCACGAACTGCAGCTGCCAACTCAGGATCATTGGTAGTTACAGCACCACCATCACCCAGCGCACCAAGGTTCTTACCGGGATAGAAACTATGACCTGCAGCATCACCTATACTACCAGTTACACGACCATCGGTATGATTACATCCATGAGCCTGTGCATTATCCTCCACAAGTTTCAGATTGTACTTCTTACAAAGAGCACCTATCTTATCGGTATAAGCATTACGACCATAGAGGTGAACAATAGCAATAGCCTTGGTCTTGGGAGTGATAGCAGCCTCTATGAGGTCGTCATCAATCTCCAAAGTATTGAGCTTAGGCTCCACAAGAACAGGCTTTAGACCATTCTCTGTGATAGCAAGGATGGTGGCAATGTAAGTGTTTGCAGGAACAATCACCTCATCACCACGTTGCATCACGCCCATCTCGATGTAAGCACGGAAAATCCAGATAAGTGCATCCAAACCGTTGGCACATCCAATGCAATACTTGGTTCCTATAAACTTGGCATAATTAGCCTCAAACTTCTCATTTTCTTTGCCCTGGAGATACCAACCTCCGTTTACAACACGGCTAACGGCCTCGTTTATTTCTGCACCATGAAGGGCAGTAACGTCTTTAAGACTTAAAAAGGGTATATTCATTTATTAATAAATTTTCAGTTCAATTTTCTTTTAATTTTGAGCACAACAACCTCTAAAAGTCAACCTTACGGTAGAACCTTGCAGGATTACCTAACCACAGTTCATCGGCTGGCACATCCTTGGTTACAACAGAACCGGCAGCGACAAAGGCCCTTTCTCCTATAGTAATACCTGGAAGGATGACACAACCGGCACCAATCGTAGCTCCTTTACATACTCTTGTCTTTAATAGCTTCCAGTCCTTATTTTTTGAGCGGGGATACATGTCGTTGGTAAATGTCACATTAGAACCAATCATAACATTATCCTCCAATGTTATACCATCCCAAATCTGAACTCCACATTTCACTGTAACATTGTTTCCTATCACCACATCATTCTCTATAATACAATGGGAGCAAATATTACAGTTCTCCCCTATTTGACAATTAGGGAAAATAACACAAAACTGCCAGATATTCGTACTCTCTGGCACGTTTTTATTCATACAATCCGCTAACTTATGTATCATACTTTAGTGATCTCAATAATCTTATCATATATATGGATATTGTCCGCAGCATCATACTTCTCCTAAACTAACACTACAAGTTTTCTTTAATTGCTACTTTAATGGCTTCAGCGGCAGTGTATTTTGGTGTCCACCCAAGCATTCTCAGATTAGTGACGTCATACTGATATTTTCTCACATCTCCCTTCCATCCACTATATTCGCCACCATAATTGATAGGAATATGTATATTCAACTCATCCATAACCATCACCGCAATCTGAGTGACAGTTACATTCGAATCAACACCTACAAGATACGCATTATAATCAGCATATGTATTTTTGAGTAGACACATCACACCATCTACCAAGTCATCAATATAGATATATGGTTTTGTTTGAGTACCATCACCATATACATCTAATTGTGCTGGATGTTGTCTTAGTTTTCTAATTAAATCAGGTATCACACCATGTGTCATATCCGGACCAACAGCATTACAAAATCTGGCGATCCACACTTGAAAATTATGAAGGCTGCTGAAACTACTAATAAAGGCTTCACTAGCTAATTTTGCTGCTCCATAATGAGAAATTGGGCGCATGATAGATTTACTTTCCTGCAACCTCTCTTCAGTATTACCATATACAGTTGATGATGATGCAAAAAAGAATTTCTTTATCTCATAAATACGCATCATCTCCAATACGCTAAGCGTTGTCTGAAAGGTATTCTCAAAATCCAATTGAGGATTGTCAGAGCCTTTCCCAACATCTGCATTAGCTGCCAAATGGAACACCATGTCGAAAGGATGCTTGTCAAAAACTCCCTTCAATCGCATTGTATTGTTGACATCGAATTCATAAAATGTGAAAGAAGAGTTTTCTTCTAATCCTTTTAGGTTGTCTATACTACCATTAGAAAAGTTATCAATAGCTACAACCTGATTTCCTTCCTGGAGCAGTCGTTTACATAGATGACTTCCTATGAAACCAGCTCCTCCCGTTACTAATATGTTCATACTTCCGTTATAATTTCTTTAGGGAACAATGCACATGCGCCCCTACATTCTATTTTGATCGAACTTTTATTAGATCCCTTAGCAGACAAATAATGAGATAGGGTCTCCTTTACCATTTTTCTATCTGGTTGGTACATTTCTACATAAGAGTAGAAAAGTTTGTCGTTTACATTGACATCTTCATTAACATGCGTGAATTCATTGCTTGCGTATATATCTCCAAGTACATCTGCTTCACCTATATATACTATCTCATCTAATCTAACTGCACCTTCACTATCAAGTCCCCCCCCTATATGCAACAAGAATCCCTGCTTTATTAGATATTACATAGAAATAATCATCCCATGTATAACCCTGAAATTTCAACTTATACTCTTTCATCCCACTCTTCTTTCTACCTCAAGATTATACATCCACTGCCAAAGAGGAGAAAGCATATCGCCTTGTGTAATTTCTCCAGCTTTCATCACCTCTATTAATTCTTCCTCTGTTAGTTCACAGACATCTATATCTTCTGTCTTTTCTAAATTCTGATCACTTGTTTTTCTTACACCCTTTGCAACAAATGTATAACATAGATTTGTCATCGCTGCAGGGTTTGGGGCTGTGGTCGAGAAAAAATTCCACTCTCCACCTTCATAACCAGTTTCTTCTTTCAATTCGCGCTTAGCAGTGTCCAAAACATCTTCTCCCTTCTCAACTGTGCCGCCACATAGCTCATAACATGTCTTCTGTATGCCATGCCGATATTGGCGTTCCATCACATACTTACCTTCTGCGGTCAATGCTATGACTGTTACCCAATCTGGATACTCCATGACATAATAGTCATCCATTTCCACTCCTGTAGGAAGCTTTATATGGTCTTTCCTGACTGTCAACCATCTATTTTTGATAAGATATTCTGAAGAAAGAATATCCCAATTCTTGTCATTCATATCAGTATTCTGACAACGGCCAAAGAACTGAATGGAGTTGCTCCGAACCAAACAGCCCCCTGCCCGTATGCCAGATAGAGTATTGGAATTATTTCCTGTAAAAATCCTTAATCTTGTTACAAATAGAAACAATCTCCTCATCAGTCAACTGACCGGCTGAAGGCAACCACAGGCCCTTCTCGCCAACCAAATTGCTAACAGGGAACTTGATTGCATCAGGCTCACCATAGATATTCTTGTAAGCCACCTGCTGGTTAATAGGCGGATACATCACACGTGTACCGATACCATGTTCCTTTAGATAAGCCTGGAGTTCCAGCTTATTGTCAGCCAGCACGTCAATAAACCAGGGTGTGGTGCAAGTCAGATCCTGCTCAAAGAACTTCACGTTGGGGCAATCAGCCAGCTCCTGCTGATAGAGCCTTAATATTTCCTTCTTGCGCTCTACGCGCCACTGCAGTTTCTCCATCTGGACTAGACCAATGCAAGCCTGCAGCTCAGTGAACTTGAAGTTGAAACCTATGCTATCGTGAACATCATTGCCACCACCAGAACGGCCAAAGTCCTTCAGTCTCTTCAAACGATAGATGATGTCATCATCGTTGGTGATCAGAGCACCACCCTGTCCGGTTGTAATAATTTTAGGAGCAGAGAAAGAGAAGCTACCTACAGCACCAACAGTCCCTTGATGACGACCATCGGGATAGAAAGAGCCAAGACTTTGAGCAGAGTCTTCAAGCAAAATCAGGTTCTTTTCCTTGCAAAGCTTTACGAATGCTTCAATGCCTGCCTTAGGATAACGACCATTGGCAAGCACCAGCATTATAGCTTTGGTTTTAGGAGTAATAGCAGCTTTTACCTTTTCAATATCCAAACAAAGGGTTTCGAGCTCAACATCCACAAATACAGGAATGGCACCAAACATCTTCACAGAGTTGGGAGAAGCAATCATGGTGAAGTTTGGAACAATCACCTCATCACCAGCCTGAATCCCAGCGGCCATTGCAGCAAGGGTCAAGCTGATGGTACCATTGTTGACCACTACGCAATACTTTGCGCCAGTGTACTCAGCAATCATCTGCTCAAACTTGGCGGTACGCTTGAACTCTGTGAGCCAACCGCCTTCTTCCATATATTCGTTAATAGCCTGCTTTTCGCGCTTGTCGAACCATGGCTCCATTTGGGGAATAAATCTTTCTTCCATAACTATTTTTGATTATTTAAAATTTTACCTAAAAAAATCAGTGCTGTATATTTATTCTTATTCAACAAACTAATTGTAGCAACAGAAAGAACTGTTGTAATACAAAAAGAAACAAGTACTATTGAAACATCTGACACACCTGCAAAGACAAATTTTACTATAGAAATCACCCATGGGATTATTATTAATTGGACAGCATAACTTCCTAAAGAATAGGTGCCCATTTTTACAATTCTTGAATCTGCATCATGCTCAATAGATTCTTTTACCGCAAAACTCAATAATACAAAGACCCCAACTGTTGCAGCTATGAAGCGATAGCTATATAACCATAAAGACTGAGGTATAATTGAATCTGATGGAACAAAAGTAGGAGCGGAGTCCATTCGCCAATAATAAGCCCCCAAAAGCCAAATCAATAGTAATACAGTAAGGACAGCCTTTTTCTTGATAAGAAGTGAATACTTTTTTATAAAATACCCCATTGAATAGAAAAGGAAATAATAGGCGAAGAACTGGAAACCAAATTTCCTATAATTCAAGAAGACCATTGTCAGTACTAGAATAAGACAAAATATAATTATTATAATTTCTTCCCGAATATTGTTTTTTCTAGAAACAAAAACAATAGTATTGAATGCAAAACAAATAAAAAACAAGGTCCACAAGAACCAATACATACAGTCTGGATAAAGAATATATTCTTCGATATGTTCCCAACCATAATCGTGTGTACAAAAATCTATTAACGACCATGCGATAAAAGGTAATAATAACTGTTTTGCCCTCCTAACTATTGATTTCCAAAAACCACGAACTAAAGTATTTGATTTAAAAGCCAAATAGCCGCTAATTGCAAAAAACGCAGGCATATGGGCTGAGTAAATCAAATTCCAGACATAATCTGCGCCGTTATTTTCTACGCCAAATTGAAGGGCATGTCCAAAAATAACAATTAGGGCAAGCCATCCTTTTAATGAGTCTGCCCACACAAGCCTTTCCTTTGACATATTAGAATTTTGTTTTGTCTGTATCAACATCTACAAATGGACCATTCTTGGCCTCGATGATTTTGGTGTCATTCTCAAGAATCTCGTAGCCATGACCGCCATAGGCAAAAATAGCAAGGTCACCCTCTTTCAAAATAAAATCACCAATAGGATTTCTCTGTTCATCATAAAGGAGGCATTTCATAGAACCCTTTTTCACATAAGTCATCTCTTGAGTACGCATAGCTTTGCGCTCGAAATCATTGTGGATATGTGAAGCCAGTTTCTTTCCGGCCTGATACCACCATGAACCAACCTGTACAAACAAGTTATTGGGGGTAAGGAAATTAAGTCCCTCTACCCAATCTTCATCTCTGTAAATAATGGCTACCAAATAGCCATCGTGTTCAATTTTCTGCATATCTTTTATTTATTTTAAATTGTCTAAGCATTTATCTCTCTCTGAAAGTATTGGGTTCTTGGTGGGCCATTCTATTCCCAATTTTGGGTCATCCCATCGAACTGAGAACTGGTCTGCAGCATCCACATAATCGCCAATGTAAGCCAATTTGTAATGGTACATTGCTGCTTCGCTCAACACCAGGAATGAGTTGCCAAATCCAGGAGGCAGAAGTACAGACACCTGATTGTCTTGATTAATGATGAACTTCTCCCACTTTCCATAAGTAGGTGAACCTGGGCGCAAGTCAACAGCCACTTGGCAAATCTCACCATACACACAGGTAACCAACTTCCAGGTCTTGGTATCACCATGTATTCCACGGAGACAATTGTGGAATGTCAACGCAAATTTGTCGTGCTTAAAATCCAAATCATTGGGAATATACTGCTGCATCACTTCCTTGTGGAAGGTAGTAAATAGGGAACCTCTTAGGTCAGAGAACTTTTTAGTTCTAAACCATACCAAATCATGAATAATCTCTGATCTGTGTATCTCGAAATCTTTTACGTCCATATTACAATTCGTTTTTCGTGTAATTCGTTGTCTTACATTGTCCCTGACCACTCCTGCAATTCTGCAAGATTAACCTTTACTTTCTCACCAGCACGCTCCACGGCAACCTTATGTACATCATGCTCCACCATCAGTTTAACAAGTTCCTCAAAACTTGTCTTTGATGGATTCCAACCCAGACGTGTCTTTGCTCTTGTAGGATCACCAAGCAGATTTACAACATCTGTTGGGCGATAGAAGTCTGGAGATACTTCGATAAGTACTTTTCCTGTTTTCTTGTCGATACCCTTCTCGTTTACGCCTTCTCCCTTCCACTCAAGTTCAATACCTACATAATGGAAAGCCAAAGTCGCAAACTCACGAACAGTATGCTGTACACCTGTTGCAATCACGAAATCTTCTGGTTCTGGCTGCTGGAGGATAAGCCACATACATTCTACGTAGTCTTTAGCATATCCCCAGTCTCGGAGAGAGCTGAGGTTACCAAGTAGAAGTTTATCCTGCTTGCCATGGGCTATACGTGCTGCCGCCAGTGTTATTTTACGTGTTACAAAGGTTTCACCACGACGTTCTGATTCATGGTTGAACAAAATACCCGAGCAACAATACATGTTGTATGCTTCACGATACTCTTTCACGATCCAGAAGCCATACTGTTTTGCTACTGCATAGGGACTGTAGGGATGGAATGGTGTATCCTCGTTCTGAGGGACTTCCTCCACCTTGCCATACAACTCAGAGGTAGAAGCCTGATAAATACGACACCTATCCTCCATGTGACAAGCGCGAACTGCTTCAAGCACTCTCAGCACACCTATTGCATCAATGTCTGCCGTAAATTCTGGTGAATCAAAACTCACCTGTACGTGGCTTTGTGCTGCCAAGTTATAAATTTCATCAGGCTGCACCTTATCTACAACTTTCACAATAGACATAGAATCACTCAAATCCGCATAATGCAGATAAAAACCATGTACACCTTCAAGATGTGCAATACGCTCACGGAAATCCACAGAACTTCTGCGAATCACACCATGAACCTGATAACCTTTTTCTAGAAGGAACTCTGCCAGATATGATCCATCCTGACCTGTAACTCCTGTTATTAATGCTTTTTTTGCCATATAGAAAAACAATATTAATCTTCAGTAAAAAAAACGAAACCAAATCTCCGACCTATTTTTTTTAACAATTTACGTCCACGTTTAACATTCGCTAATCTTCCTTTCAATTTGTCCTTATAATATTCCATCTTTGTCATTCGTGCACGTGTTGACTGGATTTTATACCCTGTACCCTCAATAATTTTCACTGTATCAAGTGTGAACTTTCCAAGTCTTACGACTTCCCCTGGACAAAGATTCAAAGGTTTCCTCGTATCAAAAAACAATTTGCCAGGAATTCCATTTTCAGACATAGCGTCGCCTACTAGTATTGCTTCAAATCGCCAGGCATCCCCATCTTCTCTGTTCAACTGTTCTAAGAAGAATTCACGCCTCCATATTGCGCCGGCCGTGTCAAGTCCATATCTAGTATTGTTGGGGATTGTTCTTATATCTTTTGTTTCGAATTGACTATCCTCTTCTTTAAGAAAATGCGGTTTTTGATGCAGATTAATAAAATCTGCATGTTGCTTATCCATAAATGCCAAATCCTCATCAATTACTTTCGTATCAATATTCTTGATAACAAAGTAATCTTCCATTAAAAATAATATATACTCTGCATCTATCCTCCCTACTGCCTTATGGGTACACACCATCCACTGCCGGATATTGCCAAAGTGAATAACTTCCACTCCTTTTCGTTCATATGGTTTGCTATCTGTTGCCAGGTATGTTTTATATGGTCTGTCTGCCCAATGTATATCTAAAAGATTGAACACATCATCCCATAAATCGCTGTATTTGTCACAAGATACTACAACGATAGCCATTTTATTATTATAATCCATAAAATTACAATTCTGGTCGTCCACCATATATATTTCTTATCAGATTAACCCCCCATTGACAAAAACGAACCCCAAAGAACAACAACATATAATAATAGAAATAGAAATACTTTGAGTCGTTGAGACCCATTTCTTCCAGAATCTTCTTGCACTTTTTAAATTCGCTCCTGTTCTTCATCCTATATTTAATAAATGTAGGATAAGAAGAATACTTGGCCCATTCTCTTTTTAATAAATCTGTGGAAGAGATTCCATTTTTTTTATCAATCAAATCAGATACAACAAAAAATTTGTCAATATTAGACAATTCTGTAGCAGCATTTGTTCCCGGTTTGTAATACGCCTTTTCAACTTCATTAACCCCAAAATATGACACACCATCTCCCACATACATTCCGACAGGTATATTACAATACCCTGAAGGATAGCGAAGACATATCTCTCCCATTAAATACATCTGATAGAACAAGGTATAGTCCACACTTGGGTCTTCAAAATCATAAGTATACTCACGCTTGATGGTGTAACCCGTCATAAGATTGCTCTTTTCGAAGAACGCAACGTATGCATCAATGCCTGGTTCAAAAAACTTATCCTTATTATAATAACGATTATCAGTTATTCTACCATCGGGATGCAACGTTTGATATGCACGACACACATAGCCCAAATTGTCATGCTTATGTAACCATTCCATAAATGGATCAAGTGCTTTGGGGGCGACCATATCGTCATCTCCGATATACATGAGATACTCGCCTTCTGCCTCATGTGCACAATGACGCCAGTTCTTACCATGACCAAGATTGACCTCATTCTCAACGTACTTTACTGCATATTTAGAGTTCTTTTTAAACTCTTCTACTACGGCTCTTACTTCAAGGCGTTTTGGAGCGCAGTCCTCGCAGACAACAATCTGTAGCTCTTTGGCATATTTCTCCGCATCCACCGACTCTAGTGCTCGCTTAATCCCTTCTGGCCGGTTATAACTTGGAATACAAAGAGACAAGAAGTATTTACAATCTGCCATATTAAACTAAATAACCTTTATAATAATTATCAATATATTCTTTCAATGACACCTTCCAATCGCGCATTGCGTTCACGCCACGAATATTCAGTTTTCGAGTCCACAAACGTTCGCAAGCAGGACGATCAGCAAAATACTCTTTAGCGAAGTATTCAGATGTTACAATGTTAATCTTTATCTCATCCTCTAATCCAAGAATCTTCAGCAACTCCTGACAAACTTCCAATCGACTGGTCTGACCGCCACAAACACAGTTATAAAGTCCCCAGTATTCTTTCAGAATCAGGTTCTTAACCGTACGAGCAAAGTCTTGAGTATAAGTAGGTGTGCCATCCTTATCATTCACTATGAACAGTTCCTTCTTGCCGTCCTTCAATTGCTTCATTATTTTCTGGATGAACTTTTTATCTTTGGTTGGTCCAGCGCCCATCATCCAGCCAGCACGACATACCAAATAGCGCTTTGCATTCTCCACCACAAAGCGTTCACCCATATACTTGGAGCGCGCATACACTCCTAACGGATTGGGCTGATCCCAATCATCATAGAGCTGCTTTTTGCCGTCGAAGATACCTGCTGTACTTATGTAAAGCAGTGGAATATCTAATGAGTTTGCAATATATACAGCATTCTCTACACAAAGGGTATTAGTTAGATACACTTCATCTGCATTCTTTTCACACCATTCAAGATCGGTGTAAGCTCCTAGATGGAATAGGTAATCCGGTTTAAACTCTTCTACATCCTTACGATAGGCATCATAATCCCTAAAATCCAGAAAGGATAGCCAGTCAGCATTTACGTCCTTGTCTGTACACTTGATGATGTAATCATCCTTAAACTGCTGGTAGAAAGCCTCACCCAGCATTCCACCACTTCCAGCAATGTAAATTTTCTTTTTATTCATCTTTATTTTATTATACGTTTCTATATTTTATAACCTTAGCAGGTACGCCTCCTACTATGGCATTAGTTGGCACATCGTGGGTTACTACTGCATTCGGCAAAATATAAGCGTTGTCGCCAATCGTAATTTTGCCATATATCTTGCACCCCAGGCCGAAATTCACGTTGTTCCCTACAACTGGTTTATTCTCTGCCAATTCTTTGCCTCCAATAACAACTCCAGACTGAATTGTACAATTATCTCCTATAGATTTGGCATTCAAATAATTGCCCCCCCCCTCCAGCTAAATGAATAATACACAGTCCTTTCCCTGTCGTATTCAGAGAAATACGAATAAATAATTTTAAACCCAATCGAGACAAGCGCCAACGGCAAAGATGATATAATACCCTATGCCCTGTATTCAGGAAATACTCCGTATAGCGCAACATTCTTATATAACGGAATGCATTGCATTGTTCGTTTCCGTGAAGAGCGTATAGTTTCCGTTTGAACCAGGTCTTTGGTACATAATTTGCAGCAAGGTCTGCAGCAAGATACTCTTTCAAATCTGCACAGTTCTGTATCATAATCTATCGCATTATTATAGTCTGATAAACTTTTTCATAAACACTCTTTGCTATAGTTGCCCAAGACTTCTCGCCTATGTGGTATTCTTTCTTAATATTTGTTCTATTTCTTATTATTATACTCTCATCATTTACCATCTCAATAATACCTTCTTCAAGAGCTGCTGTACTACCGGCTTCTACAACCTTACCGAAATCATCATCTCCTACCATTTCTGGCAATCCACCTACATTTGTGGCCAAAACAGGCTTAGAAAAGGCAAACGCTGACATTATTACGCCACTCTGCGTCGCTTCGGTATATGGTACGACAACAAATTTACTGTTTGCAATCAAATTAGCTAACTCATAGTCGGGAACAAATCGATTGATAAAAGTGATATACTCAAGACTTTCATATTCGGACTTATCAAAATAATATTTTCCCTTTCCTGCAACCACTAATTTGAGATTTGGTATAATATCATGTACCTTTTTCATTGCAGGAAGCAGGTTCTCGACACCCTTCCCTTCGCGAATCCACCCAAAGAATAATATATATTCACCTTTTACTATAGCATCTTTTGTGTCATATGCCGTTAGATAAGTATATGCACTTAGTTGGCTTAAATAGATACTTTTACTATATAAATGATATTTTTTTATAAATTCCTCTTTCTGGGCAGAATTAAATATCACCAAATGATCGATAAGCTTATAAGCTATCTTCAATTGCATATCAGATCGCCATGACTTCACATTTGCGTGGGGCAACGGATCATGTACCGACAGTACCATTTTCTTATGAAAAAGGTATAACGGGAACTGCGTATATAGAAGGCTGCTGGTAATTTGAACAATGTCAACATCCAATTTATTAATAAACTTGTATAGTTCCCAATACACTTTTATATTCTGCGGATATGAGACGTGAGGGGCCGTTCTATTAATGATGAATGTCTTCTCCAAATCAATAAGTTTCCCGAATTTGTTTAATTCCGGATAGACAGATGCCGGAAAAATACCGGCTTCTGGATATATCTGTTCAATATCCACTGCTGCGGCTTTTTTTAAAGGTCCTATTGGTATAAAATAATAAACCTCAGCCAACTTTCTTAACTCATTCAAATATGACAAATCAACATCTGAATAAAAAATCGGAGATATATATGCTATTTTCATACGTTTTGAAGACGCTCTAAGGGCAAATTACATTTATATAGTGACTAAAGAAATACAGGAGCATTTATCGTATATTTCAAACTATTATTCCTAGTACCAATCTGTTTTGCTGGAGATCCAGCTACTATCGCTAATGGTGGGACATCTTTTGTTACAACACTACCGGCTCCGATGACAGCGCCTCTTCCTATTTTAACTCCAGGCAGTATAATACTCCATGGTGCAATCCAGACATGGTCTTCAATAATAGTCTTCCTTCCTCTCGGTGAATGTTCTTCATCATTGGGATTATGTTCTAAAGACCATATCTTTACATATTCCCCTATATCAACATTATTACCAATTTCCAGACCGTTTCTGCCATCTAAGAGTACATTTCTATTAATATAGGTATTGTCTCCTATCAGAATTCTCCCATATTGCAAAACTCGGACATGACGATGAACGTGCAGATGCTCTGTCTTTCTTGCTCCCTTTACCAAAAATTTTAGGAATAACAATCTGACGCCATGTATTGGCAGCGACATTATAACATCCCAAATGAACTCTAAAGTCTCGACTAAGAAGGTATTCACAGAAATGCGAAACTTCTTTGTTGTAAAACTACAAAATATCGATTTTATCATAAAACTTATTCCTTATTTTCTTCAAAATAAACAGCTATTCCAGTTCGTTCTTGGTATGCCTTTACATTATAATTATATCTTTCGCTATATGGCAGATGGCCAGATATTATATATGGTATACTATTAGAATACGGAATATAAACAAACGTATCAAAAAGAGATTTTGACATCACTATTACAAAATATAACACCAAATATAGTTTTAAGCGATAATATATTAAAATCAAATATGCAAAATATATAGAATAAAACAAGAGAAATGGATTTGCCAATCGAGATGCTATTGGCATTACAGAAACAGCTCTCCATACAAGGCAAGATAAAATTGTCATATTTATGATGACTTTAGAATTTGGTATTACCTTAAGCACATGATCTCTTGTATATACAATCAACATAAAAGACAAAAAATGCAACAATATACCGATATTAAAAAAGGATGCTGTTTTCGTAACATTATACGCTTCAAATGTCCTCAATCCATAATAATCGAGGAAAAGATTTATATACAATTGAAAGTTCTCTATACTATCTAGGCTATAGGAGATAAAAACGAACAAAAGATAGATAAGGATTAACGTTATTCTTTTCATTCGAACAAATGGGTGATATTTAATTAAAGGAATAAAGATAATTATGAATAGTACTGATGAGTGAAACATAAAGGATAATAAACCAGAAATTGTAGCAATTACATAATTCTTTTTTATAGAATAATAAAAAGAGAAATTGATGAATGTCGCTGCTATCATAAATCTAAACGGACTGTCAATTAACATAAAGAGCAAAGATGTTGGAATCATAATGACCAAAGAAGAAAGCCAATATAGTGTTAATAACTTCAGCAACCTTATACATGACCATAAGTAGAGGCATTTGAATGCCGCAAAAATTATCCAAAAATCATCAATTAAATGATGGAAGAAATTTATTGTATATACATACCCATAATCTCTCTCAAAAATTCTATTCCAATCATTAAACTCATTCTCGTAATTACGCCAATCTGCGCCTGTCATATAACCAAAACACAGAAACACATATAACCACAATATATAATATGGGATGGCTTTTTTTACTTTTTTGTCTTTACTATTTCCCAAAAGAATGCCGACCCCAAAAGTCAACACATACAATAAGGCACTAGCGTAATCCAGCATGGTGTAATACTAATATAATAATGCCTTTTTCAGAAAAGAAATGGATTTTTCTTTCCATTCTTTTTTTATCTGATTTACAGAATACCAATCGATAGGTGAAATCACATCAACATCATCTATCTTATTAATTATACGAGATTCTAATCCAAACAATTTTAGCAAGGAATAGAAACGGGCCGCACCACGATCTTCATTTACAAGTACAAAAAATGGCCTATTGAAAATAATACAAAACACCATACCGTGAAAGGAGTCTGTAACAACAAGTTCTGCCTCATTAATACTACGAAGCCATTGTGTTATTGGCGGGTAAACGCATTCATTGGGATGATTTTTTATGTTGAAATAGGTTGTACTGTATTGAGGCATGCATTCATAGCGTTTTTTGCCCAATTTAACTGAGATCATATTAATAATTGCTTCCTTATCTCCTGTCTTATCCAATACATAAGTAAACAAATCACCATCCTCCCTTTTTACTTCATTTTTTTTATACAACTCAATATAATCTTCCTTCTCCAACAGCAGTGTTGGGTCTAACACGAAATCCGCATCTACTCCAAAATATTTTTTACAAAGATTTACAGCACTCTTTTCCCTTACACTAATAGCATCAAATCTTTCAGCTAATTTTTTACATACTTTTGTAAATTCATTATCGTATTCCCATTCATCCTGTGAAAATGAAGCTGCATATGCTACTTTCTTAACATTTAAATCTTGTGCAAAGTTCAAGTAGCACTCCTTGACATAAGGGAATCCCCGTCTCCAAATTTGGTCACTACCGACTACCAATGCGTCACATTTTTCTTCTATTGTCGCTCTTCGAAATGAAGAAGTGGAATTATTCTCTCTGGTCACATTTATGTATTCTCTTATAAAAGGTTCGACTTCTTTTGTAACAAAAACATCTTGCTTTGCTGTTATACTCCTTGTATCAATCCTCAAAATAATATGTGCGATCATAGATAGCCAGGATCTAATTCTAAGTTTAATCCCTACTTTCTTATTATAAGCACAACGTAATGTCACAGCATCATGGCCTAATGATTTCAGTACAGTCTGCAAAGCATAATTCTGTATTACTCCTCCATATCCATAGTGGAGATAATGGGTCAGTATTCCTATTTTCATTATTAACAATATCTAAATTCTAATTCCTATGTCTTTCAATAATTTCTTTGTAAACAATTTTGCTCCTTTGGTATTCATAAGATAAGCGTCCTTAAATAGAGAAAGGTCTTCAGACATCTCTGGGAAATACATATAGTCGATGAATCGAACACCTGTCTCAGTGGCAATTGCATTAATTGGCTTATATAAAAACTTATTTAATGTATCTACAGATAACTTTTTTGCGAGTGGTGCTGATATAGGCGGGATGACAATAATAGGCGTCGCATTACAATACCGGCAATATGTAATCAATGATTTTAATATCTTAATTGCATCGTCAATACCATCCTTATCTTTCAAGGTCAATGAAGCATCAAGCGAATCCATACTAAATTCATGGAGCCAGCTCTTTATCCATTGTTCTGCATTTGCTTGATAGTCCCCTCCCTTCAATATTGCCCTCTCACTACATATGAGGTGCTTTATATCTGAAAAGAAACCATAAAAGGTATAATGGAGTAATGGTGCTTGGAATTTTGCATAAACATTTTGTCTATGTTTATAGTTCCCATTGGGGATTGATTTAATATTGAGCAGCAGATAATACCTGTCATCAAAATAATCATAACTACCAGCAAGAAAGCTAAAAGGGCATAAAGGCATGATAACGTATGAGCCACAAGGTTTAAGATAACTACTATAGTTATTCATTATTTCCATATCCCCCAAAAGAGGATTGCCTTGCATGGCCAAATTAACTCCATTAATATTAATTCCTTCATAACAAAATGCATTAACACCTGATGTACTGCCTAAATTCAGCACATCAATTCCAAATTTTATATTCTCAGAAATACGATTACAATCTGGGAACAAAAAATTATTATACCAATACCCCTTCCTAATAAGAGCATTAATTGCTCTTAATATAAACTGTCCAATATGCATGATTACGAATTCTAATAAAAACTGACGGTATTAAATTCCAGGACATATCTTTGATTCTACAAGATATTGGTAATCGATGTTCAAAGAAGATATGTATGCAACCTCTTTTTCGTCCATTGAGAAATCAAGAACATCAAAATTCTCCTTTAATCTTTTAGGTGTTTGGGTTTTAGGTAATGGCATACATCCTCTTTCAATATTCCATCGCAAAATTATTTGTGCCGCACTCTTTTTATATTTTGCCATCATGGAAGTCAATGGTTCCTCAGTAATTCTGCCAGAAGCCAAATCCATTAGTGGGGAATAGGTCATAAAAAGACAGTTACAACTGTCACAATATTCAATAAGTCTTTTCTTAATACCTATAGGGCTTGCATAGCACTCATTTATTTCTGGAGCCTCCTTTGTCTCCTTTATTAACATTTCAATATGACGTTCATGAAAATTTGACACTCCTATATATCGTACTAAACCTTCTTTTTTTAATTCTATCATTACTTTCCAAATATCCACAAAATACTCTGGAAAAGGGTAATGTATCAATAGAGAATCAAGGTAATTTGTTCCTAATTCAGATAAAGAGGTCTCTACTTTTTCACGGACTATTTCCTCTACAGTATGTCTCTGCATGAACTTACTTTTAGGATTAAAAAATACTCCAGAAAGGGGCTCGTCTACATGAGCATTATTATCTGATATTTTAGTTTGGATAAAGAGGTCTCCTCTTTTATAATCACCTTCTGCCTGCATCTCTTTTATTGCCAATCCAATACCAGATTCTCCACGATAGTCATCAGCCGTATCAATTAGTCTATACCCTAATTCTACCGCTGACTTAACAACGTTTGCCATAACCCTCCCTTCAAAAGGGAAGGTACCAAGACCAATTGGAGGAATCGATTTCCCATTTTTAGTGGTAAGTTTTTTCATGTTTTTTTATTTTGTTATTAACAAATATAATAACCTTTTCACGTTCTGATTTTGATAATCCAATTATAAATACGAGAAAAAACAGACTTACTTCCGTTACAATTAGATGGGTTAAAAATCTAATCCATCCGTCATTCATCAACATATGAACAATTGATGATGGAATTAATGAAAGTATTGTAATAGCTACTGTTGGAATATAAACCTTCTTTAAAAGTTCGCGATATGAATATGCCACATAGCGGTGTATCAGCCACCAAGTATAAAACATCTGTATAAAATTAACTATAAAGATGGCTATATAAACGGAGTAGGCTGGTAATCCAAGTTTAAGAAACACATAACTTATTGGGAGTGCCATAATCATCATAGAGCCACCTACCAAATTTCCTGTTCTTATTCGACCTATTGCATGATAAGCCATAAGAGAAGACATATGATATGTTTCCATCAAATAAGTAATAAGCACCAAAATAGCAAACACTTCCGTATCTTCAGGAATGTCGTTACCAAGCCATATTTTGAGAACAAAATGAATTTCAAAACAAATAGGTAGGACTAATGCCAACGTTAACATATAAGCGAATTTCGTCCCCATAAATGTTAGCTGATACATCCTCTGAGTATTTCCTTCTGCAAAACTTTTTACGACTTGTGGGCGCACTGCTAATAGAAAATTGTTCACAAAGGACAAAACACCTCCTTGTATTTGGACTGCTACAGCTCGTGCTGCATTAACTACTGGGCCAAAAAAGAGATTAAGAACAATATTAATACCTTCACCTTGACAAACCGCTGCAAAATTACCATATAAATCCCAGCCAGAGTATCCTAATAACTTTTTATATAGAACAGAATCTTTAACTATCCTAAATCTACATTCATCATATTTTTTGAATGTATAAAAACACATAAAAAACTGAATAACGGCCTTGTTTAGCATTAAAGCCAAAGCATACAAGATCAGTTTGTCAAAAGAAGAAACACTGATCAGGTATACTATGAGAAGGTTTGTTATTGCCTCATATAAACCTATATAGGCATATATTGACATATTCTCATGTGCAATCAAAGAAGCGTTAAAGGGGACCTGAGTAAACGACAGCATCATAGTGACAATAGAGAATTGAAACACCCAGATTGCTGCAGTAATCCTTTCTGGTGGTATAACCATCTTCTCTAACAAGAACCATTGCCCTACAGTTTCTGAAATAATTAATACAAGGACGGCAGCAGTTAGATGAAGATTGAGTGAGGCAGAAAAAGTACTATCTAACCGGTCTTTATCACCCGTGCCTAATTCATAGGTTAGAAATCTACTAGAGCTACTGCTTAAAGCACCATTGATAAAAACCATCAAAGATCCGATGCCACCAACTACATTGTATATACCATAATCAGATGCTCCCAGCACTTGTAATACTACACGTGTGGTGTATAACGTAACCGCCATCACCACTAGCATTCTCACATATAGAAATGCAGTGTTTTTAGCAATTGTTTTATTTGATGATGCCATTTCGACTTAAGTCAGTGTATTATAGAGAAGTTCCTTATACTGAAATTAGGTTAACGGTCCTAACAATGTATTCCACTTCACCAATCTATCTATCAGCACAATGCCGTCCCACGGCATCTCAAAGTTAAGCATACGGCCAATCTGCGGGAAGCGTACGGCACCCTTTTGGGTGGCAGCTTCAGCATATTCAACAGCCTGCTCCTGAGTAGCCTCTATACCAATGGTCTGAATATCCTCTGTAATGTGCTTGATGCTCTGCATAATGCTGTCCACAGCATGAACAAACAGCACACGTGAATAAACCGGCTTGTGCAGTTCATCGTGGTCATCTAGTAGAATAGAGTAAGACATCGTTTCACTGCCAATAGCGGTTCCACAGAAGTCATAGACACCACGGATGGAATGGATGGCAGAGACCTGTTCAGGTGACATCGTGGGCTTCGGAATCTGAATCTCTGTCTTAGCCATAGACTCGTTCAGGATCTTACAGAATTTCTCAGGGCTTACAGCACCACCCTTCTCTACAAAGAGATTGTGGGCAGAAGCGCAACCGGTCTGGTCAAACAAAGATACGTCCACGGACACACGACGTGCCAGTTTCTTGGCGGCCTGCTCGTCTGGAAGCATTTCCTTGGTCACTACAGCAAATGAGAGCTTGGGACCAAAGATTACAGTCTCGCTGTCGTACTTGGAAGGATAACCTGCTACAGTTTCTACAGCCTCTCTACCCCCCCAGGCGATACGTACGTCTGCATTCTTGGACATATTCTCTCCCAGCTTCACAGCATTGCGGCTGAAGTAAACCACAGCCATGGTCTTCAGCAAATCATCGCCCTTGATGGTGTAACCATTCGATGTGGTATATTCCAAACCTTCAAAGGCACTCAACAGACCAGCAAATACACCTTCATCATGTGAAGACACCTTCAGCAGGTTCACATTCTTGGTCATAATGCACTGTACCAATGCAAAGAGACCAAGAATCTGTACATTACCGGCCATCCAGTGGCAGCAAAGGCCGCGAGAATTGGCTTTTAGTAGATGTTTAGCAGAATCCGGGAACGGTAGATAGGTATCCGCATATTCCACATTACCTCTCAAACCAAAGGTGGCGACTTCTTGCAGATGACGCTCACTGCACCAAGTGGCTAAGAAGTTCAAACCTTTGTCTTTCAGGAACAAGTTTTTCGGATCTGTTGCCCATCGCTTGGCTGCTGCATCAATGAGACCTATCAAAGCCTCAATAGGCTGTTTTCTCAGCCAAGGCAGTTGCTCCTTCAGAGAGTCAACAATTCCTTGCATGGTCTTCTCAGTATCATCACCCTCAAGCAATGTCCCATGGAAAGACTGTACTTCCAGACGGGTATCAACCGTACCTCCAGTTGCACGTTTCTGGAACGTAAGCTTGCTGGAAAGAATGTCACCACAACCACGGACTTCCGCTTTCTTCAAACGGCCAAGAATCTTAAACCGTTTGCCAGGTCTTCCATAAGGACAAGGTTCATCAAACCACATACCCAAGTCATCCGTCAATACAGCATTACCTGGATAGCTGTGAGGAACGGGAGTAATGAACTCCAATTTACCTTCTTCTCCGGTAGGTAGTACCTCACCAGTCATAATGTCACGTACCAGCACTTTCACATAGCTGCTCTCGTGCTTGCAACCGCAAGGGCAGTCGGGATAGTTCAAGCCCATCTGCTCGGTAAAGCCATAAATGTCAATCACATCCACCGGTTCAATGCCAAAGCAGTCAGCCAGTTGTTGGTTGAACAGCTCCTTGCTGATCTTCTCGCTCTCCAGCTTCTTCCAACCACCAATGTGGATAATCTTGGAACCTTTAGGCAGTGGAATGGTAATACCTTTCTCCTTAACAGCTTTCATCACATTGCTGTAAAGAATATACGTAAAACCAAATACCACCACGGGTTGGTCTTTGTCAATACCGGCCACATACTCCTGCATGGCATCCACATCAAAGTAGGAAACACCATCTTTGGCTTTCAGGAAGTAACCAGCTTTGGAAGCAAAGTTCAGGTAACCAGTAATGGCCGCAAATCGGGCACCCAAGAGGGCACGGAATTCAGACCTCGGGTCAATATCCATCACCAAGAATGGTTTGCGTTCCTTGCCAATGGATTCCTGGATTACCTTCACCATAGCCTTGGCCTGGCGCTTGCTGGTTATCTTGTCCACCACAATGGTACTGGGAGTACCAGAGGTAGCAGAGGACTGCAAGCGAAGTTTGATGTCCTCTTTGGGAACGGACTGCAGGCCCATACCCAGATCTTTGAACACACTTACGGCCACAGGCGGGATGTCTTCAACACACTTGATTTCCGCCTTGGGGTCAAAGCCTTTGCGGTCGCAGAACTGACGGTACATCTCATTGTGCTCATAATGGAATATCAATTCTTCCTGCAATGCTTTCAGATATAGGGCTTGTTGCTGCTCATCGTCTGCAAAGGCAGGCAATGTGAACAACTCGTCCATATAAGTTAATTGCTCATCCATATCTTATTTCAATTTCAATCGTTGAACCTTCCCAGATGCCGTTTTGGGAATCTCAGCGATTCGTTCAATGACAGCGGGCAATTTATATACTTCCAGTTTAGGACGTAAGGCTTCTAAAATGGCAGCATCGGTTAGTGAGTCATCACTGCACACAATGAATGCTTTCACCAATTCTCCCATCACACCTTCCGGATCAGGCATAGCTACACAGGCGCTTTCGGTAATACCCGGGATGGTGTTCAGAATATCCTCCACCTCCATGGGGCTTACTTTCTTGCCTCCCACATTGATCATCTCCTTGATACGGCTCTTCAGGTGAATGTAGCCTTGCTCATCCAAGTACCCGCAGTCACCGGTACGGAAATAACCGTCATAGAAATCCTTCTGAAATCTCTCAGGCGTTTCGTTCCAGTAACTGCAGGTCACGTGTTCGCCTTTGACGCAAACCTCCCCTTCTCCTCCAACGGGCTGGCGCTTACCTTCATTATCAAAGATAGCCACCTCCACATTGGGTGAAGCCGTACCTGCCGTGTTCAGTTTGTCGTGTTCTGAATGGAATTCCATAAAGGCAGAGCGTGAGGCCTCAGTAAGACCGTAGTGCATGCAGATGCGGGTGTTGGGAAGAAGTTCGCAAAGGAGTTCTTTATCCTCAACAGACATAAAGGAACTGCCAATCTCAATGTAGCGTAACTGGTCTGCAAACTGACCTATCTTGCGGCCGCTCATCTTCTTGATGTAGCCCCAACCGGCAGGCACCATACCAAAGCCCGTGCAGTGGAATTGCTCCATCTGCCCGAAAAACTTCTTCATGCTGGCAAAGGTGCCCAACAACACCAAAGAACCGCCTTTGGAGAGTACGCAACGTACACGCCCAAGACCAAAGGAATGACTTACCGGCAATGCCAGCAACTCCACATCCTCTGCGGCGTTCTTAATAAAGGTATTGATGTTGAGGGCGGCAGCCGTCAGGTTCCTATGATTCAATGCCACACCTTTGGGCGCTCCTGTGGTTCCCGTGGTAAAAAGCACATCTGCTATCTGCTCCGGAACTGGTGATTGGTATTCATCCTGCTGGTCACAAGGGCTTAACACATCGTTGAAGGGTACTACTTCGTAACCATCCACTTTGTGTAAAGCGCCCATTGTACATACCGGCTTTGTTGATTCTCGAATCAACTCATAGCGGGTTTGGTTGGTATCCGGATCAATCGGGACACAAACACCACCGGCCATATGAATACCAAAGTAGGCGTAAATAAAATCAATATTGGCTGCAGCAGCCATAATGATACGGTCACCCTTTTGCAAACCATATTTGCGTCTCACATTGGTGGACGCCAGCAGGCAACGTTCCCAGAGTTGGGCATACGTCACACGCTCTTCACCCGCGATTAGCGCTATGCTATCGGGGTGGTTGATTGAGTTCTGATATATCTGTTGTTCTATTATCATTATGCGAGTTTTCCTTTCACAGTATTGATGATGTCATTAACATCCTCGATATCCATCATCTCTTCAGGCTCAAATTCAACTTCAAATTCGTCCTGTACACTCTGAAGAATGTTGAGCTGACCAAGAGAATCCCAAGTAGGGAAATCTCCCACGGTGCTATTCTCGTTAACTTCACTCTTGTCAACTCCGCAAACTGTTGCGACAATCTCAAATACTTTTTCTTTAATTTCGTTGATTTCCATTGCTTTATTCTTTAAATGATTATTAATCGTTTTACTTTACGCCCCCATCTACTCTGATTACTTGACCATTGATGAAGGATGCCTCTTCTGAGGCAAGGAAATAATAGGTATTCGCAATCTCTTTAGGGGTTGCTAATCTGCCCATAGAAGATATTTGCTCCATGGATGCTTTGGCCTTGTCGCCCATTGCATCAGCAAAAGGAGTACTGGTCAGTCCGGGTGCTACAGCATTTACGCGAATGCCCTGAGGCGCCAATTCTTTTGAAAGTACTTTGGTGAAGAGAATCATAGATGCCTTTGTCGCACCATATACAGCATTACCCGGGTCTCCGTCAATGCCAGCTATCGAAGCGGCATTCAAAATTACGCCACTTCCGTCTTTTACCATACTGCCCAACAAGCCCTGTGTGATTTGGAACTGAGCAAAGTAGTTCACCTGGAATACTTTCTTAACATCTGCCATTTTCGTAAACGGCACTATTGCCAAGTGAGGCATTCCGGCATTATTGATAAGGACATTAATCTTTAGTTTCAAAGCCTTGATATCCTTCAATGCAGCCTTAATAGCCTCTTCATCAGAAAGGTCAAAACAGAAGGGATAAACCTCCACTTGGCAATCCTTCTTAAGTCCTGCTACAAAATCATTGAATGCAGGAGTCTCTGCGATGCTGGTCAAGATCAACGTTGCGCCATCTTCTGCAAACTTTTTTGTTATTTCTCTACCAATGCCACCATCTGCACCGGTGATACAAACAACTTTTTCTTTAAACTTATCCATATTATTACTTTTCAATAATTTCTATCAAACCAACATCTTTCTTGATTAGAAAGCAAACCCTGTGGTTGTTAAAGGCATTGGATACCTTTGGTTTAGAAACGGGCAAAAAACGCTCTTTCTTTAACAATGCTATACTATCTTCCATACTATCAACCTCGTAACAAATATGGTATGGAGTTGCACCAGATTTCTTTAAAATGTTATTGATTGGAGATTGCTCATCATGTGGTGCTAGGAGTTCAACACATGGCATGTCTCCATTTTTAAGCACACAAACATCCACATCTTGCTCAGGATCAAATATTGAGATTTCCTCACTATACCCTTGCGATATATAAAAAGGCTTGGCGTTTACAATACTATAAACAGCAATACCTATGTGATGAAATCTAAAATTTACATTCTCCATAAGATATTTGTTTGGGTAACTTTTGCAGGTGATCCATTAACAATACAATTAGCCGGTACTGATGATGTGACAAGGGAGTCGCTACCAACTATTGTCCCATCTCCAATTTTTACACCCATCATAACAGTACAATTAGATGTAAGCCATACATGCTTACCAATTATCACTGGCATTTTTGTTCTTGAGCCATATATACCTATAGGGTGTCCTCCGTTATTATCTCTAATAGTAACATCCCGACCAATCATTGCCCATTCATCTAGCAATATTTTATCCATGCAAATGATGCATAAATTTACATTTGCCCATACACTTCGTTTAATGGTTAATTGACCCGTAGAAAAGACTTCAATATTTGCTCCATCACCACAAGACCAATCTCCATCTATAGTCATAATACCTCCCGGCATTACTCTTAATCTTGATTCTTTATGCGTGTGTTTAAATACTGATGTCCCAAAAGTGAAACTGCCATTGAGTCGCAAAACTGAACCCTTGTGCAACTCGATATCACAAAAACGTGTAATATAAAACAAACGACCTTCTACGATAGAAGAATTCTTAACCTGCCTACATAGAAAATTATACTTTACAAACTGCCATATAGGTTTCGGACGAAACTGTGCATATCTAACAATCTCAAAGAATAACGCTTTCGCAATGTTCTTTAGTTTATCTTTGATTGTCAACTTTTTGGGGAATAAGTATTCCACAACATTCAAGAAGTCCTCATTATTAATTTTTTCATAAAACAGTTTTCTATCTACTTTTTCTTTTGCTATACTTGAGACCAATGCAGGGTTTCCTGCCACTATAACTTCAAAAGATTCTTCTTCAGTTTGCAGCTTCTTTGACACATTATTCATTAAAGTTTCACCTTTTAATGAATTAATAAGTATTGCCGATGTGCCCAAATTATCGTCAAGTTTAGTGGCTCTTGTATTGACGTTAGATGCTCGCCAGAAATCTCCTATTGATAAATCGGCCACACGTGGGAACCCTTTAAATTTGCACTCATAACACGACGGACGAGATATACAATTAGATAGGAGGAAAGCCCTTGTGTAAAAATCAATGTCACAAGTTCCATAATAAGTCTGCCCATTCTCAAATACAATCTTTAATGTTAATCTATGCCATCCCAAATCTTTTGATTTAGGTTTTACATAAACGACTTTAGAATTATATTTATTTTCTAGCGCTTCAAGAAATTTCCGGAACACCATTGGGGAATTGATCCCTCGGCAGAAAAGGTCTACTGTTATCAAATTCTCATACTCTTTATGGAGATATGCCTTCAAGGCTGCGATTTGGCATGGAAGATTACAAATAAGAACTTTTTCACCTGCTTGCAGTAATTTCTTTACTTGTTTATAAAAACCTTGAGCATCTGACTGAAAATACTTCGTATTTCGAAGTTTCTCTAGGTCGTCTTTATTATTCGAAATATAATTTACCGCCCCAAATGATTCTGTCCATATAGCACCTCCGACATAATATCCATTTTTAAATGCCCATTCCGCATATGCCGTAAACATTCCTCCAGATGTAGAATCAAATCTCACTTCAATATTCTTGTGGTTTGCCACAACACATTTAGGAGTCTTAAACTCATTCACCTTTAAATCTTTAGCATTGATGACCGGACAAACCTTCTCACAAAGGTGACAATCCACGCATTTTTGCTTATCCACCACTGGATACCAAAACCCTTCATTATCTGTATTGAATGTAATAGCACCATGAACACATACATCCCCACAGGCATTACAACCACAACAATCAACTTTATTCTTAATGTCTATCATATAATCAATTCAAAAAAAAACTATGATTCCGAATAAACTCGTATACGTTGTTCTTCCCTTCGCTTACAAACTAGGATTCGGCCATTATTCTCACTCATAATGTAACCATCCAGACCTTGCAGGACAACTTTCTTAGCATCCTCCGTGTGAACTACGCAGTTGGTGCACTCATACAACTTCACATTGCCTACTGCTCCATTGTTATTCTCATCTTTGGTCAACTTATCATGTAGCGAAGCCCAGTTGCCCAAATCACTCCATCCAAAGTCGGCGGGATGGGTATATACCTTTCCATCCTTAGATGCAGGTTCCATAACGGCAAAGTCAATAGAAATCTTTTCGCATTGGGGGAAGATGTTTGCCACATCGCCCGTTTCGAAAATCTTATCCATATTAGCCGCGATATTGGGCTTATACTTGTTAATGCAATCAGTAATAGTCTCTACATTTCACACAAATATACCAGCATTCCATAAATAATTACCTGCATCAAGGTACTTTGTAGCGGTCTCAACGACAGGTTTTTCTTTGAATGCACTTACCTTTCGAATCACACCATTCATCGCTTCGCTTGCTTCCACATAACCATATCCAGTTTCAGGACGTGATGGCGTGATGCCTATTGTCACAATCGCTTCCCACTGGTCAGTAAACGCCAAGGCATGTCTAATCACTCTACGGAACTCTTCCGGGTTCATAACAACAGCATCAGCAGGCGTTACCACCACATTTGCGCTGGGGTCTTCTTTCTTGATACTCCAACAAGCCCATGCTATACACGGAGCTGTATTACGTGCAGCAGGTTCTGCTAGAATATGCCCAGCAGGGATATCTGGCAACTGCTGTTTAACAATATCTACATACTTGGCATTGGTTACTACCCAAAAATTAGACATAGGACAAATGTCTTTAAAGCGGTCAACCGTAAGTTGAATCAGTGTCCGCCCACATCCAAGGATGTCTATAAACTGCTTTGGGTACTCGGGTGTGCTCAGCGGCCAGAAACGACAACCTAAGCCACCAGCCATTATGACAATATGATTATTTCTCATTCTTATACTCTTTTAAAAGGGACATGATCATCAGGATTATTGAACCTAAATTGTTATGAGAGACCCAATGAGAGCCCGCCCCATTCACGTAACGATTTTTTATAAACTTGCCTCCCGGCTGTATGACTTCTCTCTTATATGCATCATGCGTATTCCAGATTTTACTTCATCATCGGTTAATCCGCGCGGGATTAACCGAAAGGAGGAGGATTCGACAGAGTAACAGAATAACGGCTTTTTAGACAGAAGAACATAAGGACAGGGGGGTAGACAGAGGGACAAAAAACTAGTAAGTATAAGAAAAATGGGTTTATGTGTGTTGAGAGTAGAGCGGGCTGCATCTACTTTGCCGATAAAGGTTGAGCAAATAAATTAGATTTTATTTGGTTCTTTACTTAATTATTTGTAACTTTGCGGACGGTTACAGCTAATCATGATGCATTGGACGGCAATCATCTATGAAGTGTGTGGCAATCATATCGCGGAATGTGTGCTCCCTGTTTGGTGATGGGGTGACCCTGAGGAGTGGGGGGCTAATAATTGAATAACAGATAAAAAATAGAATATGTTTTCATCGCGCTCGCTTAATCGCAGCCTTCCGTGAGGAGAAGGGTTTTGACATTGTGGCGAATTTCTAGGCGCATAAGCATGTAAGGAGCGAGAAGGATAGGTATTCGGTGCAGGCACTGATTGAGAATAATGATATCAAGGCGAAGAGGCTGATGGATCTGGTGGCTTAATGATAACCCTGCATTATAGCCGTCCCTTGCCAAGGGACTCTAAATCTGCGTGTCGACGGATAAGGCGGCTAATCCTGTGAATATCATGGGGGCTTCGAAGAGAATCATGGAGGATCTGGTGATGGCGTATAATAAGTATTTTAAGGTGACGACGGCGCGATTTGCGAATGTGGCTTTTTCGAATGGGTTGCTGCCTGACGGGTGGATTCATCGGTTGCAGAAGAAACAGCCGTTGGCTGCGCCTAGTGATGTTCGGAGGTATTTGACATCGTCGAGTACGCAGGCGCTCGACAAAGTCCGAATGTGATTCGGCTTTGTGCTCGCTTAAGCGAACTTTGTGTCGCCGGAGGAGAGCGGACAGATTTGTATGTTGGCTTGTATTCTGGGTAATGGGGGAGAGGTGTTTTTCCCTAAATTGGGGGAGGATCAGATGCTGACTTTCTCTTCGATATGTGATGATTTCGTGAAGGCTGAGGGGTTCGAGAAGAAGGAGTGCTCGTCGGATACTGAGGCGAAGGAGTATGCTGCTGGAATGGGGTATGACTCGAAAACGTATCCTGTGGTTTACTTTGGAAGCGATACTACGGGAGAGAAGGCGTATGAGGAATTTTATGTGCCTGGGGAGAAGATAGATATGGAGAGGTTCAAAGCTCTTGGGGTAGTGGAGCAGACGGTAAGGCACTCGATGGATGAGGTTGATGGGTTCTTCGCCCGGCTTGAGGGTATATTTGCGAAGGAGGACTTCACGAAGGCGCAGGTGGTGGAGGCGATTCGGGAGTTCATCCACAACTTCGAGCATGAGGAGAAGGGGAGGAATTTGGATCAGAAGATGTAGTTAAGATTTGCAGGGGTACCCCCTGCAGGGTATTCTCCTTTTGCTCTGGCGCAGATAAAAGAAGGAAAAGAGACATCCACCCCACCAAGTTTGACTCCGTCTTCCTCTGTCACGACTCGGGATAGTTGAAACGAGCTTCACTCTCCTCTCACTGCTCCATCAGTTCCCCCTATATTGGGAAGCTTAATTGATTTCGAGCAGAGACCGCTCTACATCAAAGTTCTTGCGTCCCTTCGGTGGCAAGCGGCAAAGCCGAGCGTTGGTATGTTTCACGAAGCCTGTGCCCTAAAGGGTGAAACATGAGAGTATTATTGGGATAAGCGATGGGGGGCATTGAGAAAGGACTTAGGGGAATACGGAAACAAGGATTTGTGGTATAAGGAGTTGATATATGAGTACGAAAGAAATTAAAACGAAGGATTTGAGTTATGTGGATATTCCCATGCTTAAGCAGTATGCCGCAGTCTACCAAAACACAACAGATACAGCCACGGTAGACAAAGCTGTGGGCGAGTTTCTGAAAAATTATAATGTCTGGAAGGAAGTTGTAGGATATATGGTAGGCGGTGAAGATGGCGAACAGCTATATGGCGCTGCGTTAAGTACATATTCTGCAAATTTGTGTTTGTCGAACAACCTTGCTGCTGGTACGATACAGTTGTTGCGTGATGAAATAGGGGAGTATGAGGGCAAAGTAGAATACAAGTATGGGTATCTGGATGTATTGTATTCAAACCTTGTTGTCGGCCTTCATAAACTATCGCTTGCCTCGGATGATGAGCTGAAAGAATTATTGAAGAAAGCAATATACTATTCTCAGGCGGGTGCTAATCATTCTTCGTATCAACTGGAGTGTTATGCTTATAGGTCAGCCAGTGAGTATATGATTGAAGCTCTTAATAATGAAAAGCTAAGCATGTCTGCACCAACTACTTTCAACGACCCGTTCGATTGCCCTATTCTTGAGCTCTTGAACCAGTATGGCGATGCTATTTCAAAGTTGATAAGGGAGGCATACCAAGAATGCCTGAAAATCACTTGTTTTGTAAAGAACACGAAATTAGAGGCCAAGTTTGACGAAGAGGGGAATAGAATCTGGGAACCCAAACATGCTAACGATCCAGAAGAGTTTTTGAATGAACTGATGTGGGCTCATTATGCTAAAAACCATACTGGTATTTGCATAAAGTATCACTTCCATAATGACTTGACAAAATTCGCTGATAAAGCTAAGAATCAGATTGCATATTTCCGTGACATTGAATACACCTCGGATATGGATGTATATAGAAAGAATGGGTCCATCAATTTGCGAGATGCTTTCTTTGCGAAAAGCAAAGCTTGGGAATATGAGAACGAGTTGCGGTTGCTTGCATACGACCCCAACGGCTCTGGCGACTATGCCAGCATCGATGCAAAAGACAGTGTTGCAGAGGTCTACTTTGGACTGAAATGTCCGAAAAATAAGCGGGAGGAGATTATGGATATTCTCAAAGATCGCAAATGGGTTAATGAGATATGGAAAAGGGATGAGGTTAGCCGCGAAACAGTGGTTATAAAAGAAGAACATCCGATAGAATTCTTCCAGATGGAGATAGACGAGACGCACTTCGGGAAGCTGAAGGCGGTGAAGATATAAAGCAGGATGACCGAAGGTTATGTTTCGGTAAAGGTTATAGGTTATGTGGAGAAATGGTGAGAAAGTTGAAATAGAAGACTATTGCAAGGAAAGGAAAGATCCTACTTCTAACCAACTAAAGATACTGTTGGAAGAGGTGGATGGAAGATGTCCTATGCCGGGATGTGGCAAGAGTCTTGTAAATGAAATAGATGGGAGAATCTATAACCAATACGAAATAGCCCATGTTTTTCCAAATAGTCCAGATGATTTCCAGCGATTACATCTTAAAGACGTTGAAGTTGACGGCGATGACTCGGAATCGTTGGATAACAAAATAGCTCTTTGTCATGATTGCCATACTAAATATGATGATAATACTACAGAGGTTAGCTATGGCAAGATGCTTGACCTTAAAAGAAGGCTGGCAGTAGGATTAAAAGCAAAAAAGGAAATATCGAGAGAATCAATAGAGGAAGATATTGTAAAAGCTATTTCTGTCTTGTCGGGAATGAAGAAAGAAGATTTGCAAGGCAGTGAGGAGTTGGCATATAAAAGTCTAAAAGTTTCTCAGAAGGTTGAAGATTATACGCTCTGTGTGGATATTGAAAATAGGGTGACTAAATATTTCAATTTCGTTAAAGAAAGCTTTAAGCGGTTTGATCCCAATGGTGATAGATTTGAATTAATCTGTGTCTCTGTAAAGAAGGTGTATTTGAAGCTAAAAACACAAAGTTTAAGCCAAAACGAGATATTCGATATGATAACAGATTGGTTTGTAGCGAAAACACATGGAACGAAAACGGTCTGTGAGATTATGACATCATTCTTTGTCCAAAATTGTGACATCTACGATGAAATATCCAAGTAAACTATATTCTGTACAAGAGAGTGTGGTTGGGAAAATGACCATGCTGATGGAAATGTTACCTGAGGAAGGTGTTGGCGTTGAGGATTTCTATTATATGACTCATAAAATGATGAGTATTGCAGATTTCATGGATGCAGTGACATGCCTGTATATGATTAATGCTATTGATGTTACCAGAGAGAACGTAATTTTCAAGATATGCTAAAAGAAATATTTTGTAGCAAATTAGCAGATAAGAAGATAGTGTTTGGCATGGGGCTAAATGTTGTTGTCGGAGATGATAATGCCGCTAACTCCATAGGCAAAAGTTCTGCCTTGCTACTGATTGATTTTGCCTTTGGTGGGAATACCTATTCATCCAATAACGATTTAACGGATCATGTCGGGGATCATGATGTGTATATGCATTTCGTATTTGATAACAAAGATTATTTCTTTCAGAGAAATGTTTCGTACCCAGGTGTTATTCATGAATGTGATTCAAATCTAAGAATTACAGGTACAATGTCAGATGGTGATTATCGGGCAAAACTAATGAGCTTTTATCATATTCCAAGTGAGTTTCTGACATTTAGGGAAGTAGTTAGTTTATTTTCAAGAATCTATGGAAAAGATAACTATAAAGAGAAAGACCCTCTTTATCCAGGGCATAAAACGAAAGGATCTGAGCGCGTTATCTATCTGATAAAGTTGCTTAATAAATATCAGAAAGTTCAGAAAAAGTATGAAATGAAAGAAGAAACAGACCGAAAGTATTCTGCATACAAGGGTGTCGTAGATATGAAAATAGTAGCATCACTAACGCCACAAGAGTATAAGGAAAATGACGGGAAGATAAAGAAACTGAACCAGCAGATTGAGAATATTAAGGTGCAGATATCGAACGACGCCATTGATTTAACTGCTGAACAACTGGAAAGGATAGCCAAGCTAAAGGCCAGATTGGCAAGAATTCAAAGCGAAAAGTCAATTATATTTAGCAATGTAGAGAGGTTGCAACGTAACCTTCATCAAACTGAGCAGAATTTTGAGGTGGATATAGAGAGAATCAAAGACATGTTTCCACATGCAGAACTGAAGAAACTGACGGAGGTTAATGCTTTCCATTCAAATCTTTCTCTCATTCTCCAAGAAGAGATTTCTACAAAACTTGCAAAAGAAACGAAAGCGTTGGTTTATAAAACGAAAGAAGAAACAGACATTATAGACAAGATTGCAAAAGTAGCTGCTGAAACAAAACCTTCAAATTTGGCATTAGATAGACTAGTTACAACTATGCAGACCGTTGAGCAGCTTATTTCTGGACAGAAATCATACGAAACGCTCAGGGTGCTTCAGAATGACAAAACACAGAAGAATCGTCAATATCAGGATGTGATGACAAATGTTTGTACTGAGGTTCAGCAGATAATAAATAACAAGATGGCAGAACTGAACAGAATAATTCTTGGTACCGACAAACAATCACCGATGATAAATATAACTCCAACAAATTATAAGGTATTCTGTGAGAATGATACGGGTATGGGTACTGGATTCAGGGCCCTAATCACATTCGATTTAACAATAAAGAGTTTGACTCCTCTGCCATTCTTTATTCACGATTCGCTCATATTTAAGCAAATAGAAGACGAAGCCATCAAGGGTATTATGCAGATTTTTAATGACGAGCAAGATAAACAAATATTTATATGTATGGATAAACTCCCGTCATATCATGAAGATGTTCAGAAGATTGTAAAAGAGCATCAGGTGTTGAAACTGTCGTTTGATCATCCGCTTTATGGAAAGAAGTGGAATTAGTTGATGTGTTATGATATAAAATATGTTAAGTACAAATATTTAATAGACAAACGGACATGGAAGTAGAAAAACTAAGAAACTATATTTCAATTGTAATTATTGGTAGTTTTGTTCCAGACCGGATTACAGCAGAATGGGTGGCTGAAAAGGGTATTGTACCAGAAAAAGCTGCTCAGAAGAAACGCACAAGACGACTGGAGCGAAATCTTTCTGTTTTTAATATATCGAATAGCATAGAAGTAGTTGTTACTAACGAACGCTTGCAGGTGACAGGACTTGTGGGTGATCAAGATGAAGTTGTTAGCATAACTCAAGGGATATTTGCATTAAGTGATCATAAGGATGTTATAGGTGTAGGTATTAACGCTGCTATGGAGTTTACATTTAAGACGGTATCAGATGGTGATAGGTTTGGCGAATTCTTTGTTCCAATGGATAAATGGAAAAATTATTTTAGAAAGCCTAGTGTGTTTGAGATAACATTAAGAGATAATGCAGATCCCAAAGAAATAGGCTACGATAAAGCTATTAATATTCGTAGCATTGCACCCAAACGCTCTACAGAAGAAGGAAACATCGCTGCAGTACGAATGAGTGTAAACAACAATTTTGATGTGAATGATGATGACGAGTGTCGTTCTACTATCAAAAAATCATTAGAATTAACTGATGATTTTTGGAAACAAAGTGACCAGATTATTTCTGATGTTAGATGAAAAAGAAGTTTTATAGGTGGTTAGCCCCTGAAGCAGAAGAAAACGAAAAGTTTCGCACTTGGCCGTTGGACACGGAGCAGGAGCAACCCAGTAGTGTGACAGATTCAAGTTATTGTTTCACCTCTATAGCACGTCATGTGGATTGGTGGGCTGAGGATGAAATCATATCGCCTATAGAGGAACTTTACTTAGACAGTCATCGCGCTACGGCAAATTATGTAAGAATTGATGATATTTGGAAAGGTAGAGTAATCGCAGACTCACAAGATTTTTTTGTTGCAAGGCTATCTGACGAACAATACCAACACAATGATAGAATAGTAAAGATATGGAAGCAAAAAATTGATAAATCCCTATGGGATGAAATTCAGGAAGGTGCTTCATTTGAGTGGTATTTCGGGAAGAAATATACGCCAGTTGTTGAAGAATATCAGAAAATAAGCTTCAAACCTCGCCTTAACCTTGATTCAGATGACATGGAAATGATGGTGAGAGAACTGATAAAAGGCTTTGAGGATATATTTTCAGACTCAGAAGAAGATGAAACCGAACGCCAATGAGTTTTTGATAGTCGTTTTAGGAGGTCCAAGTGAGGGGGAGAGCATTGTTATTCATCTTGGTGATGACAGATGGATGATAATAGATAGCAGTAAGATCGGAAAAGAAGTGCTGGCTCTGAAATATCTCGAAGATAACGAGATATCATATGACAATGTGGATATTATAGTATGTACTCACTGGCATGCTGACCATATATATGGTATAGGTGAGATACTAAAAAAGTGTAAGAATGCGAAATTCTGGGTTCCTATCGTATCCCAAAGCAAAATGATGCCTTATTACTTTATTAAAAAGATAAAAGAGAAGGATATTCATGATTTTGAAACAGTGGCTGAAGAATATGCATATTGTATGAAATTGGCTAACAAGAGAGGAAAGTTGGAATATCTGTTTAAAGATGGGAATATTATAAAATATAGGAATTCAAATCACAATATAAGTATTGACGCATTGAGTCCATCAAGTGGAATGGTGAGTAAATATCAGAAACTGTGGGCTTCAAGAAAAAAAGACCAATTTGCCGAATCTGGAGTTGATCCTAATAAGAGTAGTGTTGCCATTGATATCTCTATCGATGACAAACTGCACTTCTTGTTTGGGGCTGATTTAGAATGTAACCGACCGGAGAACGATACAGATTTTGAGAACTGTATATACAAGTGTGAAAGAAGAAAGGATGTAGGATGGTGTAATGTATGTGTTGGAAGTTCAACTTACGACTTTCATGGGAAATACAATTATATAAAAATCATTCACCATTCTTCCAAAACTGGATATTGCCCGCAATTATGGGGAACGAAAGTGACCGACGAGGTGGTCGGCGTCACAACAGTGTTTTCAAAAGATGGGTTGCCACAAAACGATATGGAAGTTGTCTATTGGGACAGATGTAAGGACTACTATGTAACGGCACCGCCAGTACAATACCAACAAGCACATCAAACTACCGATATAGAAAGGATGCAGCAAGCAGGAGTTGTGAGTGACATTAAAGTGTTGCCGAGAACTTACGGAACAGTTGCAAGCAAATATAATATAGAGGAGTGTAAATACGAAGGAACAGAGCTAGGCGGTACCGCTTTTAAATTCGAGGAGAAACATATATATAAGTTTGGATAAAAGGAAGGGTTTATTGGAGATTGGTAAATTATGGGAATTTTTGATTTGTTTAAACGTAAGCCAAAGTTACCCTATTATATGCGAAAATACCAGCCCGTAAGGCGAGGCGGATTAGGAAGTGGCGGTAATGGTGATGTTAGAAAGGTAATGAATAGGGAAACCAACGAACTGGTGGCACTGAAAAGCCTTAGTGACGATGCCCAAAAAGACCAAGAGAAGAGGATACGCTTTGAGGATGAGATAAAAACCATGGTGGCAGTAGGACCGAACAATGCTGGCGTAATTCCTATTTTGGACTATTCTATTGAGGAATGTTGGTACACGATGCCCATAGCAGAAAATATAGAAGGGAAATGTGTAGACATAGACAAGACCGTTGATGCAATCATTCAGATTGCAGAGACTTTAGTACAACTTCATGCATTGGGTTATGCACATCGTGACATCAAACCGATGAATATGCTTTATTACAATGAGCGGCTCGTACTATGTGACTTTGGTTTAGTGGACATTCCAGACAATCCTCATAATCTGACTCGCGAGAATCAGCGATTAGGTGCAGTTCGAACAATTGCCCCAGAGATGACCCGCGATCCGAAACATGCCGATGGGACAAAGGCCGATGTCTATTCGTTAGCAAAGACACTGTGGATATTATTGACAGGAAATCGGAATTGCTTCGAAGGCCGCTATAATTTCATGGATAATGTCCTGTCGCTGCATCAATATGACGAATTGAAGAAGCATCATTTGGTTGAGATAGACCAACTATTGACGACATCAACAGCAAATAATCCTATGGAGCGGCCGACGATGGCGGAGTTCTGTGACGCACTGAAGGAGTGGATAAAAATAAAGGGTGACCATACGCTGATGCAGTTTAGTAACTGGAACTTTATCAAAGAGTATATGTTTCATGGGAATGCACCAGAGACTTCGAGTTGGAGTGCTTCCCAAGATATTGTAAACATTCTGAATGTTCTTCAGATATTACCTTTGTCGGCACACATTTTCCTTCCTGATAGGGGCTGGGGTGAGTTCCTGCGAGCAGAAACAGTTGCTGGTTCTGATAGCATCGATCTCTATACGGGACTTGGGGTACTTCGAGTAAAACCATTACGAATCCTATTTGAAAATTTCAAGAAACCATTCTGGAATTATTACCTGCTGGAACTGCAAGAACAACAGGTTGTGGTAGGTACGATGAAGACGGAATTTGAGGAATGTGTGTGTGAGGATAATCCAGGTCATTATGTCAATGCAGAGTATTTTGACTATGGGGTGTATGATTATGAAACTGGAGAGATGCTTCCTGAAGGAGCTAGGGTGATACACCGCTACCTGAAAGGAAAGTTCCTGTTCATACCGAAATTTGGACCATATAACAGTATAGGTTCTGCTGATGACGGACGGCATGCATTCTGTACAGCTGAGCAATTCAGAGATTATGTTGGGGCATTGCAAAATGTTTTTGAAATGCGTCCATATTTAGAAAAGAAAGAATGGGATTATTTGTATGGTGTTATGGCAAATAACTGTCCTTATAGTCCGAAGAGGGAAGTTGGCGAGTTCGTTCTTAGAAAGCCGCATAATCCTAACTATGTCAAGGAGAATATGCATAGTTTCGATTTCAGTAGCATATTGAGTACATACCCTCCGATGCCTTCTGGCAAGGCGTTATATCGGTTCCAGTTCCATGCATCATCTACATTCTGTTTTCTTGACGAATCGATTCTTAGTGAAAAATCATTCTTCCTATGTAAGGATGGGCATGTCAGAAGTGTAAAGATAGATGATAAGGCAATCTATGAGACAACTGACAGAAACACGGCTATTGCTATTTGTAAAGAACTACGAGAAAAATTGAAATCATATTGTGGTGATGAGACGGATGTGTTCTCAGAGCCATATTTTTCAGTTGTCATCTATAAAAATGGTGAACCAGATCATCTCTTTACTCGACATGAGATAGAGGATTTGATGCGAAACGCGGATGACAGAAAGTATAATACACTTGTGATCGATGAAAATGGAGAGGCACAAATGGTGCAAGAACCGGGTGTGGCCGATTTTTATCCAGTAATCAATGAGACTTGGTGCGCAGGGAACAACTATGTAGGAAAATATTCTGTACTAGGCGACCTGGAAAGGACTTATAGATATTGTCTCGGCAAGTGGTTAGACTATCTACAGGAGGGCATGGGGCAGTCACGACAGGACTATCTGACTCACCATGAGAGACCGGAGGAACTGGTGGATATGATAAAGAAAACACAAGGGAGAATTTGAAGTGGTGTTATGAACGCAATAGAGGAAATAGCAAAAACGCAACCTAAAGAAAATGCCGGGGCACCGACATCCAAGAGGTTTGAGTACCAGATGAACTGGGGGCTAAGCAAATTGCTTGAACTGGAGGAAAAGGGGGAGGATTATACCATTGCATTTGACTATCATGACGATATCATTGTGTTTAATAGTGAGGCAAATGCTACAGAGGTGGACTTCTATCAAGTGAAGACCAAGACAAACGGACAATGGAGACTAGGAGAAATCTATAATCCTTCAACACCTGAGGATGAGAGTGATAAACAAGAAGGTGATGATGATACTAAAAACGAGGGTGAAGCCAAGGAAAACAAACCAAAGAAAAAGAAACTTTCGTATCTCGCAAAGCTCCTCTCACACACAAGAAGGATTACAACCTCTAGGAACTTCTTTTTTGTCACAAACAGGCAATTTTCAAAAACCGGATTTGAGAAAGCACCAAAAGGACAATTGGTGAGTTTCGCAGACATCAAGAAAGAAAAGCAAGATGAGATAAAAGAAGCCTTGAGAAATGAAATCAAGGAACTCGACGTGTCGCACACTGAGAATTTCTATATTCTGCAAGACCAGATACCGTTGGATGGTTTTCAGAATTCACTAAGGGGAGCAGTAAGCGAGTTCCTAAAGAAGAATGCCGGTAATGCAGAGATTGATGCGGATGTGTTTTACAGCACGTTGCTACATCAGATTATCAGAACTAGGAATAATTACGACGCCGATATTGATGACGTCAAACAATTTCTGGAAAAGAAATGTTTTACGAAATCTCAGTTCTCTGCACTCATAAAAGGACTTTCGAACTTGGAGTCGTTCAATTTCCGATGTCAGACCATTACGACATGGCTTAGAGATATCCCGCCATTTGAGGCAGACGGAATCAGAAAACAACTGAGTGAACTGAGAAAAGACATGACTAGTTATGGTAATCTGAGTCTTTTACGAATGTTCAACAAGATAAGAGATGTCATTGAGAATAATGAATTTGAACGAGAGGACTCTACTTATGTGGGCTATGCTGAAAGAATGGTAGGCATCTTGAAGAACGAGATGCCAGAAGCTTTGAATTATGAAGATAATTATCTTAAAGCACTTACGCTGTATGAAAAATCCAAACTTTAACGAAGGCTCTTTGAAAATTCTCATTAGGAACCTAAGAACAAAGAAGTATGAGAAATATAAGATTCCTACAGATAAAATTCTTCTGCTACAAGAAAGGGACGGGGAGAATCATTAACCTTGATAGTGATACGGTCATTATCAAGGGAGGCAATCAGTCTGGTCGTTCGAGCGTATTGATGTCGCTCTATGGTACATTAGGTGCAGACATCAAAACATTCTCGAAGCAATGGACTGAGGACAAGATTGTAACGCTGTTGAAAATCAGTGTTGATGGTGCCATATTCCAATTCCTTCATATCGGGAAGATGTTTTATGTCTATGACGTAAACGGCAAGGAGTATTATCGGGCCGTGAACAGAACAGCCAATGCTTCGAAGTTAGACTCCCTATTTATGTTTAACCTGACCTTCACAGACAATAAGAAGGAGAGGAAACGCATGCCTGTTGAATTTATGTTCCTGCCGTTCTATATTTCTCAGGATAAAGGATGGGACCAGCCTCTGAGATCATTTGATGGGGCAAGTACCTACGGAGGTAAAAAGAATGCGTTGTATTACTTTACAGGCGTTATTAGAGATGATTATTTCCGGATTTGCAATAGTTTAGAAGAAACCGAGGATCAAATTAAGAAGCTGGGAGATAAACTGGAATATGATATTGAATTCTCAAAATATGTAAGGGATAGAATAGCTAATTCAAGAATATCACTTAATGGTATAGACTTTGATAAGGAACAGGAAGAATTCTTGGCCCAAGTCAATGAGTTGAAGAAAGAGCAAGGAAAGTTGATGACTGAACTGAAGAAGTTATATGACAAAAGGGCATATTTGGAATTCAGGAAACAACAGATGCACGATAATCTCGAAGAGATAAACAAAGACCTGAAGTTTGCCAGACAACAGAAAGAAAACATTACCTGTCCGATGTGTGGCGCCCATGTGAGTAATGATGCTATCGGAATTTATGGCATGATAGAAGACCGAAATATGAGTAAGAATGCCATATTAGAATATGAAGAAAGTATTAATGCGATAGATGTGAAGATAAGGGTCTCTGAGAAAAAGAGCGAACAGATCAGAGAAGAAATAGAAAAATTGGAATCGAGGCTTGCTGTCAAGAAGAACGATATCACCTTAAGTCAGTATCTTGATTCACAAATGTATGTGCATCTAGAAGATACTTTGAATGAAAGGGAGAGAAATACCCGCAAAGAAAAGGCTGAGAAGGAGTCGGAACTATATAAACTGACAGAAAAAGCCGAGTTGTATAGTGGTAATGACCAGAAGGACATGGTTGAAGAGGATTTTTTGCAATATGTCGGTTATGCCTATAGAAAAATGGGTATTAGCAGGTTTAAACAGAAAGATATCAAATTTGGAGGTAAAATTTCAGAAACTGGTTCGACAGTGACTAGGGGAATCGTGGCATATACTTATGCCTATTGTGAACTTATCAAGAAATATAATGGTAGGTTGTTCTGTCCGATAGTGATAGATGAGCCTAACCAAAATGGTATAGACCAATTGGGATTAGAGGGTGTAATCAAGTTCTTGATTTCGGATAAACCTAAGGATGCTCAATTGATTCTTGCGGTGAGTAATGATGCAAAGATTGATGATCAGAATGCTACCATTATTGAGTTAGAGGCCAAGAAAGAATTGCTGATAAAGGAAGATTTTGAGGCTGTTCGGGATGAAGTGGAAACACTGTTGGGTGAAAATTGGGAGATGGTACCTTATAATTTTTAAAAGCGACGCAGATTATTGGTTGCCCATCACTATCTACCTTTTATTATTAAAGATGTTCAACAATGTGGTCAGGAGTTATTGAAGGCTTTCAATGAATTCCGATTTTTTACGATGACGTATTATTTTACTGACAATAACAGTAGGTGTACAGAGGAACATGTTCTCGCGATTAAGAATGCTTATAAATAATTCAGATTGGCTGTAAAGCAGAAATTTGGGACGTGAGGATAAATTTTGAGGAGAAACGCTGACAGACATGACGGATATGGATATTCTCCATTCATTATATATAAGATATTACTTGAGAAGATGATAGCAAAAATAGACGTGTCACCCGCTATAAGGCGATTCGATTGATACGAACGATTGCAACAATGCGCAGATTAGGTGAATCAGATGCAAAGACGTTCTAATTATATTCACTGAGCTTGATTCTTCAAGGTTTTTTGTGTGGAGGCCGATCAGAGATCATCTGGTCGGCTTTTTTGTTGGGTTTAAGGGGCCTACAAAAGACTACCTCATTGTTAGACACGCTTTTATCATCAAGTCATTTGCTATGACATCCAGATATGATTCTATGCAATCTTGGCATGTTAACCACCATTCATTATTTGTGTTGAGGAGGGAATAAAAGGATTCCATTGTATCTAACAACTTGCCAATATCTTTGTTGACAGCATTGTCAGATGTCTGTAAAGAAACTCTATATGATGGGATATTCATAACCTGATTTTCAAGGAAACGCTCTCTCGATCTATCTGCGTAATCCTTAATCACCTCAGAACCGACCTCGTCTTCATCTGTAACAAATTGTAAGGCAGAATTTATCTTAAAAGCAGTCATCACCATATCAAAGAGTTGGGTCATGATAGTATTATAATCCCTTACTTTGGGACAAAGATTATAGGCGTTCATGTCTGCATCATATTGAGGATAACAGCTTGACTCCAGATTCTCAACATCTTCTATTTCAAAGAATTTGTTGATAGACAGTGATGTATAATGTGAGTCGAGGTTGGAATCATCATAAGCATCACAGCAAAACATAGGATTGATCCATACTTCTTTTACCTTGCGTCCCAAGATCAATCGCTCAGATGAGAAATAGGCATAATCAGAGAATGTGTTTTGTAATGCATCTATACACTCTATGACGATGGCAGCTTTGGCCTCTATATCCTCATATTTGCAATCAATCTTGATTGACGAACCGTAATAGGAGGCTTTTTTCTGCGAAAAATGGTCGGAGAGATACGTGTTCAACTTTTTAAGAATCTCGTTTGCTAAGTTCTTCTCCTTATAATCAAATCTTCTCAAAAGATTTGCACAATTTAATTTGGTGCCGTTATTGCTAATATATGCCTCCCATATAACCCAAAGCATCTTAAGATTGACTTTTTCTGCCTTTTCTACACTTTCCAAATCCTCATTGTTTACATATTCGCCAAGAACTCTTTTGAACATTGTCTGCAATTTATACAGTTGATTAATCGCCTCATATAAATTGGCTATCGATGTTCGTTTGTAATTATCATGATGTTCTCCAATTAAAAGACTAAACGATTGGTTAAAGAAATTGTTTAGTGAGGATATATGTGAAGAAATCAGATCCTGAACCTCTTCTATGTCTGTCTTTGGCTTATTTTTATTAGTATACAAATCAGCAGGGATATATGTTTCATTAGGTTTGTAGTCTAATCCATATTCACTTATTTCTGATCGAGGTATCTCAATGTTACTTGATCTAATGAGATCAGATGCTTGCTTATAAGCATTGGCCAACAATGCGTTATTCCTCGATTTGCCACAACTCCACTTTTCAATACTATTGGCTACCTCATAGGCAGTCTTAGCATATAGTTTTCTTAGTAATATACAAGTATCTGCGTACGCAACTCGATCTGGTAATAGATATGACCTTTGATACAACCTGCTCAATATCGTACGGTATTCTGTCATCTCATAAAGGGGGAATTTATCTCTGGGTATACTTTTTTCCGTGGGCAAAGTTGGAAGAAAAGATGTAATAGTATCATCTATTATATTAGAATTATATACCTTGATTTTTGGAAATGCTCTTCGGCAGAGTTCTAATATAGCCATATTGTGTTGTTCCGTTATGAATCCTGCTCTACCTTCATTATCATGATTGTTAAAATAATCAAGGAATGATACAATATGCAGTTTGTCATCATCAATTTCAAAGTTTACAATATTATATTGATGCCTCAGATTATTAATGAAAGATTTTTCTATGTCCGCAATGTTTTCGTCAGAATAGTTGTATAACTTAAATCCGAGGAGTATTGTTGACATGTCTGCAAGTGAACATCCTGTTTCTTTGAATGGAAGAGTACCTATCTCGATCTTTGGGGAAATGCTTAATTGAGATACTATATATAAGAATTCTCCAGTTTTTACCCAGTCTTGTCCTGATTTGACAGATAGACACAGCTCCTTTTCGCATAACCACCTTTCGATATACTCAAAAACGATGGATTGTGGCTCGAATTGGTTGGTAATATATGATAGGTCTGGCATATTGTTGTTAATCGACTTCATAAGTTCTTTGACAGATTCTTGAATGTCAATTTCTGTAAAATTAAAAGGAAGATATAAATACCAAGCACTACCTACTTTGTTCTTAATCTGGTCAATAAGTCCCTTATGTTTTTCTTCATATTCCTTTATCCTTTTCCACAGTAATGCCTTCGCAATACCATAATAAAGGGCAGGAGTGAGTTGTCCCTGATCTGTCTCCCAATCAATCAATTCACATGCGGACATTCCCTCATTCATCAATCTAATAAGATATATGTCGGTTTGATTAGAATCTACTAGCTTAAACAGATTTAGGCCATATCTTACTATGATTTTAACATCGTTATTAAATATTTGGTCAATGATCAACTTTGTACGAATAGGATGAACATCAGAAAAGTCGCCATCTTCACTGATAACAAAATATTCCTTATTCCAATTTCTTACTAGCCGTTCTACTTCAAGAATAGACATATTAGTCAAATCAGACAATGAACTCTTGTTGATATGGCCACCGAGGTGATTCCCTAATGCAATATAAGCCAGCAAATCCCTGCTTTTGTCAGTGATCTTCTCAACTTGTTCGGCAATTCTTGACTTCAAACTGCGCCCATGATTAAGGAAGTAAATAAATTCAAGAAGAGAACCATGTATGCCCTCCTTCCTCCAGACATCTTCAAACGGCAAAGTAAAAAAGTTTCTGTCATCTGACTTAATGGCCTCATATATTTTATGAGCC